>Ga0105238_10002750_pt1 | contig 17539 bp, 19 predicted proteins | sample KBSC34metaG_FD_81526 | JGI IMG/M metagenome (GOLD analysis project Ga0105238, IMG submission 81526) | Corn rhizosphere microbial communities from Kellogg Biological Station, Michigan, USA - KBS C3-4 metaG | ecosystem: Host-associated > Plants > Roots > Rhizosphere > Soil | place: Michigan, USA... | reverse complement strand
GGCCGGGAGCCTGGAGCTGGTCAACCCGATCAGCGCCGACCTGTCGGTCATGCGCCCGTCGATCCTGCCCAACCTGATCGCCGCCGCCGGGCGTAATGCCGCCCGCGGCTATCCCGACGCCGCTTTGTTCGAGGTCGGCCCGGTTTTCGCCGAGGCAGGCCAATCGACCATCGCCACGGGCATCCGCACGGGCGAAAGCCGCGGCCGCCACTGGACCGGCAAGGCCAAGACGGTCGATGCGTTCGACGCCAAAACCGATGCGCTGGCGCTGCTGGAATCGCTGGGCCTCGACACCACAAAGCTCATCACCGAAGCCAATCCGCCGGACTGGTATCATCCCGGCCAGGCGGGCGTGCTGAAGCTGGGGCCGACCGTGCTCGCCACCTTCGGTACGATCCATCCCGACGTGCTGGATGCCATCGGCTTCGATCAGCCTTGCGTCGGCTTCACCGTCGATCTGGGCGCAGTGCCGCTGCCGCGCCGCAAGGGCACGGAGCGGCCGCAGCTGGTGCTCTCGCCGTTCCAGCCGCTGAAGCGGGACTTCGCCTTCATCGTTGCCGAGACCGTCACCGCCGACAAGCTGCTGCGCGCAGTGCGCGGGGCGGACAAGGCGATGATCGTCGATGCGCGGCTGTTCGATGTCTATACCGGAACCGGCATCGCGCCAGGGATGAAATCCCTCGCGGTGGAGGTGACGTTGCAGCCGGCCGAGCGTACGCTGACCGACGCCGAGATCGAAGCGGTGGCCGCGCGCATTGTCGCGGCGGCAACCAAGGAAACCGGCGCGACGTTACGGGGATGACGTTTCAACTTATGAGGATCGGGAAATGAGCGACAAGATCGCCGAATTGCACGAGAAGGCCCAGGCTTACGCCGACAAGTACAAGGATCCGGAGCTGCACGATTTCATGCTCTCCGTGTCGCACGAACTGGAAGAGGCGGAGATGCTGCGCCACCATTTCGGCTATTTCGTCATGCACGCCCAGGCGATCCTGCCGCACGACGTCCAGCCCCGCCATTTCAAGGAAGCTTTGGCCCGCGCCAAGAAGGTGCTGGGCAAGTAGTTTTCGTCATTGCGCAGCAATCCGGAGCCATTTGCCACAACGCATGGCCCTTGGCCCTGGATTGCTTCGCCGCTACGCTCCCCGCAACGACAGGATAGGGGAAGCGCATCATGGATCTGGGCCTCAAGGGCAAAACCGTCATCGTCACCGGCGGTTCGGGCGGCATCGGCCGCGGGTTGCTGCTGGAGTTCGCCCGCGAGGGCTGCAACGTCGTCAACGCCTCGCGCGACATGAAGATCGGCGCCGAGATCGAGGCCGACGCCAAGGCCCAGGGCCTGTCCGGCACCATCGTTTCGATCAAGACCGACATCACCGACCGCAAGAATGTCGATGCGCTGGTGACCGCGACGCATGAGCGCTTCGGCCCGGTCGACGTGCTGGTCAACAATGCCGGCGGTGTCGCCGCACAGTCCCCGTTCGAGGCACTGTCCGAAGAGACCCGCAAATGGGAAATGGCGCTGAATGTCGACGGCGTCGTCAATTGCTGCCAGGCGGTGGCCGAGGACATGCTGTCCCGCGCCAAGGGCAGCATCGTCAATATCGGCTCCAATTCCAGCCTCTTGGGCGAGGCGGCACAGCAGGTCGTGCATTACGGCGCGACCAAGGGCTTCGTGAACAGCTTCTCCAAGGCGCTGGCCTATGAGTGGGGGCCGAAAGGCGTGCGGGTGAACAACATCGCGCCCGGCTGGATCGTCCCCTACAAGAACGAGGATGTCGGCCCCGGCAGCTTCTGGAACCGGCTGGTGGTCGATAATCGCGGCAAGCCCGAGCAGATGCAGGAAGCGCTGGACAGCGGCCAGCTCCAGAACATGGCCAACCTCCCGATCCGCCGCCTGGGCCGGCCGGAGGACATCGCCTATCTGGCCCTGTTCCTCGCCTCCGACGTCTCCAGCTACATCACCGGCCAGCTGATCAGCGTGTCGGGCGGCGTCTATATGCCGTGACCGCCGATCTCGGCCGCTGGCAAGGGATCCTCGGCGAGCTGGAACGCCGCCGCGCTTTCGCCCAGGCGATGGGCGGCGAGGAGCGCCTGCAAAAGCATCGTGGCAGTGGCAAGCTGAACGCCCGGCAGCGGATCGAGTTGCTGTTCGATCCCGGCACATTCGTCGAAATCGGCGCCTTCGCGGCCGGGCTGACGGAGGGCGGAGACCACCCCGCGCCGGCCGACGGGCTGGTGGCCGGGTTCGGGCTGATCGATGGGCAGCCTGCCCTGGCGGGGGCGGAGGACTTCACCGTGCAGGCCGGGTCGATCGGCGATGCCGGCTCGGACAAGCGTTATCGCTTGACCGAACTGGCGGCGCAGGAGCGGGTGCCGCTGGTCTTCATGCTGGAGGGGGCGGGGCATCGGCTGACCAATACGCATGCCGGGCGCGGGCCGAACGATCTGCAGGGGCTGGCCGACCTCTCCGGCAAGGTGCCGATGGTCTGCCTGGTGATGGGACCTTCGGCGGGGCATGGGGCACTGACTGCCCCACTCTCGGATTTCGTGGTGATGACCGAGGCGGGGTCGCTGTTCACGGCGGGGCCGCCGCTGGTCAAGGCCGCCATCGGCGAGACTGTCACCAAGGAACAGCTTGGCGGGCCGCAGGTGCATGTCGCGGTGTCGGGAGTCGCGCATAACCTCGCCGCCGACGACGCGGCGGCCATCGCGATGGCGCGGCAATACCTGTCCTATTTCCCGCTGAATGCTTGGGCCACTCCTGCCCGGCTTGAAGGGTCGGGCACCGAGCCGCGCCGGCTGGAGGAGATTCTCACGATCATCGATCCCGATCCGCGCATTCCCTTCGCGATGCGGCAGGTGCTGGAGCTGTTGGTCGATGACGGCAGCCTGTTCGAGGTGCAGCCGCAGTTCGGGGCCTCATTGATCGCCGCGCTGGGCCGGATAGGAGGGCACAGCGTCGCCATCGTCGCCAACGATCCCTCCGTGCGCGCCGGGGCAATCGATTCCGATGCCGCCGACAAGGCGGCGCATTTCCTGGATGTCGCCGGGGCGTTCCATCTGCCGGTGGTGTTCCTGACCGACACGCCGGGCGTCATGCCCGGCACGGCGGCTGAGAAGTCCGGGGTGTTGCGCCATGCGGCGCGCATGTTCGCCGCCCAGCACCGGCTGAAGGTGCCCAAGCTGCATGTCACCCTACGCAAGGCGTTCGGCTTCGGCTCGTCGATCATGGCCATGAACCCGTTCGACAATCAGACGGTCTCGCTCGCCTTCCCCGCCATCTCGCTGGGCGCCATGCCGGCCGCGAGCGGTGCGGCTGCCGCCAAGCTGGACGCCGCGGCCCGCGCCAAGGCCGAAGCCGAGCAGGCCGGCGGCGCCTATCACATCGCCGACAAGATGGGCTTCGACGACGTGATCGACCCGCGCGACCTGCGCAACGCCCTGATCCGGGGGCTGGCACTGACCGACGGCCGCACCGGCCCGTTCGAGCCTGTGCGCACCGGCGGCATCACGCCTTAGTTACGGCGCCGAACCGATTACCTGGTTCTTCGCCTTCACGTCGAAGGAGCCGAGGCCAGTCGTGTAGTCGTAGTTCGGCAGGGCGGTATAGGCGCCGTTCGCGCCGGTCAGCACGTCATGGAAGCCATCCGTCGCATAGGTCGTGCCCGACGGCGCGCTGCTGGGCGCACCGGTGAAGGCCGGGTAGCCGGCATAGAGCTTGGGCAGGGCGAAGCCCAGCTGGTTGTTATGGGAGCTCTCCATCCGCGCCCAGGCCCCGACGGCGAGCGGCGACGACAGGCTGGTGCCGCCGATCACCTCCGTCACGCCGTTGACATAGACGATGGCGCCGGTGTTGGGATCGGCATCCATCGCGATGTCGGGTATCGCCCGGATCGTCACCGGCGCGCCGCTGACGCTGGTCGGAACCACGTTCTGCTGCCAGTAGGGCGAATATTCGAACTGGCTGAGGCCCCCGCCGCCGGCATACCAAGTGACCTCACCCTTGTAAGTCCCGCCGGCATTGCTGAGCAGGGTCGTGCCGCCGACCGCAACGACATATGGGCTGGCGGCGGGATAGCCGACGAAGGGCACGCCTGCCGGAACGCCGTTCGGCGTGCCGACCGAGCAGAAGGAGCCCGTGTCGCCGGTCGAGGAGAACAGCGTCTGCCCCTGCGCCGCGCCCTGAAGGAAGACCTGGTCGTCGGCGACCATCGACCCGTCGAGGAACGGGAAGAACTCGCAGATGCCGAACGAGGCGTTGGCGACCTGGGCCACGTTATCGGTGACCCATTTATTGAACTCCAGCGTCGTGTCCTGGTCGGTCAGCGAGGTGGTGGCATAGATGTAGAGATGGGCCGCGTTGCCCGCCATGCCGGTCGTGTACTGGGTATCGAGGTCCCACTCGTCGGCGCCGGCCGTATCGGGGCTGGGCAGACCGACCTGGACGACCGAGACGGGTACTTCCGGCAGGCTGTACGCGGTCTCGAAGGTGCGCAGGTCGGTGATGACGCCGGACACGTCGCCCTCGGCCATCACAGCGATCGAGGTGCGGCTGGCCTTGGGCACGGTGCCGGCATCGTAGACCCGCCAATAGGTCGGCGGATCGTAGGTGAAGCGCACGCAGGTCGGCTTCGATATATCGCAGGAGGTCAACGCCTTGGGATGCGCCTCGGCGAGGACATCGTTGAGGCCCAGGACCGACAGCACGATCCCGTTGAGCGCCGCCGGCACCTGGGCCGGCGTGGTGTTGACGAAGACCGTCTTGCCGCGCTGGGTGAAGCGTTCCAGCTTGGTGTTGAAGGCGGACTCAACCTGCTTGGCCGAGCCGTGGGCGCTGATGAACAGATGGTTGGGCGTCACCGCGATATCGGTGAAGCCTTTACTGCTCAGATACTGGCGGACGGCCGCGATGGAGGCATTGGTCGGGGCGAATTGGGCATTGAACTCGGCCGGCGTCAGCAGCTTGCGGAATTGCGCCGAACCGCGCGTGTTCTGCTCCTCAACCAGACGGCGCAAAGCCGAGGCGTTGGGCAGCTTCAAGGCAATGGTGATGCGCATCGACGCGTTGGGCGCGAGCGCTCCGAGATCGGTGGCCTTGACCAGCGGAATGGCCTGGGTGGCGGTATTGCTCCAGCTCGCGGCGGAGGCATGCCCGCCGATGGCAAGAGTGGCGGTAGCGGCAAGAATGGTGGCAAGGCGTACTGAGTGGTGAATGCGCGCGTTCATGAAATCACCCTCTGAAAAAATGCCTCCCTGATGCGGGAATCGTTCGGCAACGCGCATTCGTCAAAAAATGTTCCCAACTTTTGATCGATATTGGATCAAAAATAAAAAGACCCCTCCGGACGGGCTTTTGGAGCCCATCCGGAGGGGTCGAAACGGCCCCGGACAGATCAGGGCGCGGTCGCCATCAGGGCGTTTTTGGCGGTGACGTCGAAGGAGCCCAGGCCGGTCGTGAAGTCGTAATTCGGCAGGGCGGTGTAGAGGCCGTTCACACCGGTCAGCACGTCGTGCAAGCCGTCCACCGGCCGGGTGGCGCCGGAGGGCACGCCGCTGGGCACACCGAGGAAGCTCGGATAGCCGGCATAGAGCTTGGGCGACGCGTAGCCGAGCGAATTGCCCGACGCGCTCTGCAGCCGCGCCCAGACGCCGGCCGCCAGCGGCGAGGACAGGCTGGTGCCGCCGATCACCGTGGACGCGCCGGCCACGTAGACGACGGCGCCGGTATTGGGATCGGCGTCCATCGAAACGTCGGGCAGCGACCGCAGGCCCAGCGTGCTCGTGGGGGTGATGCCCGACTGCCAGGCGCCCCCGGTTTCGAACAGGCTTACGCCACCGCCGCCGGCATACCAGGCGATCTCACCCGAATAGGACCCGTCGGTGTTGCTGAGCAAGGTCGTCCCGCCGACGCCCACGACGTAAGGGCTGGCCGCCGGATATTCGACGAACGGCACGCCCGCCGGAACGCCGTTCGGCGTGCCGACCGAGCAGAAGGAGCCGCTGTCGCCGGTCGAGGCGAACATGGTCTGCCCCTGGACCGAACCCTGGAGGAAGACCTGGTCGCTGGCGGCCATCGACCCGTCGAGGAAGGAGAAGAATTCGCAGCCGCCGAACGAGGCGTTGGCGACCTGGGCGACGTCGTCCGTGACCCACTGATTGAATTCGAGCGTCGTGTCCGCGTCGGTCAGCGAGCCGACGGCGTAGATGTAGAGCTGCTTCACGCTGCCGGCCATGCCGGTGGTGTACTGGGTATCCAGATCCCACTCGTCATTGCCGGACGTGTCGGTGCTGGGCGTGCCGACCGGGACGATCGAGACGGGCACGGCAGGCAGGCCGTTCACGGTCTCGAACTGGCGCAGGTCGGTGACGACGCTGGAGACGTCGCCCTCGGCCATGATCGCGATGGCGGTCTGGGTCGCCGCCGGAACGCTGCCGACATTATAGGTCTTCCAATAGGTCGCCGGGTCGTAGGTGAAGCGCAGGCACGTCCCGATCGAGATATCGCAGGGCGTCACCGCCTTGGGATGCACATCGGGCGCGACATTGTTGAGCCCCAGAACCGACAGCACGATCCCGTTCAGGGTCACCGGCACCTGGGCCGGCTTGGTATTGACGAAGATCGCCTTGCCGCGCTGGGAGAAGCGCTCCAGCCTGGTGTTGAAGGCGGACTGAACCAAAGCCGCCGTCGCCTGGGCAGTCACGAACAGATTGTTCGGCGCGACCTGGATATTGGTGAAGCCCCGGCTGGCCAGGTACTGGGTAACGGCGCTGACCGAGGCCGCGCTGGGCGCGAACTGCGCCTTGAACTGCGCCGGCGTCAGCTTCGTCCGGTATTCGGGGGCGCCCTTCGTATTCTGGGCCTTGAGCAGTTGCTGCACGGCGGCGGTGTCCGGCAGCTTCAGAGCCACAGTGATCCTGAGCGGCGTGTTGGTCGCCAGCGCACCCAGATCGGTCGCCTGGACCAGCGGAATGGCGGCGGTCGCGGTATTGATCCAGCCGGCGGCGGAAGCCTGCCCGCCCACCATGAGCGCCGCCCCAGCGGCAAGAACGGACGCAAGAGCAAGCGGCCGGCGAATGCGTGTCCCCATCAAAACACCCTCCTTAAGATTTCCCAGCTGAAGCGCGGGATTCGTCCGGCAACGGCGCTCCTCGGCTAAAGTTCCACTTTTTTGATCGACAGTGGCTCAAACACAATTTTATCACTATCATGCAACCAAATAGTTGCATATTATCGACCCATGGATGACGTGTTCAAAGCGCTTGCCGACGCCAGCCGGCGCCAGTTGCTGGACCGGCTGTTCGACAGGCCGGGACAGACTTTGGGGGAGCTTTGCCAGGGGCTGGAGATGAGCCGGCAGGCCGTCTCGAAGCATCTGGCGATCCTGGAGGCGGCGAACCTGGTGGCGGCGGTGAAGCGCGGCCGGGAGAAGCTGCACTACCTGAACCCAGTGCCCATCCATGAGATCGCCGACCGCTGGGTCGGCAAATATCAACGCGCCGCGCTCGACGGGCTGGCGGCGCTGAAATCGGAACTCGAGAAGGATGAAGACAATGGATAAGCCCAAGTTCGTGTACGTGACCTATATCCGCTCCACGCGGGAGAAGGTGTTCCAGGCGCTGACCGACGGCGACGCCACCCGGGCCTACTGGTTCGGCTATCGCATCGAATCCGACTGGACGGTCGGCGGCCCACTGCGCTTCTACAATCCGGAGGGCCAGCTGGTTCACGACGACAGGCTGCTGGCTTACGACCCGCCGGCCACCCTCTCTTATGCCTGGAAGCCGCTGCAAAAGGGTTTCGAGGGCGAAACCGAATCGCGCGTGACCTTTACGCTGGAGCAGGCAGGCGACCAGGTGAAGCTGACCATGGTGCATGACGAGATGATGCCGGGCGGGAAGATGCTGGGCGCCGTTTCGGGCGGCTGGCCGGCGGTCCTCTCCAGCCTGAAGAGCCTTCTGGAGACCGGCACCGCGCTGGAGAGGCAGATTCCGCGGCACGAGTAGCCACCGGCCGGGCCGGTTCCGTATACTCACCGGACCTTTCATGTCCGGTGGGGATCATGGCGCCCGATACGATCACTTTCGATGAAGAGGCACGGGCGGCCGGATTGCTGGCCGCCCAGAACAGCGCGCTCGCGCTCTTCGCCGAATGCGAGCGTCTGATCCGCCCGGGCGTGACGGAACGGGCGCTGAGCCGCGAGATCCATGCCCTGGCGGCCGGCATGTTCGGGGTCAAGGCGCACTGGCACAAGCGCGTGGTCCGCGCCGGCGCCAACACGCTGATGGCCTATGACAAGAGCCCGCCCGACCTGACGATCCAGGACGACGACATATTGTTCCTGGACCTGGGGCCCGTCTTCGCCGCCTGGGAGGCCGATTTCGGCCGCACCTATGTGCTGGGAAACGATCCGGCCAAGCTGCGCCTGCGCGACGACCTCGCCGTCATCTTCGGCGAGGCCAAGCGGCATTACGAAGCCCACCCCGACATCACGGGCGCGGAACTCTATGATGTCGCCTGCAGGCTGGCGGAAGAGGCCGGCTGGGAATTCGGCGGCGACATCGCCGGCCATCTGGTCGGCGAATTTCCGCACGAGCGCATGCCGGACGGAAAATTCCGGTCCCATATCCGGCCGGAGAATCCCGAGCGCCTGAACGATCCCTATGCGTCAGGCCAGAAACGGCACTGGATCCTCGAGATCCATCTGGTCGACAGAACCCGCCGGATCGGCGGGTTCTACGAGCAATTGCTGACCGTGGGCTGATCAGACGAAGTCGTCTCCGCCGCCGCCCCCATCGCCACCGCCGAAATCGCCGCCGTCATCGAAGCCGACATCGGTGAAGCCGGGGTCGGACGCGCCGCTGTCGAAGCCGGTATCGTGCGATGCTTCATGCCCGCCGGTGCCGGGGTTGTCGTAATAGTTGTTGATGACCGTCTCGGTGATGCCGGGCTGCGGCACGAAACCGCCGCCATAGCCGATGCCGCCGAAGCCAGGGCCGAAGCCGCCGCCCATGCCGAAGCCGGGATGCAGCAGCGATTCGATGCCCTGGAACAGCAGTGCGCCGCCGGCGATGCCGGCCGCGGTGGTCGCGGCGCTGCGCAGGAACGACGGCTGGGCCGGCGCGCCCCACGGACCGCCCTGCGGAGCATAGGCCGGCTGCGGCTGGTAGGCGGGCTGCTGATAGGTCTGCTGCTGATAGGTCTGTTGCTGATACTGGGGCTGGCGCTGAGGCGGCGGTTCGCCGCCGCCGAAGATCGCGCTCAGGAACCCGCCGCTCTTCTTCGGCGGATCGCCCTTCAGCTGCTGCTCCAGATCGGCGATCCGGTCCTGCGCCTGGTGCAGCGCGTAATCCTGGATCAGGACGGTCTGGGCAAGGATATAGGGGGTATCCGGCTTTTCATCGACGAGATCGTTGATCATCGCCTCGGCCTCGGCGTCGATGTCCTGGGCCGGAGATTGACGCAAACGGCTGACGAGGTTGGTAAGCAGATCGCGTTCCTGGGGAGTCATCACATTGTCCTTCTCAAGGGTGAGTCACTCTCACGGCTGGAATATGGTGAGGGGTGAGGGGTCCCGCAATCGTCACGTTGGACCCGGCAAAATCCCGCGACATTGCGCGCCGCATTGCGCCCTTGGGACCCCCTGATATTGACCCAGGGCCGCTTTCGTGGTTCGAGAGCCGCCTAATTCAAACAGGAACGTGGAAAACCATGAAGATTTCCGGAATTGCAGCGGTCATCACGGGCGGTGGCTCGGGCATCGGCGCCGCGACGGCGCGCCACCTGGCCGCGCTGGGCGCCAAGGTCACCGTGCTGGACGTCAACAAGGACAATGCCGAGGCCGTCGCCAAGGAAATCGGCGGCCTGGCCCAGCTCTGCGACGTGACGGACGCCGGCTCGGTGCAGGCCGCACTGGCCGCCGCGACCGCGAAGCATGGCGGCGCCCGCCTGGTCGTCAACTGCGCCGGCATCGCCACCGCCAGCCGCATCCTGACCCGCGACGGCCCGCACGACCTGGAGCTGTTCAAGCGCGTCATCAACATCAACCTGATCGGCAGCTTCAATGTGCTGCGGCTGGCCGCCGACGAGATGTCGAAGCTGCCGGAGATGGACGAGGGCGAGCGCGGCTGCATCGTCAACACCGCCTCGGTCGCGGCCTATGAGGGCCAGATCGGCCAGGCCGCCTATTCCGCGTCCAAAGGCGGTATTGCGGCCCTGACCCTGCCGGCGGCGCGCGAGCTGTCCAAGTTCGGCATCCGCGTCGTCACGATGGCGCCGGGCCTGATCTGGACGCCCCTGTTCGCCAATCTGAGCCCGGACGCAGTCGAGTCGCTCAACGCCACAACCCTGTTCCCGCACCGCCTCGGCAAGCCGGAGGAGCTGGCGCACCTGATCCAGCACATCGCCGAGAACATCCTCATCAACGGCGAGGTCATCCGCGCCGACGGTGCGATCCGCCTGGCACCGAAGTAAGCGCCTGGACCTGACCTGTTTTAGGATTTGAGATTTCCATGACCACAGATGCGATTTCGACCGACGTCGTGATCATCGGCGCGGGCCCGGTCGGGCTTTTCGCCGTGTTCGAGCTCGGCCTCAACGACATGAAGTGCCACCTGATCGACATCCTCGACAAGGTGGGCGGCCAGTGCGCCGAGCTGTATCCGGAAAAGCCGATCTACGACATTCCGGGCCTGCCGATCGTGACGGGGCAGGAACTGACCGATGCGCTGATGAAGCAGATCGAGCCGTTCAACCCGGTCTTCCATCTGAACCAGATGGCGGAATCGCTGACCAAGACCGACGACGGCAAGTGGCGCGTGACCACCGATGCCGGCACCATCATCGAATGCACGGTCCTGGTGATCGCGGCCGGCGGCGGCAGCTTCGTGCCCAAAAAGCCGCCGATCAAAGGCATCGAGGAATATGAGGCAAAGTCGGTGTTCTATTCGGTCCGCCGGATGGAGACCTTCCGCGACCGCCATATCGTCATCTCCGGCGGCGGCGACAGCGCGCTGGACTGGACGCTGAACCTGCAGCCGCTGGCCAGCAAGCTGACCCTGATCCACCGCCGCGACGAATTCCGCGCCGCGCCGGACTCGGTCAACAAGATGCGGGAGCTGGTGGCGGCCGGGAAGATCGACCTCAAGATCGGCCAGATCGCCAACCTGAACGGCGCCGGCGGGCAGATCGAATCGGTGACGGTGAAGACCGACAGCGGCGACATGCACGACATCGCCTGCGACGCGCTGCTGCCGTTCTACGGCCTGACCATGAAGTTGGGGCCGGTCGCCAATTTCGGCATCAACCTGCACCAGAACCTGATCCCGGTCGACACCGAGAAGTTCGAGTCCGACGTGCCGCAGATCTTCGCGATCGGCGACATCAACTCCTATCCGGGCAAGCTGAAGCTGATCCTGTCGGGCTTCCATGAGGCGGCGTTGATGGCGCAGCAGGCCTTCCGCTATGTCCACCCGGACCGCAAGCTGCGCTTCCAGTACACCACCTCCTCCAGCGACCTGCAGAACAAGCTGGGAGTCGCGGCGGAATGAAGCTCTATGTGACCGACCTCGAGGGCGTGCAGCACGAAATCGAGGCGATGCCCAACTGGACGGTCATGGAGATCATCCGTGACGGCGACCAGCCGATGCGGGCGGAATGCGGCGGCTCCTGCGCCTGCGCCACCTGCCACGTCTATGTCGCCCAGGAATGGCTCGCCAAGCTGCCGCCGATGGAAGACGAGGAGCGCGGCACCCTGGACGGCGGCTTCGAGGTGGAGCCCAACTCCCGCCTCTCCTGCCAGCTGATCATGACCCCGGACCTGGATGGGCTGAAGGTCACGCTGACCAACGACAGCAGCAACTAGAGCGTTCCGGGCAGCTCCGGCTCTTCGCCGCGCTCTGCGCATAAGGCGAGATAATCGTCGATAGTGGCTCGGAACGAGGCTCGTAATTCGTCGGTGGTCGTGCCTTCAAAATAGACCACGTCGTTGATGCCGACGACTGTGCCTGAAAATGTAGCAGTCTCAGGATCGAAGCTGATCCGACCGGCCTCATAGCCTTCGTATTTCATAGTCATGCGTTGATTTTATCGCCATTCCATCCGGCGCGCACCTGTCATTGCGCGCCATGAGCTTGCTCGCCAGGACCAGATAATCCAAGACCGTCATGGCCGGGCTTGACCCGGCCATCCACGCGTCCCCGTTCGCGCGGAAGTCTGACATCGGCACTTTCGGCACACCGTGGATGCCCGGGTCAAGCCCGGGCATGACGAGTTGTGGTAGTTGGTTCAACGAAGGTCCGAAGCGTCGTACTGTGCCCGCGGCGAGCATGTTGATTCGAATGCCGTCTCCAGTTGGGAAGCCGCTTCAAATGCCCGATAAGGCGCCGCTCCATAAATCACCTACAGGGACAGGTGATGCCGGCTGGACCATACCCCTTCCCCAGTTCTGCCTGTATCTGCTCGGCCTGCTGGCCGTCCAATACTGGGCCGGCACGGCCCTGCTGGTCGTGCGCTCGCCGGACTTCGACGCGCTGGAGCGGGCGCTGACGCAGATCAGCGTTCTGCCAGTGGTCGAGTGGTTCATGCTGTTCGGCCTGGTCAGGCGCCTGCCCGGCCGCACACTGACGCCCTCCTTGGCCTACGGATCGCTGGCGCTGGTCGTGGCCGCCTTCACGCTGATCGCCCATCAACGCTTCGCCTTCCTGTTCGAAAGCTTCATCCTGTTCCTGCTGTGGCTGCGGACGCCGGACCTCAGGCGGGTCGGTGTTATCCTGCTGTTCATCGCGCTTCAGCGCGGCCAGGGGCTGACTGTGCTGCATGCTCTGGTCAGTTGGGTGGATGCGCGGGTGCTGGACGGCTTCATGAGCCTGATCGGCCAGCCGGTGACGCGGATCGGCAATCTGATCCTGTCGCCGGGCCTGACCGATGGACTGGTCATCCTGGCGGGATGCGCCAGCAGCAATCTGATGCTGCCGATGGGATTGGGGCTGGCGGTCCTGCTGCTGGTGAGCCGCGATCGGCTGACCGGCCGGGATTATGGCTGGATCGCGCTGACCGTCGTCACCGCGGCGGCCATGAATATCGTCCGCCTGTATCTGATGCTGGGCGGCCATGAGGCTTATGAGGATTGGCATCAGGGGACAGGGGCCTCGATCGTCAGCGTCGCCGGGCTGGTGGTGACGATGGGGATATGGATGATCGTCACCGATCCCAGGAGAGCGCCGGCATGATCCCGCGCTTCGGCCTGTTCACCGCAGCGGCGCTGGTGCTGTTCATCCTGCTCGGCATCTTCCATCGTGAGGCGCCCGCGCCCGACCCGGCTGCGACGCTGGCGGCCCGGCTGCGCGCCGAGGGCCATACGATCTCCAAGCCCCATACGATGCTTTGGGATACGCCCGGTTTCGCCTTCTCGGTCGAAGATTGCCCGGCGCCGGTCGAGGTGGCGGCGTTCGATTTCGACGAGATCGCAGGACCGGGCATCATGGCGGCGGTACGGGCCGTCGAAGGAAGGCAGGTACGGATCGATTATGCCGGGCAGACATTCGACCGGTTCGACCGCGCCGCGCTCTATGGCTTGCGGCTCAGCAACGGCGCGTCGGGGCTGATGCGCGGCAGGCTGGTCGATCCGCCTGTGATCCTCCTATTCTGGCCCGCCGGCTGCGCCCCGAAGGACGTGCTCTAGAATGTTTCCGCCCGAACGCATCATCTGCCTGACCGAGGAGACGGTCGAGACGCTGTATCTGCTGGGCGAGCAGGACCGCATCGTCGGCGTATCAGGCTATGTCGTGCGCCCGCCCGAGGCGCGTCGGGACAAGCCCAGGGTCAGCGCCTTCACCTCCGCCGCCACAGGCAAGATCCTGGCGCTGAAGCCCGACTTGGTCTTCACCTTCTCCGACCTGCAGGCCGATATCGTCGCCGACCTGATCCGCAACGGCGTCGAGGTTCATGCGCTGAACCACCGGACCATCGGCGGGATTCTCGACATGATCCGCATGGTGGGCGCCATCGTCGGCGCAGCCGAAAGAGCCGATGCGCTGGCCCGCACCTACGAGGCCGCGCTGGATGCCGCGAGAGCCCGGGCTGCCGCGCTCCAGCGCCGGCCGAAAGTGTTCTTCGAGGAATGGGACGAGCCGCTGATCTCTGGCATCGGCTGGGTGTCGGAACTGGTCCAGGCCGCGGGCGGCGACGACATCTTTCCCGAACGTGCGCGGCAGGCGGCAGGCAAGGACAGGATCGTCATGCCGGAAGACGTCGTGGCGCGTCAGCCAGACATCATCATCGGTTCCTGGTGCGGCAAGAAATTCCAGCCGGCGAAGGTGCGCGCCCGCCCCGGCTTCGACACCGTGCCGGCGGTCGCCAACAATCGCCTGTACGAAATCAAATCCTCGATTATCCTTCAGCCTGGACCGGCCGCACTGACCGACGGCCTCAAGGCGATGCAGAAGATAATCGAGGGAGCACAATGACCAGCAGGCTCACCCAACTCCTTTTCCTGGCGCTCACCATCGCCGCCCCTGCCTTTGCCGACGAACCCTTGGCCGTACCGCAGCCGACGCCGGAGGCGCTGGCCTATCACCATGGCGAGGACCTGTTCTGGCTGGCCGACCAGGCGCTGGGCCTCATCCTGCCTGCCATCATCCTGTTCACCGGCTGGAGCGCCGGGATCAGGGCCTGGGCCGGCCGGGTGACCGGCGGCCGCTGGTATCCGACCCTGGCGCTGTATGCCGCGATCTTCGTCGTCATTTCCGCCATCGTCGAGCTGCCGCTCTCATACGAGCGCGATTTCGTTTTCGCCCATGCCTATGACCAGTCGAACCAGACGATGGGCAAGTTCCTGCACGACCAAGGGTTCGGCCTGATCGTGCAGGTGATCATCATGGCGCTGGTGATCTGGATTCCCTTCCTGCTGATCCGGCGCAGCCCGAAACGCTGGTGGCTGTGGAGCACGATCGCTCTGACGCCGGTGATGATTGTCGGCATCGTGCTGGCGCCGATCTTCATCTCGCCGCTGTTCAACACATTCACGCCGCTGCCCGACGGCGATCTCAAGACCAGGATCGAGGCCGAGGTGGCCCGCGCGGGCCTGGACCATCCGAACATCCTGAAGATGGACCGCAGCACCGATTCCAAGACCTTCGGCGCCTATGTCACCGGGCTGGGCGGCACGGCGCGGATCGTGATCTACGACACCGCGCTAACCGCGCTGGACGACCAGGAAATCCTGTTCGTCGTCGGGCATGAGACCAAGCATTATCTGCTGGACGACGTCTGGAAGCTCGTCGGCCTCGATGTGGTGCTGATGCTGATCGGCTTCTTCGCCGTCGACCGGCTGGCCCGCGCCGCGATCCGCCGCTGGTCCGGCCCGTTCGGCTTCACCGAGCTGTCGGATCCCGCCGCCCTGCCCCTGCTGCTGATCGTCTTCGGCCTGGTCTCGCTGGTGGCAACGCCGGTTCTCAACGCCGCCAGCCGCCATATCGAGCACGAGGCCGACCGGTTCGGCCTGGAAATCACCCAGGACAATCACGCCGCCGCCTCGGCCTTCCTCAAGCGCAACAACGAAGCGATGGGCGTCCCCTATCCCGGCTGGCTGGAACGCACCTTCCGCCTGGATCATCCGTCGCTGGGGGATCGAATCACATTCGCCAACGAATATCACCCGTGGGCGGATGGGAAGCCGTTGGTTTATGGAGATCGGATCAAAGCGGTCCAATAAGCCCCTCGCCCGCAACGCGGGAGAGGGAGGGGCCCAGCCGTAGGCTGGGAGGGTGAGGGGGATTGCCCGACAAAGCCCCCTCACCCTCCCACCGCTTCGCGGCGGGCCCCGCCCTCTCCCGCGTTGCGGGCGAGGGAATTTACGAGCGCTGCGCCTCTAAAAAAGCCCGTTGGTGAAATTCTGCCTGCGCCGGGGCATGTCGGTATTCCGGCCCAACCGGACAGGCGCGACGGGCGCGGCAGCCGATGGTGACACAGTCGGCGCCCACTGGGCTGGAGATATGTCCCAGACAGGCCGGTACGTCGAAACCCGACGGAGTGAAAGCGCCCACGGGGCAGGCGGTGAGGCACGGCTTGTCCCGGCAACTGCCGCATGGGCTCGGCCGCCGGTCCGGCGCCGGCAGGTCGATCGCCTCGGCAAAAGCCAGCGCGCCACGATAGGCGTGCCAGAGGCCCCAGTCGGGGTGAATCAGGATACCCAGCGGTGAGGGATGGACAGGCTCGGCCTGCTGGGCCCAGCGCTGGAAGGGCAGGAAGGGCGGGCCGCCGAAGGGGAAGAGCGGGGTTGCGCCGAGTGCGCGCGCGATCTCCGTGATGACGCGGGTGGACCAGCGGTCTAGCGGGTCGGGCTGGCCGTCCCCTGCCTCGGGAGAGGCGGCGAAGGTCGGCCAGTTTTCGGGGCCGATGAAGCCGACGAGGACCAGGGTTTCGCCGGCCGCAGGGTGGAACGCCCCACGATAGCTCAGCCCATGCTCGGCGATGCGGCTTCGGATGGTTGCGAGGTCCATCGAAGCCGCGCCCGTCTTACATGTTGCGGCGATACTGGCCGCCGACCTCGAACAGCGTGTCGCTGATCTTGCCCAGCGAGCAATAGCGCACGGCGTCCATCAGCACCGCGAACATGTTCTCGTTGGCGATGGCGGCCTTGCGCAGGCGCTCCAGCACTTTCTGGCCCTCGTCGTGATGACGCTGCTGGAAGTCGCGCAGGCGGGCGATCTGGTTGTCCTTCTCCTCGGTGGAGGAACGCTGCAGCGGCGGCGGCGGGGCGTCGGCCTGGTTCGGGTTGATGAAGGTGTTCACGCCGATGATCGGCAGGCTGCCGTCATGCTTCTTGTGCTCGTAGAACAGGCTCTCTTCCTGGATCTTGCCGCGCTGATAGCCGGTCTCCATGGCACCCAGCACGCCGCCGCGGTCGGTGATGCGGTCGAACTCGGTCAGCACCGCCTCTTCGACCAGGTCGGTCAACTCCTCGATGATGAAGGAGCCCTGGCTGGGATTCTCGTTCTTCGCCAGGCCCCATTCGCGATTGATGATCATCTGGATCGCCATCGCGCGGCGCACCGAATTCTCCGTCGGGGTCGTATAGGCCTCGTCGAAGGCGTTGGTGTGCAGGCTGTTGCAGTTGTCGTAGATCGCGATCAGCGCCTGGAGCGTGGTGCGGATATCGTTGAAATCCATCTCCTGCGCGTGGAGCGAACGGCCCGACGTCTGGACGTGGTATTTCAGCTTCTGCGAGCGGTCGTTGGCACCGTATTTGTTGCGCATCGCTACCGCCCAGATGCGCCGGGCGACGCGGCCGATCACCGTGTATTCCGGGTCCATGCCGTTCGAGAAGAAGAACGACAGGTTGGGCGCGAAATCATCGATATTCATGCCGCGCGCCAGATAGGACTCCACGAAGGTGAAGCCGTTGGCCAGCGTGAAGGCGAGCTGGGAGATCGGGTTCGCCCCGGCCTCGGCGATGTGATAGCCGGAGATCGACACCGAGTAGAAATTCCGCACCTTGTTCTGGACGAAATATTCCTGGATATCGCCCATCATCTTGAG
>Ga0105238_10002749_pt1 | contig 17540 bp, 14 predicted proteins | sample KBSC34metaG_FD_81526 | JGI IMG/M metagenome (GOLD analysis project Ga0105238, IMG submission 81526) | Corn rhizosphere microbial communities from Kellogg Biological Station, Michigan, USA - KBS C3-4 metaG | ecosystem: Host-associated > Plants > Roots > Rhizosphere > Soil | place: Michigan, USA... | reverse complement strand
TGCTGCCGTTTCAGATCAAGAATGGCCTCGATATCGTCTGCGAATACCGGCCATTCGATGGCCGGAATGACCCGCCGCACACGGTCGAAGAGTGCTGCGCCTCGAGCAGGTGCGTCCCACGTCTGCATGTCCTACATATGCTCCAAGTGAGTATATATAGGACATATGCTTATATGGAGCATAAGGAATGTCAAGCACGCGAAAGTGGCAATTTCGTCCCGGCAACTGCACGTTCGGCCAGAACGCCATGGCGGAATCGAAACAGCTTGGCCGGCCGCCCGCCCGTGTCCGTGCTCATCGCGCCTGTTTCTTCGACGAGTTCCTGCTGCTCAACCAGCCGCCGGAAATTCTGTTTGTGCACGAGCCGGCCGGCAAGCGCCTCGACGCTACGCTGGAGTTGCAGCAGCGTGAAGACCGGCTGCATCAATTCGAAGACGACGGGGCGGTATTTGATCTTGGCGCGCAGCCTGGCGATGCCGGTGGCAAGAATGCGACGGTGATCAGCCTGCATGGCCCGGCCGAAGACAGATTGCGGAATGTCTGGACCGTGTCTGCGGTCTGCCTCCTCGACAAACGCCGCCTCGTAAAGCAGTTCGTAGCGCTGCAGGACCAATTCCTCGTTCCAGGCATAGCCATCTAGACCGAAGGCGATCGCCGCTCGCTGCCAGCGGTCATGGTGCATAGGGCGATCGTCGGCGGCATCCGCCCAAGCCTTCAGCCGCGGAACGATCACGTCCGGCAATGCTGAGGGAACGCCAGCGCGATGATCTTCCCATGGGAAATAGTCGTACCAGTTGCGCCAGGCGGCCTTGTCGGCGGATGCCGCCTGCTCCTCCCGGGTCAGGGCGAGATAGCTGATAGAAACCACGCGTTGCGCGCTCCCGTTCGCTGCCCTGTCGCGATCGGCGAATGTGTAGAGCTGCTCGATGTAACCCAAAGGGTGTCTTGTCTGCTGTTCGACCCAATCCCTCAGACCCGATTGCAGCGAACGATGACCGAGTTCGAAAGGGCCGGACGGCAAAGCACCCGCCTGCCCAATCGTCAGGACGCGTGGCTCACCATTCGTCACGGCGATCACAACGGCGATGAGATCCGCACTGACGGCCTGGCTTCGGTTGTTTCTTGCGGGCTGCTTGGTCCCTGGTGTTGTCTTGCTTTGCATGGGGGTTCGATGAAATTCCGATTATCGAGTCGCCCCGAAGAGACCAACGTGGGCGAAAAGTGAACTGCTGTCTCGGCCCGTCAACCTTCCACACCGAACAGGGGCGTGCAGTCAGTTTCAGATATTTGCCCTTCGTATCTGCACAAATCTATACCAAATGCGACCGCCAGTCGGCTAACGCCAGGGAAGGGACGCTATGAGCGCGGCATCTCGTGCAGGTCATCCAAGCGCCTCACGAGATTCGTGACATCACCGTTCCAAATGGCTGCCAGGCTTCGCCGCCGGCGCGAACAGCTTGATGCGGCGCTGACTGCAACGGGCCAGCATTGGAGGTGTTTTCTGGTTCGCTCGCTCAGGGCGCTTGCTTAACTGGATCTGAACGGTTCGGTTCAGGCTCGGTTCTGGCAAGACCTCTAGCCTCCAGTTGGCGTGGCGACGAACTCCCGGTTAGGGAACGTTTCGTCCGCTCCGCTGTTTAAGCCTGGACATTTGGGGGCTTCTAAAAGATGTCGGTATGGCGGTTTGCGCTGGTCTGCGTGGCGAGTGTGGCCATAGCCACAGTCCTGTTGTGTCGCCAGTCGAACCTAGGTGCAGTGATTTCATCGGCAAGTGCAGCCGATGCGCCATCATCGACGCCGGATCCTATACCTGTGACAACGGTGGTGGCCAAAGCAGGCACGGTGCCCCGGGTTATTGCTGGCATTGGCGTTGTCACGGCATTGCAGTCAGTCACCATTCGCCCGCGCATAGACGGTGCGGTGAAGGAGATCGATTTTACCGAGGGCGATGTCGTGCGTGCGGGCGACGTCTTAATTCGTCTCGATCCCCGCGCCCTTCAGGCCACCTTGGATGGCGTCCGTGCCAAGAAAGGTCAAGATCAAGCCCTTCTGGACAATGCTCATGCTGACTTCGAGCGTTACTCCACCCTGGCTGACAAGAAGGTGGTTTCGTCCCAGGATCTAGACAGCAAGCGTGCGGCGGTAAAGCAGCTCGAGGCAACGCTTGATGCGGATGATGCATCGATCAGCAGCGCCGAGACGGAACTGAGTTATGCCACCATCCGGGCGCCGATCAGCGGCCGGACGGGGTTCAAGAACGCGAGCATCGGCAGCGTTGTCAGCCAGGCCAGCACCGATGGCCTGCTGACCATCACGCAGTTCGACCCTATCAGCGTGGTCTTTGTTGCTCCCGGCGACCGCTTTGGCGAAATCCAGAGCGCGTTGAAAGACCACGTTGCCGACGTCGAGGCAATTGCCACTGACGGCACTCGTGTTTTGGCGCGAGGCAAGCTGACGCTCATGGACAACATCGTGAATGCCTCGAACGGGTCGATCAGGTTGCGTGCCAGCTTCGACAACAAGGCAGGCACGCTCTGGCCCGGCCTGCCGGTCGCAACCCGCCTCGTCGTAGCCGTGGAACAGGGGATTGTCGTTCCCGACAAAGCCTTGGCCCGGGGCACCGATGGCCTCTCGGCCTACGTGATTGGACCTGGAAACAAGGTCGCCAAGCGCCCGGTCGACGTTAGCGTAACCACCGATGGAATGGCGCTTGTCACGAAGGGGCTTTCGGGCGGCGACTCGATCGTTTTTGACGGACTTGGGCAGATTGCCGACGGGGCAACTGTCCGGATCTTGGGGCCAGCCAAGGTCACCCCACCGGCCGATCAAGCCGTTGCCGCATCCGGATCGGCGGCACAACCATGAAGTCGGCTGAAGAAACGCAATCCAAATCGGCAGATGTTCCTCAGGTCAAGGCTGCCACACAGTCTAGGCTTGGCGGCATTTCAGCCTACTTTATCTCGCATCCGGTCGCGACAACCCTGCTGATGGTGGGTGTGCTGTTCCTTGGCGGCGTCGCATATCCGCTGCTCCCCGTTTCGGCTTTGCCCGAGATCTCTTTCCCGACCATCCAGGTCGCCGCGAGCCTGCCTGGGGCTGCGCCCGATACGATGGCCTCGTCGGTGGCGCAGCCGCTTGAGACCCAGTTGTCCAAGGTGAGCGGTGTCACCGAGATGACCTCGTCAAGCTCGCTGGGATCGACCGAGATCACCGTCCAGTTCGAACTCGACCGCGATATCAATCAGGCGGCAAGTGACGTGCAGGCAGCGATCACTGCCGCCAGCGGACAACTGCCGAAAGATCTTCCGGCGCCGCCGACCTTTCGAAAGGTCAATCCGGCCGACGCGCCGGTGATGCAGCTCTCGGCGACATCGGACACACTGCCATTGATCGATGTGGACGAGCTCATCGAAACGCGCGTCGCCCAGCGCATCAGCCAGATGCAGGGCGTCGCCCAGGTCAATATAGGAGGCCGGCAGAAGCCGGCGATTCGTATCTCCATTGACCCCGGCCGGATCGCCGCTGCCGGGGTGACGCTGGAGGATGTCCGCTCGGCCATATCGGGCTTGAGCGTCAGCAGCCCCAAGGGCAACATCGACGACGCCACCCGCACCTTTCCCATCTACAACAACGACCAGATCACCGACGCAGCCGGCTGGAGCGACGCCGTCGTGGCTTACAGGGATGGCGGTCCCATCCGGATCCGCGATATCGGCCAGGCGGTGAAGGGTCCCGAAGACGTCAAGATGGCCCATTGGACAAATGGCGAGCGTGGTATCGCGGTGGACGTTTTTCGCCAACCGGGAGCCAACGTCATCGAGGTTGTCAATCGCGTCAAGGAGATCCTGCCGGACCTCCAGGCCTCCCTGCCGCCGTCCGTCAAGCTGGCGCTGGTGACCGACAGGACAACGACCATCCGTGCGTCGGTGCGCGATGTTCAATTCACGCTCATGATCACCATCGCCCTTGTTGTGATGGTCATCTTCATCTTCTTGCGCAACCTGCGTGCGACGCTGATCCCGACCGTGACGCTGCCGCTTGCCCTGTTGGGCGCGGCGGCGCCGATGTACCTGCTTGGGTACAGCATCGACAATCTGTCGTTGATGGCCCTGGTGGTCGCGGTCGGCTTCGTGGTCGACGACGCCATCGTCATGCTGGAAAACATCAGCCGGCATATCGAGGACGGGGAGGAGCCGCTCGCCGCGGCGCTGCGTGGGTCGCGCGAGATTGGTTTTACCATCATTTCGATAAGCCTCTCGCTTATTGCCGTGCTCATTCCAATCCTGCTCATGGGCGGCATCGTCGGACGGCTGTTCCGGGAGTTTGCCATCACCCTGACGCTGGCCATCGTTCTCTCAACGATTGTGTCGCTGACGCTGACGCCGATGATGGCGGCTCGGCTTATCAAGCCGGCATCGGGGCAGAAGCACGGTCGCGTCTACCTTTGGAGCGAGCGGGCATTCGATGCGCTGCAAAATGGCTACGCGAATGCTTTGGATGTCGTGCTTCGGCACCGAGCGGTCACGCTCATGATATTCGGAGCAACCATTGCGGCGACGGCCTGGCTCTTCATCATCATTCCCAAAGGTTTCTTTCCCAACCAGGATACCGGTTTCATCGGCGCTCAATCACAGGCCGCACCTGAGGTGTCATACCAGAAGATGGTTGAGCTGCAGGAGCGCCTCAGCGCGGTCGTGTTGAAAGATCCGGCCGTGTACAGCGTGTTCATGGACATTGGCGGCGGCAATGGCGGCAATGCGCTCAATCAGGGGCACGTCAACATCACGCTGAAACCGATCGGCCAGCGAGACGCGACGGCACAAGAAGTCATTGCGCGGCTGAAGCCCGAATTGGCAAAAGTCGAAGGCATTCAGCTGTTCATGCAGGCGGCGCAGGACATCAACATTGGCGCCCGTCCGGCACGAACCCAGTACCAGTTTACCCTTGAGGATAGCGACGTCGGCGACCTGGGGACCTGGGCGCCGAAGGTGGTCGATGCGCTAAAATCCATTCCCGAGATCACTGACGTTGCCAGCGACCTGCAGAAAGTCGCCCCCACGCTGTCGTTGAAGATCGACAGGGCGGCCGCATCCCTGTTCGGTGTCGCGCCCCAAACAATCGACGACACCCTGTACGATGCTTTCGGCCAGAGACAGGTCGCGCAATTTACGACGCAGACCGACACGTTCCATGTGGTCCTTGAGGTGCTCCCCAACCTTCAGCACGATCTGCAGACGCTGGACCGCCTCTCGGTCAAGGCGGCCGACGGCACCCTTGTCCCGCTCGGCAATATCGCGCATTGGACCACCGACACAGTGGCGCCGGTATCGATCAACCACCAAGGCCAGTTTCCGGCGACCACGATCTCGTTCAATCTGGTATCGGGGGCCTCACTGGGAACGGCAACCACCGCGGTGAACCAGGCTTTCCGAAACCTCAAGCCACCTTCAACGCTGTCTGGCGCGTTCGCCGGCAGTGCTCAGGCCTTTGAAGAATCGCTGTCGACAGTCCCCCTCCTGATCGCGGCATCGCTGGTCGTCGTCTATCTGATCCTCGGCGTGCTCTACGAAAGCTTTATCCATCCGCTGACGATCCTGTCCACGCTTCCTTCCGCTGCTCTGGGGGCGCTGTTGGCCCTGATGACTGCCGGCCTTGATTTCAGCCTCGTTGCGATGATTGGCGTGATCCTGTTGATCGGCATCGTGAAGAAGAACGGCATCATGCTGGTGGATTTCGCGATCACAGCCGAGCAGCAGGGAGCCACAAGCGTCGAAGCCATCCGCCAGGCTGCCATCTTGCGCTTTCGACCGATCCTGATGACGACGATGGCTGCAATCCTTGGCGGCATTCCGCTGATGTTGGGTCACGGTTCTGGCGCCGAAATCCGCCAACCACTGGGCTATGCGATTGTCGGTGGGCTGATCGTCAGCCAGATCCTGACGCTGTTCACGACGCCGGTCATCTATCTGACGCTCGATCGCTTGCGGGGCCGCCGCTTCGCTGGCCACGATCCCGTGGTTGACCGCCCTGTGGCGTGAGGGGCACGCGGTCAGCGTATTCGCTTTGCCTGAAGCTAGGTTTTGCTCGTTGTGCCGCCAGCCTTGGCGCTGGGCACTTCCTTTGTGGCCGGCTGATATCTGACGACAATCTAAGGCAAAAGCACTTTTGGCAGCCGGACTTCGACCCGCAGGCCACCTTCCGAACGTTGCAAGAGATTGAGATGCCCACCGTAAAGTTCGGTGAGCTCGGCCGCGATCGGCAAGCCGAATCCATGGCCCGGGGTCGCCTCATCGATGCGCCGGCCTGGCCGCATCGCTTCCGGCACGGCCGCAGTGTCGATGCCTGGACCATCATCCTCGATGGTGATGATGACATGGCCATCGTCGCTGGCTGCTGAAATCGCGACGCGAGAACGAGCCCATTTGCCGGCATTGTCGAGGAGGTTGCCGAAGATCTCATCGAAATCCTGTGTCTCGACAGCCACTGCAAGGTCCGATGCCACGGATATCTTGAAACTGATGGCGCGCTCGCGATGAATATTGGTCATCATGCCGGTGAGGTCGTAGAGCCTGTCGCGAACAGGGGTACTGGCCCGGGTCGGTCCGGCAAGCGCGGCGGCGCGAGCACGAGCCAGATGGTGGCGGATCAGCCGCTCCATCAAGCCGAGCTGATCGCGCATGGTAAGAGCGCCAGGTGTCACCGCCGCATCAGACGAAGCCTTTGCGGGTCGTGCTTCCAAAGCAAGGCTAAGTGCAGCCAACGGTGTCTTGAGACCATGCGCCAGGTTGGCGACGTGGCGTCTGGCGCGCGCCAAGCCTTCCGCATTGTCAGCGAGCAGGCTGTTCACTTCCTCCACCAACGGCCGGATCTCGCTGGGTTGATCAGTCGGCAGCGCGTTTAGTTTGCCGGCGCGGATATCGGCGAGCCCGTCCCGCAAGCTGGCCAGAGGGCGAAGGCCAAGCCACACTTGCGCAAAGAGAGCGCCACATAACAGCAAGCCCAATGTCAGCAGAGCCAGCGCCAAAGGCAGCAGCGCTTCACGCAAAGGCCCGGAAATTGCGCGATAGGGGGCGCCCGCAGCGATGGTCACTGTTTCAGTCCCGAATGGCACGTCAAGAATGCGCCAATGGCGCATTTCGTCTCCAAGTCCAGCCCCCTCGGCCGTTTTCGGGCGACCGAGCGAGCGCAGCAGTCCGAACCAGTCCCGTAGTCCAAGAAAATTGTCCAAGCGGCCTGGGACGATGGCCGGCAGCTTCACAGCGCCGACACCGGCCAGCGAGGCTGAGACGACATCACCTGATGGTCCGGATGCCTGCCATGCCCATCCCGACTGCGGACGATCGTAGGGTGGCCCATTCAACACCGGTGTTACGGTCATCCTGCCTTCGCCATCACGCTGCAACGCCGACGAAACGGCGAAAATCTGCGCGTCCAGACGCTGGTCGATCTGGCCGACGACGAAACGCTGCAGGATGAATGCGATGACGAGACCGGCAATCAGCAATGCTGCGATGATGGCGATTATCGCAGCAAGCCGCAGTCTGCCGGCCAGCGAATGCGGCAACCATGTCATTCTACGTCTGCCGTCAGCCGATAACCGAGACCTCGCACCGTCGCTATGTGATGGTGGCCGATCTTGCGGCGGAGCCTGGCGATGATCACTTCCAACGAATTGGAATCGACCTCGGCATCGCCATCATAAACACGGTCGAGCAGATCGGTACGCGTTACCACGATCTCCTTGCGCAAAATCAGGCTGGAAAGCACCCGCCACTCAAGTCCCGTCAGTTTCAGCGGCAGCCCGTCGAGCTCGAAAGTGCCGAGTTGCGCGTCGAAAGCGAGTGGCCCGCAGACAATTTTCGTCTGGGCATGGCCGGCCGCCCTGCGCACCAGCGCGCGCAGCCGCATGATCAGTTCCTCGGTCCGGAACGGCTTGGTCAGATAGTCGTCGGCGCCGGCCTTGAAGCCGTCGACCTTTTCCGACCAGCCGTCACGCGCCGTGAGGATCAGTACCGGCAGGTTACGCCCAGCCGCGCGCCACGCTTTGAGTACAGTCTTGCCCTCGATCTTTGGCAGACCAAGATCGAGAACCGCGATGTCGTAGGCGCCCGTGTCACCGAGATGCTGGCCGTCCTCGCCGTTGCGGGCGATGTCGACAACAAAATTCTCGTTGCGCAACGCCTCAGCCAACTGGCTGGCGATCGATTCGTCGTCTTCGACGAGCAGCACCTTCATTTCGCAGCACCTTCATTTCATTGACTTTCCTGCCACGAGCGTCGGCGTCGGTCCTAGGCCCTGCGGCTGAACCGAAGCTGAACGGCTTCGTTCAGGCTGGGTTCCAGGCAGAGGTGTAGAACGACGGCATTCTACAGCAACTGAAGGTGCCCGATATGACCGACACACCCCAAACCACCCATGAGGCCACTGCTGGCCTCTCGCCGTCCCATCATAGGCGCAGGCCCTATCTTACTGGCTTGTTCGCCGCCGGACTGATCGCGGTTGGACTGGTCGCAGGAGCCGGCGCTGCCATGCTAGCGGTTCCGCGCGACAACGTGATGCTGATGCAGCCGACCACCATCGCCAGCCTTACGCCCTACAGCACGGTTGCCGTCAAAGGCAAAGTCGCGGAGGTCTTCGGCAACAAGTTCGTCATCGATGACGGCAGCGGCCGGGCACTGGTCGAAACCGGGCGGGCAGGGGAGGGCGGCAAGCTGGTCGCCGCCGGCGAGACGCTGACCGTCCAGGGACATTTCGACGACGGCTTCATCCATGGCGACCTGCTCGTCCACGCCGACGGTAGGGCCGAGAGCCTGCGGCCGCCGCGTCCGGGTCCGCGCGGCCTGCTCGATCGGCTGCAGGGGCCTGAAGTTGCGCCGGTTCCTCCGGGCGCTCCCGGTTAAACTCACCGCCGCATCTATCGGCGCGGACCAAAGCGTCCGCGCTGATAGCGCTCGAACTGACTTTAGGGTCCGGCGGGGTGGCGTCACCCGCGCGTCGATTCGATCACCCCTATCAAGCAGTCGCCAGCTTGCGTACCGCCTATGCCTAGATCCCTGACGCTGTCCATGTGGTTCCTCTGGCGCAGACAAAGGTCGTTCACGGCGAGCCCCTGCGCACGCAGTCGGGTCGCGAACCTGGCGGCTTGCCGGTGGAATGGCGGCGTTTCCTGATCGCCGGTCATGATGGTTACCGCCACGCCCGGATCATGCTGCCGCGTCATCGGCGTAAAAGCGGCAGCCTCCTCGCCGGTGATGCCGATCAACGGCTCGAGGAAGGACGTCCGCAAAGGCTCTAGATCGTAGATGCCACCCAGCAGCAGCGCTGCATGGATGCTTGACGGCACCGGCGTTTTTTCGAACAGGAATGTAGCCAGATGCGCACCCGCCGAATGGCCGCTGACGCTGATCCGGCCGGGATCGCCGCCATGACTAGCGATGTTGTCCAGCACCCATTGTTTGGCGCGCCGGACCTGCTCCACGATCGCCGCCAACCTGACCTCAGGCATCAGCGCGTAGTCGAGGATCACCGCAATCGCGCCAGCCTTGGTCACGGTATCCGCGATATGGGAATAGTCGGCCTTCGAGAACATGCGCCAGTAGCCGCCATGGATGAAGATATGCACCGGAAGATTGCTGCCCCGGTTCGACGGAAAGAACAGGTCGAGCTTCTCGGCCTTGCCGTCGCCATAGGCAAGATCGCCCGCCATGGGTAACGTCGCCCGGGTCGCAGCGCTGCGCGCGACGAAATCGGCCACGATGTCATCGAAGTCGGCGACGTGGTCGCGGGTACGGAAGGGGTCTTTCGGCATCGGTCCTGATCAGAACGTAACGGCGATATATTTCGCTTCCATGAATTCAGCGATGCCGTGGTGCTGGCCGCCTTCGCGACCAAGGCCGCTCTGCTTGACGCCGCCGAAGGGGGCTGCTGGATCAGACATGAGCCCCCGGTTGAGGCCTATCATGCCGGCCTCTATTCCCGACGCCACCCGCATGCCACGCCCCGCATCGCGCGTATAGATATAGGCGGCAAGGCCATATTCCGTGTCATTGGCGCGCATGATGGCCTCCTCCTCGGTCTCGAACCGGGTGATGGGAGCGACCGGTCCAAAAATTTCCTCATGCGCCATCTCGGCATCGGGCGGCACCTGAGACAGGACCGTAGGTGGATAGAAGAAACCTTCTCCCTCCGAAACCGAACCACCGCAATGCACCTTGGCCCCCCGGCCCACCGCATCCCTGACCAGGCGGTCGATCTTGTCGACCGCCTTCCTGGTGATCATCGGTCCGCACTCAGTCTCGGCATTTGTGCCCGCTCCCACCTTGAGCGCCGCCATGCGCTTGGCAAGGCCGTCGGCGAACGCGTCATGGATCCCCGACTGGACATAGATGCGGTTGGCGGCCGTGCAGGCTTCGCCAGCATTGCGCATCTTTGCGATCATGGCGCCGTCGAGCGCCGCATCAAGATCAGCATCGTCAAAGACGACGAACGGCGCGTTGCCGCCGAGCTCCATCGAACATGAGATGACATGCTTGGCGGCCTCGCCGAGCAAGGTTCGGCCAACACCGGTCGAGCCGGTGAAGGAGAGCTTCCTGACGCGTGGATCGGCCAGCATGGCCGAGGTCAGCGGGCCGGGACTGGTCGTGGTGAGCACATTGACGACGCCGGCGGGCACGCCGGCCTCGCTGTACAGCGCCGCCAGCGCATAGGCTGTCAGCGGCGTTTCGCTGGCTGGCTTCAGGATGACCGTGCAACCCGCCGCCAAAGCCGGCGCGATCTTCCGTGTCGCCATTGCGGCAGGAAAGTTCCATGGCGTGATCAGCAGGCAGATGCCGATCGGCTCATAGTCGACCACGATCCGGTTGGTGCCGGACGGCGCGGTGCCGAATTCGCCAGTGATCCGGACCGCCTCTTCGGCATTCCAGCGGAAGAATTCGGCTGCATACGCCACCTCGCCGCGCGCGTCGCGCAACGCCTTGCCGTTCTCCAGCGCGATCAGCATGGCGAGCGTTTCAGACCGTTCGACCATGAGTTCGAAACAGCGCCGAAGGATTTCCGAGCGCTTGCGCGGTGCCGTCCGCCGCCATCCCTTGGCAGCCCTGGCTGCGGCCTCGACAGCAGCTGCCGCATCCTCGAGCGTTGCATTGGGAACCGCAGCGATCACGGCCCCGGAGGACGGATCGACAACATCGATGAGCCGGCCGTCGGAGGAGGGGCGCCACGTACCGTCGATGTAAAGCCCGTGCGAAAACCGGCGTACGTCATAGCCATCTTGGTCGATTTGCTGGGCAAGGTTCATCATGTTGTTCCGATCGTTCAATTGGCGCACGCTGCGAGATCGCCGTCATGGGCTGCCTGGACCAGGCGTCGCATGGTGGCGAGATCGAACGGGCGCGGATTGTTCTTGATGAGACGCTCGATGCCGAGCGCCTGCTCGGCGGTCCAGTCGAGTTTGTCGGCGGGTAGGCCAAGATCCGCCAGCGTCGAGGTGATGCCGATCGCTGCGAACAACCGCCTGATCTCGTCTATGGCAGCGCTGGCTTGTTCGTCGTCACTACGCCCATTCGCGGAGAGCCCGAGCGCCAGGCCGATCTCGGCCATTTCAGCCGCGGCCACACGCCTGTTGTAGGTCATGACGTAGGGCATCATCGTTGCAACGCCCAATCCGTGCGCAGTGTGAGTAAGCGCCCCGGCTGGATATTGCACCGCATGCGCCGCCGCCGTTCCGGCGGTGCCGAATGCGCACCCTGCCGCCAACGCGCCCATCATCACATCGGCACGCGCCTCGGCGTCAGCGCCATCTGTGCAGGCTTTCTCCAGACTGCGCCCCAGCAGCTTTATGGCCAGCAGCGCGAAATGATCGGTCAGCGCGGTCTTGCCTATGAACACGTGCTTTTGCGGCAGGTCTGGGTCCTCGCCGCGCCGCATGGCGGTGAAAGCCTCGATTGCGTGTGTCAATGCATCGGCGCCGGCGATCGCGGTCAGCCCCGGCGGACAGGTCATCGTCAGTTCGGGGTCGCACAAGGCAACCGCAGCGATCAGATATGGGCTCGATATACCGACCTTGAGCGTCCGGTCCGGATCGGAGATCACGGCGACCGGCGTCACTTCGGAGCCAGTGCCTGCCGTGGTGGGCACGGCGATCAGCGGCAGCGTCGGGCCGGGCACCTTGAACTCACCGTAGTAGTCCTGGAGTTTGCCGCCATGGCTAAGCAGCAAGGTGGCGCATTTGGCGAAATCGAGGCAGCTGCCGCCGCCAATGCCGATCACCATGTCGGGCTGGAACTCTTTCGCTTCGTCGACGCAAATGCTGACGCTGTCGCGCGGCACGTCGGGCAGGACGCGGTCATGCACCAGCACCTCGATCGAGGCGTCCCGAAGCGATTTGACGACTTCCACGAATACCGGCGTGCCGGCGAAGCGCTGGTCGGTACAGACCAGCGCGCGCCCGCCGAACCGGCCTGCCACGGTCGGCAGCACATGGCGTTGCCTGCTCCCAAACAGGATTTCACGCGGCAGCCGCAGGGCGGCAAAGAGGCTCATGATGGTCTGCGTCCCTTGATTGCGGCTGAACTGAAAGGGGAGCGCGCCTTGAACGCGCTCGATGCGCCGGATTCGCTCTGGAAATCCTGCATTGCCATGTCTCCCGTGAAAGTCGAAAACATATCCACTTTAAAATCGTATAGGATATAGTATTGCATCGGCTGGAGCATCGTGTTAGCCATCCTCACTGTCAAGAGGCAAAAAATGCAGACCGCGAACTTACCCGATACGACCGAGACAACCGCCAGCGGCGGTCGCATCCAGCGCCCCGGCAGCCTTGTCGAGGATGTCTACGAAGCGATCTTCGCCCAGCTGATGGCGCTGAAGATCGCACCCGGTTCACGCATCACTGTCGACAGTCTGGTCAAGGAATTCGACGTCTCGCACACACCCATCCGCGAGGCTCTGGGTCGCCTCGAAGGTGAAGGCCTGGTGCTCAAGACGCATCTCATTGGTTACCGCGCGGCACCCCAGATTACCCGGCGCCGTTTCGATGAATTGTACGAGATGCGCCTTCTGCTTGAGCCGCACGCCGCGGCAAAAGCCGCCGCTGCCATGGACGAGGCGAAGCTCAACATTTTGCTGGAAGCGGCCGGCGTGATGTCACGGCGCGAGGGCAAGGACGATCGCCTGCGATATTCGAATTTCGCCCGGCAGGACGCGATCTTCCACGACAAGATCATGGAGTTTTCCGAAAACGAGCTCATTCGCCAGACGTTGAGCCACCAGCATACCCACTTCCACATCTTCCGCCTGATGTTCCATGCACGCGTGACCGAGGAAGCGCTGGACGAACACGAGGCAATCCTCGCTGCATTCGGCTCGGCAGATGCCGAAGCCGCCAGAGAGGCGATGCGCATCCACATAGAGCATTCGCGCGACCGCCTGCTGCCGGCATTCGATTGAGGCCGGAACCGATGTCCATTGCCGCAAACATCACGGGGGAGGGAGGACGCACGTTGCCGCAAGGCGACGGCCCGGGTGCCGTGGAACCGGTCCTGCGCGCTGAACACCTGTCGAAGCAATACGGGGCAGTGACTGTGCTGTCGGACGTCGTTCTCGACGTCCTGCCCGGAGAAATCCACGCCATCATCGGCGAAAACGGCGCCGGCAAGTCGACTTTGATGCGGCTGCTGTCCGGTTATGTCGAGCCGACAAGCGGCGTATTGTCGATGGCCGGCGGCCCGGTGAAATTCGCCAAGCCAAGCCAGGCACAGGAAGCCGGTATCGCGCTGGTCCACCAGGAAATCCTGCTCGCCGAGGCGCTGACGGTGACGGATAATCTTTTTCTCGGGCGTGAGCTTTCGCGCGGTGCCGTCGTGGACGACCGTACGATGCGGCGCCTGGCGGTCGAGAAGCTGGCGCAGATCGGCTGCGCGGTCTCGCCGACGGCACTGGTGCGCGACATCTCGCTGGCGGACCGGCAGATGGTGCAGATCGCCCGCGCGCTGCTCGACGACTACAAAGTGGTGATCTTCGACGAACCCATCGCCGTGCTGACCGGCGGTGAGGTCGAGCGGCTGCTGGAGGTCGTGCTGCAACTGAAGGCGCACGGCACCGCCGTGCTCTATATCAGCCACCGGCTGGACGAGGTGCAACGGGTTGCCGACAAGGTCACCGTGCTGCGCGACGGCAAAATGGTCGGCACCTATCCCGGCAAGACACTGAGCCAGATGGACATGGCGCGGCTCATGGTCGGCCGCGAACTGGCCGCGCTCTATCCCGAGAAAGCCACGGCGCCTTCGGATGTGCCGATGCTGAGCGTCAGGAACGCCACCGTTCCCGGCTACGCGCAGGACGTATCCTTCACCGTCCACAGGGGCGAGATCCTTGGCTTTGCCGGCATGGTCGGCGCCGGCCGTACCGAACTCTTTGAGGGAATCATCGGCCTGCGCCCCGCGACCGCGACGGTCGAGCTCGAGGGCAAGCCGGTCCACTTCCAGTCGCAGCGCGCTGCGATCGACGCCGGGATCGGTTACCTGACAGAGGACCGCAAGGGCAACGGCCTGCTGCTGCAGGAGCGCCTGGCGCCCAATCTGACGCTCTCCGCGCTCGGCGTGTTCCATCCGGGCCTTTCGATGGGCCGGCGCCGCGAAGCGATGGCCTTGGAAAAGGCCGTCGAAACCTATGACATCAGGGTGAAAAGCCTGAGCGCCAAGGCGGGCCAGCTGTCGGGCGGCAACCAGCAGAAGCTCCTCCTGGCCAAGGTGCTTTTGACCAACCCATCGGTGGTCATCATCGACGAGCCGACACGCGGCATCGACATCGCCAACAAGGCGCAGATCTACGCCTTCATCCAGGGCCTGGTCGCCAAGGGAAAAGCCTGCATCGTCATCTCTTCGGAGATGCAGGAACTGATTGGCATCTGCGATCGCATCCTCGTGATGCGTGAGGGCCGCGTCACTGGCGAGGTAAGCGGCGCTGAAATGACTGAAAGCAACGTGGCGCTGCTGGCAACCAGCGGCCCGAAGCCAAGGCCAAAAGCCAAGGGAGGACCAGAATGGCTGTCATGACCGGATCCCCATCCGCACGCCGGGTCAGCGATTTGAACCTCACCTGGACCGACGTCGGACCCTTCCTGGCATTGGCCGCCCTGCTGGTGGCAGGCTTCCTCATCAATGCCGACTTTCTCTCGGCCACCAACCTTGCCAACGTGATTACCCGCAGCGCCTTCATCGCGATCATCGCGGTCGGCGCGACGTTCGTGATCTCGTCGGGCGGCCTCGATCTTTCCGTAGGCTCCATGGCTGCCTTCATCACCGGCATCACCATCATGTTCATGAACGCGGTGGCGCCGCACGCCGGCGTCTGGGCCATTCCTGCCGGAATGGTGGTGGCGATCCTGGTCGGGTTGCTCTGTGGGCTTGCCAACGGGCTGATCGTCACAGTCGGCCGGATCGAGCCGTTCATCGCGACGCTTGGCACGATGGGTATTTTCCGGGCCCTTATCACCTATCTGACCGACGGGGGCACGATACCGATCGACCGGTCGCTGCGCGATGCCTACCGTCCGGTCTATTTCGGTACGGTCGCCGGCATCCCGATCCCGATCCTGATATCCGTCGCCGTCGCCGGGGTCGCGTCCTTCGTCCTCTACAAGATGAAATACGGGCGCAAATGTGCGGCTGTCGGCGCCAACGAGGATGTCGCGCGCTATTCCGGCATCTCGGTCATCAAGACCCGCACCATCGCCTACATCGTCCAGGGCATGTGCGTGGCCATAGCTGCCATCTGCTACGTGCCGCGCCTGGGCGCCGCCACCCCGACCACCGGACAGCTTTGGGAATTGCAGGTCATCACCGCGGTGGTGATCGGCGGCACCGCGCTGCGTGGCGGCAAGGGCCATGTCTGGGGAACGGTAGCCGGTGCGGTCATCTTGGAGCTCATCGCCAACCTCATGGTGCTGTCGGACTTCGTCTCCGAATACCTGGTGGCCGCCGTCCAGGGCGTCATCATCATCATCGCCATGCTCATTCAGCGGTTTTCGAATTCGAAATAGCCCCGTGTCCGGACCACGCGGGAGCCAGGTTTTTGTAGGTCCAATGGGAGAAGACGATGTTCAGTAGAAAATGGATTGCGGCGGCCGCCGTCGGCTCGCTGCTCCTGGCCGGACAGGCCATGGCACAAGACAAGAAGGTTGTCGCTGTGTCGATACCGGCGGCCGACCATGGCTGGACGGCGGGCGTGGTCTATCATGCCCAGCAGGCTGCAAAAGAAATCAATGCCGCTTTCCCGGGCGTGGAAGTGGTCGTCAAGACGTCCCCATCGGCAGCGCAGCAGGTCAGCGCGCTCGAGGATTTGTCCGCCAGCCGTAAGTTGGATGCCTTGGTCATCCTGCCTTACAGCTCGGAGGAACTGACGCAACCGGTGAAGGCTATCAAGGACGCGGGGACCTTCATCACCGTCGTCGATCGGGGCCTCACCGATTCATCGATCCAGGACCTCTACCTCGCCGGTGACAACATCGCCGTGGGCGAAAACACCGCGAAGTTCATGATCGACAAGCTGGGCGGCAAGGGCGACCTCGTGGTGCTGCGCGGCATTCCGACCGTCATTGACGACGAGCGTATCAAAGGCTTCCAGGACACGATCAAGGGTACCGGCCTGAAGGTGCTGGACATTCAATATGCCCATTGGAACAGCGACGAGGCCTTCAAGCTCATGCAGGACTACCTGGCCAAGTACCCGCATATTGATGCGGTCTGGGCCAATGACGACGACATGCTGCTTGGCGTGCTCGAGGCCGTGAAGCAGTCGGGCCGGACCGACATCAAGCTGGCGCTCGGCGGCAACGGCATGAAGGACATTGTCAAGAAGGTGATCGACGGCGATGCGATGACGCCGGTCGAAACCCCGTACCCGCCGTCGATGATCAAGACAGCGATCTACATGACCGTTGCCAATCTGATCGGCCAGGCACCTGTACGCGGCTCGGTGAAGCTCGATGCGCCGCTGATCACTCAAGCCAACGCCAAGGAATATTATTTCCCGGACTCGCCGTTCTGATTGATCCGATTTCGAAAAGGGCAGGGCGCGATCGCGCCTTGCCGGCCCAAGAATGAGAGGAAGAGCCATGCCAGGCAAAAAGATACTGATGCTGACCGGTGAGTTCACCGAGGAATACGAAATCTTCGTCTATCAGCAGGCGATGGAGGCCGTCGGCCACACCATCCATGTGGTCTGCCCCGACAAGAACGCCGGTGACCTGATCAAGACCTCGCTGCACGATTTCGAGGGCGATCAGACTTACACCGAGAAGCTCGGTCACTACGCTTTGATCAACAAGACGTTCTCAGACGCGGAGAAGCAGCTCGATCAGTACCACGCAGTCTATTGCGCCGGCGGCCGCGGACCGGAGTACATCCGCACCGACAAGCGCGTCCAGGCGATCGTGCGCCATTTCCACGAGACCAAGAAGCCGATCTTCACGATTTGCCACGGCGTGCAGATCCTGATCGCAGTCGACGGCGTTGTGCGCGGCAAGAAGGTGGCTGCGCTAG
>Ga0105238_10002748_pt1 | contig 17541 bp, 12 predicted proteins | sample KBSC34metaG_FD_81526 | JGI IMG/M metagenome (GOLD analysis project Ga0105238, IMG submission 81526) | Corn rhizosphere microbial communities from Kellogg Biological Station, Michigan, USA - KBS C3-4 metaG | ecosystem: Host-associated > Plants > Roots > Rhizosphere > Soil | place: Michigan, USA... | reverse complement strand
GCCGTGGTTTTAGACCGTCCCCGGCTGACCCAGGTGGATGGCACGCCGTGCGAAGTTTCCCTGGCCGGTCACTTACTGTACTTCAAGAATGAGGACGTGCCCGGAGTCATCGGGTGGATCGGCTCAATCCTGGGCAAGAACGACATCAACATCGCGAACTTCTCTTTAGGACGTCAGGCCACGGAAGCCCTGGCAGTCGTGGAGACGGATAGCATCGTCCCCGAATCAGTGCTCAAGCAGCTGCTCGGGAATAAGGCGTTAAAGGTCGCACGAGTGGTGGAATTTAAGACCTAACCCGAGTGTTCGCCTGCGGACACTGTCCGCAGTGACCGGTTTCGGAACGCGCTGTATACTTAGTCGTTAGGATTTGGAGGCCCCCGCGCAGGAAGGCTTGTGTTGGGGGGCAAGGAACCCGCGCGGAGGCGTGCTGCGTTGTTATATAGACGGACGACTTGCCCCCGTTGTTTGTTCCCAAAAATAAATATTTTCTAGCCAGTTGATATGATGGAGCTACTAGCTCCCTTTCCGGCTCGTTAATCTCGGCCTGGATTTTCGGGCCAGTCCTACTGATGCATACCAGTTCTACTCAGCTCGATCTTAAGTTTGGACTCTCGTTTGAAGACCTCTACCGGCGCGAAGGATTGGTGCGCCTGGACGCCAGGTTCCGCCAGCATCTTCAGGCCGTGAATGCCCCGCTCTTACAACGCTTGGTGGCCGTTCGTGAAAACCCGAGTTCGCTGGATCGCAAACAGCAGTCGGATCTGATCGTTGAAATCGCCCCGCACGTAGAGGACTTTATCGGCGAGCTGTTCGGGATCTCCGGCGCGCTGCGCACGCTCCAGACCAAGCACCATAGCCTGGCTCCCATTTACGCGTTGAAGCGCAGATTCGTCCAGAAGAAAGCCATCAGCGGCGTCTCCAAGGACCAGGCCAGCGCGATCAACGGACTGGCTGTGGCCGCGGAACTCGAAGCGCTCTTTAACGAGCCGCTAACCGAAGCGAGCTACGTGGAACACGTCTCCCGCTGGCTGGATGCCGAGTCCGAACATGAATCGCAATTGAAGCTGGCGGCGCAATACGCGGCGTGGGCCGCGCTTTCGCCAGCAGGAATCGAAAAATACCATCACGGCGTTCTCTTCCGCGTTCCGCACAAGCTGGAGATGACGAACCTGATCCCGGTGGAAACGCTCCAGGCCAACGGCGTCGCGCACCTGCAGCTTCCCGAGCACCACTGGCGGCATCGCGAGGGATTCAAACTCACTGACGCGGGAATGAATCTGAATGGAGCGCTCGATCAGGCCAATTACTGCATCAAGTGCCACAACCAGGGCAAGGACAGTTGCTCGACGGGTTTGAAGGAGAAAGACGGCTCCTTCAAGGCGAGCGTGTTCGGCATTACGCTGGCGGGCTGCCCGCTCGACGAGAAGATCTCCGAGATGAACTTAGTTAAGCAGGAGGGCAACACGGTCGGCGCACTGGCGGTTGTCACTGTCGATAATCCGATGGCGGCCGGCACGGGTCACCGCATCTGCAATGACTGCATGAAGTCCTGCATCTTCCAGAAGCAGGATCCCGTGGATATCCCGCAGGTGGAAACACGTGCGTTGAAAGATGTTCTGGAACTGCCTTGGGGCTTCGAAATTTACAGCCTGCTCACCCGCTGGAATCCGCTGAATTTCGCACGCCCGTATCCGCGGGAAGACACCGGATATAAGGTGCTGGTGGTCGGCCTGGGTCCGGCGGGTTTCACCCTTTCTCATCATTTGATGAACGACGGCCACACCGTCGTCGGCGTGGATGGTCTGAAGATCGAACCGCTGGAGGAGATGGTCTCCGGTGTCAGCGTCCGCGGCGAGCGCGTGCCCTTCCGTCCCATCCACGACGTCAATGACCTCTACGAGTCGCTGGACGATCGCGTGATGGCGGGCTTCGGCGGCGTCGCCGAGTACGGGATCACCGTCCGCTGGAACAAGAATTTCCTGAAGCTGATTCGATTACTGCTGGAGCGGCGCGCGCAGTTCAGCATGTTCGGCGGCGTACGCTTCGGCGGCACGCTGACCATCGACAGCTCTTTCGAACTGGGGTTCGATCACGTCGCTCTATGCGCCGGTGCGGGACGCCCGACCGTGATTCCCATGAAGAATGGTCTGGCGCGCGGCGTGCGGCAGGCATCCGATTTTCTGATGGCGCTTCAGCTCACAGGAGCGGCCAAGACCAACTCCGTCGCGAACCTCCAATTGCGTTTGCCGATCGTTGTCATCGGCGGCGGATTGACTGCCATCGATACGGCCACCGAATCGCTGGCGTACTATACGGTACAAGTCGAGAAATTCCTGGAGCGCTACGAGACTTTGGCTGCTGAAAAGGGAGTTAGCGAAGTACAGGCGGGCTGGACGCCGGAAGAAACCGAAACTGCCGGCGAGTTTCTGGCGCACGCGTACGCCATTCGCGCCGAGCGGGCCCTGGCGGCTCGGGAAGGCCGCAACCCCAAGCTGGCCGGATTACTCAATACCTGGGGCGGCGTCACGATAGCCTACCGGCGCAGGTTGATCGATGCGCCCAGCTATACGCTGAACCACGAAGAGGTCGCGTTGGCCCTGCAGGAAGGCATTCGTTTCGCCGAATCGCTGACGCCGCAAGAAGTCGAGCTTGACCAGTACGGTCACGCTGCCGCGCTGCATCTTAAAGCAGCGTCAGGCGAGCAGGTCCGCATGCCCGCCCGCTCGATCCTGGTGGCAGCCGGAACGCAGCCAAACACCGTGCTCGGACGCGAGGATCAGCAAAACGTCTTCCTCGACGGCAAGTGGTTCCAGGCCGTGGACGAGGAAGGCAACCCGGTCAAGCCGGAGCGCGTCGCGAAACCGCAGAAAGCCGCCGTGCTCATGTCGCTCCGCAAAGATCTGCGCGCGATCAGCTTCTTCGGCGATTTGCATCCTTCGTTCGCCGGGAACGTGGTCAAGGCCATGGCTAGCGCCAAGCAGGGCTATCCGGTCGTATCGCGAACTCTCGCCCGCCGCGCGCCATTCGGTCCGGCGCCCGCCGAGCTTCTGAAAAAGCTGAATTACGAGCTGCGTGCGGTGGTGCGCGAAGTGATCCGGCTGACGCCCAACATCGTCGAAGTGATCGTTCAGGCGCCGACCGCGGCGCGCGCGTTCAAGCCCGGCCAGTTCTATCGTTTGCAGAATTACGAAGTCCTGGCTCCGCGCGTGAACGGAACTGTACTGGGAATGGAAGGCTTGGCGCTCACCGGCGCATCCGTCGATCGCAAAGAGGGATTGCTTTCGACCATCGTTCTCGAAATGGGCGGATCGTCGGATCTATGCGCCCTGCTCAAGCCTGGGGAGCCCATGATCCTGATGGGTCCCACGGGAACGCCCACGGAGACGCCCGCGCAGGAAACCGTTCTGCTGATTGGCGGCGGACTGGGCAACGCCGTATTGTTCTCCATCGGTCAGGAGCTTCGCGCGCAAGGGTCGCGCACTATTTACTTCGCCGGATACAAGAAAATCATCGATCGCTACAAGGTGGAAGAGATCGAGAAGGCCGCCGACATCGTCATCTGGTGCTGCGACGAAGCGCCGGGCTTCACGCCGGGACGCGTGCAGGACAAGGCCTTCGTGGGAAACATCCTCGAGGCGATTCTTGCCTACGGGCGCGGCGATCTTAAGCCCGATCCGGAAGCCGGACCTGCGCTTGAAGCCGAAACCGAGCTCACGCTTCACTCGGTGGATCGCCTGGTGGTGATCGGATCCGATGGAATGATGGGCGCCATTGCGCGCGCGCGCCACACCGTGCTGGCGCCGTTCCTGAAGCTCGATCACAAAGCCATCGGCAGCATCAATTCGCCCATGCAGTGCATGATGAAAGAGATCTGCGCACAGTGCCTGCAGCTCCACAAAGATCCCAAGACCGGTGAAGAAACGGTAGTCTTCTCCTGCTTCAATCAGGATCAGCAGCTGGATCAGGTGGACTGGGCTTCGCTGCGCACGCGGCTATCGCAAAACGGCGTGCAGGAAAAGCTCACCAAGCAGTGGATCGACCTGTGCCTTCGCCAACTGGGCGTGCGGCCCGAGCCGCAAGCTGTAGCTAGTCCAGCACCTTGAGCGCGATCACCACGAAGATCGCGGTGTCTTCTTCCATGCCGGATACTTTGCCCAGCACCGTTTTCTGGCCTTCCATGAAATCGCCCGATGTGGTTAAGCCGAAATCCGTGAACTGAAACTGACCTGGCCCCGACGCTATTGGCACTCGAAAGCCAATCCGCACCTGCGCGAAACGGACGTAACGCCCGTCGTTCTTGCGAGTCACCGACTCCGGGTGAATGCGAATACTCGCGGTAGAGAACGCACCGCTAGGTACAGATCCGGGCAAGCGTAACGACTGCTCCGTTTCCTTGCCTTCCTGAAGGCGGAGCGGCACGACATCCCAGACCTCAATGTCTTTGTACTGCGTAGCCGCGCGCAATTGTTTCGCCACTGACTCCAGTTCGGCCGGAAGTGTGGACGCTCCGGATGCAGGCTTAACCGAACACTTGAGAAACGTCATGGTCATGTCGATGTTGCGCCCGATGGCTGCTTCGCTACCGGGCCGATCGAGTTCATCCACCACTTTTCGAACCTGTGCAATCACATCCTTAGGAGCATAGACAATGATGGTGCGCAAGTTCTTATCAGCGGACATCTGCGCGTTGAAAACTCCAAGCAGCCTCACCAGACGGTCGAATGAATCGCCCGTCAGCGTCTTCACCGGAATGATCGCGGCTTCCCGGGGTTCCTGCTTTACCACTTCCGCGGGTTTGTCCTGAGCCTGAAGCAGACTCGCTGCCAGAAGAATCGCCATCAATGTGCGCATATCATTCCCTCCATCGCTCCTTAATTCACGAACAGGATCACCACATCGGGATCCGGGGTTTCAATACGAATCGACACCGGTACAACTTCCACAAGTTGCGGCCGCCGGGCACGTTTCGGCCGAGGGGCAGTCTGAGCAACCGGAGCGGGGACCTCCGGCGGTGGAATCACCTGAGCAATCTCGGGCGCGCTCGGCTGCTCAATGGGCTGCCCAATGGGTATAGGCGCCTTCGCCGACCTGAGCATTAAGAATCCCGCCACCACGCACCCGGCCACACCCAGCGGCACGGCAAATTTCCACCAGCTTTTCTTGCCGATCCTCCGCTCCACGCCCATGCGCACCCGCGCCAGCGAGTCCGCCGGAACTGGCTCATCGCGCATTTCGCGGAACAAACTACGCATCTCTTCTTCGGTCATACGTCCTCCCGATTCAAAATGCCGCGCAGCTTAACCATCGCCTTCGAAATCTGACTGCGTACCGTCACTTCAGTCGAACCCAACGCCGCGGCAACTTCCGCCGTGGACAATCCTTCGATTTCCCGCAGCACCACGGCAGCCCGCTCCTTGGCCGGCAGCATGCCGAGCGCCTCCATCAGCCGCTGCTTCTTTTCTTCCAGCAGCACTGTTGCTTCCGCCGACCGATCCCGGCTGGCCAGCTCCGTCAACTCCTGCCCCGGCCGTGCGGAACGGGTCCGATCCACGCACAAATTCACCGTGACCCGGTACAGCCATCCGCCGATGGCCGCCTCGTTCTCAAATTTCAGCCCGTTCTTATGCAGCCGCAAGAATACTTCCTGCGCGACATCTTCGGCATCGGCCCAATTTCCGAGAATGCGGAACGCCGTCCGCATGACCTGGGCCTCGCGTTGCCGCACTACTTGCTCAAACGACCCAGTCGTCTCGCGCGGGATCTCGCCCATGAGTACGGCTTCCAGCATTCCCCTGCCAGATAGAACGTGCTTCATGGGTAAAACGTTTACTGGGGCAAAAATGATTGGAGGCTAGCGCAAGCCGGCTTGTGCCAGGAAATCGGCAGCGACGGAAGCCACGCTTTGGTGCTCGATGTCCACCTGAGCGTTGAGTTTTCGCATGGTTTCCAGGTTGAACTTGCGGGACAGCTCGGCCAGCGCTGGCCGCAGCATAGGCTCTGCCGTAACCAGGTCTTGCCGGACCAGCAGACAAGCTTCGTAGGACGGAAACACCTTTTGATCGTCGGCTAGAACCTTCCAGTCCGGCGACATCAGATGGCCGTCTGTTGCTCGTGTGGCGATCATGTTCACGTCGCCCTTTTCGAGCGCCGCAAAAAGCTGCTTCGAATCGATCACGCGGGACGACCCCATAGGCAGCCGATACGGAGCCAGCGCCCGCAGCGCGTCCTCGCGGGATTGAAACTCGTAGGTCATGCCTAGTTTCCAGCGAGTCTCGGCACGAGCCGCGTCGCTTAGGTTGGCGATTTTCTCCGTCCCCTTGGCCGCCACCACAATAGCGGAAGGATTATCGAAGCCCAGAGAATCCAGAACGTCGAGCGTCGCGATCCGCTTCATCTCTCCCTTCACGCGGGCGAATACAATCTCCGGATTCTTGTCCGCCGGCTCTTTCAGAATCTCGGTTTCGATCAATCCGGTGTATTCCGGGTAAACGCCGATGTCGCCCGAGAGGATGGCCTGATAGACCACGGCTGTGCCGCCCAATCCGGTGCGCCGCACCACCGGTCGACCCAAGCGGCGCTCCAGATGTTGAGCCACGATTTCCCCCAGGATCATCTGCTCGGTTTCATCTTTTGAGCCAACGACGATGGGCTTTTTCGAGCTTCCGCAAGAAGCCAGCAAGCAGGCGCACAACAGCAGTGCAGGCACCCCACGCAAGGTTGCGAACATCTGATCAGGATATCCCGAATCCCTCCCGAAACGCGGTGTTTGCTATCCTCAAGTTCTTTAGTCGGTTCTTTATTCCAACGAAAGAATGTCTTTTCAGATTCGCCCCCTTAAGGAATTCCTCGTCAAGCCGGCCCTTCCTCCGGCGCTCAGCAGACTGCTCGAACTAGGTCTGAACCTGATGTGGAGCTGGCACCACGCACAACGCGCTGTCTTCCGCCGCCTGGACCCCGTCATCTGGAAAGCGTCGAACCACAATCCCGTGATTATGCTGGGCCGCGTTCCCCAGGAGACCCTCGAAAAAGCCGCTCGGGATCCCCGCTTCCTGGCCCTGTATCACCGCGCTTGCGAAAGCCTGGATGCTTACATGGCGGCGCAAAACACCACGGCATCGAACATGCTGGTCGCGTATTTTTCGATGGAATACGGTCTGCTCGATTGCATGAACATCTACTCGGGCGGCTTGGGCGTGCTTTCCGGAGATCATCTCAAGGCGTCCAGCGATACAACCCTTCCGCTGGTCGGCTTGGGATTGCTGTACCAGCGGGGATACTTCCGGCAATCCCTCGATCCGGATGGATGGCAGCAGGAAAAAACTCCCATCAACGACTTTTACTCTCTGCCTCTCACGCCGGTAACGCGGCCGGATGGGACTGAGCTGATCGTGGATGTGCTGGCCGGGGAAACCACGGTCTTCCTGAAGGTCTGGCGGATCGTCGTGGGACGCGTTCTGTTGTATTTGATGGACAGCAACATTCCACAAAACGCTGATCCGTTCCATCGCGACATCACCGGCCAGCTCTACGCCGGCGATCACCACAAAAGAATCTGCCAGGAAATCGTACTCGGCATCGGCGGTCTGCGCGTACTAAGAGCCCTTGGGTTGCAACCCACCGTGTTCCACATGAACGAAGGTCACGCAGCCTTTCAAGCCATCGAGCGAATCCGCATCCTGATGGCGGAACAAAAGCTGAGCCTGGAAGAAGCGCTGGAAGCGTCGCGAACCAATAATGTGTTCACCACGCATACCCCCGTGCCCGCCGGTATCGACGTGTTCGATACCGGCCTGATGCGCCAGTACTTCGAAGCGTATTGTCGCGAAGCCGGAATCGGTTTCGATCAGTTCATGGCGTTAGGACGGCGCAATCCGCAGGATGGTCAGGAAACATTCTCCATGGCCATCTCCGCGCTCAAGACGTCGGCCTACCGCAACGCCGTCAGCCGGCTGCACCGCACCGTGTCGCAGGAGATGTTCGAAGGATTGTGGCCGAAACTCCCGGTGTGGGAAATCCCAATCACGTCGGTCACCAACGGGGTCCATCTTCCTTCCTGGATCAATGGAGATTTTGCCGCGCTCTACGATCAGTACCTGGAACCGGATTGGCGCGAAGGCCATGCCGAGCCGAAAGTGTGGGAGCAGATCGCCGACATTCCGGATTCTGAATTGTGGGAGGCGCACCGCCGCCGAAAACGCCGCATGGTCGCCTTTGTGCGCGAAAGCGTAGTGGCCAGCGCGACGGGCCGTAACGCGTCCACGCCCGAAGTAAAGCGTCTGCAGGATGTCCTGGATCCGGAAGCGCTCACCATTGGATTCGCGCGGCGCTTCGCGACCTACAAACGCGCGACGTTGATTTTTCGGGATCTGGCGAGGCTGAAGAAGATCCTGTGCCATGCCACCCGTCCCGTGCAGTTGGTCATCGCCGGCAAAGCCCATCCGCAGGACGTGCCGGGCAAATCGCTGATCCGCGAAATCGTGCAGTTCTCTCGCGACCCGGAACTGGCCGGCCGCGTCGTATTCGTAGAGGACTACAGTATTCAAGTCGCCCGGGAGCTGGTGGGCGGCGTGGACATTTGGCTGAACACCCCCCGGCGCGGAGAAGAAGCCTCCGGTACCAGCGGGATGAAAGCCGGCATCAACGGCGCTCTGAACATGAGTATCCTGGACGGCTGGTTCGACGAAGCCGAGGATGCTGCCGGAGGTTGGGCCATCGGCAACCGCGAGCCATATTCTCCGGATCGGGATGATGCGCACGCGGCCGGAATCTATTCCGCGCTCGAGAACGAGATCGTACCGGTATACTACGAGCGCGATCAGGGAATCCCCGCAGAGTGGATGCGTCGCCTTAAGCAATCGCTCCGATACCTGAGCGCGCATTTCAACAGCCAGCGCATGGTGGAGGAGTATCGGACCGAGTTGTACGATCCTGCTCACCGGGCGTTTCAGGCCTTGTCGGAAGGCCATTTCCAGGCGGTCCGCGAGCGCATACTCTGGAGCGCCACTGTGGCGGAAGCCTGGCCTCTTGTGCGCTTCACCGATTGCAGCATCGGCGCGGAGGCGGTCTCTACGGGGTCGCCCGTGGCCCTGCGGACAGAAGTGGATCTGGCGGGTCTAAAGGCGGACGACGTGCGCGTCGAGGCCTTGGTCGGGAGGGTCGGCCCGCAGGGAGAACTCGAGGAAGTCCAGGTACTGGTCCTCGAACCGCGGGAACAACACGGAAACGCGGTTTTGTTTGGACGGGATATCGTGCCCTATGCCACCGGACGCCTGGGATTCGCGGTCCGCATCGTCCCTAATCACTTGGAGGACCCTTTGAACCGGCCTTGTAACGCATTGTTAAAGTGGGCCGACGAATGAATTTTAGGGTCTCCACGACCTAAAGCAGACACCCGCCGCGACCGATCTACCGGGTGAGCTAAAGATTTTGCTGGATTCTTCGCTCCATGTGTGGTAAATAGTGGTTTAGACGTTCTCGCGGGTTATCCAAAAAACCAATTGTTCCCCGTCTTGACTGGACCCGCTCGTCTCCCGATTCTGCAGACCTCTTTGAATCCGAAGAATCCCAGTATCGTTTAATCGATAAAGGAGCCAACCAGCATTCTATGGAAGGCGACCGCAAGTACCGGCAACGGGGTTATAACGACTCCGACCGCCCACAAACCGAGAACGACGCGTTCAGGCGAGACGATCGCCCCCGACCGCCGCAGGGTCCCCGCCCGCCCATCGATATCACCGGGCCGCGGTTACCTCGCATGGTGCAGGCTGTGACCGCTTCCCGGTGCTACAACTGTTCCACGCTGCTCGGCGCAGGAACCGACTTCAAGGGACAATGTCCTAAGTGCGGAACGGCGCTCCACTGCTGCAAGCAGTGCGCGCACTTCGAGCCGTCCACGCGATTTCAGTGCCTGAAACCGATCGTAGTCCGCATCTCGTCTAAAGACCAGGCCAACGAGTGCGAGCTATTTAATCCGCGCGTAACCGTCGCGCGCGATGTGGCTCATCCCGCGTCACCGGTTCCCTCGAATGGCAATGGCAACGGTACCAGCATGCCCGAACCGCGCAATGCTACCGACGCCCGCGCCGCGTTCGACAGCCTGTTCCGGAAGCCCGACGCCGAGTAGTTTTTCCGGTACTCTTACGGCCAGTACTCCCACCGGCCCACTATCACCACATAGGCGCTCAGGCACGCATTGGTTACGCCGTGCACCAGGATCAGGTCACCCAGGCTTTTGGTGCGGACCATCCACCAGTTGTACAGAATTCCAGCCGCCAGGCCTACATCCCATAGCGGACCGTGTTCGACGGCGAACAGCGCCGCCACAATCCAGAATGCACGCGCAGACCACGCTCCCAGGGGCACCTCAGCAAATTGCGGAGAGACTATCCATCGCATCAGCCACGCCCGCCAGAACAGCTCCTCGGCGATGGGTACGAAAAAAGCCGAACGCAAAGTCCGCAGACTCAGAAACAATGGGTCGCCGCGGCTGGATTCGGGAAGCGTCGCGCTCATCGATCCGGTAACTGGATTCGTGAACAGCCAAAATCCGTGATATCCGGGAAAGATGCGGTCCGGGCCAATCCAAATCACGAAGACCAGGACCCCTAGCGCGAGCGATCCAAAGCAATTCCTGACTCGAAAATCCAGTACCGGCCGGGATACCAGCGCCAATGCCGCGATCATCACCAGAATCCAGACCACCTGTTCCGCCACGGGAGTCAGGGACAGAACCGGGTGCAGACCCAGCAAGGCGATTACGACCGCAAATGGTACGACGTACGGAAGCGCTGTCAAATGGCCCGTCGTCAGAGCTGAGACAGCATTTCCTGAATCTTCTTCTGGTCGTCCTTGGACGGATTGTTCTTCAGAGCAGTCTGCAGTTCGCGTTTTGCCGAAGCTTTGTCGCCTTTTAGGTTCAGCGCCATCCCATAGTGGTAGTGGAATTGGTAGTTGGCCGGCTCCTTGGCCACCAGGTCCTTGAAGATGCGCTCGGCGTCCGCGCTCTGGCTTTTCTTGATGTAGATCCAACCCAGCGTATCTGCCATGGCGTTGGCATTGGGTGCTAACTGGCGGGCCTTCTGCGCCATGGCCAGAGCGGAATCCAAGTCGGTTCCTTCCTCTGCCTTGCGGAATGCCAGATTGTTCAGCGCGACGGGCTCGTTTGGATTGATTTTTAGAATCTGCTCATAGAGCGTCTTGGCCTGTTCGGGCGGACCGAGTGTCTCCAGGATCACGCCCAATCTGAGCATCGGCAGCGTGTTGTTGGGCGCCGCTTGAACATTTTTCCTGAATGTATCGGCGGCTAGATTGATATCGCCCTTGCGCGTATACGTCTCCCCCAACCGGTAGAGCAGGTCGGCCGAGTTCGGCTCCTTTTCCAGCATCTTCTTGTAGGCTGCGATGGCCTCGTCATAGCGTTGCGCGCGGACGTAGAAGTTGGCCCGGGCCAATAGTAAGTCTGTTCTGGCCGGATCCGCGGCGATGGCCTTGTCCATCTCCTTGATCGCGTCGTTCAACCGATTTTGAGCCGCCATGGTTTCCGTAATTCCGAACAATCCGCGGGGATCGCGGGGATTGTCATGATTCAGGGCGGTAAACAATTGCTCGGCCTTCTTGTAGTCTTTATCCTGCCAGGCCACCACACCCGCCTGATAACGAGCGTCGGGGTTCTGCGGATACAGCCTGCCGAGAACATCCAGCTCTTCGCGAGCCTTCGCGCTGCTTCCCATGGACAACAAGGCCGCCGAGCGCGACAGATGTCCCGTCAGGTTTTTGGGATCGATCTGCAGCAGATCCTCGGCTGCCTGCAGCGCTTTGGGCATGTCTGGCTTGGCCATGTAGACCCTGATCAGCATTTCGCGCGCGGCAACGAAGCCCGTCTGCTGTGCGATCGCGGCTTCCAGCTGCAGCCGGGCTTGGTCCAGCTTGCTGCGGTCGTGCTTGTTGGGATCACGCGAATCCAGGACCAGCTGGGCCAATAGGGCCCTCGCGTAATTGAGCTTAAGCACGACGTTGTTGGGGTTTTTGGCTACAAGACTCTGCAGATCCACCGCGGCCTGGTTGATCTGAGCGGCATCGCCGCTGGTGGTCATCAGGGCGGCGCGCATGGCGATCGCATCCGAATCCTTGGGGTTTTCCTTCAGAATGGCTGCGAGCAGTTGATTCGCTTCGGCATTGCTGCCAGTAGAGGCATATAACTCTACCAGGCGCTTTTGATAGGTAGCCTTGTCTTTTGGAAAAGCCGCCACGCCGGCTTCGTACTGCTTCTTGGCCGGGTCATTTTCCTTCAATCGCAAGAAGTAGAAATCACCCGCCTGCAGGTGTCCGTCGGGGAACTGCTTTTCATCGTTCAGCCGCTGTATTACGGCATCCATTTCGGGGCGACGGTTGGTGCCGACATAGTGCGCGGCCAGCTGCAGCAGGTAATTCACCGACTTGGGGTTATTTTCAACCTTCAGCTTTAAAATCGCGTCCGCATCCGCCAGACGCCTGGCGTTCATGTATCGGACGTAAAGGACGTCGTAAATCGAAGCGAAGTTTTTTTCCTTGGCAATAAAATCGCGGGCGAGTTTTTCTCCAGCAGCTTCCTGGTTGTCGACGATCAAAGCCTGATAGTAGAGCAGTACTACCTCGGATTGATATGGTTTGATCTGGTTGGCGACCTTCAATTCCTCAATGGCGGTCTTGGCGTCTTTCTTCAGAATCGCGATTTTACCGGCCAGCCGATGTCCATCGAAGGAATTGGGATCTTTAGCTAAAATCTTTTCGGTCAGCGCGGCGCCCTCTTCCACAAGCGGAGGCCCGTTCTTGGCGTCCTGGGTGGATGCAAATAAGTAGATGTCAGCGAGTTGAACATGGGCATCCATGTTGTCGGGCTGCAACTCGACGGCTCTACGCAGCATCGCCACAGCTTCACCGGGAGCTCCCAGCTTCAAATCCGCCAAGGCCAGGCGGTAGTAGGCTTCGCCAGAAAGCTGGTTCTTGTTCAGGGCCTTCTTGTACATGATGGCCGCTTCTTTGTACTTGGCTCTGTCGAAAAACTTATTCCCGTTATTGACGTAGTTTTGCGCCTGCGCCTTTGGATCTCTGTTGCAGGACGCCAACACCACCAAAAGCAGCAACGGCAGGCATTTCACGAGTAGACCGCGTTTCATAGCTCCTATCTTGACTCTAATTCCGGAGGGTTGCAACGAACCGAAGTCCTAAACCGTGGTTCTACTAAGGTCCTGGGAAGATAGTGCTAGCGAACCCTATCGAGACTGGTCCGTCCATGAGTTTCGCCAGGCGCTTCAGCGAGCGAGGACTACGCGGGTCTGGCAGATATGGTCATGCAGGGAGCGTTTTTCGCGATCGAAGGCCGCAATGATGAAGCCGATACATAGGGTTAAGAAGCTAAGGTACCTTGCGAAAAAGCGGCCTGCCGCAAGCCCGGCCGATATGGGCGAACCGTCCGCCCGGATCACTTTGAGCCCCAGCGCCATCTTCCCGGGTGTCGCGCCCCGCGTCGAAAGGAAATAGACCTCGTACGCCAGGGACAGCGCCATCTGGATCAACCAGGTCAGACCGACCAGCCCAATGATCGCCGGCAAAACGGCAAATACTTGATTCGGGTCGGGATTGCGGCTCATGCTCACACCGAATCCTCCCATGGCTAAACCCAGCGGAAAACGAATAATGGCGCCCACAACGGCTAGGATGATGCCATCGATGATCAGAGCTCCGAAGCGAATCCAGAAACCGCCAAAACGTCGAATGGTTCCACCTTCACGCAGCTTCTGGTCATAGGCAGGCCGGCACTGAGCGCACACCGATATGTCGCCGAAGGTGCTGAGTTGGCTTGCAGGAACCGATCGTCCACACTCCGAGCAGTAGCGGCTGTCGCCGGCTCCCGCCATGACCGGGACTGGCGGGGCGGTTGTAGTCGCCGACCCAGGACTGGGGCCTCGAACCGTTGCGTGGCGCTGCCAGGCGGCCATGCCTTCCCGCCACACCAGGGTTTCGTCGCGCACCACGCCTTGGCGCACTAAGTCATCCAGCTCAGCTTCTTCGATCGGGCCGAGCTGCTTCCCGCCCTCCGCGTAATACCACTTCATCCGGATCCTCCTTGGGCGCTGCACCGCCCGCGCACATAGAGGACAGTGTACCCTTTTCAAGTCAAAAGGCTCGGAAGGGCAGCTGGAGGAACTGGAGCGCGCCCGCTAGGGCGCAGCCGTCACGTGCGCACGCCGATTCTGCTGCCAGCAGCTTTCGGTTTCCTGCGTGCACACCGGCTTTTCCTTGCCAAAGCTGACAACAGCCAACTGCGGGCCCGGGATGCCCATGGAAGCAAGGAATTCCTGAACCGCATGAGCGCGTCGGTCGCCCAAGCCGAGATTGTATTCGGCCGAGCCTCGCTCATCGGTGTGACCTTCGATGATCAGCCTCTGGCTGGGATAGTCGGCAAGGATTTCCCGGATCACGTTGACGTCGTCACGCAAGGCAACGGTGGCATCGCTGCGGATCGTGCTTTGATCGTAGTCGAACAAAGCATCCTCCAGCTTGGCCAATTCTTCATTCAGTAGTTTCTTGGTTGCGGCCGGCATCGTCGTCGGCTTGGCGGGGGGCGTTACGGCTCGCGGGGGCGTTACCGTATTCGCCACGGTCTGCGGCGGAGCCGCTTTTGCCGGAGCAGGCGTCACCTTTGCCACCGGCGTCGGATCCGGCGGCGTCTGCGCTACCGGCGTTTTGTGTGCACATGCTGTGCAACCTAACACCACAATTGCGACTAGGAACTGTTTCATAAGGGCTACCTCCATTAAACATATTCGACGTCAGTGCCGGCAACACCGTGTACACAGTATTCCTTAACTGAGCCTCAAAGTTCGACTTAGGACATGGATGATGTTATCGGACGCGGATGATGTTATCAAGGACAAAACGCGGGCGCCTGTTCCTTTTGGCCTATCGCTTGGGATCACGGAATTCCCACGCGGAGTAACTGAAGTCTGTGGAAACTTGTACGTTCGCGACGTGCATCAGAGCTTTTTGCGTTGGCGAAAAAGGTGTGTAGCGATGCAGTTCGCCCTCCCGCAGTCGAATTAAGTCGTTCTCCAGATGCTCCAAGGCATGGCCTGGGGTGATGTCACGGGGATTTCGCAGGAACCACACCCGCCGGATCGCAGGATTGCCGATCTCTATCCGCGCCGCCTCCGCGTCTTGCGCAGTAAAAATCTGACGCGTCGTGAAGCCGGGCAGATAATACTCCAGAACTGTGCCGCTCAGATTCGCTCCGTCCACCAGCACCAGCGTGCCGCCCGGCGGCGAACTTCCGGCGATATTCCGCGCAATGGATTCCATCGGCGCCAGGTAGCCGATGTTGAGCAAGTCGCGCGCCTGGAAATAACTCATGATGCCCACCAGGTTCGCCGCCAGGAGCGCCCCCGCAATTACGACGCCAACGCGCGTGCTGGATTGCGTCCCCTTTGCGATGGCGAGCAACGCGAGCGGCAATAAGAACAGCAGCCGGGCAGGACCGAACGCGTAGGAAACCCAGCCCGCCACGCCCGCGAATCCGATCAGTGCCGTTACCGTCACTGGAACGAACCAGGCTCGCGCCGCCCTCCCGCCCATCCACAACAGCCACGCGGCGGGGATCGCCAGCAGCGCCGTCACGGGCAGCATCCATACGGGAACTGCTTCACCGAATAAGAACGAAAACCCCGAGTAGCCCAGTTTGATCCCGATCTCCAAGATCCGGCTGTTCGTTACCAGGAGAAGACCGGGCTTGCCCTGCCAGATCGATACCACCGACGCGAGCGTCGCCAGCCAAGGCAGATACGCGAGCAGCACCAGGGCGTTTGCTATGAGCAGCCGGCGCGGTTCGCGCCCGCGATAAAGCAGCACCAGGCAGCCCGCCCACGCCGCGATTCCGGGAACGTAATGCGTGTACAGCAACGCCGCCAGCGATGCTCCCCACATCAACAAGCGGCTGGATGACGTGATCTTTTCACTCCATCGCCATGCAGCCCAGCAGACCAGGATGAAGAGCAACACCTGCAAGCTGTACGAGCGTGCCATGCGCGAGTAGAGCAGCAGACACGAGGACGTGGTCCACAGCGCCAGGCACCACAGGTGCATGCCGCGAGGAGTATTCCTCAGCCACAAGCGATCTAAGGCCACCGTCGCCAGCAACGTGAAGAGCACGGATAACATCCGCGCGCGCACCAGTGGACTATCGCCGAACGGAAGCTTCTCCCAGCAATGCGCCAGAAGAAAATACAGCGGCGGATGGACGTCGCCGCGCACCATCGCAAGCAGTTCGCCTGTGAGACGCCCGGCAGCCTGCACCGTGAACAGCTCGTCGCCCCACATCGGCAGCAGATTCAGCCGATGGGTGAGCAGCGCCGCTTGGACGATCAGGCACAGCGCGAGCCAGACGTATTCCAGGCGGATCTCCGCGCGTCGCATGAAAGTTGAGCGTAGCGGCTGCGCCCGTATGAAGTAAAGCAGTATGTAAAGCCGAAATATTCAGGTACGCAATCGCCCGATTCCGATTGCCAGTACTGGATTCCGAGGCGTACACTCCGTGATCGAACCGCAAACGCCGCCCGGCGGCCTTCTCCATGGTGCTCACGTAGGCCTCGACGCCTGGTCCCGCGAGGATTTCCTTGATCAGGGAAGAAACCGCGATCGCCCCCGCATTGATCATCGGGTTGAACGGACGCATGGTTTGGGGGTGCAGTTCAATCGCGTTGAACGCCTCTCCGCTGAGATGGTTAGTCGCTGCGCTGGTGCCGGGCGTGGATGTTGTCGTGTCCATGGCGAATCTGTAGCGGAGGAGCCGGATCCGTCATGAGAACGTACGCTAGCTGGACAGGGATAGCGGGAAGGCTGGGCTCGTCGCCCGCAAAGCAAGTCTATCGGTTCGAGGCAGGCCTGTCCGATAGAAAGATTCAATTGCGTGCCAAGCTTTCTTATATAGCGCCTTCGTCGGAGTTACCATGTGGGCGGAGAGTCCCCTATGCTGATTCGTAAACCACCTGACCTCGGATACTCGCAGGTGACCCCTAAGGAAGTCTACTTCAACCGGCGCCGGTTCCTGGCCGCGAGCGCCGGGATTCTGGCCGCGGGCTGTGGCATACCCAGCGCCCGCGCGGCCAAACTGAACGCGGCCAAAACCAGCTTTAACGCCGATGGCGAGAAAATTACCCCCCTCAACATCGCCACCTCTTACAACAACTATTACGAGTTCGGCACCGGCAAGAACGAGCCGGCCAAGAACGCCCCGAAATGGCGACCCAACACCCCTTGGACCATTCAGATCGAAGGCGAAGTGCTCCAGCCCAAGACCCTCGACCTCGACCAAATTCTGAAGCTCGCCCCGCTCGAAGAACGCATCTACCGGCATCGCTGCGTGGAAGCCTGGTCGATCGTGGTGCCCTGGATCGGATTCCCCCTCAGCGCTCTGCTAAAGCAAGTCCAGCCCACTGGAAAGGCTAAATTCGTCGCATTTGAGACTTTCTACGATCCCAAACAGATGCTCTCGCCGCGCCAAGCCGGTAT
>Ga0105238_10002747_pt1 | contig 17542 bp, 18 predicted proteins | sample KBSC34metaG_FD_81526 | JGI IMG/M metagenome (GOLD analysis project Ga0105238, IMG submission 81526) | Corn rhizosphere microbial communities from Kellogg Biological Station, Michigan, USA - KBS C3-4 metaG | ecosystem: Host-associated > Plants > Roots > Rhizosphere > Soil | place: Michigan, USA... | reverse complement strand
CTTCCCGCTGACCAACAAGAAGGCGGCGCAGCTGGTGGTCTACGACCCCAAGACGCAGAAGGTGGAGAACATCCCGCTCTGCTCCGGCGGCAACCACTCGAACTTCACCTTCGACGGCACCAACACGCTGTGGCTGTCGGGCGACACGTCGGTCATCACCTGGTTCAACACCAATATCTGGGACGAGACGCACGATGCGAAGAAGGCGTCCGGCTGGTGCCCGATGGTTCTCGACACCTCGGGCGACGGCAAGATCGACCCGGACAGCAAGAAATGGGTCCAGCCCGGCGATGCGCTGAAGAACGTCGCGGGTGAGGAAGGCGTCGGCCCGATGGCGGTGGAGAAGGCCAAGGCCGAGGAAGCCAAGGCCAACGCCGGCAAGGATACGCGGATCAGCCGCTATCTCTACGGCATGGGCGTCGCCCACGACGGCAGTGTGTGGGAGGCGGCCTATGTGCCCTATGTCCCGTCGGGCATCGTCCACCTGATCCCGGGCAAGAACCCGCCCGAGACCTGCAAGACCGAGTATTACGAGCCGCCGCTGAAGGACGGCAAATATGCGGCGGTGGGTATCCGCGGCGTTGGCAGCGACAGCCAGAACCGCGCCTGGGCGGCTTTCTCGTCAGGCCAGATCGGCGAGTTCGACCGGCGCAAGTGCAAGGTGACCAACGGCCCGACGGCGACCGGCCAGCAGTGCCCGGAAGGCTGGACCTTCTATGACCTGCCGAGCCCGCATGTCGGCAAGACCTTCGCCACCTCCGACTTCGTCTATTCGGAGTGGGACGACATGTTCGACGTCGTCGGCCTGGGCAAGGAGACCCACTTCTTCCCGGCGACGAATTCGGACTCGATCGTGGCCCTGCCGGAAGGCTCGTCCAAGTTCGTCACCTTCCGCGTCCCCTACCCGATGGGCTTCTATACCCGCGGCATGGACTTCCGGATCGACGATAAGAGCGCCGGATGGAAGGGCAAGGAAATGCACGCCACCTACAGCTCGGGCGTGCAGTGGCACCAGGAAGGCGGCGAAGGCGACCAGTCCAAGGAGGTCGCTTTCCAGCTAAGGCCGAACCCGCTGGCGCATTGACGCCTTCGGTTCATGAGCACGGGGCCCTTCCTTCGGGGAGGGCCCTTTTTCTTTATCCGACGCCAAAAGGGCGTAAGCTCTACCGGCAAAAACCGGGAGGCATCGCATGGGGCTTGCCGAGGACTTCGAGGCCAGGATGGCGGCCGATATCGAAACGGCCGGCTATGCTGTCGTCACCGGTGCTGTCGATGCCGGCACGCTGAAAAGGCTGCGCGAACGGCTCGACAGCCAAGCGGCGGGCGAGCTGGCACGGGGCCAGGTCTTCTGCGACATCGGCGACAATCGCCGCGTCTTCAATCTGATCAACAAGGGGCAGGTTTTCCGCGACCTGGCCCTCCATCCCGTGGGGTTGGCTGCGGCACGGCTGCTGCTGGGCAAGGATTTCCTGCTGTCCTCCATGACCGCCAACATCGTGCAGACGCCGGGCGTAGCGCAGTACGTCCACCGCGACCAGACCGCCGACTTCCGCTGCGCCGTCGTGGTGCAACTGATGTGGACCTTGGACGACTTCACCGCCGAGAACGGGGCGACACGCGTGATCCCGATGAGCGACCGCTGGGATCCTGACCTTTCGCCCTGGAGCCAGGAGCAGCTCGAGGCGCTGGTCCGGCCCATCGAGGCGCCGGCAGGCAGCGCCATCGTTTTCGGCGGGCTCACCGTCCATTCCGCCGGCGCCAACAATACCGGCCGGCCGCGGCGCGGCGTCCTCGCCTACTACACCAAGCCCTATTATCGGCAGTCCGAGAACTTCGCCCTGTCACTCTCGCCCGAGGTCTATGAGACGGCGAGCGAGGAACTGCTCAGCCTGTTGGGCTTCCGCTCCCACCTGTCCTTCGGCTTCGTCGACGGGCCGCCCGACAACAAGGGCGAATTCCTGCGCGGCTCCGCCTTTACCCCCCGCCCCACACGCTGGAGCGGCCCACTGGACGCAATGGGGCGAACGGTGCGGGAATGATATGCCGGGGCATCGGAATGACGCTGGCGCTCCTCCTCCCTTTGGCGGCGCATGCAGAAAGATCCCCGGTCGCGCCCGAGGTGGCGGCGAAGCTCCATGCCGCCGATCCGTCGGCCCCGTGGAGCGGCGGCTGGTCCGAAAAGGCGGATGTCACCTGCCATGGCCAGAAGGACATAATCGTCGTCACGCATGACGCCCATAAGGTCTGGCTCGGAATCGTGAGGACCGCGCAGTACACGACCCACGCGCAAACGATGATTCTGGAGTGGCCCCTTGCCCGCGGCGTTCAGTCCGCTTTCTGCGCAGCTCCGACCGGGATCGAATTCTATGCGCGCACCTGCAAGACCGACGGCGGACCGCTGCAGGGCTGCAAGCCGATCCAGGGCTGCATGGCCTTCTCTATCAAGGACGCCGAATGCGACGGCCTCAACTTCTATTGGGACGATAAAAAACATGCCCTCCGGTGGTGGCGGCGCTGAACAAGCATTCGGGGAAAGCGCTGTAAAGGATACCGACGCTTCCGGCCGGCGACGTACAACTGACCGCCGAGCATCTTCGCTATACCGCTGAGAATAATAACAAAATCGTCTTCACAAGATTCTGGCACGCCGATTGCTATAACAGTGCGAGAGATGCAATGCCCCTGGGATACGTTCGATGAAAATGAAGATTGCAGCCGCCGCCGTCGCTTTCGCCGCTTTTGCTTTCGGGCAGGCGCGGGCGGACCAGATCAATCTGGTGACCAACGGCAACTTCGAGCAGTCGAGCTACAGCTATAACAACCAGTTCGGCACCGGCTATGGCGGCCAGGGCGTCACCGGCTGGACCGGCGGCAACGGTTACGAGCTCTATTTCGTCGGCAACACCGCATCGGTGAATTCGGCCAACTCCCAGTATGACAGCGGCTACAACACCGGGTCGGAGAAGTTCTACACGCTGCCGAACACCCCGGCCGGCGGCAATTTCGTTGCGCTGGACGGCGACCAGACGAACGGCATCCAGGGTTCGATCAGCCAGAGCGTCAGCGGGCTCACTATCGGCAACACCTATTCGCTGAGCTTCTACTGGGCGACCGGCCAGCTGCAGAGCCGCAGCGGCGCCACGACCAACTCGATCAAGGTGACGTTCGGCAGCCAGACCTTCACCACGCCGATCATCAGCACCCCTAGCCAGGGCTCGACCCCTTGGCTGCAGCAGACCGTACTGTTCACCGCGACCAGCACCAGCCAGGTTCTGAGCTTCCTGTCGCAGGGCACGCCCACGGGCCTGCCGCCGATGGTGGCGCTGGACGGCGTCTCCCTCGTCGCGGCGCCGGAACCGGCCTCTCTGGCGGTGATGGGCAGCGGCCTCGCCCTGCTCGGCTATTTCCAGCGCCGCCGGCAGCGCCGGGCGGCCTGATCAGGCGATGGCCCGCCGCCTGCGGCGGCGCCTGACATAGCGCCAGAGCAGGGCAATCAGAGCCAGCACAACCACGCCAGCGGCCACGGCCATGGCAATCAGATTGTGCATCTGGTTCATCATGATGAAACCGTCGGCCTCGCTGTAGAAGCCGTTGAACTTGGCAAGCGCATCCGGCAGCCGCAGCAGATCGGCCTTGGTCAGCGGCAGGATATGTTCGTCCGGATGGTACTGCGAGCCCCAGTCGAAGGTCTGGCGGGCCGAATTCAGCTCGATATGCCCGCCCAGCACGGCGGCGACCGGCCGGTCCCTGACGAAATCGGCGACGCGCCTGGCGCTGGCGATATCCGCCGCGGTGTCGTCGATCAGCAGCCGCCCGGGCAGCAGGAAATCGCCTGAGAAGAACAGCGCAGTATTCCGGTCGTAGAAGCTGACCTCGGTCTCGTTATGGCCCGGCGTTGCGATCGCATCGACGATACGGCCACCGAGATCGATCTGCGCAATCCCATCGGGATGGTCGCCGAAACGGTAATAGTTCCGGACGCTGTCGATATCGTAGCCGACGACTTCTATGCCCGGCTGGCCGATGAACTGCGGATCCCCGGCGCGATGGTCGAGATGGCGATGCGTGTGGACCACGAGCAGGGGCAGTTTGGCCCCGCCTGAATCGGGCAACAGCTCCATCACCTTCTGCGCCAGCGGCATCTGGCCCGGATCGGCCACATCCCCGGTATCGATCAGCATCGCCCGGCTGGACCCGACCAGCAGATACATGAACGGCGCCTCGAAGGTCGAGCAGAGGCTTTCGCGCAGTATGTAAGTTCCGGCGCCGTCCGCCGGATGCACATCGATCGGCGAAGACGGGCCTGCCTTGCAATCTGTCGCCCCCTCGCTCCAGGGCATCTGGAGAGGAGGGTGGATGTCGGACCGGACCGTTGCCGATGCGACGGCAAGGCCAACGACCAGGGCAGCGAAAAGGGGCCTGTTCATGGCGCGGACCGAGCCGTCGGTGACGTCTTACCGCAGACCGCCGCCAGTATCTCGTGCCGCGGCATAAATCGCAGCGACTTCAACTCCACACCTGTCCACTCGTAGAACGCGACGCCATCGCGCGCCTCGTCTTCCTTTGGGGCGCCGAGGACAACCAAAAGCCGGCTATCGGCACGGAAACGAAGGCCGGTATATTCGGGCTCGTCGTTATCCGGCTCGACGACCTTAAAGGTCGAAATGACACGTAGATCCGGCACGAAGAAAACCTTGCCGGATTTTGTGTCGACAATGCCGAAATCGGTGCAGGCGGTGCCGCACCCCCAGACAGCTATTGTAAAGTGGCCGGCGAAGTTTGGGCCTTTCGCAGCCGCTTGGCGTAGCGCGGTGCGATATTCGCGGGCGTCGCGCGTGGCCAAAACTGGCGGGGCTGGCCGGCTCAGCTTTTCGGCGGGAACGGCATAGTCCTCGAAACGGAACGCTTCTGAGACATCAGCCAGCCCATAAAGCTCGTCGTCGCACTGCGCTGCAGACGCCGGGATACAGACAGCAACCGCGCCGAGCAGCGCACAGGTAATAATTCGGGCACGATATGAGGCCATGACCACCTACCCCTTGGTCAGCGCTTCCATCTGGTCGAGCAACATGTCGAGCCGGGCGACCAGCGCCTGATAGGGCGCGGGGCTGGCCATGTCGAGGCCGGCCTTCTTGAGGATGTCGTACGGATAATCCGACCCGCCGGCCTTCAGCACGCCCAGATAGGTGTCGCGGACCTTCGTATCCCCGGCGGCGATGGCATGGCTGAAATAGGCCGCGGCGGCGAGCGAGGTCGCGTACTGGTAGACATAGAAGTCGTTATAGAAGTGGGGAATGTAGGCCCACTCGATGCCGTACAGGTCGTCGACCTTCACCACGCCCTGGGCATCGCCGTAATAGCGCTTCAGCAGGTCGAGATAGATCTTCGTGAAGGCCTCGCCGGTCAACGCCTCCTTGCGCTCCCCGGCCTCGTGCGCCCTCATCTCGAACTCGGCGAACATCGCCTGGCGGAAGAAGGTCGTGCGGATCGTCTCCACCGCCTGGTTCAGGAAGAACAGCCTGTCTTCCTTGGTCTTGGCGTTCGCGATCAGATTGTCCTGCAGCAGCATTTCGTTGCAGGTGGATGCGATCTCGGCCAGGAAGATCGGATAATCGGCGGTCTGGTACGGCTGGTTCTTGTTCGCCAGCACGCTGTGCATCGCGTGGCCCCATTCATGGGCGATGGTCGAGACACTCTCGTAATTGCCGGTGAAGTTGGCGAGCACGAACGGGTGAACGTCATAGGCGGCCGGGTTCATATAGGCACCCGGCGTCTTGCCCGGCTGCGGCAGCGCATGCATCCAGTCGGCGGCAAAGCCCTTGGCGAGTAGGTCCACATAATCCTGGCCCAGCGGCTTCACCGCCGTCAGCGTCATCTTCTCCGCCTCGTCGACCGTGTAGCGCCTGTCGCTTTTCACCATCGGCACGTACATGTCGTAGTAATGCAGTTCGCTTAAGCCCAGCATCTTCTTGCGCAGGGCAAGATAGCGATGGAGCGACGGCAGACCTTTGTTGGTCTCGTCCACCAACGTGCGATAGACAGTGTCGGGCACGTTGTGCTCGGCGATCGCCGAAGACAGCGCGCTTGGATAATGGCGTGCCCTGGCCTCGAATATCGTGCCCTGCATGCCGCCGCCCAGGGTGGCGCCGAAACTCTTGCCGTACTCCGCCCATTTGCCGAAGAACGCCTCGAACACGGCCTTGCGGTCGTCAGGGTTGGGCAGGTCGCGGGTCGCCGTGTAGCCCTGGCTGTCGAGCCGGATATTGCGCCCGTCGGACAGCGTGACGGTCGGCCAGGGCAGGTTCGCATTGGCGAGCAAGGTATAGACCGTCCTGGGCGCCGCCCTCACCTGCCCTGCCCGAGCCAGCACACCCTCCGCCTCGGCCCCCAGCGTATGCGGCGCCTGGCGCAGTATGTCCTTCAGCAGGAAGGTGAAGGGCTTCAGCGCCGGATCGGCGGCGACGAACTGGTCGATTTTGGCCGGGCCGATCTGGATGATCTCGGGATTGACGAAAGCCGTCGCGGCGGCGAGGTCGGTCGCCAGCAGCTCCGCCCGCTGATGCCGATCCTGGTTGGCCGCGTTACGGGTATCCTCGTCGCGCTTCAGGCTGGCATAGGTCGAAAGCCGCGCCAGCCGCCGCTGCAGGTCCGAGATCGCCTGCAGCCCCTTGGCGAGGCTGCCCGCATCCTTGCCCAGCGTGCCCTTCAAACCGGCCAGGCCGGGCAAGGCGTCGGTGATTGCTTTCCGCTCGCCCTCCCAGGCGGCGTCGGTCGTATAGAGCTCGGTCAGGTCCCAGGTGACATGCGCCTGTACTGCGAGCGGCGGCGGGTCGGCGGCAATGGCCGGGATGGGGAGAATAAGCAGACCTGCGAGGAGCGCGACGGTTTTCATGCGATTTCACCCGTTCGAAATGGCTGCGACATTCCCCCGACGCGTCAATCGTCCTTGTACGTAACCACCGGCCCCTCGGTCAGGATGCTGCGATACAGCCGATTCTTGACCCGCCAACCGGCCGGGGTGCGGACCAGATCGTCGACATATTCGCCCCACATCGAATAGATCGCGCCCGCGTGCTTATTCAGGCCCTCGTGCACGGCATAGTAATGAACCTTGGCCTTGGCGGTGTCGCCCGACACCTGGATACGGAAATTGACCACATTGTGATGCGTGGTGCCGCAGTTGGACCCTTTGCCCATATGCTTATGCGCGCCCTCGATCAGCGGCCCGGTCCCTTCCATGACGAAGCCCAGGCTTGAGCGGTAATCCTGCACCGCATCGGTGGTGAACACCTCGGTCAGCCGGTCGAAATCCTTCTCGTCGATAATGTCGCAATAGTTGCAATAGACGAGCTTGATATCCCGCTCGTCGTTCAGCTCCTGCAGACTCAGCATCCGATTCCCCTGTTCTTGAGTTGATGGACTATCGCTTAGCGACGGGCCGGTCCCGCTTCAACGGTCAAGCGGCCGGCGCCAAGTGTTCTTTATAGAAGGACAGCACCCGGTCCAGCGCGGCGCGGGTCGGCTCGCCTTCCTTGTCGATCAGGTGGTTGGTGACAACGCTGTGCGGCGGGTTGCGGCCGGCGGGGTTGGCATGTTTGGGGTCGATCTCTATCCCCTCGAAGCCATCGCCGAACTCCTCGCGCAGGCGCTGGAAACGTTCCGCCGGGCAGGCCGGGTCGCCGTGGAAGCGCAGGCCCAGGATGCGGGCGCCCTGCTTGTCGATCTTCTCATGCGCCGCCGCGATCTCCGCCGGCGAGGCGTGAAGGGCGGATTTGGCCGCCTTACTGACCGGGAAAGGCAACGACGGCTGCGACAGAACCGGCGCCAGGGTCGGGGAATCCAGCATCATGGCGAGCGCGAAATTGCCGGTCAGGCACATGCCGATCGCGCCGACGCCGGGCCCGCCATGGCGCTCATGCGCCAGCCGCGCCAACGCCCGCAGCCAGTCGATAATCGGGCTGGACCGGTTGGCGCCCAGCACACGGAATTCCTTGCTGATGCAGGCGCTCGCGACCGATCCCAGTATATAGCCGCCGCTGATCGGGCGCATCGGCGTGCCCAGCATCACCGGCATATAGACCGAAAAGCCGGCATCGGCGACGCGGGTGGCGAATGCCGCCACCTGCGGCGTGATCCCCGGCACCTCATGCATGACGACCACCGCCGGCCCTTGCCCCCGCCGGAAGACCGCACGGGTCGCGCCGTCATGGGTGAATTCCTCGCTGGTGAAACCGGGGACGTCCGACATCAGGGCCTCGCTGTGATCGCATGCACAGATAAGCACAGGTTTTGTCCGATAGCGGACTAAATTATACTCCGGCGACGCGTGGCATGAGGGATGCGATGGCCAATTTCGAATGGGTCACCAAGGCCCATCGTTTCGTCTACGAGCAGACAAACGGCTGGGTCGGCGGCTGGCTGGGGCGGCCGATGGTGCTGATGTACACGATCGGCGCCAAGAGCGGGCTGCCGCGTACCATCCCGCTGCAATGCTATCCCGTCGACGGCGACGGGGTCCTGGTGCTGGCCTCCAACAACGGCCAGGCGAAGGCGCCCGGCTGGTATTTCAATCTGAAGGCCCATCCCGAGATCGAGATCAGGCTGGGCCGGCGGAAGCTGCGCGCGCGAGCGGAAGAACTGTCGGCGGCAGAGCGCGCCGAGATATGGCCGGCGATGCGCCGGCAAAATCCGGGTATCGACGGCTATGCCGCCAGGGCAGGCCGGGTGCTGCCGGTCATGCGGCTCCGGGTTTTGCCTTAGCCTCAGGGATTGCGACGATACCGAGCGCCGCCAGCCGCGGGATCTGCTTCTCGGTGAAGGCGGCGAACAGCTGTTGCAATTCCGCCAGATTTTCTGCGTCCGTTTCCAGCGCATTGCCGTCCTTCAGCAGCTTGGCGCCGTCGCCCTTCAATATGTCCCAGACGAAGCCGGACGCGTCGGCCTGGCCTTCGACCGTCGCCAGAAGGAAGAGCTGCGAGATGCGGTCGAGCGACACCGGGCCGCCGGTGACCGGCGACGCCATGAACTGCATTGCGTCGGTTCCCCGCGCCGTCTCCAGAATGGCCCGGTTGAAGGCCGTGGCGCCGGGGCGCCGGGCGGAATCGCCGTCGGCGGCGCGCGCCGGATGGGCGTGTCCCGCCCCCACCAGTATCGCCAGCGCCTGCTGCAGCCGCGGCCAGCCCAGCGCATCCACTTTCGGATCGGCGAGCATGTCCCGCACGGTGCGCGGGCCGGCGGCAAGGGCGTCCAGAATCGGCTCGTAAACCTCCTCCTGAAGGGTCACCTCGCTTTGCGCGCCCCGCACTGTCATGCCGATATCGCTTCGCGGCCCGTCCAGCACGAAGCGCATATCGAGCCAGCGCGCCGTCGCCGCCCCGGCCGACAGCGGCACCGCGCCCTTGACGAAGACATCGCGGCGGAAGCGCTGATTGATGAAATAGTCCCGCAGCGCCTGCCCTTTGACCGTCTCTTTCACGGAGCCGAGGAACTGCTGCTGCACATCCGACAGGTTCACCGCGTCGATATTGTCGAGGATATGGGCCGAGCCGAGAAAGGACAGCTTGGCCTCGCTCAGTTCCGCGGCCAGGTCGGCGAAATAGAACGGCGTCCAATCCGCATTCAGATATTCGTGGCTGAGATAGTTCCGGTTCTGGTTCTTCATCGCCTGAAGCGTGTCGGCAACATTGGGGTTCACGCGGAAATAGGCGGCTTCGGCATCCAGAATGCCCTGCGCCTGCAGCAAGGCACGATCGGCCCTGTCGGTGGTCGTCCCCGATTCGCTTCCGGCCAGATCGACAAGCAGGCGGCGGAGCGGCATCAGCGTCGCCCAGCCCGGCATGGTGTTGTAGGAGATGTAGACCACACCGCCGGGCTTCAGCCGCCGGCGCAGGAACCTGACGATATGCTGCCGGTTCTCGGCGCTGATCCAGCTGTAGATGCCGTGCAGCGTGACCATGTCGAAATCGGGCAGCGTGTCGTCGTCCGCGAATTCGGCGAAGCTGCTGTCGTGGAAATGAACGTTCCTGGTGCCGGCCTGGGCGGCCAGCGACCGTGCGCCGACGATATGGGCCGGGTTGAAGTCAGTCGCATGGATCTCGATGTCGGGGTTTGCGGCGGCCAGCAGATTGGGCAGGTCGCCATGACCGCAGCCGAGTTCGCAATAGGTCAGCGGTCCATCCGGGTTGGGGGTCGCAATGCCGGTCACCAGCCCGGTGAAGCCGATGATCCCCGGCGTCTGCTCACGGTAGACGCCATGGACATAGCTGACATCGGTGACATAGCCCGACCCCCAAACATTCATCTCCAGTCCCCTTTCCCGCAAGGCGCACCGCCGAACCCAAGCCAGCGTTATATCGTAACCGGCGTCAGGCGACCCCGATCGATTGCAGCAACGGGACCTGCTTGCTGTTGAATATCTCGTAGAGCGAACGCAGTTCGGCGAGGTTTTCCTCCCGCGTCTCGAACCGCGTCCCGTCATCCCTGTTCAACGCCGCGCCCTGGTTCATCAGCATGTCGCAGATGAAGGCTGGCGGATCCTCGACGTTATCCTGGCGAGCCAGCAGAAAGAGCTGCGACGGCCGGCCCAGGAACACCGCGCCGCCGAATATCGGCGAGGCTAGGAAGCGCCAATGATCCGACGTGCGCGCCCGTTCGATCACCGCGCGGTTGAAGGCGTTGGTGCTGGCGAGCCGCGCGCCGTCGCCCGCCGCGTCAAGCGCCGGCTGAACCTGACCGCCGCCGATCAGGATGGTCAGCGCCTGCTGTATCCGCTCCCAGCCCAGGGCTGCGACCTGCGGGTCCGCCGCAAGCTGCTCCAGCGTCCGCGGCCCTTCTGCCAGCCGATCGAGCAGAGGATCGTAGACGTCAGCATGCAGTTCCGCCTCGCCCAACACCCCCTTGACCGTTTTCGGCACGTCACCCCGGCCATGGGTGAGCAGGAAGCGGCTCTTGAGCCACCGTTCCCGCGCCTCGAGCTGGTTCAGGGGAACCGCGCCCTTGATGAAGACATCGCGGCGGAAAACCTGGTTGACGATATAGTCGCGCAGCGTCTCGCGTTCGGTCGCGGTGCCGGCGGAGGCAAGCAGAGACCGCTGGTCGCCGGTCAGGTTGATGGCGTCGACGGCGGTCAGCAGGTCGGCAGGCCCGACATAGCTGAGCTTGGCCTCGGCCAGGTCGGCGGCGACGTCGGCATGATAGAAGGCGGTCCAGTCGCGGTTGAAATATTCGTGCGCGACGTAATCCCGGTTGCCGTCCTGGATGCGCTTCAGCGCCTCCGGAATGCCGGCGCCCGGACGGAAATAGGCGGCGTCGGCATCCGTCAGCTGCTTTGCGTAGGCCAGCGCCTGCTCGATCCGCGCGACGGTCGGGCCGCTGCCTGCACCGGCGCGGCCGACCAGCAGGCGGCGGAGCGGCATCACCGGAGCGTAACCCGGCAGGGCATTGTAGGAGATATAGACCAGCCCGCCGACCTTGAGCCGCTGGCGGATGAAATCGACGATGTGGCGGCGGTTCTCGGCGCTGATCCAGCTATAGACCCCGTGCACCGCAATGATGTCGAAATCCGGCAGCGTCTCGTCCGCCGCGAAGTCGGCAAAGCTGGAATCGTAGAAATGCGCATTGCCCATGCCGGCCGACGCCGCGAGGTTGCGGGCGCCCAGTATGTGGGCCGGATTGAAATCGGTGGCATGGACCTGGATATGCGGATGGCCCGCGGCCAGGATATTGGCCGAATAACCCTGCCCGCAACCGAGTTCGCAATAGGTCAGCGGGGCATTGGCATCGGGCGCGGCAAACCCGGCCGCCAGCGCGGCGAAGCTTTGCAATGCCGGAAACAGTTCGCGATAGACACCGTAAGTATAGGGAATATCGGTGACATAGCCGGCGGTCCAATCCGTCATGCGAAGCGTGCTCCCTCGGTCGATCCACGGCTTTGTAGCCTAGAATACGGCGCGAAGGCGTTAAAGGATTGCGGTGAGCGGGAGTCAATTGACAATCCTTGCCATTACCCCATCCTCTTCGAGGGAGAGGTGAACGATGCCGACTATGAATGTGAACCTGACCCCGGCACTGGCGGACTTCGTCGAGCACGAGGTCGAGGCGGGGGTTTATCAGAGCGCCAGCGAATTGGTGCGCGATGCACTGCGTCTATTGCGGCGAGAAAAGGAACAGGACGAGCTGAAATTATCCCTTTTGCGATATGAGGTCGGCAGGGGTGCGAACCAGGCCGATGCCGGGGAATTCTCCACGCGTTCCTTGGATGAGATTGCGGCCGACGCCCTCAGCGAATTCGACTGAATGGCGAAACCCGCCTATCGCCTGACGCGGCTCGCCGAGGCCGATTATGCGGAGGTCTTGCGGTTCACAAGACGACGATGGGGACAGGAGCAACTACAAGCTTATCGTCGGCTGTTGAACGAAGGGATCGAGGCGATTGCCTATGAGCCGACGCGATTGAACAGTCATGCTCGCGACGAGCTGCAAGCCGGCTTCCGTTCTTTTCACATCGATCTCGTGACCACTCGTCCCAGCCTCGGCCGGCACGTGATCTTCTACCGCGTTGCGAGCGACGGCACAGTAGAGATACTCCGCATCCTACACGAGCGCATGGAAGCCAGCACGCGCTTACCTTGAAAGTCTACCGGCTCAGATACTTCATCGCCGCCTCCAGCCCGCCCAGGGTCAGCGGGTGCATGCGGTCCTGGATGACGCGGCGGATGATGCCGGTCGATTGCATGTAGGACCAGGACCGCTCGGGCGTGGGGTTCAGCCAGACGACACGTTCGAAGGTTTCGGTGAGCCGGGTCAGCCAGACCTCGCCGGATTCCTCGTTCCAGTGCTCGACGCTGCCGCCGGGCTGGATGATCTCGTAGGGGCTCATTGCTGCGTCGCCGACGATGACGACGCGGTAGTCGGCGCCGTAGGTGCGCAGCAGCTCGGCTGTCGCCACCCGGTTGGTGTCGCGCCGGCGATTGTCCTTCCAGACCGATTCGTAGAGGCAGTTGTGGAAATAGAACTGCTCCAGATGCTTGAATTCGGTCTTGGCGGCTGAGAACAGCTCGGCGCAGATGCGGACGTATTCGTCCATCGAGCCGCCGATATCGAGCAGCAGCAGGACTTTCACCGCATTATGTCGCTCGGCCTGGAGCTTGAGGTCCAGCCAGCCGGCATTATGCGCGGTCGAACGCACCGTGCCCGGCAGGTCGAGCTCGTTCTGTGCGCCGGTGCGGGCGAATTTGCGCAGGCGGCGCAGCACCACCTTGATGTTGCGGGTGCCGAGTTCGACATCGTCGTCCAAGTTACGGAATTCGCGCTTGTCCCACACCTTGACCGCGCGGCGGTTGCGGCTCTCGGACTGGCCGATGCGCACGCCCTCCGGATTGTAGCCATAGGCGCCGAAGGGCGAGGTGCCGGCCGTGCCGATCCATTTCGAACCGCCCTGGTGCCTGCCCTGCTGCTCCTCCAGCCGCTGTTTCAGCGTCTCCATGATCTTGTCCCAGCCGCCGAGCGCCTCGATCTGGGCCTTTTCCTCTTCGGTCAGCAGCTTCTCGGCCATCTTGCGCAACCACTCCTCGGGCAGCGCGCGGGCCAGGATTTCCTCAGGTGTCGCCCCTTCGACGGGCAGCACGCCCCGGAAGACTTCGCCGAACACCCGGTCGAACCGGTCGAGATAGCGCTCGTCCTTCACCAGCGAGGCGCGGGCGATGTAATAGAAATCGTCCACGCTCCAGCCCGCCACGCGCGCGTCAAGTGCCTCCATCAGCATCAAATATTCTTTGAGGCTGACTGGAACCTTGGCGGCCCTCAGGCCGTAGAAGAGGCTGGGAAACATTTCTTAACACTTTCGTTCCAAATCGCAGTATAATGCGATGAATCTGGACGGAAAACAGAGGAGGTTCGATATGCAAAATCGAAAGCCGCCTTTTGTCCACATCGCGCGAGCGCCCGAGCAGCAGACCTCAGCACCGACACAGGCCTCTGCCGGGAACATCCTGGCGCGACTGCGGGAGCGGTTCACCGGCAACAACAGCATGCAGGCCGGCACCGATTTGCCAGCCCCCGGCGGCGACCCCTGGGACGCCGAACGGTAAGGCTGAGAGCCAGCTTAGGGTGGATGAGCGTAGCGTAATCCACCGCCATATCCCAACCACGAGAGGCCGCGTGTCGCGCGGCTGGCGGATCATGTTTTGCTCGTCCGCCCCACTGCCTGTTTGTACCACTTCGCCACATCGTCGAATGCCGCCTCCTGGCTGACCGGCGGCTGCCAGCCGGTCGCGGCCCGGAAGGCGAGGCCGTTGACAGCAAGCGAGCCCAGCAGGCTGTCTGCGGTTTCACGACGTCCGGCCAGGAAAGCGAGGCCGGCGATCAGCGCCGGAGAAAAGGACAGCAACCGCGCCGGCCGGCCCAGCGCGCGCGCCAGGTGGCGGATCAGGGTCGGCGTCGAGATCGGCGCGGCCTCGGTGACATAGAATGTCTTGCCCGGCGCGCCGGTGGCGGCCATGGCGGCGGCGATGGCGCTGACCAGATTGTCCCGGCTGATGACGCTGCGCCGGTTCTGGACCGAGCGAAGCGGCAGCGGCAGGCCGGAATCGACCAGCCTGAGCAACGCCCGGAAATTCGCCTTGACCCCCGGGCCGTAGACCAGCGGCGGGCGCAGCACCACCGCCTCCATGGTCCGCGCCGTATCCCACAGCGCCTGTTCCCCCTCCAGCTTGGAGATGCCGTAGGGGGTTCTCGGGTTGGCGGGCTCGGTTTCGACGATCGCATGCTCGCCGGTCGTGTCGGCCGCGGCCTTGACCGAGCTCAACAGGACGAAGCGGCGGACACCCGCCTGCTCTGCCTGCTGGGCCAGCCGCCTGGTGCCTGCGGCGTTGACCTTGCGGAACTGCGCTAGCGCGTCGCGTTCCCTTGCCGTTACATGGGCGCGGCCGGCGAGATGGACGACGGTGTCGATCCCCTCCAGCGCCGGAGCCCAATCCGTATCCGGGCCGATCTCCCCGGTGGCGATGCCGCCGTCCCCACCGCCCGCGCGTACCGCCCGCCGGACCGGCCGGCCTTCGCCGGTCAGATGGGCGACAAGCCCCTGGCCGACAAAGCCGGTCGCGCCGGTGATGAGGACAGTGCCCGCCAAATTACTGGGCCGGGCCGATCTGGAGCAGCTCAACGGTGTTGCCGTCGGGGTCGTACGCGGTCACGACCGTGCTGTGCATCTCCTTGATCTCGATCGGTTCGTCCACCTTGTAGCCGCCGGCGGCGATCGCCTTGCCGATCTTCTTGGCGTCCGGAACCTTGAACAGCAGCCAGCCGCCGCCCGGCGCCAGCTTGATCTTGTTGGTTACGTCATGGACCAGGATGATGTTCGAGCCCTGCCCCGGTGTCTGCCAGTCGACCGCCTTCTCGGCCGGGTTGTATTGCGCACCCTCCTTCATGCCGAGATACTTGACGTAATAGTCAGTCGATTTCTTGAAGTCGGTCACGCCGATCTTCACTGTCATCAGCGACGACATCGGCGCATCCGCCGCCTTCGCCACACCCGCCAGAGCCATCAGCGCCACCGCGCCCGCCAGCAAAGTCCTCATCCTGTTCCTCCCTTAGTTAAGCTGTTTTCACCCGCGGCGGACTCGCCATCCAGCGGAGCAGCAGGATGGTGATGCCGATCGCGGGAAAGATCATCCACCAGCCCCAGAGTATCGACAGCCAGCCGAAGATCGCCAGTGCGAATTGCACGAGGATTGCGGTCTTGGCAGTGCGGCCATGGCTGCGGCCGAGCTGGGTCGAACGCTGATAGAAATGCTCGCGATGCGCCTGCCAGATCCTGGCGCCGCGTCTGGCGCGCTTCAGCAGGGTGATGGTGGCGTCTGCCAGATAGTACATGGCGACGATCAGCGCCGCGACCTGGCCGCCATCCATCGCCAGGCGGACCAGGCAGAACCCCAGCAGATAGCCCACCGGCACGCTGCCGACATCGCCCATGAATATCCTGGCCGGACTCCAGTTCCAGATCAGGAAACCCAAGGCGACCGGAATGAACATGGCGCCGCGAAAAGCCTCGAGCTGGTCCGGGCCGTGGCGCAGCCAGATCAGCATCAGCCCGTACCCCATCGCGGCCATGGTACCGCCGGTAATCCCGTCGATTCCGTCCATGAAGTTGAACAGATTGACGAACCACAGCCAGATGAAGCCGGCGACCAGCCGGTCGAGCGGCAAGGGCAGCAGGCCCGCCGTCAGAGACAGATCCGCCGGCAACAATGCCATGACGGCACCGACGGCCAGGATTTGAGCAGCGAATCGGACGGCCGGTCCGAGTCCCCTGCGGTCGTCGATCCAGGAGATCGCCATCAGCAGCACGGCGCTGCCAAGCAGGGCGAGTTCGGCCGGCTGAAGCAGGCGCCCGGCCTTCCACAGCGCCCAGATCCAGAAGGGCAGCAGCGCCAGCATCACCCCCCAGCCGCCGCCGCGCGGTGTCGGAACGGTGTGGCTGCTGCGTTCGTTCGGCAGATCGAGGATAGCGCGCCGGCGCAGGACGGCCAGCGTGATGCCGGTCAGGCCCCAGCTGAGCACCGCCGCGGCGGCCATGAACCAGAGGGTGTGGTAGAGGAAGAAGTTGATCACGGAATGTCGTTCGCCAAAAGGGAACGATAGACCGCAACGGTCTCACGGCCCACGGTCCCTGCATCAAGCCCGTTCGCGACCCGCGCGCGCGCCGCGGCCCCGCAGCGGCTGCGAAGCCCGGCATCCTCGACCATCCGGCGCATCGCGTCCGCCAGGGCGGTAACGTCGCCGGGCGCGGCCAAGAGGCCGGTCTCGTCCGGCACCACGATCTCGCGGCAGCCGGGCACATCGGTGGCGATCAGCGGACGGCCGCAGGCCCCCGCTTCCATAAGGGTCATCGGAATCCCCTCCCCGCCCCGGCTGGCGAGAACGGCGATATGGGCCCGCGCCCAGACCTGTCGGACGTCGGCGATATGCCCCGCCCATTCGATCCCGGGCTCTGCGGCCCAGGCGCGAAGTTCGGCCTCTGCGATGGCGGCCGGATTTTCCGGATCGGGCGCGCCCGCCAGCAGCAGCCGGGCGTCCGATCCGCCGGCGCGCAGGATCCTGAACGCCGCGACAACCTCCTCCACCCCCTTGATCCGCAGCATCCGGGCCGCGCAGCCGATCACCACCGGCCCAGGCGGTTCGGGGAGCGGCCGGTAGTGGCCGACATCGACGCCGGAACCCTTGATCAGCACGAGGCGATCGCACGGCACCACATGACGGCGCTTCAAGGTTTCCCCGTCGTCGGGATTCTCGACCAGAAAGCGTATCCGGGGCCGCGATGCGATGTTGCGCAGGACCGGCACGAGGACGGCGCGGACGGCTCTCGCCTTGATCGTCTCTGCGACGAAGAGGAAACCCAACCCGGTCAATGCATTGACCACACGCGCCACCCCGGCCAGCCGGGCCGCGATCGAGCCCAGCAGGATCGGCTTCTGCGACACGTGATGCACGATCGCAGGCCGCTCGCGCCGGTAGAGCCGAGCGATCTCCAGCACTGACGACACCG
>Ga0105238_10002737_pt1 | contig 17560 bp, 10 predicted proteins | sample KBSC34metaG_FD_81526 | JGI IMG/M metagenome (GOLD analysis project Ga0105238, IMG submission 81526) | Corn rhizosphere microbial communities from Kellogg Biological Station, Michigan, USA - KBS C3-4 metaG | ecosystem: Host-associated > Plants > Roots > Rhizosphere > Soil | place: Michigan, USA... | reverse complement strand
GAAGAAGTAAAGCTGGCCCAGGAAAACACGATCCAGCAGATTCGCGCTGGACGTGCCGATCCGGGTTTCCTCGTGAACGAACGATTTCAGAAGGCAGTCTTCGGTAATCATCCGTACAGTTTTGTAGTGCCCGATGAGAAATCGATCAGCGCGCTGACACGAAACGACCTGCGCGCGTTCGTTGCGAAGAACTACATTCCGAACGCGTCGCACCTGGTCGTCGTCGGCGACATCGACGTCGATAAGACATTCGCAGAAATCGAGAAGGCGTTTGGAAGCTGGAAAGGTGGGACAGTCCCGCCGGACGAGAATCCGCCACTTCCAACGAGAGATAAGCGACAGATCTACTTCGTGAATCGCCCGGGTTCGGTTCAATCCGCGATCTACATCGGCAACGTCAGTATCCCACGTAAAGACAAAGACTACTTCGCGATTCGCACGGCAAACACGATCTACGGCGGTTCGTTCTACTCCCGGCTCACGCGCAACATTCGCGAATCGAAGGGCTATACCTATTCGCCTTTCAGCAACTCGAACACGCAAGCCAAGGCCGGATCATTTCAGGCCGGCGCGTTTGTCCGCAACGAAGTTACTGGACCAACTCTGCTCGAGATCTTTTACGAGCTCGATCGCATGCGTGTCCTGCCCGTAACAGATGAAGAGCTAAGCGCGGCGAAGGAGTTCAGCACCGGAAATTTCTCGGTTGAACTCGCCAGCCAGTTTGGCCTCGCGGGTCGCATCAACACGATCTACACGTACGACCTCGACAAGAACTTCATCAACGACTTTCGTCCGAACGTCGAGTCGCTCACGGCGGCAGACATACAGCGGGTGGCGGCGAAATATTTCGACACCTACCGCGCGGCGATTGTGATTGTTGGAGACTGGGAAAAGGTTAAGGACCAGGTCACACCGTTTGGAGATGTGACGATCTACGACTCGGAAGGCAATGTCGTAAAGTAAGTCGTATCCACAGATTCCACACATTACGCAGAAAAATATCTGTGTAATCTGTGGATGGCTTCTTACTTCACCAGCCAGCTCAAGTAATTCCAACCCTGATCGATCATCATTCCGCCTTCGTGAATCAATCCTGTCACAACCAGGAACAGCCGGTCGCCCAGCAGGAACGGCATGGCCGCGACGGTCACTGATCCAAAGATAAGCAGGTTGGAACCGAGTTCTGAAAAATCATTCTTCTTCATAAGCTAAGCCTCGCTCGGGGAGAGCTGTGAGGGCTATCGATGGATTTTTCAGCAAGAAATATGCCGACGTGCGGTAAATCTCGAAAGTATCTCGCAAGCTTTTATAATTGAGCGATTTAGCAATTTTCCTGTCGAAGACCGAACCACTTCACAACCAGTCAACTCCCGGTCAGTCTGCGAAACCGCAAAGCAAACTGATTGTTCCTCTCTGATTTCTCCAGCTTCTTCGCGGCCCAAATCAATCTGACGTTTCAATAACCGAATTTGGACCAATCTGATTGAAGTTCTGTCAACTCAATTGATCTGAATGCGGAATTTTGTCTAGAGAACTTTTGTGGCACCACGATTGCTCAACGGCCCACCGTGGTCATTCGACTTGGACCACAAACCCTTTTTGGACCATGGGCATGAACAAGAACAAAGCTAAACACAACACACTGCGCAGCGGATACTCAACCATCGAACTGCTGATCACCGCAGCGATTCTTACGACCATCACTGCATTCGGCGTAATGGGAATCAGTCACGCCAAAGGCAGCATTCGTCTTTCAGGCGCGGCGCGCGAATATGCTTCCTACATCGAGAAGGCACGCACTTTTTCTATCCGCAGTCACGCAGACGATGCCAGTGAACGAGCAAGCATCACCATCAATGACGACAAAACCAGCTATACGGTCACGATGGATCTCGATGGTGATGGCGACATGGATACCAGAACCATTCCCCTTCCCGATGGTGTGGAGTTCGTGACAGTGGAAACGATTGCTTTCGATTGGCGTGGACGCACGTGGAACACCGTCGGTGCGACCACAATGTCCAACGCTCAGGTTTCGATTACGCTGAAGAACAGTACCGGATCAGTCCTGGTTGACGTCACCGGCTCGGGCGACGTCACGATCGATAGCAAAGTGTTTGATGACGCCGTTCCCAGTGTCAATCTTAACGTTACTGACCTTACTGCGAGTGCGAGCGCCACTCCGACTCCTGTTGTCATAGCGACGGCGACACCAACGCCCGGTGCAGACCCGACTCCCGATAGCAGCGCTACTCCGGATCCGACGCCAACGCCGACGCCGGGTGTTGATGGCAGTGTTCCCACTCCGACGCCGACACCAACTCCCACGCCGACTCCGACACCAACGCCCAAGGCAACACCAACTCCAAAAGCAACCCCGACGCCGACCCCGACGCCAGAGGTTTGCACAGTCACCGCGGATCAGATCGCCGTGATAATGAACCTCGACGGAACTGCCACGATCAAAATCAGTCACAGCTCTTCGACCAGCCTTACGATCAGCAGCACATCGAGCAAGGCTTCGGAGATTCAGGTCAGTCCGAACAACCAAACTGTGGCAGCCGGCGGCTCGGCAACTTTTACCATCAAGTCAAAGAAATCAATCGGTATCTACTCCGTCACCTTAAGCACAGGCTGCGGCTCCAAAACTGTCCCAGTTACCGTGATTCTGTAAAAAGCAAATCGTTATGAAGACCCAGACTCCCACACATAAATCAACCAACGGCGAGCGCGGCTTTACGTTGATTGAAACGACGATCGCCTCCCTCGTGATGTTAGTTGGCGCGCTTGCATGTTCCTCTCTGTTTGTCTTCTCGCTGCAGAACAACGTCGGCGGAAGCGAACGCGCGCTCGCGATGGCAGTGGCCCAGCAACAGATGGAACAGCTCAGAAGCGTCGAGTATCTAGACTCAACCTTAAACACTGGTACGACAACGACGACAGTGACAAATGGCGGCCGGCCCTACACCGTGCAACGAACAGTCGCGAGCGAAACCAACAGCGACGGCAGCGCCAAGAATCTGAAAAGAATCACGATCACTGTCACGCCGCAAACTGGCCAGTCCTGGATGCGCACGTCTGTTGTACTCGTCACTTTCCGTTCAACCATTAAAAGTGGCAGCTACCTGGTGAGTTAACAAAATGAAGAGCCGACATTCAAACAATCACGCTGGCTTCTCGCTGATCGAGCTGATCCTGGCAATGGCAATCACGCTCACCGTCCTCGGCCTCTCGAGCACTCTTCTGGCCGGCGGCTTTTACTCTCGCTCGCGTGAAGATCGAAAGTCAGATGGGATTGCCGACGTTCAACGAGCGCTGAATATCATGACGCGCGAAATCAGCAACTCCGGTATGAAACTGCCCAGCGGACTTAGCGCCGTCGCCAACAATGGCATCGTTACCAACGACAGCGACAACGAGGCGATCCGCATCGTCTCAAACCTCAACGGCATGCCTGATTCCACTAACGGTTATTACGAAGACGACGACGTGGAAGATACGGATGAAGATCTCAAGTTCCTGATGTACGTGGATAACACGCTCAGCCAGCGTTACATCGTTCGTTACGAAAAGAACGGTTCGAACCAGACGACAGTGCTCGCCAACCGGATTGATTCTCTCATCTTTCGTTACTACGACGAGAAAGTTACGTACAGCACGACTGTCACCTCCGATGGCACGTGCGACATCAAGGACGTCAAAAACGCTGCCGGAAATTCGAAGAGCGAAGTATCTCCCTCAGAGGCGAAGTTTATTGTGATCGCCGTCGGTGTGACTCTGCCAGCAGTCGGCACTAAAGGCCAGTCCGGTTATCAGCCTGCCTCGCAAGTTCAACTGACCTCAGACGTTGTTCTCCGCAACTCAATCACTTACTAAGGAATCCGCCTAACTCCTATGAAACGCGAATCGACAATTTACGTTAACCGCGCCGGTGAACGAGGCGCAGCGCTCGTCACGATGTTGCTGGTTTCCATATTGCTTCTCGGAGCGGGTGGCGCGTTGATCACGACGACGATGATGTCGGCCAACAACGCAATCAACTCAACTGCGGAGATGCAGGCTTATTACGTGGCCGAATCCGGAATGCAATCAGCGCTCAACGCGCTACGTGGAAACACGAGACCTTTGATCAATGTGAACGACCGCATGAGTTTTCGCACTGCGATTATTCCGAGCATCTCGAATGGTGGTAATTCCGGTACGCCGCGATTTGCAGGCTGGCTTCCGTACAACGATCCCTCGGATGCAAACAGTCTGGTGCCGGTCGCGGTTGGAACAGTCACCGGGGGTTATCGAGTGACTGTAGAGAACATGGATCCGAACAGTCACATCGTCCAGTTTGCGACTTCGGCAACTATAGATAAGGGCGACTCAGGTAAGACGTACCAAAGGACGTTCGGCACTGTCGGTGGCACTGATGAAGTGACGATTCGCTACTCCGGTCAGCCATCGACCAACCTCAGCCCCGATCCGTATACCTTTCCGCTTACGCTCGATTCAGCGCTCGGAAGTTTTGTCATCGAACGACCGGCTGGCAGCACTGCCGATGACGTCGCGATCGAGAAGACCGGTTTTGAAATCACGATTACACAATCTTTGCCGTGGGCGGCCGAGACTACACTTGAAGGCACGTTCGTAGGTGAAGTCGACAGTGCGAGCGCTTCTGTCAAAGTAACTTTCGACAAAGCCTCAGTGAAAGCCGACGGCACGACTTACGCGCTCAACCTCGCGAGCGGCGCCACCGTGCTCGATCTCGTTTACACGCCGGCAACAAACACGACGAGCATCCCGGCGAAAGTGACGTCTCCCGATCCGAAACGTTTGCTGGTGAAATCCTACGGCTTTGGACCACAGGGAGCGAAAAAGCGTTTGGAACTGATGGTGAATAAAGAGAATTTGGAATTCGAAATACCGGCGGGCATGACTTTGCGCGGTGCGGACGACTGCACGGATTTCACTTTTGATTCAGGAAGCAGTGGCACCAAGGTCTATTCAGGGATCGACCACGCCGGTGTCGAGGCACAGCGGCCAGCTTTTGCGATATCGAAGTGCGACGAAGACAATATCACGATCAAAAAACCCGGCACAGTCTCGGATCCGATGATCGGCATCCTCGGAGACGACGACACAACTCCCGGCACGATTGAGACGCCTTCGTTTCTAGACAACGCCACGAGAGCGCGCGCTTACCTGAGTGCACTGCAAACCAAGGCGCGATCTACAAATCGACTTTTCAGCGGTACGCATACCGTGAATGATTCGGTTACTACTCCGAAGTTCACGTTCGTTGACGGTGATTGCACATTGACGAGCGGTTCCGGATTCCTGGTCGTGACGGGGACGTTAACGATCCGCGGAAACACAGACTTCACTGGCGCGATACTCGTACTCGGGACGGGCAAGTTGGTCCGTAACGGTGGTGGTAACGGAGATATTTTTGGTGGTATTGCGATCGCCGCGTTCAATCGCACAAGCGGAGACTTTACGGCGCCGACTTACGATACACAGGGCGGTGGTAATTCGACCATTCAATACGATTCGCAGGCACTGAAGAACGGCATCGGCTCCGCCTTGAACGTCTCCGGCATCCGCGAATTCTAATTTCTCACCCCGCGCACAACACCACGTCCCTCGGGACGTACTGTACGGGCGGCCCTCCGTGGCCGCCCTTGGTTGGAAACGTATTCGCAAAAGTAGAGGCCGTCGATTCTTGAATTCCTGTGCAAACCGAGGGGCGGCCACGGAGGGCCGCCCCTACAGTACGTTCTGAGTTGCTTGAAGAAAATTGGCGCGCAGTTGCTCGTCGTTTACGTTGGAGGCGATGAAGTTCACGATTTCCACCGCGCGGGCGGATGATTCCCGGGCTTCGGCTTCCTGGCCCAACTGCGTTTTCAATCGCGCTCTGCCGGCGTGAACTTTCCACGCAACCAATGGCACGGGATATATCTCGAGCTCCGCCAGTGCAAGCTCGAAGTTCTTCTCTGCCTCCGTCAAATCATTAGCAGCAAGACATACTTTAGCCCGTAGATGATGTGCGACGGCGATGTACTTGTGAACCTCATGCTCGGTCGCAGTCGCATACAATCGCTCGACGAACTCCATCGCCTTGTCGAGATCGCCCTTCTTCAACCAGTGCTCCGCCATCGCGGCCTCGAGCCGGATGTTATACCGCCAGCGGAACCATGCATCGCGTTCGAAAATGTCTCTCACTTCATGAAACACCGTCGCCGTCTGCTCGTGATTTCCCGCGTGAGTGCAATCAATACCGCGATTGATTAACGAATTGGCCTCAGCCTCCATGACGTGATGCAGGCGTGAAACGTCAATTCCCTCTTCGTTGTATTTGTGCGCCGACTCGAAATCGTAAAGCTCGCGATAAATCCATCCGATACAGTTTGGAAAGCGCGGATGCCAGAACAGATCGCCGTTGCGACGCGCCTTGTCCAGCGCGTCGTTCAGCGTTGCGAGGGCAGCAGACATCTTGCCCTGGTTTCCCTGCGACAAACCGAGAAAGAAGAGCGACGTCAACATCAAAAATCCATCGCGCAGTACAGACGTAAGCCGCAACGCTTCCGTTGTTAACTCAATTGCGAGTGCATATTCCGATTGGAAGAAGTGCACACAAGCTCGCCAGGCCAGACCGGCGCACAAGGTCGGTTTGTGATTGAGGCGTCTGGACGTCGCTATTGCTTCATCCAGCAGCACCTTCGCTTCTCTCAATTCTCCATAGCAACAATGTTTGAGTCCGATCAGAAACATCGTCTCAACGCGTAGCTTTTCATTACCGGCGCGTTCGGCGACTTCGAGAGCTTCAGTCGCGCGGGCGACAGTCTCCTCGAGCCGGTGAGAAAAGAAGAGCGTCATGGTCAACGCGTTGAGGGCAGTCGACTCCAACTCGAGGGAATCAAGCACCCGCGCCTGCTCCAGCATGTTGGTGAAATCTTTGGCAGCCTGCGAGAAGTTGCTCAGGGCGTGATTAACGGTGCCGCGCTTGTGATAGAGCGTGGCGAGCCGCTCGGGTTGCGCTTCATCCGGAAGCTTCTGGGCCAGAGCGAGGGCGTGCGTGTAGTGGCGTTCGGCTTCGGCGTAACCGTAAATCCTCGCGGCGTGATCGCCGGCATGGATTAGAAACTCGACGGCACGCGGGAAGTCACGTCCCTGTTCGAAGTGCCGTGCGAGTTGCGTCGCTATTTGTGGCGCACGTTTACCATAGTGCCTCAGCAACTGTTCGCCAACCTGCCGGTGCAGCAGCACGCGACGCTTGTTGACCAAGTCGCCGTAAAGAAAATTCTGATAGAGCGCGTGTGAGAAACGATAACGCGTCGCGAGGGTTCCATCCGGCAATTCTTCCTCGCCGATTGTGTCGATCAAACGATGACTCTTGCCGATGCGCGCCAGCGACTCTTCGAGATCGATCTCGTCAACGCCGAGCAGCTTCGCTGTCACGGAAGAAAGAAACTCGGTGCCCTCGACACTTGCGTACTGAAGCGCTCGTCGTTCTTCTTCTTCAAGCGCATCGATCTTTTTACTGATCATCGCGCGCACGCTCTCAGGCGCCGCGAGATCCATTTCCGACAGTGGTCGCAGCAGAGACCAGCGTCCGTTAACTTTTGCGAGGTCGCCACACTCGCCGAGGTACTGCAAAAGATTTGCGGCAAAGAGTGGATGCCCCTCAGTCTTTTCGTGGATCAGCGCGGTGAGTTCACCGGGAAAATCGTTCGGCGAGAATGTCACGTCGATATACTCGGCCACGTGATCGCGACCCCACAGATTCAGCGCCACCTCTTCGCAGAGGTTGTGCGCCTGCATTTCTGCTTTATAACTCTTCAAAGGGTGACCGCTGCGCTCAACGTCTTCGGGACGGTAGGTCCCGGCAAGCAGAAGACGCTGCGTGCTGATCCGCTGCGAAAGGTGGCGGAGCAAATCGACGCTCGACGGATCGGCCCAATGCAGATCTTCAAGCAACAACACGACCGGTGACGCAGTCGCGAGCACCCCGAGCACATCGCCCATCTCGCGCATCATTCGCTCCTTGGTGGCGCCGATAGTCTCCTGTTGTAGCTTCTCCAAAGATCCACTGGAAACAAATGCAGTGGGCAGTTCCATGCACCAAGTTGGCGCGAAAGTGCGTAGTATGGCTGCGATACGTTCGCGACCTGGTCCCTGAAGCAGTTCGCCCATCGCATCGAGAAAAGGCAGATAGGCTTCGCCCGTGCCGTATTGTTCGACGCAGCGACCACGAGAAATCAGTGGTGCGACAAGCTGCTTTCGCGCGCGGCGCAGAAACTCGTCGGACAGCGAGGTCTTGCCGATGCCCGGCTCGCCGGTGATAAAAACGATTCGCCCTGTCCCGTTGATCACTTGTTGCAGGAGACCTTCGAGCTTCTTCATCTCCAGCTCGCGACCAACAAACGACGGCGCCGATCGATCGATCAGATCCGGATCGTAAACAATCGGAATACCCGACCAGGCGCCGGTTATCGAGGCTCGGAGACTGCGCAGCGCATCAGCCATTTCGCTACACGAGTTGTAGCGTCGTGTCTTATCTTTCGCCGTCGCACGCTCGATAATGAGATCGAATTCACGAGGCAGCTCGGGTCGCAACTTGCTCGGTGGTGGCGGATCGATCGCGGCGATCGCGTGCATGATCGAGAGCACGCTGGGACCACTGAATGCGCGCGTTCTGGTTGCAGCCTCGTAAAGCAGACTGCCGAGTGAAAAGATCTCGGAACGAACGTCGAGAGCCTCGCCGCGTGTTTGCTCTGGCGACATGTAGGCGGCCGTGCCGAGAACGATTCCCGGTCCGGTTAGATTCACCGCGAGTGTCAACGCTTCACGATCGATCTCGTCGGTGTTGAGACGCACCATCTTCGCGAGACCGAAGTCGGTAACTTTCGGAATACCTTTCGGCGTGATCAGGATATTGGCCGGTTTGATGTCGCGATGAATGAGTCCGACCGAATGTGCAGCCTCGAGCGCGTCGGCTATCTGAATGCCGATATCCAGCAGCGACGTCAGTTGCAACGCGCCGTTGGCGGCGAGATACGACGTCAAGGTCTCGCCTTCGACAAACTCCATGACGATGAAGTCGACGCCATCGGCTTCTTCGATCGCGTGAATCGTGACGATGTTGGGGTGATTCAGAACTGAGGCCGACTGGGCTTCGGCGAGTAGCCGGCGTTTCGCGGTCTGATCGCGCGTGGCATCGGGTGTGAGCAGCTTGAGAGCAACGAAGCGTCCGAGTTTCGTGTCTTCCGCCCGGTAGACCTGGCCCATACCACCCTCACCAACTTTGTTGATAAGGCGGTAATGCAGCAGCTGACGTTCTGGATCCACAGAACTCATCTGTAAGGACTCCGGCGGATGATACGTTTTCCAACTACAACGCGCAAAACCATAGGCAAAAGGACCATCCACAGATTACGCAGATTTATTTGAAAATCTGTGTAATCTGTGGATAAGCTAACGCCATGAAAAAAATAATACTCATACTAGTGGCAGTCGTCGTCAGTCTCCATTCACAGAAGCGAGTAGTCCTTAATGATTGCCAGCCTCCGGGAGTGAAGGGTCCGGCGAAGTGTGGCACGCTCGAGGTCTACGAAAATCGCGCCACGAAGAAGGGACGGATGATCAGTCTCAACATTCTCGTCCTACCGGCGACGGGCGACAAACGTGAACCCGATCCGTGGGTCTATTTCTCCGGTGGTCCAGGTTCGGCCGCAACGGAAGACGCCGCTGGTCTCGCGGACGTATTCAAACGAATCCGCGAGCATCGCGATATGTTGTTTGTCGATCAGCGTGGCACCGGCAAGTCGAACGGGCTTGATTGCCCGATGTACAACCCGGACGATCTGCAGAGTTATCTTGGTTACTTCTTCCCGGTCGAAGACATTCGCAAATGCCGCCCGCAGCTCGAAGCAAAGGCAGATCTAACACTCTACACAACCGACATTGCCATAGACGACATGGATGAAGTGCGCGCCGCACTCGGCTACGAACAGCTGAATCTTTTCGGCGGCTCTTACGGAACGCGAGCGGCACTGACTTATCTCAAGCGTTATCCGAAGCGCGTCCGCACCGCGACGCTTCAGGGTGTGGCACCGCCAAACGAATATATGCCCCTCGATTTTCCGCTCGGTAATGAACGAGCACTGCAGGGGATTCTGGCCGAATGCGCGGCGGATGAAGCGTGCAATGCTGCTTTTCCGAATCTGCAAGATGAAGCGAAGTCTCTGCTGGCCCAGCTCATCAAAGGACCGGTCGAGGTCGAGGTGCAAAAACCGAACTCGAGCGAGCGCGTCAAGGTGAAGCTGTCTCGCGATCTGGCCGCGGAAGCGATCCGGTACATGCTGTACAACCCTGTCGGTGCGTCACGCGTTCCCCTCATCATACATCTAGCCGCGCAAGGCAATTTTGTTCCGTTGACGGAGACTGCACTCAGATTTCGCAAACTCCTCGTCGCCACTGGCTTCAATGGTATGTACCTATCCGTCACCTGTGCCGAAGACTTGCCGTGGATCAAGCCGGGCGAAGGCGAACGAATGGCCGCAAACACATTCCTCGGCGATTATAGACTGCGCCAGCAACGAGAAGCGTGCGCGCTCTGGCCGCGTGCGACTATCGCCAAGGACTACGGCGATCCCATTCGATCAGACGTGCCGGTTTTGATTTTGACTGGTGAATTGGATCCTGTGACTCCGCCGTCGAATGGAGATGCGGTCGCAAAGACTCTTAAGAACAGTCTTCACATCGTCGTACCACACGGAGCTCACGGACTGGGTGGACTGGAGAACATTGCCTGCCTTGACGGCATCATAACGGGATTTGTCGAACGCGGATCTACTCAGGGCATTGACACCAGCTGCGTGAAATCTATTCGACGTAAAGGATTTGCGCTGAAACTTCCAGGAGTATAGGTCCTATAGAACCTATAGGACCTATTCTCCCAGTAGTTCTTAGTTCAGCAACTGCAATCCAAGAATCTGTTCGAGGATTGTGCCGAGAATGCTGTAACCGCCGTTCGAGTAGCTTCCGTAGCGTGAGCGGCTGTAGTAACCGTCCTCGTAGCCACGTCGGAAACCTTCACGGAAGTAATACTGATAATCCTCCAGCCCGACGTAATAGCCATCGTAGCCGTAGCTCGCATCCTGGTAGCCGTAAGCCTCGTTAGGATTGAAGCCCCAACCGTCCTGGCGATCTGCCTGTCCGGCATAAAAGCCCTCTTCATAACCATCACGAATCGCGCGCTGCAACATGTCTGCGCCATACCTGTTGGTCTCGTAGTAAGTGCCGCCTCTGCTGTAGCGATAGTTGTACGGACCATAGTCGTTATAGCGCCACTGCTGCAGTCTTAGCTGATCGCGGCGTATCTGTTCGAGATAACGCTGCTGATAGCGCAACTGATTCAGACGGCGTTGCTGCTCGAGCAAACGCTGGCGCTGGTTCAGGAAATTCTGCCGGCGCTGCCAATCCTGACGATAGCGGTCGGCGCGCTGTTGCTGTTCCTGCTGCCAGTTACGGTTCTGACGCCAGTTGTTGTTGTCGCGGTTGTTATTGTCGCGACGTCCGTCCCAGTCTCGATTGCGATCACGATTCTGATCGCGATCCCGTTCCCATTGCTGCTGCTGACGACGTTGCTGTTCGAGTTGCTGTTGCTGCTGGCGTTGTCGCTGCTGCTCCCAATCGCGGTTCTGCTGCTGCTGTTGACGCTGTTGCTGCCAACGCTGATCGCGTTCCTGCGACTGGCGCTGTTGTTCCTGTCGTTGCTGCTGCCAACGATCTTCACGTTCGCGCGACTGCTGGATCTGCTGCTGCCGCTGCTGATCGTTGTTGCGCTGTTGCTGGCGCTGCTGTTCCCAACGCTGCTGCCGTTCCTGACTGTTTTGCTGTTGTTCCTGACGACGCTGTTCCCAGCGTTGTTGTTGCTCCTGCTGCCGCTGCTGCTGATCCTGTTGGCGAGCCTGCTGGCGGTTTTGTTGTTCCTGTTGGCGTTGCTGCTGACGTTGCTCGCGCTCGGCCTGATTCTCCTGACTCCGCTCTTCGCCACGTCCGCGGCGGCCCTGGGCACTGGCGATATCGCTCGCGCCAACCAGCATCGCGCTTATCGCCAAAGACAATCCTATTCCTTTTAAGTATTTCACCTTCTTCAATGTTCCTTTCAGTACTGTCAAAGCGGAGAGAGAGTCGACGCGGTGGCATTTCGCAACTGTTATTCCACTTTGAAATCAGGGAAATTACTGACCTTCTATGTACCCTTCCGAGACGATATGAATCACGGATCAACGATATGGGTTAGTGAATTTGAGCCGCGGATGAACGCGGATGAACGCTGATCTGCGTTTATCCGCGTTCATCTGCGGCTCAAATTTCTCTTCTATTGCGATCCGATGGTGATTCAGTCACAGCCCTGAGGTGGGCACGGTCCTTGCCGAAATCTCCGTGAAAACAACTTGAGGGGGGCTTATGAACAATCTAAAAGTGTGGCCACACCTCGCAATTGTTGCTCTGGTGTGTGCCGTCGCGGCGGGCGTTGGCGTGGGTTTGTGGATGAGACACGAGCAAACCGCATCAGCCGAAGCGATCCCGAATGCGGCGCGCATTCAGCGAGTCGAGGGCGAGGTAGCACTCAACAACAGCGAGGCCGTTAACGCTCAAAACGATCAGTGGATTGCGGCAACCGAGAATCAGCCGTTCTCAGTCGGCGATCGCATCTACACGCGCGACAAATCGCGTGCGAGTCTGGCATTTACCGGACGAAATTTCGCCCGGCTCAATCCAAACACATCACTCGACGTGCTTGCGTTAAATGATCAGCGCACACAGCTCGCGTTGCGCGACGGCTCAGCCGTGTTCGACGTCGGCTACTTAAATTCGGGTGACCTGTTTGAAGTGGCGACGCCGTACGGCGCAGTCGATTTTCAACAACCAGGCCTTTACAACGTCGGCATCGACAACGGACAAGTGCTTGTTTCCGTGCTGAGTGGTCTCGCACAAGTTGTGGGCCTCGGAGGCAGCGGCCAGATCAGTAAAGGTGAATTGCTGACACTCGTCGGCTCGACTGCCGCCGACGCAGTCCTGTCGCAGGTCAACGGGCGCGACGCCGGGTACCTGGTAGACGACTATTACGGTTACCAGTATCCGCGTTACTACGATGGCCGTTATCGCGACTACAACACTTATCTGAACGATCCATATTACTTTGATCCGTATCGCCGAACTGTCAGTTACCAGTATGCGAACTCATACATACCCGGCCTCTCTGATCTCGACTATTACGGCGACTGGCAAAATGTAAACGGCTACGGAAATTGCTGGGCGCCAAGAGTCGATGCTGGTTGGTCGCCATATCAAACGGGTTACTGGTATAACGATTACCCGTATGGTCCAACATGGGTTTCGAGTGAACCCTGGGGTTACGCTCCTTATCACTACGGTCGCTGGGCGTTTGTAGGCGATCGCTGGTACTGGGTGCCTGAGTCAGTCAACACGACTCCAGCTTACTCGCCCGCTCTCGTGGCGTTTGTGCCGTTTGGCGGAAACGACATTGGCTGGGTGCCGCTGGCACCAGGCGACGTGTACGTGCCGCACTACTACAACACAAACTGGCAACCTCAATACTTAACACGTGACAAGTTGTATCAGCGCGTTGTGAACCTTAACGTGCCTAATGCAGTGACGGTGGTGAGTGTCGACGACTTCAATCGCGGCGACTTCGACTGGAGACGCGTGCGCAGGGCGGATCGAAACATGCTCGCTTCGGCGAATCCTGTGCTGGATCCATTGCTGGTGACACCTTTGCGAAATGCAGCGGTGCGATCAGCCTGGGGTCGTGGAAAGATCAACGTTCCTCCGGGAATCGCTCGCAAGCTCAACGACACGGCTGTCATCTCGAGCACAACACCGGTAGCGCCACGCTTCCGTCCGAATCTGGCCCGCGATCTGCGCGTGAATACTGCTCCCGATCGTGCAAAAGGTCAGAAGTTCAAAGTGAGGGACGAGCGACAAGGACGCGGTGCACCGCAAACCGCGCAAACCTCGTCACAACCAGTTGCTCCTCAACAGCAGGTTCAACCGCAGCCTGGCAACGGTAGCGCACAACGTGAACAACGTCGCATGGAGCAACAGCAGCGACAAGAACAGAACGCACAACGGCGAGCGGAACGTGCGCAAAGTGCGCCGCAGGCTGAACGTGCAGCGCGGCCCGTGCGACAGCAACAGCCGCAGGGCGAAAGAGTCGCATCACCCGGACGACAGCGACAGGAGCAACGACGCATAGATGTTCCGCAGCAGCGGCCACAACCGCAGATGCGTCGTGAGTCAGCACCGGTGCGGAGCCAACCAGCGCCGCCCGTCCGTCAACAACAAGCCCCACGCGCGCAACCACAGCCGCGACCAGCGGCGCCAACTCGGGCGCAGCCGCAGCAACAGGAGCGGCAGCAAAAGCCGCAGAAGCCTGATCGTCCGGCGCAAAACCAACCAGCGCCGGGCGGTGGTAAGGGTAAAGGGCCTAAAAAGCCGTAACCGTTTTAGCCACGGATCTTACGGATAAAATCCGGATCCAGTCCGTAAAATCCGTGGCTTTTCCCTTCCTTCCTATCGAACACCTGTGGTAAGAATACGCCTTCACCGACTCCCAAACTTACCCAGGAGGTCCTCTCGTGAAAGCCAGTAGACGTACATTTCTAAATCAAGTAGGCGCCGCAACCATTGCTGCAGGAGTTATCGGCGTCTCTCAAACTCAAACTCAAGCGGCTACCGGATCGAATCAACGCGCAAACGCCTGCGCCAAAATCCGTCGCGACACTGCCAACGCAGGCTTACAAACCACACCGCAGAACCTGCAACACCCTGACAACGACGATGAAGAACTCTATCCAAATAAAATCGGCAACTTCTCGAAAGGCCTGCCGCACAACAACGACGGCACCGTGGTCTTGAGCGCTTACAACGCGTTGCTCACCGCGATAAACAGTGGACGTCCGGCAGACTTCGATGCTATCCCTCTGGGCGGCACCACCGGTTTGACCAACCCGCAAGCAGGTTTAGCTTTCGATCTCCAGGGACCGGACGCACACGCTCTCGTGCAACCCCCGGCGCCTGCATTCGCCAGCCGCGCACAAGCCGCCGAGATCTCAGAGAATTACTGGATGGCACTACTCCGAGATGTGCCTTACGCACAGTACGCCTCGAATCCAATCGCAAACGCAGCCGCCGCAGATTTGACGTTGTACGGCGCCGACTTCAACGGTTCAAAAAACGGCGGCGCAGTTACCACGGCAACTCTCTTTCGCGGTCTTACACCGGGCGACAAACTCGGACCGTACATCTCGCAGTTCTTTTATCAGGACTGCAACTTCGGTGCGAACAAGCTCGAGCAGAAGATCACGACGACTGTGCCAGGTGTTAACTACATGACTGACTTCAACACCTGGCTCGCAGTTCAAAGAGGAATCGCACAAGGACCGAATGCTTTCGACCTAGTGCCGAGATACATTCGCAACGGTCGTGACCTTGGACAGTGGGTTCACATCGACGTTTTATTCCAGGCCTACTTCCACGCGTTTCTGATCCTCGCCGGCGCCGGCGCGCCTCTCGATGACGGCAACCCGTATAACGGCAATCCGAACCAGATTGGATTCGGGACTTTTGGTGGTCCACACATCGCAACGCTTTTGTGTGAAGTGTCAACGAGGGCGCTGAAAGCTGTTTGGTATCAGAAGTGGTTTGTGCATCGACGTCTGCGGCCGGAAGTGATGGCGGAACGCGTCGATCGCACGCTCTACGCGGGCGCGGGTTATCCGGTGCATCCCGAGATACTCAACTCGTTCAACGATTCGAATCGTCTGAAGGGCTTCATGCCGGCAGGCAATGCTTTGTTGCCCATGGCCTTTCCGGAAGGCTCGCCGACTCATCCCGCTTACGGCGCAGGCCACGCAACTGTCGCAGGCGCGTGCGTTACGATTCTCAAAGCATGGTTCAAGGAAACAACGCGACTGGTAGACATCGGACTCACGCCAGTGCAGCCCACTGATGATGGACTGAACCTCGTGCCTTATGCTGGTTCTGATGCTGGAGATCTGACGGTTGGCGGTGAACTCAACAAGATCGCTTCCAACGTCGGGCTAGGTCGAAACATTGCGGGCGTCCACTGGCGTTCCGACGCGACCGAGTCACACAAACTCGGCGAAGCAATCGCAATCGGCATCCTCCAGGAACAGCGAGCTTGTTACAACGAAGTATTCAACGGCTTCAGCCTGACGAAATTTGATGGCAGCACAATTAACGTCTAGCCTCAGGCGTTTCACGGGTGTCTACTGTAGGGGCGGCACTCCGTGGCCGCCCGGCGTGGAACGCGATCTTGGCAACAGAAACCGATCGAGTCATTTGACAAAGAGATCGATTCTACGCCGGGCGGCCACGGAGGGCCGCCCCTACAGTATTTCTACAATGGCAACACCACCCGGTGCTAATTGAATGGTTACGGTGTTGTTGTTTGGTTTTAGTGAAGTGTCAGTAGTCCATTCGCTTGCGCGTTGAATCTGCTTGCCCGAGATCGTCACGTTGACATAAGCACTGCGATCCACCTGCGCCATTCCCTGCTGCGTCTTGAACACGCCGTTGTTATTCAACAGCGTCACGAGCCAACTATTCGAAGTGCGATTGATCAGATATTCAACGTCACCAGTAATCTTCAAAGGCGCCGCATCGGCAAAAATATGAGTCAACAGATGTGCAGCCAACGGAGTCATTCGCTCATCTTCACCCAACAGATCCGGCACCGCGACGAAGACAACGCTTCCCTTCCCAATCTTGTTAACGGTCACTAAAGGATCACCTTCGGGGATCGCAATCAACGGCGTCGCGCCTTTGAGCTCGATCCGTTCGTACCGGAAGATCTGACTCTTCAAATCCTGCGGCTCTTCACCGGGCGCAAGACAATGAGCGTTATGCGCCTCGCCCGTCTCATTCAACAGTCGTACACCTAAAAACTGTTCGGGCAGTTTCTTGATCTGCGCCGCATTGAGCACAAGCGTGCCACCGTTGCGAACGTAATCTTGTATCCGCTTGATCCACTCGTCGGACCACTCGATCCGCCCGCCAACCACAACCGCACGATACGACGGCAACAGTGTTTGAATCCGGGATCGCGATTGCTGGACGTCAGCCGCCGTCACCACATCGAAAATGTCTCCAAAAACACCGGGCACAAACGGCTGTCGATCCGCGATCGCGGGCTCACCTTCGACCACGAGCCCCGGATAGTACGCAACCCCAAACAACTCTCGCAGCGCTCGGTCACCACGATCAACCTGCGAGACTTCAAAAGGCCACTGCGGATAATCAGTCATCTCAAAGCCGTGAGCCGGATCGAGAAGAAAAGCAAGGGGCGTGTACGGAGTGCCACGATCCGGATGCTTTTCCGCAAAGCGCACAAACTCATCAGTGATGCGGCCCAGCGGATTCAGTTGAAACGGATGCTCGCCCGGACCGGGTTTGAAAAACTGATCCTGTCCCTGCTCGAGATAGATCGCAGAAGCCCCGGCCATGTAATAGAGGTAAT
>Ga0105238_10002736_pt1 | contig 17563 bp, 10 predicted proteins | sample KBSC34metaG_FD_81526 | JGI IMG/M metagenome (GOLD analysis project Ga0105238, IMG submission 81526) | Corn rhizosphere microbial communities from Kellogg Biological Station, Michigan, USA - KBS C3-4 metaG | ecosystem: Host-associated > Plants > Roots > Rhizosphere > Soil | place: Michigan, USA... | reverse complement strand
TTGTCGAGGTCGGTCGAGCCGTCCTCCTTCGGGACGACATCGAATTGAACGCTCGCCGTGCGGCCGACCGGTTTGGTCCAGCCCATGCTGCCGAAAAGCAGCCGAGCATTGGTCAAATCGGCCTGCATGCTCATGCTGTGAGAGCCTTCGCCGAGCCCCGAGATCGAGAGCGCGACGGGCGTCGGTCCCTGGACCAGATGATTGACCTTGATGCCGAGCTTGTCACGCGTGGCCGCATCGAGAGAAGCCGTGACCCTGATCGGCGGCTGCCGGTCAGCGGGCGTATAAAAGATGTGCTGCCAGGCAAGCTCGGCAGGGACGCCCTTGATGGTGATCGGCCCTTTGGCCTCGACCGCCTGGTCGGTAAGGTTCACGTCGAGATTGCCGCCCTCGACATTAACGTGTCCGGCAAGATTTGAGGTAATGGCATCGTTGAGCCGCGCCTTGCCGGCTAGCTTGATTTGATTGAATTGGAGATCAGCCTTGAGCGGCATCGACAGGGCAAAGTTGCCACTCGCCGTGCCCTCCAGGAAGTTGGGCTTCAGCCCCACACTGGAGATATAGCCAAGCGGCTCTTGGTCGAGGAGTTCGAGCACCGTCGGGGTGGCGCCGTCAGCCCTGAACGTGATCTCTCCTTGCTGCGGATCCTTTCGCAAATCCGGGATGAAGAAGCGGCCTTGGCTCAACGCGATCTCTTGCCCGGAAGGGACGACGATCTTGCCTTGAGGAATGTCGACGGCGAATTGGATGCCCGAGACCGTAAGCTTGGCGTCGCCAGTCTTCACGGGCGGCATCTTGGGTAGGTAGGCGATGCTCATGCCGGAAATGTCGAGTTCGACGTTTACGGCTTCGGCAGGAAGCGCTCCTCCGGCCTCAACTTGCGCGAGCTCGCCTGGAGCAAGGCTCACGTTGAACTTGCCGCCTCGGACTTCTCCCCCGGCGACGCGCTCCAGCACCCAAGCCCGCGCCTTGCCCGCAAGGAATTTCGGCCAAAACCGCTTCAAGGTATCGACCGGCATCGGGCTCACTTCGCCTGTCAGATGAATTCCGGGCGACTCCGGCGCGTCAGCGAAGCTGCCAGAGAAAGAGATCGAAGCGGTCCCTGATCGAATGATGAAGTGGCTGACCGTCACGCCCTGCGGGCTGATGCTGCCCGTAGCCTGCCATTCATCCACCTTCATCGGTGCAAGCCCGAATTCCTCGACGGCAAGCGTTGCCTCGTTTGCCCTCAAGGCGAAATCCCAGAATGCCGGCGTGCCGCTTGCATCGCGTCTGGGATGGAATTCGCCACTGATGGTGGCCTTGCTCTTCCCCCACACAAGCGTCGAGGGCGCAATTTCGACGATGTCCCGTTCCTTCAAATAATGAACATGGAGATTGCCATGGTCGATGCGCATGGCAGTGTCAGGATCCCATGGGGGCGTGATCTGACCGCCCTCCAATTCGAGCCTCGCCTTGCCCGCCAGGAACTCGCCCGAGTCAGAAAGTTCGACGTTGGTCTCGCCGTTCACCACCAAGTCGAGGGCTTTGAGTGCGCCGATCGAGGGGAAATTTCCGGCGATGCCTGACGGCACGAGATTCTGAATGAGCGCGGTGATGCCGAGGCTCTGCCGCCTGACGCGCTGCTCGGTACGGACCTCGAGCTGCCAATCGCCCTTAGACGAGGCGATATTGGCTTGGCCCACCAGGAGGGTTTTCTGGCTGTTCTTGTGCTCAAGATCGATGGCGAAATCGGGCACCTGCCATGACGTCTCGGTGCCGTTCTGATTGAGCACAACAAGAGCGTTCTTAACGCCGAACCGCGTCAGATACGACGTGTTGCCGCTACGCGCGCGCTCGAACACCTCGGCTACGGTGCTGGTCACATCGAGGACACGGCCGCCTCCCGCAGGAATCTCTTGTCGTTTGGCGATGATGGTCTCGGGCGCCGTGGCCTGAGGTTGGCTGTTGGCAATAGGCTCACCGGAGGGCGTAGAACCTTGGAGGGCCGTTTGGCTTTCCGCCGCCACAGGCCGCGAAAAGGTCAACGCCAAGCCGCCCTTGGAATCGTAGAAAAGTAGGAGCCGGGGGCCGATGAAGTCGACACTGCCCGGGGCGACGCGCCCAGATAAAAGCGCGCTTCCGCTCATGCCAATGGCGGCGAGCGGCGCCTGTGCCAGGATCGCGCCGTTCTTGTCGATCAGCCTGATGTTGCGCAAGCGGAACAGCACGCCGGGTCCGTCGGGCGAGCGCTGAAGGATCGCGTCATCAATCTGCACCTTCAGGTCCGAGAGCTCGCCATTGATGGCGTCCTCGATGGTAGGGACGAGGCTCGGAAGCGAGATCGGACCGCGCGCAAGCCGGCCGTACCCGGCAACGATGATGACGAGTCCAACCACCAGAATGCCGGCGAAAATCTCGCGGCAGACATGGGCGCTGCGAGTGGAAAGCTTCTTGAGCTCGATTTGGACCGGCGGCGGAACGCGCTTCACCAGCGCCCTGCCCCGCTCAGGCAATGCGAGAAGCGCCTTACCACCTTCGGCGGTGAGCTTGGCGAGAGTGCCTGAAAGCGGCTCGTTCATCCAATCAATGGCCCCGCCATGACGAAGGCCGTTCGAGCATTGCGCCGCCCACTCCATCGGTAAGTCGCGAGCAGCCGAACGCGCTAACGGCCCCGCCTCTCATTCGAAAGCGACGCCCCACTCTACTCATGGCCCGTTGTCGGCATCCCCCTAACACTAAGCCCTCGACCCCACTTTTGCCGCCTTGTGACCACCGCGCCAATGCAAGGCTAAGGGCTTATGGCATAGAAGGGGCTAAAGTCGGCTAAAGGAAGGCGGTTCTTCAAGTCCTTGCCGGAACTTAGCCCAATCGCATGAACACATCCCGAACCTTCACGAGATCGCCAATGACAAGCGGAAAGCAAGGCGATATTGTCAAGGAAGGAGTGGGCGCTGGGGTGTTGACCCTAAGACGGGAACCTCCGCGACAATCCCTTCAAGCGGCTTATTCCTGTTTGAGTCGCGATTCCAAGCGCCGAGGAGGTCTTCGGTGCGGCGTACAGTATCATGGGGAGATGCCAGTATGTTCACCAAGAAACCCGAGCCGGGTGAGAGCGTAACGAAGATGGGGGAACGGTCGGCGGGCGAAATGAAGACGCCCTTTACCGAGCGGCCCACAACTTATGCTGCCAAGAGCACAAGCCCTAGCGCAAGCAAGATGGTCCCTTCCATCATTGGCGAGGACCTCTCGATCACCGGCAACGTCACTTCCAAAGGTGAAATCCAAGTCGACGGCGAGATCCAGGGCGACATCCATTGCGGCTCGCTTCTGCTTGGCGACAAGTCGCAAGTGATCGGCAGCGTCATCGCCGAAGACATCGTGGTGCGCGGCCGCGTCGTGGGCTCGGTGCGGGGCCTTCGCGTCACCCTCCAGGCTCAGTCGCATGTCGAGGGCGATATTTTCCATCAGAGCCTCGCCATTGAGCAAGGCGCTTACTTCGAAGGAAAATCGCGGCGTTCCGACGATCCTCTAGCCGAGGTCAAAGCGATCCCACCATCGCTCAGCCGGGCCGACAAGCCAGCGGGCTTCGAGGCGGGAAACGGCTCAAGCACCGTAACGACCCGCGCTGCTGAATAGCGGCTCGTATTTTCGAAGGATTTGATGGGGACCCGCGTCTGAAACGCGGTTTCTAGACCTTTGCGTCGGCGTGAATGCGCTCGACGAGGGCCGCCTCGATGAAGCGATCAATGTCACCATCGAGCACGGCGGACGGGTTGGTGCTTTCGACCCCCGTCCGGAGATCCTTCACAAGCTGGTAGGGCTGCAACACGTAAGACCTGATCTGGTGACCGAAGCCGATGTCGGACTTCGCATCGGCCGCGGCTTGCGCCTCCTCCTCGCGCCGCTTCAACTCCGCCTCATAGAGGCGCGCGCGTAGCATTGCCCAGGCGGTCGCACGATTCTTGTGCTGCGAGCGCTCGTTCTGGCACTGCACCACGATCCCGGTCGGAATGTGGGTGATGCGTACCGCGCTGTCGGTGGTATTAACGTGCTGCCCGCCTGCGCCAGAGGAGCGATAGGTGTCGATACGCACATCCTTCTCATCTATGTCGATATCGATGGTGTCGTCGATCGCGGGGTACACCGAGACCGAGGCAAAGCTCGTATGGCGGCGGGCATTTGAATCGAACGGCGAGATTCGCACCAGCCGGTGCACGCCCGACTCGGTCTTGAGCCAGCCATAGGCATTGGCCCCCTTGACCAGCACGGTCGCCGATTTGACGCCGGCCTCCTCACCATAGTGCTCGCCGATGATTTCGACTTTGTAGTCGTGCGCCTCGGCCCAGCGGGCATACATGCGCTCGAGCATCTGCGCCCAATCCTGGCTTTCGGTGCCTCCAGCCCCTGCATGGATCTCCACATAAGCGTCATTGGCGTCGGCTTCGCCGGAGAGAAGCGCCTCGACCTCGCGTGTATGCGCCTCATGACGCAAGCGCTTCAGTGCATTCTCGGCCTCGGCTACGACACTTTCGTCCCCTTCCTCCTCGCCAAGCGCGACAAGCTCAATGTTGTCCTCGAGCTCGCGGGCGATGCGGTTGAAGGTGGCGAGCGTAGCCCCGAGCTGCTGGCGCTCGCGCATCAGGCTTTGCGCGCGCCGTGCGTCGCTCCAGAAGTTGGGGGCTTCAGCTTCGCGGTCGAGGACCGCTAGTCGCGCCTTGGCCTGGTCAGGGTCAAAGATGCCTCCTAAGCAGAGACAGCGATTCTTTGATCTCGTTGACGACCGACTCAGTTTCGGCGCGCATTGCTTCCTCGATGGAGCGAAGGGATGGAATAGCGGCCGGCGGGAGCAAGCCGCCCGCAACTCGCGTTGTCCGACTATATGGGAACTAGTAGAGGCCGCCGGTACCCGATGTCAAAGCATGGTCATTCCCGGGGGGCGGACCCGGAGGCGGACCGAGCGCAGCATCGGGCGGCGGGCCGCCGAATCCGTCGGAGGCAACCTGACCGCCAAGTCCTTCGTCCTCAGGCACCGAGCCGGCAGGCTCCTGGCCCGGCTTGAACGCCTCCAACACCGCCGTCTTGTCGCCGGGTCCTGCCGGTAACCCGGTCTTGTGGTTGACGCGCACCAGCTTGATGCCTGACGGTGCCCGGAAAGGAACCGGAGGAACATCGGCAAGCGTCTCTCTCATGAAGTCGCGCACCACTGGAGCCGCGAGATTGCCTCCGGTCTCGCCGTGTCCAAGCGAGCTCGGCTGGTCGTAGCCGATATAGACGCCGACAGCGAGATCAGGCGTGAACCCGATGAACCAGGCGTCTTTATAGTCATTGGTCGTGCCGGTCTTGCCGGCGATTGGCCGGTTCAGCACTTTGAGCTTCTGCGCCGTGCCGCTCTGAATGACGCCTTCCATGATATTGGTCATCTGGAAGGCCGACATCGGATCGACGATCTGGTTGCGATCGTCGGTCAGCTCGGGCTCGGGCTGTCCCGACCATTCACGCGCCGCGCATGTGCTGCAATCGCGGCCATCGTGGCGCCAAATCGTTCGGCCGTAACGGTCCTGAATGCGGTCGATGAACGTCGCCTTGATCTGCTTGCCGCCGTTATCGATCATCGAATAACCGGTGACCATGCGCAGCAGCGTGGTCTCGCCAGCCCCAAGCGCCATCGAAAGCGCCGGCATCAGGTTGTCGTAAACGCCAAAGCGCCGCGCATATTCGATGATGATCGGCATGCCCATGTCACGGGACAGGCGTACGGTCATCAGGTTGCGCGAGTGCTCGATGCCGAAGCGTAATGTGGAAGGACCAGCCGCCGAACCTGCCTCGTAGTTTTTCGGACACCATTGCGGCATGCCCGGGCCCTGCTCGATGCAGATCGGACCGTCGACGATGATGCTCGACGGCGTGTAGCCGTTATCGAGAGCGGTTGTATAGATGATTGGCTTGAACGAGGAGCCTGGCTGCCGGCGTGCTTGCGTCGCGCGATCGAATTGGCTCGCTGCAAAGCTGAAGCCTCCGACGATGGCCAGTACGCGCCCGGTATGCGGATCCATCGCAACGAGCGCACCACCGACCGCAGGAACTTGCTGAAGCGACCATTGTCCCTTGAGGCTGTCGTCGGACGCTCCTGGCGTGCCGTCGGCGGCGGGGGCCGGTACGCGCGGTGAGACATAGACGACGTCGCCAGGCTTAAGTACAGCGCTGACAGATGCCGGCGTACCACCGAAACCGGCGCCGACTTTGGGCCGCGCCCATTTCACCTCGTCGTAGGGAATGACTCCCGTATCGCGCTCCTTCAAGAGCGCCCCTTGCGGGTCGCGGCCGGGCCTAAGACCGATGGTGGCTTTGTCCTTCGCGACGTCGAGCACCACCGCAAGCCGCCAGGGTTCGATATCGCTCCACACCGGCAGGGCGCCAAGCGTCTTGCCCCAGTCGCCCTTGGTGTCGATGGTCTTTACCGGTCCGCGCCAGCCGGTATGACGATGATCGTAGGACACCAGTCCATTTACCAGCGCCTTGCGAGCGATGCCCTGGAGGCGTGGATCGAGCGTGGTGCGCACCGAAAGGCCGCCGCCATAGAGCTTATCCTCACCGAAGCGATCGATAATGTCGCGCCGAACCTCCTCGGCGAAGAACTCGGACGCGAAGATCTTGGGTCCGATCTGGCGCTTTATGACGCCGAGCGGCTGCGCCTTGGCCCTCTCGCCTTCATCGCGCGTGGCAAAGCCGTTCTCAACGATGCGGTCGATGACCCAATTGCGCCGTGCGACGGCGCGGTCAGGGAATTTGAACGGGTCGTAGTTGCTGGGCGCCTTGGGCAAGGTGGCGAGATAGGCGCAATCAGCAAGCGTAAGCTCGGGCAGAGCTTTGTCCCAATAAGTCTGGGCCGCGGCAGCTACCCCGTAGGCGCCGGCGCCGAGATAGATCTCGTTCAAGTAAAGCTCGAGGATCTGCTCCTTCGTGAAGGCGCGTTCGATGCGAATGGCAAGGATCGCCTCTTTCAGCTTGCGCTCGATGGTCTGGTCGCTCGTGAGGAGGAAGTTCTTGGCCACCTGCTGAGTGATGGTCGAGGCGCCGACCACGCGCCGTCCGGATTGCATCGCGCTCAGATTGGTGACGACGGCCCGCAGGATACCCTGAATGTCCAGGCCGCCATGCTGATAGAAATTCTTGTCCTCGGCGGACATGAAGGACTCGATGACACACTGGGGAATGGCGGTGATCGGCACGTAGATGCGGCGCTCGCGCGAGAACTCGGCGATGAGAGAGCCGTCATTGGCGTGAATGCGGGTCATCACCGGGGGCTCGTATTTGGCGAGCACTTCGTAGTCCGGCAGCTCACTCGATACCTTCCACAGCACGAAGGCAGCGGCGCCCGCGACGGCGATGAGCAGAATCATGCTCGCAGCGAACATGAAACCCAGAAAACGCAGGAAAAAGCCGCCGCGACGCCTGCGCCGCCGTTGCTCCGGCGGCTTGACTGGAGCCGTAATGTCCATGGTTCAGACCCGTCCCGTTCCCGGTTTTAGTCCGCGCCGGGCACCCGAGGCAACCCTAGCGAAAATTATGGCGAAATCAGGTGTCCGGTCGGTCAGCCTTCAGAGTGTCACCGGTCAGAACGGGCTGCGTGCGACGCGTTTTGCAAAATATCCGTCAATCGACCCCACCACGCCATCGGCGATGCGATCGCGCCAAGCGTCGGAGGTCAGCCGCTTTTCGTCATCGGGATTGCTCAGGAAGCCGAGCTCGAGCAGCACTGAGGGGACATCGGGGGCCTTGAGCACGCGGAAACCGGCCGAGCGCAGCCGCCTCGTGTGCAGCGCAGATCTCGACGCGAGCTCGCCGACGATCGAGCGTGCAAACAGCGTCGAGCGATTCTGTGTCTCGCGCTGGGCAAGGTCGATGAGGATGTTCGCTACCACCTCGTCTGAATCGTTTGGCAGCTCGATGCCGGCTAGCGCATCGGAGAAATTCTCCTTGGCGGCGAGCTCCTTCGCCTCCTCATCGGATGCCTGCTCGGACAAGGTGTAGACGGTGGCACCAGTCGTCTTCTCGGTCTGGTTCGGGAAATAATCGGCGTGTATCGAGAGGAACAGCCCCGCCCCTTTCTTTTGCGCAAACTCCACGCGTTCGCGCAACGGCACGAAGGTATCGTCTTCGCGCGTGAGATAGACTTCGTAACGCCCGGTGGCGGCGAGCTTCGCCTTAAGCACCTTGGCAAACGCCAAGACCACTTCCTTCTCCGGGACACCGTTCGGATTGGTTCCCGGATCAATGCCGCCATGGCCGGGATCGAGCACGACTACGGGCTTTGCATCTGGCGCGCGAGGCAGGGCTTGCGGAATGACGGCAGGTCCTTCGCTTGCCGGCTGAGGCGGCTTGGTCTCCTTCAGCTTGGCTTGAAACGTTTTTTCGTCGGTGGGCACGAGATCGATGACGAGGCGCGCCGGCTGGTCGTCGCGGGGCTCGAGCACGAACGCCTTATCGATGAGGAACGGCCCGCTCACATCGATGACGATGCGCGATTTCCCAGGGGCGAACAGGCCGTAACGATAGGCCGTGACAAGGCCCCGCTTTTCCTTGCCGATGCCGTCCGGCATCTGGAAATTCACGTCCGGCGCGTCGACGATGACCCGATAGGGATTGCCCAGGGCAAAGACATGAACATCGACCTTCTTCGATAGATCGGCGATGAAACGGGTGCGCTCGCGGTCTCCGGCCACCCGGGCGTTATTTGCAACCGTAGCGTTGGATCCGGCCTTGGCGTCGACACTCAAACCTCCGTTCAACGCAATGACGAGAGCGGCAGCGGCTAACGCTCCCACCCGGACAGAGGCTGGCAAGGCGCGCCTAACTCGCATTGTCCCCCACATGCTCGAAGCTTAAAGCGGTTCTTGGTTACGCCGGAGGCCGGGCGGGCCGCATCTGGAGGCCGCGATGCCCCAAAATGGGAGTGGAACGAGCGCAAATCTTAACCACGTACCCGTTAAGCGACCGTTGTGACCCTTTTTGGGGCATGCCTAGCCGAGAGGCTTGCCAAATCTCCCGCCAAGCCCGTAATAAGGGTCAGGCTCGATTTCGAGCCGGAGCCCTTGGACGCCAAACGGCGATGGGGCGAAATTTGTTTCGCGCGTCGGGGCTTATTCGAACGGCTTAGACGCAGGAAGGAGCGGCGGTTCAGGTGACAGACAACCGCCGGTTGGAAACTTCTCAAGCCGCGTCTAATGCGCGGCTGCGAGGGCTGCGATGCAGTATCAGGATATCCGGCTAAGTCTCGGGAAAGAGAAGGCTTTGCCTGAAGCGCTGATCAGGTGCCGGCCGGTTTCGGCCGCGGCTCGCAGCGAATCATGGTCTATTGGTCATTGGCGCGCGCGGGCCTTGGGCGCGAACCCGGAATGGCGGACTTCTTCCCCGCCTTCTAAGGCCTCAGCGGCGGAGAACAATCAACATGGCAAGCAAAATGCTGATCGATGCAGCGCATCCGGAGGAAACCCGGGTGGTCGCGGTAAGGGGCAATCGGGTTGAGGAATTTGATTACGAATCTGCGAGTAAGAAGCAACTTCGGGGAAATATCTATCTCGCCAAGGTCACGCGCGTAGAGCCGTCGCTTCAGGCCGCTTTTGTCGATTACGGCGGAAACCGCCACGGCTTTTTGGCCTTCACTGAAATTCATCCCGATTATTACCAGATCCCGGTCGCTGACCGGCAGGCTCTGCTCGAGGAGGAGGCCGCTGAGCAAAGCCGTGCCTCTGCCGAGGAAGCCGCCGAGGACGATGCCGCGGCCGGACGGCGCCGCCGGCGTGGCCGACGCGGTCGAGGACGTTATGAGGGACGGAGGGACGCAGAGCGCGCAAACGCTCCTGCCTCCGAAGCCCTACCGATCGCGCGGCTTGAGACCGATCCCGAGGACGAGATCGACACGACCCCTCGCGAAGAGAGTTCGAGCGTTGTCATGGAAGCAAGCGAGCTCGTCCATGAGGTGTCGGAGCCGGCCCTCCCCGCAGAGGAGCAGGATACGGCCGGGCTAACCGAGGTGCGCACCGTAACCGAGGTCGAGGATGACGAGGACGATGCCGAGCCTGCTGAGATCATCGGCCAGCCGGTTGCTCCGAAAGAAGGCGCTGCCGAGGTCGCAGCCGAGACCGTCGAGTCGGTCGGCTCCGAGGATGCACTGGAGGAGGTGCCGGAGCGCGTACGCCGCCGACGCGGCAGACCCTACAAGATCCAGGAGGTGATCAGGCGGCGCCAGATCATCCTCGTTCAAGTGGTGAAGGAGGAGCGCGGTAACAAAGGCGCGGCGCTCACAACCTATCTTTCACTTGCCGGCCGCTATACCGTGCTCATGCCAAATACGGCGCGAGGCGGCGGCATCTCGCGCAAGATCACCAATCCCACCGACCGAAAGCGCCTGCGCGAGATCGCGGGCGAGCTCGAAGTGCCGGAGGGCATGGGGCTCATCATTCGCACAGCCGGTGCGCAACGCACCAAGACCGAGATCAAACGCGATTACGACTATCTGCTCAGGCTATGGGAGAACGTGCGCGATCTCACGCTGAAATCGACGGCGCCCGCCCTCGTCTACGAGGAAGGCAGCCTGATCAAGCGCTCGATCCGCGACCTCTATAACAAGGACATCGATGAGGTGCTGGTCGCCGGCGACGACGCCTATCGCGAAGCCAAGGACTTCATGCGCATGCTCATGCCGAGCCATGCCAAGAACGTGAAGCCCTACAAGGAGCCCGAGCCCGTCTTCATCCGCTACCAGGTCGAGCGGCAGCTCGCGGCGATGTTCTCGCCGCATGTAGTGCTGAAATCCGGCGGCTACATCGTCATCAACCAGACGGAGGCGCTCGTTTCGATCGATGTTAACTCAGGCAAGGCGACGCGCGAGCACAACATCGAGGACACGGCGCTCAAAACCAATCTCGAAGCCGCCGAAGAGATCGCGCGCCAGCTCAGGCTGCGCGACCTCGCCGGCCTGATTGTCATCGACTTCATCGACATGGACGAGCGGCGCAACAACCGGCTTGTCGAGCGGCGACTTAAAGAGGCACTCCGCAACGACCGTGCGCGCATCCAGGTCGGGCGTATCAGCCATTTCGGTTTGCTCGAGATGTCACGTCAGCGTTTGCGGACGGGCATGCTGGAAGGCTCGACCAAGCCATGTCCGATGTGCCAGGGCACGGGCATGGTGCGCTCGGTCGAATCGGTCGCGCTCGACATTCTCCGCTCCATCGAGGATAGGCTCATCACCGATGGCGTGGCGCCGCTCGTCGCCACCACGGCGGTCGATGTTGCGCTCTATATTCTCAATCAAAAGCGCTCGCATCTGAACGACATCCAACAGCGCTATCAAGTCCCCATCATGGTCAATGCCGATGAGGACATGCATATCTCGCAATTCGTGATCGAGCGCGTTGCCGAAGGCGAGATCACCAATGGCGGAGGCGCGGTGGTGCATATGGATTGGGCACATCATCAGGAAGAGCCGGCCCAAGCGGCCGTTCCCGCTCGCGCGCCAGCGCAAGCGGCCGAAGCCGAAGGCGAGCAAGGCCACCGCCGGTCAAGGCGTAGGAGGCGGAGAGGCGGCGGACGCCTTCATGAAGGTGGCGCCGAGCACGCGCACCGTGCGCACGTTCCCGAGACGCGGCAGTCAGAAGAAGAAGCCGTCGCGGCTGAAGGGGAAGTCGAGGAAGCGGCAAGCTCCGAGGCCCGTGCCGAGCCGCAAGTTCGCAAAGGTTCGCGCCGCAGAGGCCGCCGTGGGGGTCGCCGGGGAAGGTCACGCGAACGGCAGCTTGGCGGTCAAGAAAGCGCCGAAGCCCCGCGCGAGAGTCATGGCGAGGTTCAAGAGAGGAAGCCGGCTTTCACCCAAGCGCATGTCGGCGAGACCGACTTTGAAGCCAGACTCCGGCAGAACGGCTCAGAGCATTCTGTGCACGAACGCGCAGAGGACACTCCGGCACGAGAAGCTCCCGAGCGGCGCCATCGCGAGCCAGAGCGCGTCTTCGAGACGGTAACCACGTCGAGCGAGTCGCCGGCTCCGCCCAGTGAGCCTATCAGCAAAGATCAAGATCAGGTTGAACGGTTGCCCCGCCGAGGGTGGTGGCGGCGTTAGAGGTCAGGGAAGCGCGCCGAGTGCGCTTCCTATTTCCCTTTAAGCCAGCCGGTGATGCGGCGCGCTGCCTCCCGCATCTGCGCCTCGGCTCCCGCATAACAGAAGCGGATATAGTTCCGGCCGCGATCCGGATCGAAATCGATGCCCGGCGTGACCGCGACGCCGATGTCCTTGAGCATGGTCTTGGCGAAGGCTTCGCTGTCGCCAGTGAAGCGGCTGATATCGGCATAGAGATAGAAGGCTCCATCGGCTGGCAGGATGGATGAGAGCCCGGCACGCGGCAGCTCTTCGAGCAACATGGCGCGGTTTCGTGCGTAGCTCGCCTTAATCACCTCGAGCTCGTCGATCCCATCGAAGGCACCCAGCGCCGCCACCTGCGAGATGGCAGGCGGCGAGATGTAGAGGTTCTGAGTGAGCCGCTCGATGGGCCGGACGAGCGGCTCGGGGACGACGAGCCAGCCAATGCGCCAGCCTGTCATGCTGAAATATTTCGAGAAGCTGTTGACGACGATCGCCTCGTCGGAATGGGCCAGCGCCGTCTCGGCCGGAGCCTCGTATTCGAGCCCGTGATAGATCTCGTCGGAGATAAGCCAGAGGCGATGCCGCCGGCAGGTCTCGGCGATCTCGGCAAGGCGGCGGCTGAGTGCCATGGTACCGGTCGGGTTATTCGGGCTTGCGAGCAGAACGCCTGCGGCTCCCTCCCCGGCGAGCCGTTCGACATCGGCGACAGTCGGCATCCAGCGCCCTTGGCCTGATGTCTCGATCAGCGTTGGGCGAACGTTCAGAGCCTTCAGGATCTGGCGATAGCAGGGATAGCCGGGCGACGGCAGACCCAGGCTGTAGCCTTGATCGAGAAGGGCGAGGAAGGCGAGCACGAATCCTGCGGAAGACCCTGCCGTCACCACCACGCGCTCAGGCCTGACGCCCACGCCATAGCGTTCTGACATGTGGCGGGCAATGCGCTCTCTGAGCTTCGGCAGGCCGAGCGCCTCGGTATAGCCGAGTCGCTGATTTTCCAACGCTTGCCGCGCGCGCTCTCGTGCGGCTTTCGGCGCGGGTGACGCGGGCTGACCGACCTCCATATGAATAATGTCATCGCCTGAGAGTTCGCGCGCATTGGCCTCGCCCATCACGTCCATGACAATGAAGGGATCAATGGCGCTACGCTCGGCGAGAGGCCGCGGCAGCCCTTTGGCACTCTGTGCGGTCACTGGCAACTCGTTCATATAGCTGGGACTGGCGGTATTTCGAGCTGTTGGCAAGCGACACCCGTCACGCTGTCGCCGTATTCAAACGCCAATCAAAAGCCAAGTTTGGCAAAGACGTGGCTCGATGGGTTAGCTCGGCATTCGCCCCCGGCCGGGAGAAGCCGGCATCTTTGCCCGTCTTCGCGAAGCTACTCGGTCAAGCTGACCATGCCCGCTCTGGCTCAATCCAGCTCCCGGCCTGCCCTGCGGCGTCTCCGCACCGGGCTCGTGACGGGGCTTGCCGCCGCGCTGATCACCTCGACCTCGGCCGAGGCAGCGGGACTGATCCGCGACGCCGAGACGGAATCGCTTGTCCGCATCTACGCCAAGCCGATCTTCGCCGCCGCAGGTCTCGGCTCACAAGGCATCGATATTCACATTGTCAACGACCGCAGTTTCAACGCCTTCGTGGTCGACGGCCACAACATGTTCATGCATGCCGGCACACTCATGGAAGCGAAGACGCCGAACCAGGTGATCGGCGTCATTGCGCATGAGAGCGGGCACATCACCGGCGGCCATCTTGCGCGGCTCCGCACGCAGATGTCGAAGGCGAAGTCTGCCGCCCTTATGCTGCAGCTCCTGGGGCTTGCTGCCATGGCCGCAGGCGCGATCGGCGGCGCTCCCGGTCTTGGACAGGCGGGGATGGGTGCGGCCTATGGCGGCACCGATGCGGCCATGCGCAGCATTCTCGCCTACCGCCAGGACGAGGAGTCCTCGGCAGACCAGGCCGGCATGACCTTCCTCAACGCCACGCACCAATCCGGGCGCGGCATGCTCGAGACTTTCGAGAACATGGGACAAAAGTTGATTGGCATGCAGGGCATCAATCCCTACTTACAATCGCATCCGCTTCCGCAACAACGCCTGGTTCAACTCCGCGAGCTCGTTATGTCGAGCCCCTATTACAACAATGTCGATCCACCCGAGCTCCAGTTCCGTCATGACCTGATGCGGGCGAAGCTCTATGGATTCCTCGATCAGCCCGAGATCGTATTCAACCGCTATCCTCAGACCGATCAGACGCTGCCGGCGATGTACGCGCGGGCGATCGCTACGTACCGTCAATCGGGCGTCGAAGTCGCCATGCCGCAAATCGACGCGCTGATCGCCGCAAAGCCCGACTGGCCCTATTTCTACGAGATTAAGGGGCAGTTCCTGTTCGAAAGCGGCAAACCGGCCGCCGCCCTTCCCCCTCTCCGCCAATCGGTGGCGCTAAACGGCAACGAGCCGCTGATCCGCGTGATGCTTGGCCAAGCGCTGCTCGGCACCAACGATCCGAAACTCGTCGACGAGGCGATTTCCAATCTGAAGACCGCGCTGACGAGAGAGGATAGCTCGGCCATGGGTTATCGCCAGCTCGCCGCGGCCTACGCCCGCAAAGCCGACGCGGCGCAATCTGCCGGCGCCAAACAGCAATACATGGCCCAAGCCGAGCTTGCATCGGCCGAAGCCTATTTCTATGAAGGGCAGCTCAGGCTTGCCAAGCAGCAGGCCAAGCGCGCCAAAGCCGGGTTCGTCGACGGCACGCCCAACTGGATCAAGGCCGACGATATCCTCGCTTTCGAAGTGCCAAAAAGCAACTGACTTAGCCCCCGGGAGAACCCCTAGCATGAACTTCAAGACAGGCCTTGCCACCGCCTTGGTGGCTGCCGTTGTAGCTGCACTTGTCACGGCTGCAACCATCGCTCTCATCTGGAAGCTCGCACCAGGGGTTGTGAACGTATCCTCCCTCGATGAGAAGAGAGTCGCCAACGTCGTCCGCGACTACCTCATCAAGAATCCCGAGATCCTGGTCGAGATGACGACCGAGCTTGATAAACGTCAGGCGTTGGATCAGGTCGAAAAGCAACAAAAGGTCATAGGCGATAACGCAGAGGCGATCTTCCGCTCGCCTCTCGCCCACACGGCAGGCAATCCGAACGGCGACGTGAGCGTCGTCGAGTTCTTCGACTACAATTGCGGTTTTTGCCGCCGCGCCCTGCCCGACTTGGTCAAGCTCGTCCACAATGACGACAAGGTACGCGTCGTGTTCAAAGAACTGCCGATCTTCGGTGAGGAGTCCGAGGCTGCGGCGAAGATAGCGCTCGCCTCAGCCAAACAGGGCAAATATTTCGAGATGCATCAGAAGCTGTTTACCGAGCCCGGCAAAGCCGACAAGGACAAAGCCATGCGCATCGCGACCGAGCTCGGTCTCGATACGGCGAAGCTCGAAAAGGACATGCAGGACCCGGAGATCCAGAAGTCGCTCGATCAGGCCAAGGAGCTTGCCAACAAGCTCGGGCTGCAAGGCACGCCGCTTTACCTCGTCGGCGACCACGTCATCCCTGGCGCGCCTGATGATCTTTACGATCAATTGACCAAGAACGTCACCGAGATCCGCGAGAAGGGCTGCAAGGTCACCTGCTGAGGCGGGACTGCGAGAGCATCACGGCAACGGTCTTCCCAGCTCGTTTTGCCGAACGGCGGAAAAGCTGATAAAGGGGCGCGTTTCGTCTGCCGGGACCAGGGCGGGAGCCCGCCGGTTCGGCATCACAGCCCGCCTGAAGCTCCGCCATGGCCAAACCGCTCTACATCCTGAATGGCCCCAATCTCAATCTGCTTGGGTCCCGGGAGCCGGAGATCTACGGCAAGGAGACGCTCGACGACGTGCGCGCAAGATGCGAGCGTAAAGCGGCTGAGCTTGGACTTTCGATAGAATTTCGCCAGAGCAATCATGAGGGCGAGTTGGTGGCGTGGATTCAAGAGGCAAGAACGAGCGCCAGCGGCCTAATCGTCAATGCCGGCGCTTTCACCCACACCTCGATCGCCATGCTTGACGCTCTGCTCGCCTGTTCCATTCCCTCGGTCGAAGTGCATCTTTCGAACATCTTCACCCGCGAGCCGTTTCGTCAAAACTCCTATATCTCCAAGGCTGTGAAGGGCGTGATCTGCGGCTTCGGGGCCCAGAGCTATGAACTTGCCATCGAGGCGCTCGCCGCCAGGATCGCCGCCAAGCCCAATCGATGAGGAAAGGGAGAGGACGCCGCCGATGACGAAGAAAGAGGCCACCTTTGACAAGGACCTCGTTCGCGAGCTCGCGGCGCTGCTTGAGGAGACTGGCCTCACCGAGATCGAGATCGAGCACGAAGGCAAGCGGGTCAGAGTCGCGCGCGGGGTGAACCTCACGACCACGCTTACTACCGACGGCGGCCAGTCGGAGGCGCGCGAAACCGCGGCGCGGCCTGCCACCGAAGCGCGGCCTCCCCAGCCTCGTCCGGATATCGTCATCCATCCCGGCACCGTGACCTCGCCGATGGTCGGGACCGCCTATCGCTCGCCTGAGCCTGGTGCGCCGCCTTTCGTCGAAGTCGGCACGCGTGTCGCCGCGGGGCAGACGCTGCTCATCATCGAAGCCATGAAGACAATGAACCAGATTCCCTCCCCCCGCGCCGGCACGGTCATCGCGATCCTCGTCGAGGACGGCCAGCCGGTTGAATATGGCGAGCCGCTTGCGGTGATCGAGCAACGCTGACCGGGGCGCGATGTTCGACAAGATCCTGATCGCCAACCGGGGAGAGATCGCCCTCCGCGTCGAACGCGCTTGCAAGGAGCTTGGCGTCGCCACCGTGGCGGTGCACTCGACGGCCGACGCCGACGCCATGCATGTTCGGCTCGCCGATGAGAGCGTGTGCATCGGCGCGCCACCGGCCAAGGACAGCTATCTCAATATTCCGGCGATTGTCGCCGCCTGCGAAATCACCGGTGCCGACGCCGTGCATCCTGGCTATGGCTTCCTGGCCGAGAATGCCCGCTTCGCTGAGATTCTCGAAGAGCACGACATCACCTTCATCGGACCTTCGGCCGAGCATGTCAGGCTGATGGGAGACAAGATTCAGGCCAAGGTTGCGGCTCGCGTTTTAGGAATCCCCGTTGTGCCGGGCTCAGGCCCCGTCAACAGCCTCGACGAGGCAAGATCTTTCGCGCGCGAAATCGGTTATCCCGTTCTGGTCAAGGCTGCTGCCGGTGGCGGCGGCAGAGGGATGAAGCTCGCGCTCGAAGAGAGCCAACTCGAGCCGGCGCTTGCCGCCGCGCGTAACGAAGCGCGCGCCGCGTTCGGCGATCCTACCGTTTATCTCGAGAAATATCTCGTGCACCCGCGGCACATCGAAGTCCAGGTCCTGGCAGACGGCCAGGGCAACGCCATCCATCTCGGCGAGCGCGACTGCTCGTTGCAGCG
>Ga0105238_10002735_pt1 | contig 17563 bp, 16 predicted proteins | sample KBSC34metaG_FD_81526 | JGI IMG/M metagenome (GOLD analysis project Ga0105238, IMG submission 81526) | Corn rhizosphere microbial communities from Kellogg Biological Station, Michigan, USA - KBS C3-4 metaG | ecosystem: Host-associated > Plants > Roots > Rhizosphere > Soil | place: Michigan, USA... | reverse complement strand
TGCTGCCGAATTCCGACATCTTGTTCAGTGTTGCGCAGACACCTCCGAAGAACGACAAGGAGTGGGCCGTGGTGCAAGATAGCGCCATCGCGATCTCTGAATCTGCGGCATTGATCTCGATGCCGGGGCGCCTGCTCTCGAACGGACAGAAAGTGCCGGTGGAGCGCGCCGATTGGGTCAAATTCACGCAGGAATTAGTGGACGCGGGTAACGCAACCTACAAAGCGGCGCAGTCCAAGAGCCAGGATGTGGTGACTGTATCGCTCGACCGGCTCAGCAATGCCTGCGACAGTTGTCACGAAGTTTATCGCGACAAGCACTAAGCCATCTTCTGTTCCAGTTCGGCCCAGCGAGCGTAAATGGCATCGACCGCGGCCTGCGCTTCTTCCACTTCGCGATAGGCTTGCTCAATCAGCCGCCCGTCTCTGGCGAGAGACGGATCTTTCAAAGCGGCCCGCTTTTGTTCCAGGATTTGCTCTGCCTCATGAACCCGCAGCTCGATAGATTCGTACTCGCGGGCTTCCAGATACGACGGCTTCTTTTTCGCCGCCGCGACTGGCGGACTCGGCGGCCGAATCTCCGCTTGAGTTTTCGGTTTGGGCTGCTTGCGCTGCTCCTGCCACACATCCCACTGGCTGTAGTCGGCGAATCGCTCGGCATGGCCTTGTCCATCCAGGCCCAGCACCAGCGTAGAGACGCGATCCAATAGATAGCGGTCGTGCGTAACCAGCACCAGCGCGCCCGGGAATTCGAGCAGACTTTCCTCCAGGATTTCGAGCGTGGGAATATCCAAATCGTTGGTGGGCTCGTCAAGCAGCAGCACATCGGCTGGTTCGAGCATCAGATTCGCGATCAGAACGCGCGCGCGCTCGCCTCCCGACAGGCGGCCGACCGGTTGATTCAACTGCTCGCCGCTGAATAGAAAGCGCGCGGCCCAGGCAGCCACGTGAATCACGCGATCGCGGTAGATCACGGAATCGCTATTCGGCGCCAGCGCCCTCCGCAGCGTGACTTCGGGATCGAGCTGGCGGTTCTGGTCGAAGTACACCATGCGCAGTCCGTCGGCGCGCTCGATCTTGCCGCGCAGAGGCCGCATCTCGCCGCGCAGCAGACGCAAGAGTGTGGTCTTCCCGCTGCCGTTCGATCCCACCAATCCCACGCGCATGCCGGCGGTGATGGTGAAGTCCAAGTCATCGAACAGGATCCGGTCATCGTAGCCGTAGGCGACACCTTCCAGGTGGATCAGACGCTTGGTCTTGCGGTCCGTGCCGGCAAAGTCGATATCGGTCGCACTGCTGCGGCTGCGGGAGCGGAGATCCGCCAGCTCGCCGATCATCTCGTGGGCCGTGTCGATGCGGGCCTTGGCTTTGGTGGCGCGCGCTTTGGGCCCGCGCCGCAGCCATTCCATCTCGGTCCGCACCCGATTCTCCAGCGATTCCTGGCGCTTGGATTGAGCGTGCAGAAACTCGGCCTTCTTTTCGAGAAAGGCGCTATAGTTGCCGGCGACGTACAATAATCCGTCGGCATAAACGCGATTCAGCTCCGCAATCGCCGTGGGCACATTCTCCAGAAAGTAGCGGTCGTGGCTTACGATCACGCTCGCGAACGGCGCGTTTTGCAATAGCTTCTCCAGCCACTCGATTCCGGATAGATCCAAGTGATTGGTGGGCTCGTCGAATAGGACGATGGCGGGATCTTGCACCAGGGCCTCTGAAATTGCCAGCCGCTTTCGCCACCCGCCCGAGAGCGTTGCGGCCTCCGCATCGAAGTCTTCAAAACCGGCGCGGCCAAGCGTTTCGCCCTCGCGCGCCTGCCATTCCGATTCGGGGATGCCGGCATTTTTCAGCGAACGGCGAATCACCGCGCGGATGGTCTCTCCTGGCGGAAACTGTGAATCCTGCGGGAGGTACGCGAGGCGCGTGCCCTTGCGCAACGCAACCTCGCCGGTGTCCGGCCCCTGGCGCTGGGCCAAAATTTCCAGCAGCGTAGATTTGCCGGAGCCGTTCGGACCAATGAGGCCGATGCGGTCGCCTTCTCGAACGCTCAGGGAAACGTTGCGAAACAGAAACGCGGCGCCGTAGGACTTCGCCAGAGCTTGGGTGTTCAGAAGGAGCGCCACAGGAGGGTCTGACTCAAGAATATCAGGCCCGCATTCTCAGGCGAGCGGCGCCGTGTTAGCTGCGCGCGCGTCGAGCCCCGCGCTATTTAGTTTCATTGTGCGCGGCAATGTTCCTGGCATCCTCCGCAGTTTGCGCCGCCTGGCGGGCCAGCGAAATCACGCGCTCGCTGTTGGTCTTGCGATTGGGAATCTGTTCGGCTTGCTGCTCCAGATGCTCCGCTTTCTGTAAGGTCTCGCGCGCGCGACTGTCGACTCCTTCGGCCCGTGCGATCTGAATGGCGTTGCGCGCCTGGTATAACGCCAGCGTCGCTTCATATTCGCGCTGCGAAACCATGGGTCCGCTTCCGCTGTTTTTCGCGTCGGGCGATAGGTTGACGGTGTAGCTTTCCGCTCGCGGCAGCAGTTCGTATTTAGCCGAAACCTGCTCCGACGCGCCCACGGTATCCGGCCGCAACACATTTTCCATCACTACGACCGGCCCTGGTTTCGAGACGGCGAAGTATGGCTCGGCGGTAACCAGCAGGCCGAAGGTCTGGAGTGAAGTGGTGACGTCAAGCTTGGCGTCATCGCTGTGATTTGTGATGACCTCCCCGAGGCGCTCGGTCTGGCCTTCCGGGCTGATCGCCCACAGCACATAGGTCAGATATTGCGCGCCAAATTTCGCCGGCGAGTCGAGTCCGGCGAACTTAGCGTGGATCTCCACGGCGCCCGCTTTCGCTTCGACGGTGGCGCTGCCATGGGTTGCCGGGGCCAGCACCGTGCCCCGGAAATCGATTTTCGTGGGTCCCGAGCGGCGTCCATAGTTCACTGCGGATAGCGAACGCTGAACCACCGTTATCCGGTATATCGGCGCGTCGTGATTATCCGCCGCATGGACCGCTGGCGAATTCAGAGCTAGAATCAGCGGCAGTACGAAGTAAAAGTGCGATTGGAATTTCATAACCGTCTCCTTTCGATAACTTTAGGACTAGCCACCGGGACCCTATCGGCCAATCTATTGCTCTTTGAGCGCCGGCGCCGGCGGACGAACGGCGGCGGCGGTATCGCCCAATTCCGACTTCTTGTACTTCGGCTCGGAAATATAGCCCTGGATCTGGTCCTTGGCGATCTGGTTGACCACTAACTGCACCGGCTGCGGCCGGTCGTCTAGATTGATCCAGATGGGCTCGTAAAGATTTATGCTCTTCTTCTGCATCTGGTTATCGTCGACGAATAGCGCGAGGTCGTAGGACTTGCGCTTGGTATTCACCTTGCGCAAGGAGAGGCTCAGCGGCCCGATGCGTTTGAACTCCTTGGATTTCGAGAGCTGAAACTCGTAGTAATTCCGCTCGCCCCGCTTCTGCAGCGCGACGACGTCGTCATGAGTGCGGCCGATGGAGCCGTTGAGTTCATCTTTGGTGGAGGCCAGCGAACCGGAGAGTTCGTCGCGGGTCGAATCCAGTTTCCCTTGCAGATCGTCGCGGGTTTTTGTCAAGTCTTCGCGTGTGCTGCTGAGTTCCTTTTCCTGATTCGCCAGACGCGCCTGCATCTGTCTGAAGCGCGGGTCGACAGTGGCTCGAGCAACCGTGCGAGGTTGCGAGTTGGAACGCGAAGCGCCCTCGGAAACGACACGTGCCGGAGTAGGCGGCGGTGGTGGAGGCTGGCTAAGCTTATCCGCCATCACCTGCATTTCAGTCTTAAGTTGCGCAACCGACGAGCTCAGCGACTGGTTGGTGGCATTCAAATCATTGAGCTGCCGCCGCTCGCGCGAAACATAGGCAAGACTAATCCCCGCGACCACGAACAGGGCTAAAATAGCGATCCCAAGGCCCCAGCGTAATCCTGAACTTTCCCGATCGACCTCTACGCGACGCTCAGGTATTTCCATTGACAAATCTCCTCCGCGAAAGAATTGCAACTGAATCGCCAGATCTAAGTGATTGAATTAACTTTGCTTTCCTAAGGAACTGGCGGGAAGATTTGCGGAATGCTGTAAACCTTACCAGGGAGATCCCGACCGCGTTTACTATAAGACCAATGGAACACGTTCCTCGAAGACTAGCGGTAATCGCGCTGGCCATTCTGTTCACGCTGGCTTTCGGAACCGCGGGTTTCGTGATGATCGAAGGCTATCCGGTCTTCGACGCGTTCTACATGACGCTCACTACCGTCACCACAGTAGGCTACGGCGAGATTCGAACGCTGAGCCATGCCGGACGAATCTTCAATTCGTTCCTCATCTCCTTCGGCGTGGTGGTCATCTTTCTTGCGGTTGGCGCCATGACGCAGACCGCGATTGAACTTGAGCTGAATCAATTTTTCGGAAAGCGACGGGTTAAAAGCATGATCGAGAAACTGGAGGGGCACTACATCGTCTGTGGTTTCGGACGGTTGGGACGCGGTGCTGCCGACGAGCTGCGTCGGGCAGGCGTGCCTTTCGTCGTTATCGACAGGAATGAGGAGCGCGTGGAGCGCGCCATGAAGCTGGGAATGTTGGGCGTCGCGGCCGACGCCAGCAGCGATGAAACCCTGCGCGACGTGGGCATTGACAAGGCCGGCGGTCTGATCGCCACTCTGGCTTCCGACGCCGATAACTTGTTCCTGATTTTATCCGCCAAGGCGCTGAACTCGCGCCTGCGTCTGGCGGCGCGCGTCGACGAGGAAGCTTCCGAACAAAAGATGCGCCGCGCGGGCGCGGACTTTGTGTTCGCTCCCTACAACAGCACCGGCCACCGGATGGCGCAGGCGCTGCTCAAGCCGCATGTCCACCAGTTCATCAATTTCGCCACCCAGAGCGCCGGCCTGAATGTGAACATCGAGCAGGTGCAAGTGAGCACGCGCAGCTCCTTCGCGGACCGCACGTTGGCCGAAATCCACATACAGCGGGATCTGGACGTAATCGTCCTGGCCGTCCGCAAGGCAGCCGGCGAGATGCTGTTCAATCCGCCGTCGGATATGAAGATCGCTGCCGGAGATCATCTCATCGTTATGGGTGAAGGGGAGGGGTTGCAGAAGCTGGAGCAGCTTCTCACCGGAGTTCCCGCATGAAAGTTGTAACGACCCAGCAGATGCGGGAGGCCGACCGCCAGACCATTGCCGGAGGCACCTCAGGGGACGTGCTGATGTCGCGTGCCGGGACAAAAGTAGTGGAATTTCTCGAATCTGAATTCGCACCGCTGGAGCGCCAGCGCGTGGTGATTTTCTGCGGCGCCGGGAACAATGGCGGAGACGGGCTGGTAGTGGGACGTCTGCTGAAAACCCGTGTCGCCAGCGTTCAAATCGTGCGGGTAACGGATGCGCCCGGTCCGGTCGATCGCGAGGCCACCATCGTGATCGACGCGCTCCTCGGAACCGGCGCCCGCGAACCCTTGGCCGGCCGCTACGCGGAGCTGATTGCGACCATCAACGGCGAGTTTCCGCGCGCCAAAGTGGTGGCGGTGGACATCCCGTCAGCCATGCAGGTGCGGTCGGATTTCACGGTGACCTTCGCCGCTCCCAAGGCTGAAATGCTGCTCGACCCGCGCGCCGGCAACGCCGGGAAACTGATTGTTGCCGACATCGGAATCCCCGCGGAATATCTGCAATCGGATCTGGAGTTGTCCGAGCCGCATGATTTCGCGCCGCTATTTCAGCCGCGGAAGCGCGACGCGAACAAAGGCGACTACGGCCACGTGCTGGTGGTGGGAGGGGCGCCCGGGAAAACCGGTTCGGTGGCGATGTCGGGGCTCGCGGCGCTGCGCATCGGAGCGGGTCTGGTGACCGTAGCTTGCGCCGATTCTTCGCGCCTGGTGCCTGAATTAATGACGCAATCCCTCGATGCGATCAGCCTGGATCGCATGACGGTATTGGCAATCGGGCCGGGCCTGGGCCTGAACCGCGAACTGGTTTCGAAGTTAACCGGCGGAGCAAAAATTCCAACCGTGATCGACGCCGATGGCTTGAACTCGATCGCCGGAACGGATTTTCGCGGGCGCGGCGTGGAGACGGTGCTGACGCCGCATCCCGGCGAAATGGGGCGGCTGCTAGGACTCAATGCCGCCGTTAAGCCCGATGCCCGCCTCCCGACTGCCCAGCAGTTCGCAACGGATCGCAACGTGTGTCTGGTGCTGAAGGGCTTCCGCACGCTGATCGCTTTTCCTGACGGTAAAGTCTGGATCAATCCCACCGGGTCGCCCGCGCTCGCCAAAGGCGGTACCGGCGACGTCCTGACCGGGCTGATCGCGGGTCTGATCGCGCAAGCCGCGGAACAAGTTCCTCCCGAGATCGGCCTGGCGGTTCGCGCCGCTGTCTGGCTGCACGGCCGCGCCGGCGAGTTGGCGGCCGAAGAATTGACGGAGCACTGCGTCCTCGCGACCGATCTGCTTACCTATCTGCCGAGAGCCATCCGTGAAATCCTTTGAGACCCACGGCGAAGACGAAACCATCGAGCTAGGCCGCCGCATCGCCGCAACGCTGCCCAAGCGCGCGGTCGTGCTGCTGATCGGTAATCTCGGCGCCGGCAAGACCACGCTCGCCAAAGGTATCATCAACGGTCTGGGCGCGGCGGAACCCGAGGACGTGACGAGCCCAACCTTTACACTGATTCACGAATACGGCGAAGGCCGCGCGTATCACATCGATCTGTATCGTCTTGACCGCTCCGAACAAGTCGCCACACTGGGCCTCGACGAGATTTTCGACCGTGAGGCAGTCGTGCTGATCGAGTGGGGCGAGCGCTTTCCGCAGTTGCTGCCCGCAGACCGCATCGAGATCCGAATCGAGCCGTTGAGCGAAGAATCGCGCCGCATCGAGATCACTGGGCAAGATTAAGCGCTGGTTCAGCTACGGGCCGGCGTCGATCAAATCTTCCACGTAAAGCTCGGCGGCTTCGTGGATATTTGCGAGCGCCTCTTCCGGCGAATGTCCCCAAGTGTGGCAGCCCTTCAATGTCGGACAGAATGCGTGGTATGCCGGAGTCCCGTTTTCAAAACGGTCTTCTTCGACGGCGACGCGAAAAATGTGGGACTGCACGATTTCATTATCGTAGATGGTGAGGTGCGGTCCCTACGCCAGCGCCTCCAACACCGCCTCGCGGTTCTTGGCGATCACTGCGAGATATGCGCGGGTGGTTGCATCGGGTTTTCGTCGTCCCTGCTCCCATTCCCGTACCGTCCTCGGATTGATGCAAAACGCGTGGGCAAACTCCGCTTGCGACATTCGCGCCTTGGTCCGGGCCCGCTTCACATCCACCTCATCCGGCAGCACGATACGCCGCACCGGCAGTCTCGCCTCGCCCTTCAAGTGGGCCAGAATTTCCTTGGCGCCTTGCTCCAGCGCCAGGCCCAGCTTGGTTCGCCTCTTGTCTCCGGTCTTCAATTTGCGCATTCTCTTAACGAGCCTCCTCCCTGTGCCGCTTTCTTGATCTGTGTCGCGCCAGCAAGAAATAAACCACCCGAAAGCCGCCGCTCTTGTTCTTTGGCCTCGCCTGTCGAATACTACATATCCGCCGCATCCAAAACTGGGGGTATATCCGCTGGCTCAATCGATGAGAGCACTGCCTCATCAATTTCCGTCATCAGGACGATGCGACTAGCTTGGTTGTTTATTGCCTGCTCGAACACGTTTCGCGCGAGGCGCGCGTTTCCAAAGGATTCGTCACGCCGTTCGAAGAGAGCAGTGAACAGCGAATGCAGTTCTTGTTCTGACAATTCTGTAAGCGTAAAGCTTGCTTGCTTGCAAAATAGTCGGAAGATCTCAACCAATTGAGACGGAGAGTAGTCTGCAAAAGACAAGAACCTATTGAAGCGAGACTTCAGTCCGGGATTTGCTCCGATGAAGTCCTTCATTCGTCCCGTGTACCCTGCAACCACTACGATCAAGTCGCCCCGATTGTCCTCCATGAGTTTCAAAAGGGTTTCAATCGCCTCCTGCCCGAAATCCTGGCCGCCGCCTGACGCTGCGAGCGCGTACGCTTCGTCAATAAATAGAACGCCCCCGGTTGCGCTCTTCACGACCTCCTTTGTCTTTAAAGCCGTTTGTCCGACGTATCCCGCAACTAGGCCGGCACGGTCAGTTTCAACGAGGTGCCCTTTGCTTAGCACCCCGAGGGCTCTGTAGATTTGAGCGAGCAGGCGTGCGATTGTTGTTTTGCCGGTACCAGGATTCCCATAAAAAACAAGGTGCCGGGACACGGGAGGTGCGCTCATGCCTTGAGCCTGCCGCAGTTGCTGCACTTTGAGAAAATTGACCAACTGCGTGACATCCCGCTTCACGCTCTCTAAACCTACTAGCGAGTTCAGTTGGCTTAAAAGTACATCGAGCGGAGTCGCGGCTTCTGCTACTAGGGTACCCTCCGGATTATTTCGTATTTCCGCCGAGTCGCTGTTTGAGCTTTGAAACAACACTCGCTTCAGTTCCGCGAGAGCTTTCTGTTCCGGCGGAGAAATCGTGCCATCGGCCTTCGCGATGCAATTTGCAAACCGGAACAACATCGCCCGCGCCTTCTCTGTATAATTGGTCCCGTGTCCGCGGTCAAATGCCTCAAGATAAGTCATGATGAACGACGGGTAAGTTTCGCTGAGCGGGTTCAATTGTGGCGCGAGGTCTCGTAGGAAATAGGCGAACGCTTCCGCATCAAAGGTCGCCATTGTCGGATTTAAGAGTCTGGCAATCTCACCGAAAACGGCGGCTTCATCTGAGGATATAAAGCCATCGCTATTAGCTATCTGAATCGCGACGCGAGTCAGGTCGAGGCGGATGTCCGTCACGCCGTCGGGAGACTCATCGTCAGGCTCCTCGATTGAACTTTTGACAAGGTCGATTGGCTCAATCAGATCTGCGATCATCGGGAGCAGCCATTCCAGTTCGGTCCCACTATGGACTTCAAGCGGGGTGCCGCAAGACGTGCAAAACCTCGCGAGCTTCGGCGCATGTTGTCCACAATTATCACAAACCGGCATTGTCACTCCTCGCTCCTGCGCGTAATCGGTGTGATCTAAATTTAGGATCAGACTCGTTCTTAATCTACCCGCATTGTTTCAAGCTCGGTTCCACTCCGGATGGGAGAGCTCCGAGGACAGGCACTATCGCCAAACTTACCTATCGTTACCCTTCCAATGAATCCGCGCAAGTGGGTTCACCGGACTCTCGACAATGCTGATCTCGGCTAGGTCAAGTTTTGTCAGCCGCACGTGACAGGGCGTGCCGTCATAGTTCTGGCCGGCAATGTGACTGCACTCGAAATAAGATTCGCCGCAAATCTCGCAGCGAGCTTCCCTAACAAGGGCACCGATGCTAAACCCCTTGAGAGATCCCTCGGCTACTCGTCGCCATACCTCGGAATCCGTTATGACGGCATCCTCAACCCTCAGCCCGCGGTCGCCATCGATTACTCTTCCCCAGCCCACAACCTGGCCAGTGTGCTCAAGGAACAGAGGCACCTGTCTATCAGGATACGGAGATCTGAGTTGCGTTACGCTCGGATGAACTTTATGTCTTTCCTGCATCGCGCCCAGCAGCGCATGAAGCTGACCATTCTCGAGCGGTGTGCCCTCACAAGTGTAATGTGCTCGCGTTCCGTCCTTGTCGAGTTCGAGCACCATGTCGGTACGACTAAGCTTTTTTCCCGCGAGTTTGTTGGAGAGCAGGTTCGAGATTACCCCGCAGACGATGGACAACGGGATTCCCACGAGTGTGAGAATTACGGGGTCGGACAACCATTCACGAATACCCTTGGCGCTGTAATAATTCAGTTCATCCGAAGGATTCCCGCTAACGCGGACATCTAAGCCTTCCGCACGGAGCAGCTTGAGGAAATCCAATTCGCGGCGCGAGATGACCCTGCGATACGGATACTGCTCCGAATAAGGATTGAACTGCTCTATGACAAGATGCGACAACGGGCTATTCCTCCGGACCATCCAAACACAACTCACAGCGTAATGTCGAGAGGTCGCCTGCCGATCACCGCCCCACTCCCGCCAATTCCCCACCCAATCCAATCGTTTTGCCTCTACGGTTGGCTCCCTACATTTCCTCCGTCTGCGAGCCTCTTTCTGATGTCTATATGCCATCTCATTCACAATCGCTGCCGGAAACAAGGATCGCTTCGCCAAAGGCCACTGCGCAAAAACGCCACAACCAAACGAACCCAAGCTTCGCGCCTGCCCAAAATCGCTAAGTATCAGATCTGTAAGACTGAACCCCGCGCCAGTAGCTCCTATACTGCGCGCGCTACCCACCCGAACCCCCAAAAACGAACCCACCGATTCGCTTCCAACCGCACCCCAAGTACCTCCCGCCCCACGCGAATAAAACGCGTAATACAACTGCAATATTTGCATCGTTTTAACCTTAGTATCAATTATTTACAGCCAACTATTGTCACTCCTCCCCAGAGTGTGCTAATAATAGACCTTGGACTCAGGCGGCTCAGCCGAGTCCAGTTTAGGCAGCGAAACAAGCCAAAATTTTGAGTGATTCCAGAGGAGGTTGAACTATGAAGATTCGTCCGCTCTACGACCGCATTGTGGTCAAACGAATTGAAGACAGTACAGAGAAAACGGCCAGCGGGTTGTTCATTCCCGATTCGGCTAAAGAGAAGCCGCAGGAAGGCGAAGTGATCGCCGTCGGCCAGGGCAAGCGCGCGGATGACGGCAAATTGATTGCGCTCGACGTGAAGGCCGGTGATCGCATCCTGTTCGGCAAGTACTCGGGTTCCGAAATCAAGTTGGATGGCAACGAGTACCTGATCATGCGCGAGGACGAAGTGTTGGGCGTTCTCGATGGCGGCGCCAACAAGGCCAAGGCTTAGGTTTTAGTTTCTTAAGGAGATCAAAATATGGCAGCAAAACAAATTGTTTATAGCGAGAATTCGCGTCAGGCGATTCTGCGCGGTGTCAATCAACTGGCCGATGCGGTGAAGGTAACGCTGGGTCCCAAGGGCCGCAACGTGGTCCTCGAGAAGAAGTTTGGCGGACCCACCATCACCAAAGATGGCGTGACTGTGGCGAAGGAAGTTGAACTCAAGGACCCGCTGGAGAACATGGGCGCGCAGATGGTGCGCGAAGTGGCCTCCAAGACCTCCGATGTGGCCGGCGACGGCACCACCACCGCGACCGTTCTGGCGCAGTGCATCTTCCGCGAAGGCGTGAAGAGCGTGGCCGCCGGCGCCAACCCGATGGAGCTGAAGCGCGGCATCGAGCGCGCCGTCGAAGCCGTGGTTGCGGAAGTGAAGAAGTATTCAATCGAGACCAAGACCAACGAAACCATCGCCCAGGTCGGCACCATTTCGGCCAACGGCGACGCCACCATCGGCAGCACCATCGCGGAAGCGATGAAGAAGGTGGGCAAGGACGGCGTGATCACGGTCGAAGAGTCGAAGACCATGGTCACCGAGCTCGAGACTGTGGAAGGCATGCAGTTCGACCGCGGTTATCTCTCGCCCTACTTCGTCAGCGATCCGGAACGGATGGAGTGCGTGCTCGAGGATCCCTACATCCTGATCCACGAAAAGAAAATCTCCAACATGAAGGACCTGCTGCCGGTACTCGAGCAGATCGCGCGCAGCGGCAAGCCGCTGCTGGTGATCGCCGAGGAAGTGGAAGGCGAAGCGCTGGCCACTCTGGTGGTCAACAAGCTGCGCGGCACTCTGAACGCCTGCGCCGTGAAGGCTCCGGGCTTTGGCGATCGCCGCAAAGCGATGCTCGAAGATATTGCCATCCTCACGGGCGGCAAGGCCATCTTCGAAGAGACCGGCATTAAGCTGGAAGGCGTGAAGCTGGAAGACCTGGGCAAGGCCAAGCGCATCACGGTGGATAAAGACAACACCACCATCATCGACGGCGGCGGCAAGGCCAAGGACATCGAAGGCCGCATCAAGCAGTTGCGCGCTCAGGTGGAAGATACTACTTCCGAATACGATCGCGAGAAGCTGCAGGAGCGGCTGGCGAAACTGGCCGGCGGCGTTGCGGTGATCAAGGTCGGCGCGGCTACCGAGACCGAAATGAAGGAAAAGAAGGCTCGTGTTGAGGATGCCCTGCATGCCACGCGCGCCGCGGTCGAGGAAGGCATCGTTCCCGGTGGCGGCGTGGCTCTGCTGCGCGCGGCCTCGGTGCTGGAAGGCCTAAAGAGCGATAACGACGAGAAGATCGGCATCAACATCGTTCGCCGCGCTTGTGAAGAGCCGGTTCGCCAGATCGTCGGCAACGGCGGCTGGGAAGGCGCGATCGTGATCGAAAAGATCCGCGCTAACAAGGACCCCAACTATGGCTTCAACGCCGCCACCGGCGGTTACGAAGACCTGGTGAAGGCCGGCGTCATCGATCCTGCGAAGGTGACCCGCTCGGCCCTGCAGAATGCCGCTTCGATCAGCGCTCTGATGCTGACCACCGAAGCGATGATCTGCGAGATCCCCGAGAAAAAGCCGGCTGCCCCGATGGGCGGCGACCACCACGGCGGTGGCGGCGGAATGGACTTCTAGGCATTCGCCTCACACGCGTTTCGAAAATGGGCCGCTCCGAAAGGGGCGGCCGTTTTTATTGGTCCAGCCGTCTACACTTAAGGAAGGCCTATGAAGAAGTTCCTGCTCGGATTCGTGATCGGCATTCTTTTCGTTGCGCTGACAGCGGTGATATTGGTGGCTGCGGCGGTCCGGTTCGGTGGAAGCCGCCGGCCGCAAGTTGTGGCGAATTCGGCGCTGGTTCTCCAGCTCGAAGGCGATCTGCCGGAGCAATCGCCAGTAGACTTTGGCATCCCGTTCCTGCAAGAACAGCAGCCTCCCACGATCGCCGAGACCTGGCAGATGCTGCGGAATGCCGCTGCGGATTCACGTATCCAGGCCGTCGTGCTGGAGCCGCGCGGACTGACTGTCGGCTGGGCCAAGCTCGAAGAGCTCCACGCCGATATCCTCAACTTTAAGAAGTCCGGCAAACCGGTTTACGCGTTCCTGCGGAGCGCTGGCACCAAGGAATACTATCTCGCCTCGGCGGCCGACCGGGTGTATATGTCGCCCGAAGACGAGCTCGATGTGAAAGGCCTGCGCGCGGAGCTGCTATTCGTCAAAGGCACGCTGGACAAGTTGGGAGTCCAGATGGAGTTTGAGCACGTCGGCAAGTACAAAGACGCGCCCGACATGTTTACCAAGAACGAGTCCAGCCCGGAAACGCGCGAGGTAATCAACCAGGTTCTGGATCAGTTTTACGGCGACTTCATCAATACCATCGCCCAAGGCCGCAAGAAGACGCCGGACGCGATTCGCGCATTGATCGATCAGGGTCCTTTCGTTGGCAAAGAAGCCTTGAACGGCGGGCTGGTCGATGCGCTGATCTATGAAGACGAGATGTACGGACAGCTCAAGCAGCAGCTTAAGCTCAGCGCTCTGGAAAAGATCGCAGAACATGATTACGTCCGCGCGCGAGTCGGCAATTTGGGTTTGGACGGATCAACTAAGATCGCCTTGTTGGTCGGCCAAGGAGACATCACGCGCGGCGCCACCAACGATCAGGGCAACGATGGAATCACCGCAGCGGGAATGATCCGGCGAATACGCCAGGTGCGCGACGATGCCTCGATCAAAGGCGTGATTCTACGCATTGACTCGCCGGGCGGCGATGGCATCGCATCCGACGACATCCTGCACGAAGCGAAACTGCTAAGCCAGAAGAAGCCCATGGTGATCTCGATGTCCGATCTGGCCGCTTCGGGGGGTTACTTCATCGCCATGACCGGCGACCCCTTAATCGCGTACCGCAACACCGAGACCGGTTCCATCGGGGTCTTCTTCGGCAAGGTCAATTTGCACGGCCTGTACGACAAACTCGGAGTCAAGAAGGAGATCATGAAGCGCGGCCACTTTGCCGACATCGATACAGAATACGAGCCGCTGAATGACGAGCAGCGCGCCAAGCTGCGGACGGAAATTGAGGTCTTCTACAAGGGCTTCGTCCAGCGCGTGGCCGATGGCCGCAAGCGCAAGTACGACGATGTAGAACCGCTGGCGCAAGGCCGCGTCTGGACCGGCGCGCAAGCCAAGCAGAACGGTCTGGTGGATGAAATCGGCGGCATCGATCGCGCCATCGAGATGGTGAAGCAGAAGGCGCACATCGCGGCCTCCGAAAAAGTGACGCTGGTGGCTTATCCGCCGCGGCGAAATCTGTTGCAGGTGCTGATGGATCGCGACACGGACTTGACGTCGATCGAATCGCACATGGTGGATTCGCGGATCGCGGCAAAGGTGAAGGATCTGTTGGGGAACCTGCCGCTAGGAGCTCTGAGCCAGGGTGGAATCCTGCGCCTGATGCCCTACACTATTACTGTTCACTAACGCTGTACCGTTCTCTGAAGGCGTACTTGCGGCGACTGGCGGTGCGGGTCGCAGGCCGCTCCATTCTTCGCAAAGCAAGATCGAGTTGGCGGGATTCTGAGCCGCATACTTCATGTTCACCATTCCGCCGAGCCGCTCGGGCGCGCCCGGCAACTGATCGCGCAAAGCGCTGACGTCCTGCGAAGCTGTGTAGTGAACGCCGCGCACCTGATACGTGTAGTAGAGCGTATTTTCGTCACACTCCGTGAGCAGGGCATCGCCCAGGCGGCCATTGAGATTGATGTCGAGTCGGCGGCGCTGCTCGCGTTTCTCCGGCGACAAGCGTGAGCGCACTGCACGCCACATCGCCAGCAGAGCAGCGCCGCCGGCCATACACGCGAGTCCAGTGAGCACACGAAAGGGCATAAATACTTCGGGGGAGCTACCCGATTATAGCCGAACTTTTCAGTTCTGCGCCGGAAATTTAGGCGGATTGCGCCGGCGCCGGCAAGGCGATCAACGCTTTTTTGGCGAAGTCGCTCTGCTCTGCTTCGAAGGCCTGAACGCCCTGCCAGGTGATCTCGAAATGATTGCTGTCGGAGCGATAGATGAGGCGCTGCTCGCGAAGCATCCAGAGGGCGAACTCCAGGTGCTCCAGAGGACAGGCCAGCATCTCCGCGAAATCGCGGCCGCGCATGGTCGCCTGTTGCGTGTCCGTGAGTCGTTTGGCGTAGAGCAGCCGCAGAATGCCCAGACGCTTGCGCATTTCTGCCTGCACACCTTGAGTGTCCTGTAGCTTGTCGAAGAGCTTGAACCGGATCTTGTCCTCGCCGGCCAGGAAAACATCGTGTGCGGCCCGCTTCACCGGATCGTTTAAGACCGAGTGCGCCTCCACCACTTGGCGGAACTTCTCTTGATTTCCGGTGTCGCGATTATCCGGATGGTAGCGTTGCGCCAGTACGTGAAAAACGCGGCGAATCGTATCGACGTCGGCGGTGCGGCTGACCTGCAGCACCTGATAATGGTCGGCCTCCTCATCCGGATGGGCCTCAGGCGTGCTGGACTCACCGGAAGGGGCAACCGTTTCCGCCGTTAACTCAGCCAGATATTTTCCAATGCCGGCGATTTTGCAGGAGGCCACGCGGTACCTGCCCAGCAAGGGTTCGCGCCCAGCGCCGGCATCGATTTCCCCTGCGATGCTCACCACCAGGTTGAGGCCAAGCGCGGTGTTTACATGCACCTTGAGCGTCTCGCCCTCTTGCGCCACAAAACGCGCGCGCAGACGCGACGACGGACTTCCGGTGGCATCCAGAATAATCGTCAATTCCGGATGGGCGTCCAGGGACTCTCTGATTCGCAGTCTGGCTTGTGTTATTCCTGCCTGCATGTGTCTCTCTTGAACGAAACCATCGTCAGTTCTTCGCTAGCGGAACAGGACTAACAGAACCCTAGTACCTGACCTTATGGGTTCGTAAGCAGAAAATCGAATCAGCCTTCGTTCGACACGATTCAGTTTTTTGGGCGAATTCCCGCTCCCCGTTGCCAACTCGCCCCTGACGGAGCAACGCCGCCAGCCTCCCCGATAGCAAGGCAAAGAGTGTGCGGCATTCTTCCCGGCAAGGAATTGGCGAGCTATTTGGGTCTGCACGCCGTCGGATTCGCCAGTGGCGGTTCCAATTTCATGCAGCGGCTGGGCACTTACGCTCGCGGGAAGCGCGGCGCGTAGGCCTCTAGGTATTTCAAACCGGCGCCGGTGTTATAAATTACGATCCGCTCGCTGGGCTTGAGGAAGCCCGTGGCGAGCAGCCTGCGCAGAGCCGGGACGCAGGCGGCTCCTTCGGGGGCGACGAACATGCCTTCGAGCGACGCCAATTCAATGCCGGCGTCGATGAGTTCTTCGTCGTTTACGGCGATGGCGGCGCCACCGCTGTCGCGCACTGCGTCCAGGATCAATTTGTCGCCGAGCGGCTTCGGCACGCGCAGGCCGGCGGCTACAGTGGATGCGTCCTGCCAGAACTCGGCGCGCTGCTCGCCGCGCTCGAAGGCGCGCACGACGGGCTGGCAGCCAGCGGCTTGCACCACGATCATTTTCGGCCGCTCTGCGCCGATCCAACCGAGCGCCTGCATCTCGTCAAAGGCTTTCCACATGCCAATGAGGCCCACGCCGCCGCCGGTGGGATAGAAGATCGCGTCGGGCAGCTTCCAGCCGAATTGCTCGGCCACTTCATAGCCCATGGTCTTCTTGCCTTCGATGCGATAGGGCTCCTTTAGCGTAGTGACGTCGAACCAGCCCTCTTTATCCTTGCGCTCGTTTACGATCTTGCCGCAGTCGCTGATCAGTCCATCCACCAAGGTCACGTGCGCGCCCAGCGCCTTGCACTCGATGAAATTGGCTTGCGGGACATCCTTCGGCATGAAGATATGGGCCTCGATTCCAGCCGCCGCGGAATAAGCCGCGGCCGCGCTGGCGGCGTTGCCTGCCGAGGGAACGGCAATCTTGGTCACACCCAGCTCGCGCGCCATTGAAATTGCGGCACTCATGCCGCGCGCTTTGAAGGAGCCGGTAGGATTGAGTCCTTCGTCCTTGACCCACAGATCCTTCGCTCCCACGGCGGCGCCGAGGCGCTTGGTCTCGATGAGCGGCGTCATGCCCTCGCCTAGTGACACCACCGATTCGCGCCGATTCACCGGCAGCACGGGCCAGTAGCGCCAAAGGTCGGGCTTGGCGTGGGCCAGGGATTCGCGGGTCCAAGTCTTGCGAATCGCGTCCAGATCGTAACGCACCAGCAGCGCGCCGCCGCACGAGCAGAGATTGTGAATTTGGTTGGCAGCGAAGCGCTGGGCGCAGAGGCTGCATTCGAGATGAGTGACGTTGGGCATAAAGAGACAGCATAGTACAAGCCGGATTGCCGAACTATAATTGGGGAAGAAATCGCCATGCCCACCGCGGCAATCAAGCAACGTCCCACTACCGAAGACGACATCACCCTGGAAGTGCTCCGCCGTTTCGAGTCGACTGAAGACCCGCGCTTAAAACACATCATGCAGAGCCTAGTGAAGCATATCCATGCGTTCCTGAAGGAAGTTCAACTGCAGGAATCCGAGTGGTGGAAGGGAATCGAATTTCTCACCAGAACCGGGCACATGTGCAATGAGCGGCGGCAGGAATTTATTCTGCTGTCGGA
>Ga0105238_10002733_pt1 | contig 17566 bp, 12 predicted proteins | sample KBSC34metaG_FD_81526 | JGI IMG/M metagenome (GOLD analysis project Ga0105238, IMG submission 81526) | Corn rhizosphere microbial communities from Kellogg Biological Station, Michigan, USA - KBS C3-4 metaG | ecosystem: Host-associated > Plants > Roots > Rhizosphere > Soil | place: Michigan, USA... | reverse complement strand
GGCGGCGGAAACCGTGCTGCGCGCCCGCCTGGCCTCGGACATCCTGTCCACCGAGCCGGGTGGCAAGCGCGACGGCAACACCGACGACGTCCTGGCCCACGTCGTCGAGGGCCTGGTGGCCTACCGCGAGAACGGCGACGTCGGGCCGATGCTGGCCAGCAGCTGGACCGTCTCGCCCGACGGCCGGACCTACACCTTCGCCCTGCGGCGCGGAGTTGTCTTCCACAACGGCCAGCCGATGACGGCGGACGACGCGGTCTGGTCGATCAAGCGCTATCTGCAACCCTCGACCCACTGGCGCTGCGCCGCGGACTTCGGCGAGCATGGCATCGCCCGCATCGTCTCGGTGACCGCCCCCAATCCCCAGACCGTGGTGCTGACCCTGGATCGGGCGGCGCCGCTGCTACTGAAGACCCTGGCCCGGCCCGACTGCGGCCAGACGGGCGTGCTGCATCCGTCGTCGGTAGGGCCCGACGGCAAGTGGCGCATGGCCATCGGCACCGGTCCGTTCATGGTCGGGACGTGGAAGCGCAACCAATACGTCGACCTCGTCCGTTTCCCCCGCTACGCCGCCCTGCCGGAGCCGCGCGACGGCGACACCGGCGGCAAGAGGGCCCTGGTGGACCGGGTACGGTTCATGATCATCCCGGACAGTTCGGCGGCCCGCGCGGCCCTGCTGCACGGCAGCCTGGACGTCATCGACTCGCTCAGCCCGACTGAGCTGGGCGGTGTGGCCAACGACAGGCGCGTGCGCCTGCAATACGCGCCGACCGCCGACATGTGGCTGCTGATGTTCCAGACCCGCGACCCGCTGCTGGCCGATGCGCGCCTTCGCCGGGCCATCGCGCTCAGCATCGACACCGCCGGCCTGACCAAGGCGGTGAACTGGGGGACGTCACGCGCGGACAGTTCTCCGGTGCCGGCGATCAGCCCGTACTTCACCGCGGTCCACTCGACGTTGCGGCGCACCGACCTGACGGAGGCGCGCCGGTTGGCGAAGGCCGCCGGCTATCGAGGCCAACCGATCCGGCTCACCACCAACCGCCGCTACCCGCAGATGTTCGACGCCGCGGTGCTGATCCAGGCCATGGCGCGCAGCGCCGGCATCCGCTTCAAGATCGAGACCGTCGACTGGGCCAACGAGGTCCAGCGCTACAGCAGCGGCGACTATCAGGCGCTGGTGTTCAGCTTTTCGGTGCGACTGGATCCCGCCATGGATTTCGCCCTGCTGGTCGGTGAGAAGGCCAAGGATCCGCGCAAGGTCTGGGACTCGGCCCGCGCCCGCGCCCTGCTGCAGCAGGCCACCGATTCCGAGGACGGCCCCGAGCGCCAAGCGGCGTTCGACGCCCTGCAGCGCGACTTCCTTGAGCAGACGCCGGCGGTGATGCTGTTCAACGCCACGCGCATCTCGGCCGTCCGCGCCAACGTGACCGGCTTCAAGGAATGGCCCGCGGCCCAGCAGCGGCTGTGGGGCGTCGGCTTCTGCGGGCGGCCGGCATGCTGAGCTATGTCGCGCGCCGCCTGTTGCTGGCGCTGCCCACCCTGGTGCTGGTGGCGCTGGCGGTGTTCTTCCTGATCCGGCTGATCCCCGGCGATCCGGCGGTGGTGATGCTGGGCGAGGGGGCGGACAAGGCCGCCGTCGCGGCCCTGCACAAGGAGCTGGGCCTGGACCAGCCGCTGCCGGCCCAGTTCCTGACCTGGATCGGCCACCTGCTGCGCGGCGACCTGGGCCAGTCGATTTCCTCGGGCGAGCCGGTCGCGGGCCTGATCCTCCAGCGGTTCCGGTTGACGGCGACGGTGGTGCTGATTGCGGTGACCCTGGCGACCCTGATCGCGATCACCGCCGGCATGATCGCCGCCTGGCGGCGCGACACCAGGATCGACCTGGCCGTGGTGGGCGTCTCCACCCTGGTGCTGGCGATCCCCAGCTTCTGGCTGGCGCTGATCCTGCTGCTGGTGTTCGGGCTGAAGCTGGGGTGGCTGCCGTTCGTGGGCTACGTGCCGTTCTCGGAGGACGCGATCCAGGCGGGCCTGTTCCTGTTCCTGCCGATCCTCACCCTGACCATCACCGAGAGTGGGGTGCTGACCCGCATGATGCGCTCCAGCGCCATCGAGGTGATGCGCCTGGAATACGTCACCCACGCCCGCGCCAAAGGGCTCTCGGAAGCCACGGTGCTCCGTCGGCACGTCTTCCCCAACGCCTTCGCGCCGACCCTCACCCTGGTGGGCCTGACGCTCGGCCACCTGCTGGGCGGCATCGCGGTGATCGAGACGGTGTTCACCCTGCCGGGGCTGGGCCGGCTGATGGTCGATTCCATCCTGGCGCGGGACTATCCGGTGGTTCAGGGCTGCCTGCTGTTCACCGCCGTCATCTACATCGCGGTCAATCTGGTGGTGGACCTCTGCTACCCGATCTTCGATCCGCGCGTGACGGCCGCCTGATGCGTCGGCGGCTCAAACCCAACGCCCTGGTCGGCGCGGTCCTGGTGGGCCTGCTGCTGGTCGTGGTCCTCGTGGGCTTCGCCTGGACGCCCTACGACCCGATCGCCATCGACCTGGACCATCCGCTCGCCGCGCCCAGCGCGGCCCATTGGTTCGGCGCGGACGAGTTCGGCCGCGACGTGTTGAGTCGCGCCATGCTGGGCGCCCGGATCAGCGGCGCCATCGCCGCCGGCGTGGTGGCCGCCGCGGTCAGCCTGGGCCTGGTGCTGGGCCTGGTCGCGGGCTTCGTCGGCGGCTGGCTGGACCGGCTGATGATGATCGTCAACGACACCGTGCTGGCGTTTCCGGGCATCCTGCTGGCGCTCGCGCTGATGGCGGTGCTGGGACCCAGCTACGGCAGTCTGATCCTGGCGCTGGGCGTCGCCTATCTGCCGTCGATCATCCGGGTGGTGCGGGCCAGCGTGCTCTCGATCCGCGAACGCGAGTTCGTGGAGGCCTCGCGGGTGGCCGGCGATGGCGACCTCTACACCATGCTGCGCCACGTCCTGCCCAACGCCCTGCCGCCGGTGGTGGTGCTGGCCACCAGCCTGTTCGGCTGGGCGATCCTGTCGGAGAGCGCGCTCAGCTTCCTGGGCGTCGGCGTCCCGCCGCCCGCGCCCACCTGGGGCAACATGCTGTCCTCGGCGCGGCCCTACATGGAGCGGGCCTCCTGGCTCTCCATCGCGCCGGGCCTCTGCATCGCGCTCACCCTGCTGGGCGTGAACCTGCTTGGCGACGCCCTGCGCGACTGGCTCGATCCGCGGGACGACGCATGACCGGCCCCCTGCTCAGCGTGCGCAATCTGCGCGTCGAGGCGACCGCCCCGGACGCGGCCGATCGGCCGCCGCTGCTCGCCGACCTGTCGTTCGACGTGGCGCCCGGCGAGTTCGTGGCGATCGTGGGCGAATCCGGCTCCGGCAAGACCATGGCCGCGCGCTCGATCCTGGGCCTGCTGCCGCCCGGTGTGCGGCGGGCAGGCGGGACCATCGCCCTCGAGGGTCGAGAGCTGACGGGGCTCTCCCAGCGCGACCTGCGGTCCGTGCGCGGCCGCCACGTGGGCATGGTGTTCCAGGAGCCGATGGTCTCGCTGAACCCGGCGCTGACCATTGGCAAACAGCTGGCCGAGGGCCTGAAGCTGCATGAGGGGCTGCCGGACGGGGAGATCCGCCGGCGATGCCTGGAGATGCTGCGGCGGGTGCAGATCACCGATCCGGGACGCTGCCTGGCCGCCTATCCGCACGAGTTCTCCGGCGGCATGCGCCAGCGGATCATGCTGGCCTCGGTGCTGCTGCTGAAGCCCAAGCTGCTGATCGCGGATGAGCCCACGACCGCCCTGGACACGCTGTCCCAGCGCGAGGTCATGGAGCTAATGGTCGAGCTGGCGGCGCAGAACGGCGTGGCCATCCTGCTGATCACCCACGACCTGGGCCTGGTCGCCCGCTACGCGCAGCGCGTGGTGGTGCTGGAGAAGGGCGTCGAGGTGGAGAGCGGGGCCACGCGCCAGGTGCTGGGCGCGCCTGCGCATCCCTACACCCGCCGGCTCGTCGACTCCCTGCCGCGCCGCGCCGAGAACCGGCCCCAACGGCCGTCTGCGGCCCCGATCCTGGAAGTCCGCCAGGCGGCCATCGACTATCCCGGCAAACCCGGCCTGTTCCGTCGCGGCGCGCCGAAGCGGGTGGTGAGCGGCGTGGACCTGACGGTGGGCGCGGGCGAGATCGTCGCCGTGGTCGGCGCCTCGGGGTCCGGCAAGACGACCTTGGGCCGCGCAGTGCTGGGCCTGAAGCCGCTGGCGGCCGGCACGGTCACCTTCGACGGCATGGAGCTGGCGAGGATGGACAAGACCCAGGCGCGGGCCTTCCGCCGCCAGGCCCAGCTGGTCTTCCAGGATCCTTTCTCCTCGCTCGATCCGCGGGTGCGCATCGGCGAGACCGTCGGCGCGGCCCTGCGCCACGATCCGGCGGTCAGCCCGCGCGAGCGGCGCGAACGGGTGCGTCAGGCGCTGGAGGACGTCAGCCTAGGCGGCTTCGAGGACCGCCTGCCGCACCAGATGTCCGGCGGCCAGCGCCAGCGGGTGGCGATCGCCCGCGCCGTGGTCTCACGGCCCCGGCTGGTGGTGGCCGACGAGCCGGTCTCGGCCCTGGACATGACCATCCAGCTGCAGGTCCTGACCCTGTTTCAGCGGCTGCAGGCCCAGTACGGCTTCGCCTGCCTGTTCATCACCCATGACCTGGGCGTGGTCGAGCAGATCGCCGACCGGGTCTATGTGATGTCCGCCGGAGCGGTGGTGGAGGAGGGGGCGACCGACGCCGTCTTCGACGATCCGCGCCACGCGTACACGCGCGCCCTGTTGGCGGCGACTCCGAGCCGGATGGCTGCGGCGGTCAGCGTGGCCTGAAGGCGTCACTCGCCGTCCGGCAGGTCCTCTGGGCCCTGGGTGGTGTGCTTCGAACTGGCCGTCAGGTGCTCGATCATGGTTGCGGCCGCGAGACGGTTGTCGCCGGCTTCCAGGGCCGTGAGGATCGCCATGTGCTCGTCGATCGAGGCCATCACGCGGGCCGGGCCGTAGTGCCAGTAGTAGTTCAGGAAGCTGCGCAGCTGGATCTGCCGGCGCACGGCGTCCAACAGGTAGCGGTTGCCCGAGCAGCGGGCCAGCGTCTCGTGGAAGTCGGAGTTCATCTCGTAGAACTCGACCGCCCGGAAGTCGCGGAACGAGCGGCGGCGGAACGCCATGTGACGCGCCCGCGTCTCCTTGGCCCATGCCGGATCCAGCTCGAAGGTGTCCTGCAGCACCACGGCCGGCTCGACCGCGCACCGGAACTTGTAACTCTCGGCCTGCGCGCGCAGGGAGTGGAGCAGGGGATTGAAGCTCCAGCCGTTGCCGGCCTTGCGCTCCACCAGGCCCAGTTCGCCGAGTCGGCGCAGGACGCGCAGCACGGTCGGCGGCTTGGCGTCGAACTGGCGGCAGAGTTCCTGCTGGGTGACGTCGGTGGCCAGCCTGCCGGTGTTGCGCGCCTCGGCGATGGCGACCAGCAGCGACTGGTCGGCGTCGTCCTGCGGGTTCAGGGGTTCCACCACCGGCGCGACGGTGATCGGCTCGACCAGCACGAAGCCGCGGTTCGGGCGCGCCTCGACCGAGCCCTGCTCGGCCAGCAGCTTCAGGGCGCCGCGGACCGGGGTGCGGGAGACGCCGAACGCCTGGCAGAGCTCCTGTTCCACGAGGTGGTGGCCCGGGCCCGCGCCCTGGTCCTTCAGCAGGCGCAGGATCCGCGCGGCCAGCTCCACCTGCAGGCGGCTGGGCCCGGCGGGCGGCGCCTCGACGACGGGCGCCGGCGTCTGCACGGTCTTGGCTTTGGCTTTCGCGGCCATCTGGCTTGCTCCCGGGCCTCGCGGCGAGGCCCTAAACACTGCGCTCCGCGGGCCGGCCGACGGCCCGAAGCGGGACTAGATCGACGATAAGTGTAGCAGATTGTTCTCTTGTTGCGTAAAGCGCGAATTTCGAACGAACGGTCAGCGCCAAAGAAATTGATCTCTCGCGCGGTATAATGCAATCCTTCGGCATGCAAATGTCGCAGGCCTTGTCGGAGATCATCGGCGCCATCGGCGCGCCGGACTTCCCCGCCGTCGCGGCGCAGGCGGTCGCCCGCGCCATCGCGTTCGAACTGGCGACCGTGGTCGTGCACCGGGACGATGCGCCGCCGACCTTGCTGTTCGAGAACCTGGTCGCCGCCGACGGCCGGCAAGGGGTCGAGAACTATCTGAACGCGACGTGGCGGCTGAACCCGATGCTCGCGGCCGGCAGGGGCGAAGGCGTGTTCCGCGCCGGCGACTTCGCGATGCATCCGCCGGATGAGACCGACGCCGCGGGTCGGCTGGTGGTGCGGGCGCCGGATGAGGAGCTGGGCTTCCGGACCCTGGGCTGGCCGCCGCAGATGGAGGAGGTCGGCCTCCACTTCCGCGCCTGTGGCGGCGTGGTCGAGCTGGGCTGCTATCGCCCGCGGCGGCCGCAGCCCACCTGCCGCCTGGATGATCTCGCGGCGTTGCGGGAGCCGGTGGCGGCGGCGTTCCGCCGGCACGCCGAGCTGACCGCGGCGCGGGAGGTCGCCCGCGCGGACGCGCTGTCCCCTCGGGAACGCGAGATCGTCGACCTGTTGCTGATCGGCTGCAGTTCGGAGGCCATCGCGCTGCGCCTGGGGATCGGCCGCTTCACGGTGAAGGATCACCGCAAGCGGATCTTCCGCAAGCTGGGCATCGGCTCCCTGGCCGAGCTCTTCGCCCTCCAGCGCAACGGCTGATCGCCCTCCCGGGAGGGATGGCGCGCGCCGCAAACATCGGCACGATGGCCCCTTCAACCAGGGAGGGGACCGGTGCGCTACGCCCGTATGCCGATCGAAGTGGAATCGCCCGAGGAGTACGGCTACGCCCGCATCCGCTACAACCTGTCGGAAAGCTCCGTCGCCGACCGGCGGCTGGCCGACCTGGGCCTTACCGTCCCCACCGACATGCTGCTGCTCTACGGCGAGCACCGCGGCCGCGAGCGCCTGCGCACCCTGATCGCCGCCGAGGGGGAAGGGCTCTCCGCCGCTGATGTGCTGGTGACCGCCGGGGCGGCCGGGGCCCTGTTCATCGTCTCAACCTCACTGCTGGGGCCAGACGACCACCTCGTGGTGATCCGCCCGAACTACGCCACCAACCTGGAGACCCCGCGCGCGATCGGGTGCCACGTCACGCACGTGGAACTCAGCTTCGAGGATGGCTTCCGGCTCGACCTCGACCGCCTGGCTGCCGCCGTCACGCCACGCACCAAGCTGATCAGCGTCACCTGTCCGCACAATCCCACCGGCGTCATGCTGACTGAGGCCGAGTTGCGGGCCCTGGTCGCCCTCGCGGAGCGCCACGGCTGCCACCTGCTGGTCGACGAGACCTACCGCGACCTCTCCTTCGAGACGCCGCTGCCGCTGGCCGCGTCGTTGAGCGAGCGGGCGATCAGCGTCTCGTCACTCTCCAAGGCCTATGGCGTTCCGGGCATCCGCACCGGCTGGCTGATCACCCGCGATCCGGCGCTGCAGGAGCTGTTCCTGGCCGCCCACGAGCAGATCAACATCTGCGGCAGCGTCATCGACGAGTGGATCGCCGAGCAGATTATGGAGAACCGCGCCGCGCTCCTGGCGCCGACCATGGCCGAGATGCGCCGGCGGCTGGGCGTGGTCAGCGACTGGATGGCCGGCGAGGATCGCCTGGAGTGGGTGCGGCCGTCTGGCGGCGTGGTCTGCTTCCCACGCATGATCGCGGAGCCGCCGGGCGGCGCGGAGGCCTTCTATCGCCGGCTCCTCGAGGACCACGGCGCCTACGTCGGTCCGGGCCACTGGTTCGAGCGGCCGGACACCCACTTCCGCCTGGGCTACGGCTGGCCGACCGGCGACGAACTGGAGGCGGGCCTGGCCGCGATCTCTGCGGCGCTCCGCGGCTGAGGTCGAATTCGATTTCATTCTTCTGGTCTCGATAATACAATTTTTCGCAGACGACGGGATCGAAGGGTAGGCGGATGCGGCTGGCGCGGTGGGTGATGTCGGGAGCCTGCGTCCTGGCCCTGGCGGCGGGCGCCGCCGCCGACGCCGCTCCGGTGGCCGCCAAGATCGCGCCCAAGACCGTCCGGGCCGACGTCTATCCGCGGCCGCCCGTCGCCTTCCCGGGCGGCGTCGTCGGCCAGGCTGATGTCGAATACGCCAACCTGACGGGCTTCCGCGCGCTCACGCTGGACCTCTACCGTCCGAAGGCGGGCACGAAGCCCGCGCCGCTGGTCGTGTGGATCCACGGCGGCGGCTGGAACCGCGGCGATGCGCGGACCTCCGGGGCCTATGCCGACTGGCCGGCCGTGCTGGCCTCGCTCGCCGCTCGCGGCTTCGTCGTCGCCTCGGTGAACTACCGCCTGAGCGGCGAGGCGCGCTTCCCGGCCCAGATCCAGGACGTGAAGGCGGCCATCCGCTTCCTGCGCGCCAACGCCAGCCGCTATGGCATCGACCCCGCTCGGGTCTATGCCTGGGGCGGCTCGGCCGGCGGGCACCTGGCGGCGCTGGCGGCGACCACGTGCGGCGTCGAGGCCTTCGCGCCCGCCGCTTCCACCGGCCGGCTGACCGGCGCCGAGGCCAAGGTCGCCAGGCCGCTGAGCGACTCCGACTGCGTGCAGGCCGCGGTGATCTGGTTCGGCGTCTTCGACGTGGCCAATGCCGGGGGGCTGAACACGTCGGGCCTGCTGGGCTGCGCGCCCGACACCTGCGCCGACAAGGCCGCAGCGGCCAGTCCGGTGACCTATGTTGACCCGAACGATCCGCCGACGCTGCTGATCCACGGCCTGGCCGACCATGAGGTGGCGTCCAGCCAGAGCGAGCTGATGGCCGCCCGCCTGCGCGCCGCCGGCGTGCCGGTGGAGACCCTGTTCATCCCCGGCGCCGACCACGGCTGGATCGGCGCGGACGCGGCGGCCACGCGGGCCGCCAGCCTGCAGGCCCTGCAGCGCACCTTCGACTTCCTGGAAGCCCAGGCCGCCAAGGGCCGCTGACCGCAAAAAGGGAAGGGCGGCCCCCATGCGCGAGGGTCCGCCCTTAGGTCGCTGCAGATCATGAAGCGGCGGCCTAGTACTCCGCGACCGCCGAGAACTTCACCAGCCCGGGCGTGGCCAGCGAAAGCGAGTTGCCCCCCACGCCGGCCCAGTAGTGCTTGTTGGTCACGTTCTGCGCGTTGATCCGGAAGACCAGCCGATGGTCCTGGACCTCTGTCGCGTAGGAGGCCCCGATATCCAGGGTCGTATAGGCGGGCGTGAAGGCGATGTTATCCGCGTTCAGGGCCTGCGAGCCCGTATGGTAGACGCCGGCCGTCACCTTCAGCTTCGGGGTCAGCCATGACAGCTGGTATTCGCCGGCGAGCGACCAGCTCTTGTTCGGCGTGCCGTCCACACGATGCCCGGCGATGCTCGGCTGATCCCGGTAGTGCGCAGATATGACGCTTCCCGTCGCATAGAGCGCAAGGTCGTCGGTGACATACCCGGTGAGGCTGATCTCGCCGCCTTCGTAGATCTCGCGTCCATCGGTGAAGAAATGCAGGATCGTCGTGCCGGGGACGGTCGCCGCATAGGCCGCGCCCCGGTCGATCTTGAAGTACGCCATCTGGATCAAAAGGTTGGTCTTCGGCTCGAGCTTGATGCCGGCCTCGTACTGCTTGCTCTTGGTCGGCGCGAAGACCTGGGTGGCGTTGTCCGTCGTGGCTGGTGCGGCCGGCGTCTCCTCAAGGCCTTCGATGTAGGTGGCGTAGAGGCTGGCCCATTTCTTGGGCTTGATCACCGCGCCCGCGGAATACGACGTCGGCTTGGCCGCATAGGGCGTCTTGGTGGCGAGGTTGATCGAGCCGTCGTTCGTGTAGTCGCTCTTGCGGACGCCGCCGAGCAGCTGGACGGCGTCCGTCAGGTACAGCCGGTCGAACAGATACAGCCCCTTGTCGTCGATCTGCGAAGAGGCGGGCAGGGGCGTGTAGACCAGGTGCGGATCGGCGATGAACACCGGATTGGCGAAGTTCTGCGCGAAGCTGGTGCGGACGTTCGCCGACGAGGCCAGGGTCTTCTGCGTACGAGAGGCGCCCAGCAGGATCTCGTTCTTCACGAAGCCGAAGCGGATCGTCCCGGCGAGCTCGGCGGCATAGTTGACGTTCTCGAACTCGGCCTGCTGGGCCGAGAAGCGGACCGTCCCCTTGCCGTAGGCCGCGTTGGTCGGATCGAGCGACGTGGTCAGGTTGGTGGGCGTGAACTGTGGGTTGTTCCGCTTCCGCGTCAGGCGCGAGCGGCCGACGTAGGCTGAGAGGTTCCAGTCGTCGGAGAACTTGTAGACGGCCTTGCCCAGCAGGTTGAGCTCGTGGGTTCGGTTGGAGTCCCAGTCGGCGCCGCCGATGTTGGTGTTGGGGTCGAGGCTGCCGGCGTCGGGAATCTTCACCGAGGTCACGCCGCTCGGGATGGTCAGCAGGAACAGCGCCGGCTCCACGATGGACTTGCGGAAGTATTCGACGTCGGCGGTCAGCGTCAGGTTGTCGGTCGGCTTGAGGTCGAAAGCGCCCGACGCGACGTAGCGGCTGCCCTTGGAGTAGTCGACGCCGGTGTCGAGATGAGCGGCGACCGCGTTCAGGCGAAAGCCGAACATGCCGACCGTGTCGCCCACGTCGACGTGTCCGCCGTACCCCCCGTTGCTGTCGCCGAAGGCGTGGCCGGCCACGCTGAACGAAGGCGTGGCGCGCTTCATCGTAAGGTTGATGATGCCGGCTGGGGTGGAGAAGCCGTAGTAGAGGGCCGAGGCGCCCTTCAGCACTTCGACGCGGTCCTTGTCCTCTAGCGGAAAGGCGGTCGCGGACAGCATGTTGAGCGAGCCGTCCAGCCGGTAGTTCGACCGCGTGTCGACCGCGATGCCCCGGATGGTCAGGTTGCTGTAGGCGACGGGGTTCGCGCCGGTCGTCGAGACGCCCGCGGTGTTCCTGACGGCGTCGAAGAGGTCGATCGCCTGCTGCGACTTGAGCACCGCGTCCGCGATCACCGAGATCGTCAGCGGGACGTCCAGAACCTTGGCGTTGCGGAAGCTGCCCGACTGGACCGTGTCGGTGCCGAAGCGGTTGGCCGCCGCCCCGGTGACCACGATCTCACCAATCGCGGTCGTGTCGCTTGCCGCGGACGCGTCCGGCTTGGCCGGCGCCTTGGCGTCCTGCGCCGCTGCCGGCGCCGCGGCGAGCATCAAGCTCACCGCCGAACTGATCAGTAACATAGCCTTCGTCGAGATGGTTTGCGCCATGACTTAGTCTCCCCTCAAAGCCTTGCTCGCGAACGGGCGGCCGCCGCGCCGCCCCTGGGAGCACGCGATCGACAGGCCGTCGGTCTGGTCCGCCCCTTGCCTAGGCTGACAACCAGATTGCACTTTTATGCACGATAAATGGAGATTGTATCATTACAAGTAGAAAAACAGTCTGAGCGACGATGTCTGCTGAACGGCAATCTACGGGCGCCTGTCGGGCATGGGTGCGCGCCTGGCGAGCGCTGGCGGAGTTTTAGGCCCGCCGGCCGGTGAGGGTCGGGTGACGTCGCGCCGCGGAGTTGATGTTGACCTCGCGGTCGATCGTGAGGCGGTCGCCCTCGAAGCGGCAGGTCACGGCGTCGCGGAAGGCCGTGTCGGCGAAGATCCAGGTCATCTCCAGCGTCGCCGGGTCCCGCCAGCGCGCGGCGGCCACGACCACGGCGCCCCGGAGGCGGTAGCCGTGATGCAGCTCGCGGCCGGGCACGTCGGTGTGGCCCTCGATCCAGGCCTCGCGGCCGCAGGTTACGCTGTGACGGCCGCCCGCGTCCGTCAGGTGGAAGAGGCAGGCGTCGCCCGTCAGCTCGAACGCGACCTCGGTGACGCCCAGCGTGTTGGCGTCGATGGCGAAGCGGCCGGCGGCGCGGGTCCAGTCGGCTGGCGCGCCGGCGGCGGCCACACGCCGGACGGCCGGAATGGCGTCCAGCCGGGCCGCCAGTCGCGCGTCGGCCGCCGCGCCGTCGAAGGGGTCCGGCCGGAACCCGCTTGGAAAGTGGTTGAACACGACCGGCCAGATCTTGTCGCTGCCGTCGATGGCGCCGGTCAGCGCCAGGGTCGCGCCGTGCTCGGGAAACACGATCACCATCTGCACGAACATGCCGACCGCGGCGAAGGCCCCGTTGTCGTAGGTCACCCAGTGGTAGCCGTAATGGCCGTTGTCGGCGTGCGGGCGCGTCGCGGTCTCGACCCAGGCCTGTGGCAGCAGTCGCCGACCCTCCCACAGACCGCCCTGCGCCATCAGCACACCCAGCTTCAGGACGTCGGACGTGCGACCTGTGAAGCCGTTGCCGCCGGGGTTGATGCCGTCGGGGCCGACGTCCCAGGTCTCGCCGTGGATCCCCATGCGTTCGAACAGCGCGGGGCGCAGCTGCTCGTGCAGGGTCTTGCCGGTGACGCGATGCAGGATCGCCGCCAGCATGTAGCTGGCCGCGCTGGAGTAGACGAACGTCGTGCCCGGCCGATGCACCACCGGGATCTTGAAGAACTCGGCGATCCAGCTGGCGTCGATGCCGCGCCAGAGCGAGCCGCCCACCTCGCTGGCGTGGCCGGTCCGCATGGTCAGCAGGTCCTCGACGGTCATGGCCGCGAGGTTCTCGTCCACCGTCTCGGGCAGGGCGTCGGGGAAGAAGTCGATGACCTTGTCGTTGAGCGCCAGCCGGCCCTCCTCGATGGCCAGGCCGACGGCGCAGGACGTCAGGCTCTTGGCCAGGGAATGCATGATCCGCGGGCGCTGCGGCCCATACGGCCACCACCACGCCTCGGCCACCACGTGGCCGGCGCGGTGCAGCATGAGACTGTGCAGTTCGAGCCCCTTGGCCTCGACCTCGTCCAGGAAAGCGATCACCGCATCGGCGTCCACGCCGGAGCTGCTTGGCGCGCCGCGCGCCAGACCGTCGTCGGACTGCGATCCGCGCGCCGGTTGCTCATCTGGGGAGTTCGAAGATATCGGCATAATTCAATCGGTTGGAGGTGCGATGAAAAGTACGCGGCGAGGCGGCTGCTCAGCCAAGGTCGATACGGTTGACCGGCTCGGCCGTCAATGTATTTTGTATTTTCAGCATTGAGAAAACGAAAAACATCCGAGATGGACTCGACCTTGTCATCGGCCCTGGCCGGGCTTGCCGGCGCAGCTGCGCTTTGGGCCGCCGGAGTCGGCGCCGCGGAGGCGGCCGATTGCGCCGCCCTGAAGGACCTGGCCCTGCCGCACGCCCAGATCACCCTGGCGACCTCGATGGCCGCGGGCGCGTTCAAGGACGACACCCGGCTGCCCGACGACGAGGTGCATATCCAGCGCGACCTGCCCGCCTTCTGCCGGGTGCGTGGCGTCTCGCGCCCGACGCCCGATTCCGAGATCGAGTTCGAGGTCTGGCTCCCGGAGGCGGCCTGGACGCGGCGGCTGCACATGGTCGGCAACGGCGGCTATTCGTCGAACATCTACTACGCCCAGATGGCCCAGCGCCTGCGCGTCGGCGACGTCGCCGTGGCCACCAACACCGGCCATCGCGGCAAGGACCTGAGTTTCGGCGTCGGCCATTCCGAGAAGATCGCCGACTTCGCTCATCGCGCGGTCCACGAGTCGGTCGTGGCGGCCAAGGCGGTGACCGCCGCCTACTACGGCGCCCCGGCCGACCATGCCTACTTCAGCGGCTGTTCCACCGGCGGCTACCAGGCGCTGATGGAGGCCCAGCGGTATCCGGACGACTTCGACGGCATCATTGCTGGCGCGCCGGGCAACAACCGATCGGCCCTGAACATGGCGTTCCTCTGGAACTACCAGGCCAACCATCGGCCCGGCGACGACCGCCACCCGATCCTCGACGCCGACAAGCTCAAGCTGATCAACCGCGCCGCCATCGCCCGCTGCGACCGCCTCGACGGCGTGGCCGACGGCGTGATCAACGACCCGCGCCTGTGCCGCTTCGACCTCGCCGCGCTGCAGTGCGCCAAGGGCCAGACGACCGGCTGCCTCACGCCTCTCGAGATCGCCGCGGCGCGCCGGATCTACGCGGGGCCCAGCGATCCGCGGACGGGCCGGGCGATCTACCCTGGCTATCCGTTCGGCTCCGAGGGCGTGATGGCCTCGGCCGACGACGACCATCCCGGCTGGACCGGCTATTGGGCCGATCCAGACAAGCCCACCGAACCGCAGCGCGTCGACTTCTTCCGCCACTGGGTGTTCGACGACCCGAAGTGGAGCTGGTGGCGCTTCGACTGGGGCCGCGACGTCGCCAAGGTGCGGGCGAAGATGTCGGCGACCTTCGACGCCAACAGCCCGGACCTGCGCCGCTTCGCCGGCCGGCATGGCAAGCTGATCATGTTCATGGGCTGGCAGGACCCGGTGGGGGCGCCGCCCGAGGCCATCAATTATTTCGAAGCCGCGCGCGCCGCGACGCCGGGGGCGGACGGCGTCCTGCGCCTCTACATGATCCCCGGTATGGCCCATTGCGCCGGCGGTCCCGGGGCCACCAACGTCTCGTCCGCGACCCGGGACTCCATGCCGCCGGTCAGCGACGCCGCCCATGACATGGCGATCGCCCTGCAGGACTGGGTAGAGAAGGGCCAGGCGCCCCGCGCCCTGATCGCCACGCACTACACCGAAGGGAAGGGCCCCCGGACCGTCGCCTTCCAGCGGCCGCTCTGCCCTTATCCGCAAGTCGCCCGCTATCGCGGCGGACCCCAGGACCTGGCCGCCAGCTTCGTCTGCGCCGCCCCCAAGCCCGCCCGGAAAGGCTGACCCCCGCATGCCCGCCAAGCTCCTGCTGATCAAGCTGCACCGCTGGGTCGGCCTCGTCGTTGGCCTGCTGGTCATCCTCCAGGGGGTGACTGGCGCCGCCGTGGCCTTCCGACACGAGCTGAACCGGCTGATCCATCCGCAGGCGCTGGTGGTCGCACCGCCCGCCCACGCCGCGCCGCTGGCGGCTATCGCGGCCGCCGGCAAGGCCGCATTTCCGGACCGCAAGCTGGCCCGCATCGACCTGCCCGTCGCTCCTGACGACGCCTACATGGTGCGGCTCGACGCGCCGAGCGGCGACATCGCCTACGCCGCGGTGGATCCCCGCACGGCGCAGGTGCTGCGCCAGGGGCCGCTGGCGGCGTGGCCGGTGGAGTTCCTCTACCAGCTGCACATGAACCTGCTGTCCGGCGAGACCGGCGAGCGGATCGTCGGCTTCACCGGCTTCGGCCTGCTGTTCATGCTGCTGACCGGCCCGTTCGTCTGGTGGCCGGGCCTCGGCCGCATGCGCCAGGCGCTGACGGTCAACCTGTCGGTCGATCTGCATCGCGGGACGCGGGATCTGCACCGGTTGGCCGGCCTTCTTGCTGTCCCGATCCTGCTGGTCAGCGCGGCGACCGGCCTCTTGATGGCCTGGCAGCCCTGGCTCTCGCCCGCGGTGAACCTGGTCGCGCCGGTCGTGGAGACCAAGGCGCCCAAGGCCGCGCCGGGGCCCTGCGCGCAGCCGGCAAGCCTCGACGACGCCGTGACGTCCGCCGCCGCACGCCATCCGGGCCAGACGATCAAGAGTGTCCGGTTCCCCGGCAAGGGCGGCAAGGTGGTCGCGGTCTATTTCCGGGCGCTCAACACCTCCAACGGTCGGGCCACCGACCACGTCTGGGTCGACGCTTGCAGCGCCAAGGTGCTGCGCGAGAAGGGGGCCCTGACCGAGGCCGCCGGCTCCCAGTTCTTCAACGGTCTGCTCTGGGTCCACACCGGCCAGTGGCTGGGCGTGGTCGGGCGCGTCCTCGTCCTCCTCGGCGCCCTGACGGCGGCCGGGCTCGGGATCAGCGGCTTCATCCAATGGCTCGCCCGCAACGCGCGGCTGCGTCGCAACCGCGCCGCCCGCCAGGCGAAGGCGCTCTAAGTCAAAGAGATCGAGCCTGTTCATCCGGTTCAGATGATTCCATCTGAACCGGACAGGCTCTAGGCCGAGAAGACGATGCAGGTGGGGCTGCCCACCTTGGCGACCTGGGCCGGCGCGCCGAGGGCTCCAGTTTTCGCGTCCACGGCCAGCGCCATGATGCTGTCGCCATCCTCGTTGGCGACGAACAGGGTGCGTCCGCCGGGCGCCAGCGCGAAGAAGCGCGGCGTCTTCCCGCCCGAAGCCTGCCAGCTGCGCGGCGTCAGCCGGCCCGTGCGCGCGTCGATCGCGAAGACCCCGATGTCGTCGGCGCCGCGGTTGGACGCATAGACGAACCGGCCGTCGGCCGAGACCTCGATCTCGCTGGCCCGGCTGTCGCCGGTGAAGCTGTCGGGCAGCGACGGCAGCACCTGGAAGGGTGCGAGCGCGCCGGTCTTCGGGTCGTACCGGAACGCCTCGATCGTCGAGTTGAGTTCGTTCAGGACGTAGGCGTGCGTGCCGTCCGGTGTGAACGCCACGTGCCGCGGTCCCGCGCTCTCCTGGGCGTGCGGCGCGCCAGGAACCAGCGTCAGCTTGCCCGCCGCATCGAGGCTGTAGCTCTCCACGACGTCGCGACCCTTGTCGGGCACGACGACGAAGCGGCCGGCCGGGTCGAACTGCACCTGGTGCGGCTTCGGGAACGGCTGCTCCAGCTTATGCGGGCCCAGCTTGCCCTTCAGGGTCACCAGGTCGGTGAGCCCGCCCAGCGCCCCGTCCGTCGCCAGCGACAGCACCGCCAGCCCTGAGGCGTAGTCCGGCGTCGTCACGTGGTTGGCGATCACCAGGAAGCGGTTCGACGGGTCGACCGCCAGGTGCACCGGGTTCATCCCGTGGGTGGAGGCGCGGTTCAGGAAGGTCAGCTGCCCGGAGGCCGGGTCGATGCGGAAGGCGCTGACTTCGGTCGAGTCGCCGTGCACGGCGTAGAGCGTGCGCCGGCCATGGGCGAAGGCGAGGTAGGAGGGATTGACCAGGTCGCCCAGCTTTTGGACGCGGGTCCAGGCGCCGCCGGCCGGATCGACGCGGTAGACGTTGATCCCGTCGCCGCGGGCGTTGCGCTCCCGCGAGGTGCGGCAGCCCACATAGGCCAGGTAGCTGGCGCCCTGCATCCTCACACCCTCCCTGGCGGCGGCGGTCGACGCGATCAGGCCGCCCGCGGCGACCGCCACAACCCATCGCCTCGACGGTCCCAAGCCTTCGTCCTCCGGTCGCGAACGCCAGCCTAGAGGGACAATTGTACTTTTGGAATTGAAAATGTAATCGTTCGGGCGACGCCGTTCAGGGGGAGCTCATGACCATCGCCGCCGCCGACGGGTTCGAGCAGACGGTCCCGCGCAAGGTGTTCTGGCGGATCATCCCGCTCTGCTTCGGCCTCTACGCCATCTCCTACCTGAACCGCGCCAACATCGGCTACGCGGCGCTGCAGATGAACCAGGAGCTGGGGCTCTCCAGCCAGGCGTTCGGCTTCGCCGCCGGCGTGTTCTTCCTCGGCTATTTCCTGTTCGAAGTGCCCAGCAACCTGGCCCTGGCGCGGTTCGGGGCGCGAGTGTGGATCGCGCGCATCCTCGTCACCTGGGGCGTGCTGGCGGTGGTCAGCGC
>Ga0105238_10002719_pt1 | contig 17608 bp, 20 predicted proteins | sample KBSC34metaG_FD_81526 | JGI IMG/M metagenome (GOLD analysis project Ga0105238, IMG submission 81526) | Corn rhizosphere microbial communities from Kellogg Biological Station, Michigan, USA - KBS C3-4 metaG | ecosystem: Host-associated > Plants > Roots > Rhizosphere > Soil | place: Michigan, USA... | reverse complement strand
TAAATGGATTTGATAGTTTCCTGTTAGCCATGCGGGTCAGGACATCTGCGCTTTACGGGTGGGGTCGGTCACATCGCGATCCCGAAACGCTGCCTCGGTTCCTGATTTGTTTGGTTATTTGTAAAGATGTCGCCAGCTTTTTTCGATCCTAATCTGTTGGTGAGTGGCGTTCGGAAATGGCGATCTGATCGGAAGTTCGGTTAATGGCTTTTGTAGTTCTGTATGCATTTCTGCTAGTCCCAAGTTGCCTTGGTTAGATCGTGGAATCAACCTCAATGTCCTTTTTCCGATTAGAGGTGAGTATGGTTGTCAAGACTCAATATGACGGATCTCGTGTTTCAGGTTTGTATGTGGGCGCCCACAACGTAAAGCGCTATTTTTCAAAGCGCGTCCAGGAAGTCGAACTCCAACTGGATCACCTGCAGATCCAGTGTGGATTGACAGCTCGATTCTGGGATGGCCAGCCAGAGATTCACGATGCTCGACTGTGCGATTGGCTTGAATCGAAACATTTTCGTGACAAGCCCTCCCGTACACCGGTACCACTGGCGTTGATTCCTTCTGGAAGGAATTCATTTAAGGTCGCGCCGCTCGATTCAAATGGGAAGAACCGCAGGAGTCGAGTGATGTCGAAACCGGGCGCTCGCCAGGAAGTCCGTCCCGCCATGGGTTTTGGCGCCCCCGACGAGAGTTATACGATGTTCGGCGTGGCATAAAGCGGCAAAACGGAACATGAAAAGTAGCAGGTGAACCATCAGGGCAGGCCGCGAACGGCCAATATACTCTGACCTTCAGACAGGTAATTGAACGTGTTTTGAATGACATATCCTGCCTCGGAATGCTTACCGGGAGCACTTATAGGACGTCTAACTTGTATCTCTTGTATCTCTCAGCCAGGTTACCCGACACGGACTCAACGTTCGGAGGAGCACAATGATAGTGAAAGCGCAATATTGCGGAAACCATGTAGCTGGACTGTACGTCGGCTCGAACAATGCGCGCCGTTATTTTTCAAAACGTAATAGGCAGGTCGAATTGGAACTGGGTCACCTGCGCATTCTTTGCGGTCTGAACCCGCCATTTTGGCAAAATAAGCCGGCTATTGAAGACCCTCGTTTGTGTGTTTGGCTTGAGACAAAGCATCCCCAACAGGCACCAAGCCAGACTGAGATTCCGCTGGCGCTGGTACCGTCAGGCAAAAACTCGTTCAGACTGGCGGAGATTGCAAGGAAGGCCAACGCGCAGCTCAAAAAACAGAGGGTGTCATCAGAGAGGGTCACCTCTGAACCCGGGCCAGATTGGAATTAGGCAAGTAACGAGACATTGAAAGACAACTTTTTACCAGGGAAGCAACGGAGCCGAATTATGCAGATGCTGGAACCGACAGAAACGAAGAGGATGCGTGCAATCGAAGCGCTGAAGTCAGTGCTGACTCATGTGTCAGGCGTAAAGCTTAAAGACATTGATATCGATGAGCAAGATCTTGAGAGTCTCATCGAAATAGTTGCGCATGTTGAAGTATACGGACGGGCCCACACGCTTGCCTGCATGCTGGTGTCTAGTGATGAGCCACAGCAGGCGCGTGAATCCATTCTGGATTTCTGCAATCGCACGCTGAATTGCACAGATAAGGCCACACCAGTGCTGATTGCGCAGCGGCTTTCATCCGATCTGCAGAGACTTGGCCGCGAAACCAAAGCCGGTGTTCTCGATCTCGAGGGCAATGCGCGCATTGAACTTGGCGACACGTTTATTGCGTGCCATGAACTGAGCCGGCCGGAAAATCGAAAGGCCCCGCGCTCACAGCCGGTAAAAGATTCTGGACAGGCTGGCGCCGTGGCTTAGTGCCAGTCGAAGCGCTCTAAATGTCTGGATTTTCAATGGGGGCCTGACTGTGTTCGCGTCGGCCCTCATTTCCTTCTAAGTCCCAGTTACAAGCCGTGAACAGATTTCGAGCGCCTGAACATCTGCACATTCGTCCCGTAGACAACTTAAAACCACCCAAACGCATTTAAGTTCCTTTGCGGTTGCTGGAGCCCCGGTTTCTCGCTTACTGGCGCATCCGGCAAACGTTGCAACGGAGGCGTGCCATGATCGTAAGAGCACAGCCCAAAGGGCGCGGAGCTACCGGACTCTATATTGGCGCAAGAAACGCACGACGCAACTTCAAACGGTGTGCCACTGGAGTCGACCTGCAACTCGGACACATTCAGATCCACTGTACATTTCCACCGGAATTCTGGCAGGGACAGCCTGAGATTTTCGATACCAGGCTGAGTTCATGGCTTGAGGCAAAGGTGTTTCACGAGCGCTCTTGCCGCTCTCCCATTCCCATGTTGATGATTCCGGCTGAGAAGAACAGCTTCAGGCTGCATCCGATTAAGCTGCCGAGTGTCGCGACGGACCGGCTAATCCCCACAGAGCGGCTGGTTAATAGCGGGGCCGCAAGCATGCGTGTCCGCAAATCCGAGAAGAAGATAAATGGCGGAACCGCCGCATGGCCGGCCTCGCAGCTTCATCCCTGCGAAAATAACTTGGCCCCACAACCCGGTTCGGCCAAATGAATCCGATGAAGATACACCAGGCTGCCTACAGTTCCAGAATCACGGGCATGATCATGGGGCGGCGCCCCGTTGTTTTCTGGATTAGACGCTTAAGGTCCGCGCGCACTTTCTCCTTGACCATTCCATAATCGGACTTCTGCTCAGTGCTCAAGCCATCCAGGGTAGCGAGCACTACCTGTCGAGCCTGGTCAGTGATATCAGCGCCCCCAAAGCCGCGCATCACAACTTCAGGATGCTGCTCAATTTTGCCCGTGTGCTTGTTTATAGCGAGCACCGCAAGCACGATGCCATCTTCCGACAGAATGCGGCGATCGCGAATGATCAGGTCTTCAACAGCTTCGTTCGTTGAACCGGAGTCAATCAGAATGCGCCCTGCGGCCACCTTGTCCTTCTTGCGGGCGTCGTTCTTATCAAGTTCCAGCACATCGCCGTCTTCAAGGACAATGGCGTGTTCTACTGAACCCGTTTCCATGGCCAGGTGCGAATGGCGCCGCAGGTTACGGTAATCGCCGTGTACGGGAATGAAGAATTTAGGCCGCACTAGATTGATCAGTAGCCGCATCTCTTCCTGGCTGCCGTGTCCGCTCACGTGGATCAGACCGTTCGAGCCGTCGTCTGCAATCACGTTTGCGTCGCGGCGATAGAGATGATCCATGACCCGGAAGATAGCCTTCTCATTACCGGGAATGATGCGCGAGCTAAGTACGACAGTATCTCCGGAATCGACGCGCGCATGCTTGTGATTATCCACCGCGGCTCGGCTCAGCGCGCTCATTGGTTCGCCCTGCGTACCGCTGATCAGAATCATCAACTGTTCAGGAGCCACGTCGCGCATCTGTCCGGGCTGAATGATCAGGCCCGGTGGAATATCCAGGTAACCGAGGTCCTGCGCAATTTCAGTGCTCTCCATCATGGAGCGCCCCAGCACCACAACTTTGCGCATATGCGAGCGCGCCAGCTCCAACGCAATGCGAATGCGGTAAATGGATGAAGAGAAGCAGGTGAAAAAAAGTTTCTTCTTTGTACGCGAAAAAACTTCATCCAGCCGCGGAATCACTGCGCGTTCGCTGGGTGTGTATCCGGGACGCTCCACGTTAGTCGAGTCCTGCAGCAATGCGAGCACGCCACGCTTGCCGTACTCGGCAAAGGTATGCAGGTCGAAAGCTTTGTCATCCAACGGCGCCAGATCTATCTTGAAGTCGCCGGTATGAATCACCACACCGACCGGCGTTTCAACCGCCAGCGCAACGCAATCAACCAGCGAGTGCGTAACGCGGATCGGTTCGATTGTGAACGGACCGATGGTGAACTTCTCTTTCGGCGTGATTTCGACCAGTTCGATCTCATCAAGCAGTCCGTGCTCTTCAAGCTTGCCTTCAACATAGGCCAGCGTGAACTCGGTTGCGTACACCGGAACCTTGATTTCGTTAAGAATCCACGGCAGGCCACCGATGTGGTCTTCATGGCCATGGGTAAGAACAATGGCGCGAACGTGCTGTCTGTTCTCAATCAGGTAAGTGATGTCCGGGACCACGATGTCAACGCCCAGAAGCTCCGTCTCGGGAAACATCAGACCGGCATCAATGACGATAATGTCGTCTTCCCAACGTAGCGCAAGGCAGTTCATGCCGAACTCGCCTAGGCCACCCAGGGGAATAATTTTCAGTTTCTTAGTTTGCATCTGTCACCTTTGATGCTAACACTCATTCGCTTCATGACCTTGCCATCGGGCTACGTACTTTCACGATCTGAACAGGATGCGGCCCCGTCAACCCGTTGAAAGGCAACCATAATTCAGCTTAAAAATTCGCCACTACAGCCCTTTCATGTCCACGTTTAGGGGACTATCCTTATGGCGTGGAAGCTTTGGCGCAAAGGGCATCATTCGCCGTTGCTTTCACCCGGGCGCAAGAGACGGAGCAAGTGGTTGGGCTTCGTACTGCGTAGTCCAACCCTGTGCCGCCTTTGGCATGTTCCACCCGGAACGGCGGGTGCCTGTCTGTAACCTGAACGCCAGATTCAGAGAGGATCCTGCCAATCCCAAGGGAGGAAACTCATGAAACATGCGGATCCGAATGTGATTTCACTCAGCAACCAATCGGCAACTTCGATCAGCGACGATGTCCTGCACATTCCCAACACGAGCAAGCTGACTCCGGAGGAGATTTCAAAAGCCGTAGCGCACCACAACAAGCACCATTCCAAAGACAAGCCGTTGCGGTTTGCGCAAACCGCCGAGTCTACCGCACAGTCTCGCAAAAGACCGAAATAGTAAGAAGCGGGCACAGGATCACTGTGGCTCGCAGCGCAACAAAGGCGCTGCGAGCCATCGATTGCACTCCGTCGCGAGCTATTCGCCTGCCGCTTTAGCTAATTGCCCCAGATGATTCAGATCGTGTCCGGCCATTGTTTCAATGATGGTCTGAAAGGTAACTTGGCCGCGTTCCGGATGTGTTCCCGTGCGCGAGGCCGCCTCGGGCATCACCTTTTTGATCAGTTGCAGATTCCATCCGCGCAGGGATGTAAAACTATTAAGCGCGCCCTCCGCCGTAATCCCGCCGTAATTCACGGCCCACTTATCCTGATTGAAGGGCTGCAGCAAGGGCGAATCTTCCGCAAGAATCTGGCGCAGGCGGAAACCGAATGCAATTTCACAATCGGCTAGATGACTGACAATTTGCGCGGGGCTCCACTTGCCCGGTGCAATCGGCGCGGAGAGCTTCTCGGGACTGATGGCTGCGAGAGCCGACGCGAGTGCGCCGGAAGTCGAAGCCAATATGGTTTCAACTGAACGTCCATACAGATATTTGTCGTTTGGGTTTTCCTGGCTCATTTTAAGCGTCTCCTGAATCTTGGCTGGTTGAGCGCGAGGCTACCCGAGATATTGCTTTGCCATACGCTGCCATGCAGGCCAGTTGTGCGAGTCATGCACGTCCCAGATAAAAAGCTGGTGCGGAACGGCCTTCGCACTTAGCACGGCTCCCAGAGCCTGGTTCTGCGCCAGGCAATGGTCATCCCATCCCGTAGCCAGCACATAGTTGCAATTGCGTTTGAACCGGTTGAGGTACCACTCGTCATTAAGATTTGCCAGGTACTGCATTGGCAGATTGAAGTAGCTGTCCTGATCATAGTAGCCATCGAGAAACGTGGTCAGGTCGAAGACGCCAGAGAGCGATAGGAAACCAGTAATCGTCTCTGGATGCCTCAATGCGATGTTCACGGCGTGATAGCCGCCAAGGCTGCATCCCATCGCCAGCAATGAAGGATGATCGTTCTTGCCGCGAATCGTTGGTACGACCTCATCCAGGATGTAGCGCTCATATTGCAGATGACGGGCAATCCTAAGCCGCGGCGGAAGCCTGCTGTTGTACCAGCTTTCTGCGTCGACTGAATCCACACAAAACAATTGCAGATGGCCGGCCTGGATTTTCTCAGCGAGTGCGCCCACCATGCCGTGATCTTCAAACTGGTAAAAGCGACCGCCCGAAGTTGGAAACACCAGCACCGGATGCCCAGTATGGCCGAAGACCAGCATTTCCATCACGCGGCCAAGCCGAGCCGACAGTCCCTTGTGATACTCACGATTCACAGCACGCGCCGCCCCGGCGCTCTCGATAATCAGATTTCGTTCAAGCGCCGATTTGCTGTTACTGTATCAGGCCAGGTAACGCCTCTGTATTGGCGCAGCACTGCTGAGCCAACCCCTGAGAATCAATCGCTTTCAGACGCCACGCCGTTTCCCCGAAAACGGTTGGAGCTTGCCCAAAATCGCCATATCAGCGATACTTAGGTGTTGAGTCTTGCCCGGGCCGGACTAGGAGTCTGGCCTTTGTTTTGGGTGCGTGCGCGTGAGAAACCCGCCACCTCAACACAGTCTCTGCAGCTCTGAAAGGAACAGATACGCCGTGGTGATGATTCGTTTGGCGCGCTTTGGCGCCCGCAAGCAGCCCTTCTACCGGATCGTGGTCATTGAAAAGGATCGCGCCCGCAATGGACGTTTTATCGAAGTAGTAGGAACCTATAACCCTCGCACCAATCCGGCCACCGTCGATTTGAAGCAAGAGCGGATTGATTACTGGCGCGGCGTCGGCGCTCAACTCTCCCCGATCGTCGAAAAGCTGGTTTCCAAGGCCCCGGCTCCGGCTGCTGCCTAGAAATTAAGCTCTCCCCTAGAAAAAATTGTGTGCAAACTGAACAGGTGTGCGCGCAGAATTGCTGACGGCCATGGGGCTGTGCTGCTAGTATTCGCGCACAGCTTCATATCGCCATTTCGATATCGAAGGTCAGGGGCAAGAGCATGACCCAAAATGACATGGTTGTAGAGACGCCGGTAGCCGAGTTGGTCAGGGAAATAGCCCAGGCCCTAGTTGACGACCCAGCAGCTGTCGAAGTGCTGTCAGTCAATCGGGACGAAAACACCGTCCTTAAACTCCGCGTAGCTCCGCAGGACGTTGGCAAAGTGATTGGGAAACAGGGCCGCACCGCGCGGTCGGTTCGCACCATCCTCGGCGCGGTGAGCATGAAACTTCATCACCGCTATACGCTCGACATCCTCGAAGAGGACGACGAAGCTTAAATGGTTGCTGCCCGTGAATCCGGCACGCCTCCCTCGCCGGATAACGCAAAGCTATCCGGGCGCGCTCCTGAAGTCGACGACTGGGTTTGGCTGGCCCGTCTTCGCCGGCCACAAGGTCGCAAGGGCGAGCTCTACGCCGATATTCTGACCGACTTTCCTGAAAAGTTCGCCGAACGAAAGCAGCTCTGGTTGCTGAGAGACGACATGGCCATTCAGCGGCCGGGTCGGTCACCCCTTCAGTCATCCACGGTGCCGCGGCAGATTAAGCTGGTGAATCACTGGCTGCATAAAGATGGAATAGTGCTGCATTTTGAAGGCGTGAACTCAATCAATGACGCCGAAGCACTCACCGGCCTCATCGTGGCAATTCCCCGGGAACAGCGCGCCCCTCTGGGGGAAGACGAAGCCTACGTAGGCGACCTGATGGGCTGCGCGGTCTTCGATGTGGCGACCGGCCAACCCGTAGCCGTCGGTGAAATTGAATCGGTGGACCGCGTCGCCGGTCCGGTTCCCCTGCTTGTGGTGCGCGGAGCAGATGCGTCGCGCAAGAGCGAGATCTTGATTCCCTTCGCAAAGAGCTATCTTCGCAATGTCGATATCGCCGGCAAGCGCATAGAGATGGCATTGCCCCCCGGTCTTCTCGATCTGAACGAAGCAGAATAGGCGCTTGCTGTCTTGGAAAATGTGGAGCACAGCGCCTCGGAAAGAGCCGCGCGTGTTTTCGAAGACACTTACCAGAACGAAAGATGGGTACGGGCTAAATGCCCGTACCCATCCTGCTTTGCCTTTCAACTGTTGGATTGCCCCTACTTCTTTTTCGGCTGGCGGGCAATGATCATCGGTGAGATTTTGTCGTACGTGGCTGCGGGAACAATGCCCTTGCTTTTCAGTTGAGTCTTGTTCGCATACGGACGTCCCGCAATAATCTTTGCCGAGTACGCATCGCCGACACCGGGAAGAGCCTTCAGCTGATCTGCGGTTGCCGAGTTGATGTCGACAAGCTTGGAGGTTGATTCTGCTTTGGCGGATTCCGGAGCTTTGGTAGTCGCTGCGGCTTGCGCCTGTTTCGACCCCGGGGCAGACTTCGTCTGCAATGCCCATCCCGGAAGTACGGCAAGCAAAGCTCCGGCAACAAGCGTAAGAACGGCCGTGGAGTAGCGTGCGATTTTCATATCCTTCTCCTTTGTTTTCTTTTGGTACCGTTTTGCCCGCGCAAATCGTAAGTTACTGGCTCATTTGGGTTCAAGATGTAATTCGAACCGTCTGAGATTTTTCAGGTGCTGAACGGCGCGGGAAGTCAGCTCTTCCTGCCAAACATGCCCTCAACCGAGCCAATGACGTTCCCAAGTCCGGCGGGATTATTTTCTGTTCCCTTACCCTCTTCCTGAAGACCCAACATCGGCATTACTGTGTTTTGCAGCGACTCCGGGAGTTTCGAACGCAGATGGTTGGCGAAGAATTGAACTACGGCCTGAGACTGCTGTTCGTTCAGGCCAACTCTTTGTTGCAGCAACTGTATGAGTTCGTTCACGTTGAAATCTCCTTTCCAAGATCGGCACCTTGTGAATTTTGAAGCTGGTTCGTCTGAATGATGCTTTTGAAAGCCTGCATCGCCGTATGCGATCCAGTCGGCCTTCGAACCGACTTCCCGCGTTAATCAGGCGATTCCCATCGAGAATCCACCCGACCAAGGTTGGTGATTCCGACATCACCAATTGGATGGTACTGCTGAAAACCGGGTCTATCGGCGAAAATACTTGGCGATGGGTATCTGCGAGAATGGACCTCGTCTGTTGAAGCACGCAACCCGGTGGGTGGCGGCCGCAGCGCTCTGTCTCTCCATCGCTTACCCGGTTTCCACTCCCGGTGCTCCGGCGGAACCGGATCGCGGTGTCAAGCAGCGTGAGTTGCCGGGCAGCTATCCGAGCGCTCCATCCAAGCCACCCGCCTTCTCCATTCCCGTTGAGCCCCTGGGATTTTCCGCACCTGGACCAATTTACCTGGGTGAGCGCAATGCGATGGCTTCGCTGAACTTCATCGGCGAAACGCGCCTGCTGTTCACATTTCGCGTGCCAGGACTCATCCGGCGCAATTCAAAGCCCGGTGAAAAAGCGGACTCGGATATACGGCAGATCCGTGCTCTGGTAATTAATATCTCCACCGGAGCGGTGGAAGCTGAAGCGCTCTGGACCGTCCATGACCGCTCGCGCTATTTGTGGATGCTCAATGACGGGCATTTTCTGTTGCGCGACAAGGAAAACCTGAGCGAAGGTGATTCCCAACTCGAGTTGAAGCCTTTGTTGCGATTTCCGGGGCGTCTACTGCGCATCGGCCTGGATCCGGGCCAGCAATACATTGTGTCGAACTCAATAGAACCCGCAGAGCCTGCCGCCAAGTCCGGCGAAGTGGGCAGTCCGGCGACAGCGTCGGCCACAGTTACCCCTGAGGAAAAGCAACCCGATCCTGCCGCACCTGAATTCGTCGTGCGCATTATTCAACGCGAAAGCGGAAAAGTGATGCTGGTGAGCCGCACACGCGGGATGGTGCATCTGCCCATCAACTCTGAGGGCTACATCGAGAACCTGCGTGGACGCGAGAGCGACTGGAACCTGAACCTGAACTACTTCACCGGCGGCAGTCACATGCTGGGTACCGTTGTTTCCACATGCGCGCCGAACAACGAGTTCATCAGTGAGAAAGTCTTACTGGCCACCGGCTGTGATGGATCGGGGGCTATCAAGCTTGTGGCCTTTACTACCGAAGGACGCATTTTATGGGATGAACTGAATCCAGTGACTGCGGTCTGGCCGGTGCAGTTCCACTCAGTGGATGGGCTCCGTATAGCTTTCGAGACGCTGACCGTAACCCACGCGGTCGGCCCATATTCTCCGCTGGCCGATGACGACATCAAGGGACAGCTACTTCGAATTCTGAACACAGCCACTGGCGAGATTGCGTTTGAATCGCCGGTCAGCCCCGTGCTGGATATGGGCGGGAATGCCGCCATTTCGCCCACAGCAAGACGCGTGGCCGTGGTGAACGCTGGCGCAATTCAGGTGTTTGACCTCCCCGCGCCGCCTCCTATCCCGGATCCACCAAATCAACGCCCCTCTCATTGAAGCCTGCCAGAGGGGCTTGCGTGCTCTGGAACCCGTGTAAACTGACCCATGGGAGAGCACTATTGGCCACGGCCCTCGTACACTACTCGGCTGCGGCGGTTTCCGATAGAGGCCGCAAGCGCCCTACCAACGAAGATGCATTCGGCTATTCGATTGAGCAGGGCGTGTTTCTGCTCTGCGACGGGATGGGCGGCGCCGCCGCGGGTGAAGTTGCGAGTTCCCTCGCTGTGGATGAAATGATGCGCGTGCTGAGCGACCGCGCTCCCGAAGTGCAGATCGCTTCGTTCATTGAAGAGGCTGTCAACCTGACGAATCAGGTCATCTATTCGCGTGCCCAGTCAAATTCAAAATTGAGTGGGATGGGAACAACGCTGGTTGCGCTGGTCGCGGAAGAGCGCCGCATCCAGGTTCTGAACATTGGCGACAGTCGGTGCTACAGGTTGCGGGCCGGCAACATGGAGCAGATTACGCAGGATCACTCGCTCGTGGACGAGCAAGTGCGCCTGGGCCGCATGAGCATGGCTGAGGCCGTAACCTCGCCGCTGCGAAACATAATAACCCGCGCCTTGGGAACCCAGAGCCGCGTGACGCCGGATATCTTCGATCTGGAAGCTGAGCCGGGCGATCTGTTTCTGCTTTGTTCCGATGGTTTGACGCGCGAGCTATCAGATGCCGGCATCGAGTCCATTCTCGCCAATGGGCATGCTCTCGATGAAAAGTGCGTTGAGCTGGTGAATGCGGCCAATCAGGCCGGCGGGGCTGACAACATTACCTGCCTGCTGGTGCGCGTCGGGCAATAAGGGCGCGCCATTTCAATTCCGCACATTTATCTACGCATTGAGGAAGCCCGAACGACCAGCGTTGGCGGACTCAGCTCTGTTTTCGGACGCATTGCCTTGTTTGCACTGACAATCGCCAAGGCAAGTTCGGCGGAGAGTTTGCCGATTTGTGAGCTGTTCTGATCGACAGATGTGAGCGGCACCCGCAAGAAATCCGAGTAGGACAGATTACCGCAACCCACTACTGCGACGTCTTCTGGAATGCGCAGGCCCGCCTCGAGGATGGCGCGCATTGCACCAAGCGCAACGGGGTCGTTAAAACAGAAAATGCCATCGGGGCGAGGTTCGACGGCGAGCAGCTTTTTCGCAGCCTCATAACCTCCCGGTTCGCCACGATCGTCACCGGAACTGCCGATCGAGACAACGTACTCGGGGTTGAAGTCCTTCTGGTGGTCTGAAAGTGCTCGCCTATAGCCTTCCAGGCGGCCAAGAGCCGTGCTGGTTTCCGGCCCGCGAATGTGCGCGATCCGTTCGCACCCCTGATCGATCATATGATTTGTGGCCAGCAGTCCAACTTCTTGATCATCCACCCCAACGAAATTTGCCCCCAGGCCCGTGAATCGGCGATCAATGAGGACGTATGGAATCTTGCGCTCTTCCATTTCGCGGAAGCTTTCCACGGTCAATTGCGCCGAGGCGATGAGAATCACGTCGACACGGCGGGCCAGAAGCTGATTGATCTCCTGGCGCTCCAGTTCAGGATCTTCTTCCGATGACGTGATGATCAGGCTGTATCCCTGGCCTCGAATTGCATTTGAAACTGCTTTAGCCACCTGAGCAAAGAAGGGGTGCAGCAAATCGGGCACAACCAGCCCAATGGTCCAGGTGCGTCCGGTGATAAGCGCCCGCGCAGCAAGGTTTGGCTGGTAATTCAGCTCCTCCATGCGCTTTAGAACGCGATTGCGGGTTTCTTCACTGATATCGGAGTGGCCGCGCAGAACCTTTGAGATTGTCACCGTTGACAATCCCATGTCCATTGCGATGTCCTTCATGCGAACAGGTCCGGTATGAGCCCGGGACCGCTTTGGCTTGCTACCCCGCGACTTCGTGTCTGCTTTGTTGGCCTTCATTCTTTCCTATCGAAGAATAAACCAATGTATATTGTCGGGCCAATCCTGCCCCGTACATTAATCCGCCGAAGCATGACCGGTGACTTCGTTGACCGCGAGAGATTTGGAGCGTTGACACGATTAGGAATCGACGCGTATGCTTCAGGGAATTGCAGTTATCGGTAACTAAGCTTCGCGGGAGCAAGTATAAAATGAGTGCGCCGGTTTATACCCAGGCAGTGCCTGTCGATCCTGGTTCTGTACCCCAACGAAAACTCTACACTGGCGCAAGCATGCCTGCCGTTGGACTTGGCACGTTTGGCTCCGACCACGTATCGCCAGACCAGGTGGCCAATGCGGTGCTGGGAGCCGCGGCCGTAGGTTATCGCCACTTTGACTGTGCTTCCGTTTACGGAAACGAACGTCAGGTTGGAGCCTCAATTGAACAGATCATCAAGCGGGGCATCAAGCGAGAAGAGCTTTGGGTTACTTCAAAAGTCTGGAACGATAAGCACGACGACGTGATCAATTCCTGCCGTCAGTCGCTTGAAGATCTTCGCCTGGAATATCTGGATCTCTATCTGGTCCACTGGCCGTTTCCTAATTTTCATCCACCGCATTGCGATGTGACCTCGCGTAGTCCTGATGCCAAGCCCTACATCCACGAGAACTACATGAAGACCTGGCGGCAGATGGAGCAACTGGTCGACATGGGCCTGGTGCGCCATATCGGCACCTCGAACATGACAATTCCCAAGCTGAGGCTGGTACTGCGCGATGCGCGCATTAAGCCGGCGGCCAACGAAATGGAGTTGCACCCGCACTTCCAGCAGCCTGAATTCTTCAAATACGTGGTCGACAACGGGATCGTTCCGATTGGTTATTGCCCCATTGGGTCTCCAGGGCGGCCAGAGCGCGACCGAACCCCGGAAGACACCACACCCACGCAGGATCTCGTGATTCTGGATATTGCCAAACGCCGCGGCATTAGCCCGGCGGCAGTCTGCATCAAGTGGGCCGTGCAGCGCGGGCAGGCTCCGATTCCTTTCTCCGTCAACCACTATCGCGACAACCTAGAATGCGTAACCAAAGATCCACTCACAGGTGAAGAGATGCGCGCCATCGCAGCCATCGACCGCAACTGCCGCTTGATCAAGGGACAGGTTTTTCTGTGGAAGGAAGGTCAGTCATGGGAGGCGCTGTGGGACATGGACGGCGAAATCACGCCTCCGTAAATGCAGGTTCTAGCGATTAGCGACCAGCTTTAAGCAGCAGCGCGTTGTTGGACAAGACTCATCTTGTGTTACCGCGTGAAATCAATTTCAGAATTGTGCACCATTTGCTGGAGAAGAACTGATGAACGACACTATGACCGCGGCATACCTGCCCGGCGATTCGACTGTTGTAATGCGCACCGTGTCTGTACCCACTCCGGGCCATGGTGAAGTGCTGCTTCGGATGAAAGCCTCGACCATTTGCGGTTCCGATATCCGCTGCATTTATCACGAACATCTTGGCAAAGGCCCGGAAGGGTATCAGGACGTGATCGCGGGTCACGAGCCATGCGGGCAAATTCTCAAGACGGGACCGGGTTGTCGCCGCTTTAAGTCTGGCGACCGCGTGATTGTTTACCACATCTCCGGATGCGGCGTCTGCAACGATTGCCGCCGCGGCTACATGATCTCCTGCACCAGTGCGCAATATCGCCGCGCCTACGGGTGGCAGCGAGACGGTGGAATGGCGGAGTACATGATCGCCGAGGAAAAGGACCTGGTGGCACTGCCGGACGAGCTCTCGTTTGCAGACGGCGCTCAGGTGGCCTGCGGCTTCGGAACTGTTTACGAAGGACTTCAGAAAATCGGCATCAGCGGCGATCACGATGTACTCATCACGGGCCTGGGGCCTGTGGGCCTGGCAACGGGCGCGCTCTGCCGCAAGCTCGGCGCTAAAAAGATCATCGGCATTGACGTTGTTCCTGAACGTATGAAAATTGCGATGGACCTCGGCTTGTGTGATTACGTGCTCGCGTCGGGGCCTGACAACGTTGCGCAAGTGAAGGATCTGACGGCAGGAAACGGCGTGGAGCGAGCTGTTGATTGCTCGGCACATCATGCGGCGCGTGCCACCGCTATCCGCGCAACCCGCAAGTGGGGCAAGATCGTTTTTCTTGGTGAGGGCGGCACTGTTGAATTCAATCCGTCGCCCGACATCATCCACGATCAGAAGACAATCTACGGTTCATGGGTAACTTCAATTTGGCTGATGGAAGAACTGGTGGAGCGGCTGGTGCGTTGGAATCTGCATCCGGCCGATATCATCACCCATCGCTTCCCGCTTGACCTGGCGGCAGATGCCTACGCGCTGATGGCCTCAGGAAAGTGTGGCAAAGTGGCCGTTTGCCAGGACGAAGAACTCAAATAGAATCGCGTGGGAAAAGCTCAATGCCCGATAGTCCGCAAGCAATACAGCAGGATTGGAAAGAAAGGCTCAACGCCTTACTTCCGCTGTATGGTCATCGCAACTGGATCGTCGTTGCCGATTCGGCTTACCCTCTGCAATCTAATCCCGGCATTGAGACGATTTTCGCCGGGGGCGATCAGCTTGCAGCTATCCAGCACGTGCTCGCGGCCATTGCGCAGTGCAGACATATCCGCGCCAATGTGTTTGCGGACAAGGAACTCGCTTACCTTGCGGAGTCGGATGCGCCAGGCGTTCTGAAATATTGCCGCGGCCTTGAGGCGGCTCTCAAGGAAGCAAACGTCAGCTATCTACCGCACGAGCAGATCATTGACAAGCTGGACGAATCTGCTCGGCTCTTCCGTATCCTGCTCATCAAAACCGACATGACGATTCCGTACACGTCCGTCTTCTTTCAACTCGATTGCGGGTATTGGAATACCGACGCCGAGCATCGGCTTCGCAAGGCGCTGTCGGCCGCGTCCGAATAGAAGCTCAGCATGGAAGACCGCGGGGCGGCCCTTCCCAAAACGAAAGGGGTTCAGGAATGAAGTTCAATCGGCGCGATGTATTGAAGTCAATCGGCGGGGTTTGCTCCGCTGCTGCATTTGCCCGCTTCGCAAAGGCGCAGAAGACCTTTGTCGCAACCAGAGAATCGCTACAGTCCTACCAGGTTCCCGACTGGTTCCGAGACGCGAAGTTCGGCATCTGGTCGCACTGGGGTCCGCAGTCCGCAATCGAAGCAGGCGACTGGTACGCCCGCAATATGTATATCCAGGGACAGCCGCAGTATGACTATCACGTACAGACGTATGGTCATCCCTCCAAGGTCGGCTATAAGGACCTGATGAATGTATGGAAGGCCGACAAGTGGGATCCTGAGCACCTTATGGGGCTCTACAAGAAAGCCGGCGCGAAGTACTTCTTTTCGATGGGCGTGCATCACGACAACTTCGATCTGTGGGACTCGAAGTACACACGCTGGAATTCCGTGAAGATGGGCCCCAAAAAAGATGTCGTCGGATTGTGGGCTGCGGCAGCGCGCAAAAACGGGCTGCGCTTTGGCGTAAGCGAACATCTCTGGATTAGCTACAAGTGGTTCGCCGTGAGTCATGCCTCCGATAAGACCGGCTCGCTCGCAGGCGTTCCATACGATGGAATCAATGCCGAGTTCGCCGATCTGTATCACGACGCCGATTGCGCCAAATACGCGGCCAAGCTGGACTGGAACGATGACGGAATTCCCGAGTCGTGGCGCAAGCATTATCTGGATCGCATGACCGACCTGATCGATAAATATCAGCCGGACCTGCTTTACACCGATGGGCATCTGCCGTTTGAAGAGTACGGCCTGAAGATGGTGGCGCACCTTTACAACGTGAGCGCGCAGAAGCACGGCGGCGTAACGGAAGCCGTTTACAACAGCAAGGAAGCCTCCGATTGCGCCACCGCTACCTGCGTCTTGGACCACGAGCGCGGCGTTTCCGACGCGATCTCGACCAACCCGTGGCAGACCGATACCTGCATTGGACAGTGGCACTACAAGCGCGGACAAAGATATAAATCTGCCAAGAAGGTTGTCGATCTGCTCACTGACATTGTGAGCAAGAATGGCAACCTGCTGCTCAACTTCCCGCTGCCAAGCTCCGGCGAACTGGATTTTGAGGAGATGGAGACGCTGAACGGCATTACGAAGTGGATGGAAGTGAATAGCGAAGGCATCTACTCTTCACGGCCGTGGAAGATTTATGGCGAGGGTCCGTCAACGGAGGTCGCCATCAAGGCCGGCAATTTTAACGAGGACAAGCGCCACGACTTTACTGCGGAAGATATTCGCTTTACCACCAAGGGGAACACGCTTTATGCCTTCGTGCAGGGTTGCCCGAAGGATGAAGCGGTGGTAAAAGCCCTTGGATTAGCGAGCCCACAGCAGCCGGGCAAGATCCAGAAGGTGGAAGTGCTTGGCTACAACGGAAACGTGACGTGGAAGCAGGAAGACGCAGCTTTGAAGGTGCAGATGCCGGCAGAAAAGCTATCGGATATCGGGCTCACTCTCAAGGTGCAGTTGAGTTAGGCTCCACGGGCAAATCTCAGGCTATGAGTGCGGGGGGTTGCTGGACTTTTTCAGTGACCCCTCTTTTGTCGGCTCGCGTGTGATTTGCTTGTGCCCAGCAAATCGGCCCAGCGCAAGGCTGGCGCATGCCGTGCAAGCCGCGCTTTGGTAATGGCCATATCGGCCGTCGCGCGCACAATCCAATTGAAGTTGGCCGCACCCACTGATCCCAGGTCCGCATCTGGAACCGGATTCATGAAGTCGATTGCGTACGGCACGCCCTTCTCGACTGCGAACTCCACCGTGTTGATATCGTATCCAAGCGCTCGGCAAAGCTTGAGCGCGTTTTGTTCCACGCGATAAAGCAGGGTTCTGCTGTAACGGGGCGGGTGCTGAAAGTAGCGCTCAGCGTGCGGCATACGCGGATCGTATGCCATAACGCGCACTTTCTTTCGGCCGATCACGTAACACCGGAAATACTCGGTAAAATTGACAGCCTTCTGATACACCATGCAGAGGTCGCGCGTCTGGTCGTATGCCCTAAAGAACTCATCGCGGTTATTCACGTGATGTACGTCGCGCCATCCGCCCCCATTGATTGGTTTCAGAAACCCGTGCTCGCCAACGTAAGCAAACACCGCGTCCCAGTCCAACGGGTACTCCAGGTTGCGCACCGAGCGCTCGGTAGTGCCCTCGGGCAGATTCTTGTGTGGCAGAATCACCGTCGGTGGAACCGGGACGCCGATCTTTTGTCCTAGCGAGTAGTTAAGGAACTTATCGTCGGCAGAGCACCAGAACGGATTGTTGATCACAATGGTTCCGTGCAGTGCGGCGTTCTTCAGGAACGAACGATAGAACGGGATTTCGTGCGATATGCGATCAATGATGACGGAGTAGCGCTGAGCAGCATCCAGCGCCACCGCGCCCGTGACGACGAACTCCGCGCGGATG
>Ga0105238_10002718_pt1 | contig 17614 bp, 18 predicted proteins | sample KBSC34metaG_FD_81526 | JGI IMG/M metagenome (GOLD analysis project Ga0105238, IMG submission 81526) | Corn rhizosphere microbial communities from Kellogg Biological Station, Michigan, USA - KBS C3-4 metaG | ecosystem: Host-associated > Plants > Roots > Rhizosphere > Soil | place: Michigan, USA... | reverse complement strand
TGAGCTCCCGGATATTACCGTAGATGGCCTCATCAGACGACCCATATCCCATTTCCAGGTCCACGGACAATGGCAGATCGACGGTGGCAAGTATCCTGCGGATGACAAAGAGATAGTCGGAAAAAGGCATCCCTTCACCGTCCTCATAACCCAATGCATTGGCGACGGCGGAACTCGATGTGGCTATTGCCGGAAATTCTTTTTCCTGGAAGACCCGGGCGCTTTTGGCATCCCAGACATTGGGCAACACAAATAGATGATCAGACTTATGTAAGTCTTTGAATTGTTGAAATTTGGAAGACATGGCTTATTATTTGTCACAAAGCTATCATGACAAAAAGCCGGAAAATTGAACAAAACGGAACAAAGGATAAATTGAGGAAGGAACTGGGCTACAGGGTGGGTATCTGGAGATCAATTGATGGAAAGGGCCTGGAATTCCCGGTTGTACCGGTTACGATATTGTAAAGGAGATAGGCCGGTAACTTTTTTAAACACTCCACGGAATGCCTTGGGATCGGAATAACCCACCTTATCCATGGCTTCATTCACGCCTACTCTTGTGGATTCCAGGCTTTTCTTTACGGCCTCCATTTTTACCCGCTGTATATATTCCATTACGGAATTGCCGGTAGCCTTTTTAAACCGGCGTTCCAGGTTTCTGCGACCCATCGCGAATCGGGAGGCCAACTCTTCCACGGATATTTTGGAGTGGATGTTTTTCTCTATAAATTCCTGAACGCCCCTGACCTCACTGTCCTCATGGGCTTTTTGCCCGCTGAATATCATAAAGGGAGACTGGCTGTTGCGTTGAATATCGATCTGAAAACCCTTGGCGCAGGTGACCGCTATGTCGCGGCCTGCAAATTTTTCTACCAGGTATACAACCAGATTAAGCCAGGAGTAGGCGCCTCCGCTGGTATAAAGCTTATTCTCATCCGTTATGATCTTGTCTTCCACCAAATTGACGGCGGGGAACATCCTGCGAAACTCCTCTGTGAACTCCCAATGGGTAGTACAGCTTCTTCCATCCAACAAGCCGGTGCCGGCCAGTAAGAAGGCGCCAATACAAAGGGAGGCAACGGCTGCGCCGCGTTCATGCTGCCGGACGATCCAGGACAGCAGGGGTGCATTGTCGAGCAGGATCTTCGCCTTATCTCCATGTACGGAAGGGATAATGATAAGGTCGGTATGCTCTATATCCTGTATCAGGGCCTCGGGGCATACGGCAAAAAGGCCGTTCTTCATCCGGGTCTCCGGCCGTGGTCCCACCAGCTGGACGTTGAAGAGGGGAGACTCTCCTGCTTCTATGAGGTAGTCATTCACCTTCAGGAAGATCTGCTGGGTCCCTTCGATGTTGGTCATGCTGCAATCGCCGTCGGGCACTACGATGGACAGGTGTTTTGTAGGATTCATGCCGTAAATTTAGGAAAGATTGTTACAAACAATTCTTAAAATTGGCCGGGTGGATGAAAGGTTTATTTCATGGCTTTATTTTGCCTGGTGATATCGTCCAACGATGGCTCATCGAAGCCCATCTCTTTCAATATACCTGTGATAAAGGCTGTTTTTCCTTCCACATAGGCATCTATGTCATGCGGGTGCGCTGCAGCCAGCCGTCGTTTTAGTTCGGCATAGGCTTTAGCCTTATGCGGATGGCTGCGCAGGTAATTACGAAAGGCCAGGTGATTTTTCAGACTGGTGCTGCCGGCGAGACAGACGTAGAGGTTGTGTGCGGGCCAGGGGTGTCCATTGAGGGGAGTTTGGGCAGATGTTCGCCGAAAGGCTTCCCTGCCTGGGATGCCCAGGTCTCCTTCGTGTCTGTAGCCCAACCCCTCGAGGACGGTGATGACGGGTGGGAGCATATGACTGTCCTCTATGATGAGATCTATGTCCAGAACGGGTTTGGCAGGAAGCCCTTCCACGGAAGTGCTGCCTACGTGCTCGATACCGACGACATAGCTGCCCAGGTAGCTTCGATAAATGGCCTGTAATTGATCAAAGGCAATAGGCCAGTCGGGTGTGTATTCCTCAATGATGATGCTCATGCCTGGCCTGTGCGAAAAAAATGCCGGATTGATAAAAACTTGCAAATTAATCCATTGGATGCTGCCGGCGAGGATAAGTGTACGGTTTTGATACGCCGGGTGTACATTTGTGGTCTTTATGCTATTCCGCTTCCCGCCCATACCAGTGAATTCCGGTGATCCTACCTTTCTGACAGGAAACCATGCCGTATATGCCAAGCACAAAGTAGAGACACGTCCCGGAAAAAGGACGGTGCTGCTCACGGAACATACGCTGATATTTGTCATGCATGGCATCAAACTCCTTCATTTTCCCGGAGAGACGGTGACGGCGGAGCCTAACAGCGTGATATTGCTGAAAAAAGGCATTTATGTGATGGCGGAGTATTTTGAAGATGGGCTGAGCTTTGAAGCGATGATGATATTTTTACCCCGGAAGGCATTGAAAGATTTTATAGAGGAGAGGTTGGACAGGTTATCGCAGCATGAGGTGGCGGGGAAAGATGGTCTTCCTTTTCTTGTATTCCCGGCCAGCGATCTGCTGACGGAATTCAAAGAGCAGTACCGCGGTTATTTTGGGAGGTCCTTCAGCCATAAGGAGCAGCTGTTGGTCCTGAAGCAACAGGAACTGCTGGTTCTGCTGGCGAGCTCCGATCATGGACAGGCAGTGACCAGGTTTCTGAGATCGGCTATGAATGCAGAACCGGAGGATCTTGCGTCCATCGTAAAAGAATATATGCTACAGCCTGTTACATTGGAAGAAATGGCAAGTCTGTCCAACCGCAGTCTTGCTTCCTTTAAAAGGGATTTTCAGCGTTATTATCAAAGCCCTCCCCGGCAATGGATCAACCGGCAGCGCCTGGAACATGCACGCATGCTGCTGGACAATACGGACGAACAGGTGTCCGATGTCGCCCTGGCATGCGGGTTTGAAAGCACCTCTCACTTTATCCGCATCTTTAAAAAAGAATTTGGAGTTACGCCCCATGTCCTGCGAGCTAAAAAAGCGATTCATTGAGCTTTTTGCGTTACCAGCCGGCCAGGCTTCGATGGTAGTTTTGCCCAAAAATTGCTATGAAAGTATTGATCATCGGTGGCCATGGCACCATCGGCAGGACGGTGGCTGCCGCACTGGCCCACCGGCACGAGATTGTTATTGCAGGCAGGAACAGCGGAGACATACAGGTAGATATTACTTCCCCCCTCTCTATTGAAAATATGTTCCGGCAACTTCAGCAGGTGGATGCCTGTATCTGCACGGCAGGGACGGGTTATTACGGAGATTTTGCCGGTATGCGTGAAGAGCATATGATGCCGGGCATACGGGGCAAGCTATTGGGGCAGATGAATATCGTGCTCATAGGAAAAGATTTTATTACAGAAGGAGGATCGTTTACATTGACTTCCGGTATTGCTGCCGAAATGCCTGCCCGCAACGGCACCTGTGTCGCCATGATCAATGGCGCCGTCAACAGCTTCGTATTGGGCGCGGCACAGGAGCTGAAGGAGGACAAACGGATCAATGCCGTTAGCCCCGGACTCGTGGAAGACTCTATGACACGATATGGGCATTTGTTCCCCGGCTACAATCCTGTACCTATGGATAAGGTAGCCAATGCGTATGTGCTGAGCGTAGAAGGCGCCGTCAACGGGCAGATCATTAAGGTTTATTGAAATGGGCCGTTTAGGTTTTGTTTAAGGGGATGTCTAAGGATGCTGGTGCAGGCTGAGGCCATTGCCATCGGGATCGCTGAAATGGATGAACCTTCCCCAGGGTGTGTCCGCAATCTTTCCATCGGAGAAACCCTTGAGTTCGATCATACCCATGGTGATGCCTTGCTTTTGCAGCTCTTTTACGTCCCCTTCAATGTCATTCGTCTCGATGATGATGCCTTTCAGCGCGCCGGGGGTCATGGCCACCTCTTTATAGGGCCACCAGCTGATGAGTGAAAGACAGGCAGGCTGGCCCTTGTAGCCCATCTGCAGCCATGTCTGACCATTGCCCATCGGCTGTTCAATTACTACTTCAAATCCCAGCTTTTGATAGAATTCTTTTGATCTTTCCTGGCTGGTGACAGGAACGGGGATGATCTCGATCGTTCTCATTTTTTACTTTTTTAGTGATGAGTCAAACGTACAAAGGTTTCTTTTTTAAGACGGGGGGCTAATGCGGTGTATTAGGGGGTGTAATTGCGACAATGAGTTTATCTATCTTTGGATACATGAAGCGCATTTCAATATTGGCCCCCATGCATGCTACGCTCAGCAGTGTAGATGTGCCTCACCAGATATTTCTCCGGGTGAATGATTTCTGCAGATACCAGGGACTACCGCCTGTCTTTGAAGTGGAACTGGTAGGTCTTACCAGGGAAGTGCCGGTGTATGGAGGCATATATACCATCCATGCCGATAAGATTATCGGGGAAGTGGAGCGGACGGATCTGATAGTTATACCGATACTCTGCGGCCCGGCACCGGAGCTGCTGACAGGGAACGAAGACTTCATACCCTGGATACAACAGCAGCATAATCGTGGTGCGGAGGTAGCCAGCCTTTGCGTGGGCGCTTATTTACTGGCGCCGACCGGTCTGCTGAACGGGAAAAAATGTTCCATCCACTGGCATGCTGTAAGCGAGTTCAGACATATGTACCCCGATGTGCATGTTGTCGGCGACAAGATCATCACGGATGAGCAGGGGATCTATACGGGCGGTGGCGGATTCTCATACATGAATCTGCTGCTTTATCTTATCGAGAAATATACGAACAGGGAGATGTGTGTGCTGGCATCCAAAATGTTCCAGATAGAGATCGACAGAAAGAGCCAGGCGCCTTTCGTCATTTTTATGGGCCAGAAGGAACATGGGGACGAGCTGATAAAGAAGGCACAGGAATTTATCGAGAGCAATTACCAGGATAAGATAACTACTGAACAGCTGACCACGGTGCTTTTTACGGATAAAAGGAATTTGGAGCGCCGCTTTAAAAAAGCCACCTCCAATACAGTGGGGGAGTATATCCAGCGGGTGCGTGTCGAGGCGGTGAAGAAAGGGCTTGAGACAAGCAGCAAGACCATCATGGAATTGATGTACGAGGTGGGGTATTCCGATAGTAAGGCGTTCAGGACCCTGTTTAAAAAAATAACAGGATTGACGCCTGTGGCTTACAGGAGCAAATATGTCGGTTCCGGCCTGTTGCGAAAGTAAGAGACCCATGCCCTGGCGGCGGCGGTGAAGCCTTTTTGGGAGGGGTTATGAGAATTTTATTTTATCCCAAAGTTTATTCGACACTACCTGCCCGATCACCTGCTCCCGGTAGTTCCTGCTGATGGGAACACGATAGGATTGGATAAAGATCTCGTTACCTTCGATACCCTCAATTTTGTCAATGGATACGATATAGGACTTATGGACACGGATAAAGGCTTTGGCGTCCAGGTTTTCCTCCAGGTGCTTCAGATAGAGTAAGGTAACATATTTGCCTTTTCGGGTATACAGGGTGACATAGTTCTGCATCCCTTCTACATACAGGATATCGGCGAAATGTATTTTCTCGAACTTACTGCCGCATTTGATAAAGAAATAATCGGCGGACGAAGAAAGATTGGTTTCCGACCTGTTGAGCAGCCGGTGATAATCCCGGGCCTTGCCTGCTGCCTTTAAAAAACGATCGAGGGTGATGGGCTTCAACAGATAATCCAGCGCATTTAGCTGAAACCCTTCCAATGCGTAGCTGGGGAAGGCTGTGGTAATGATGACCATGGGGGGCTTTTGCACTATTTTCAGGAAGTCGATGCCATTCATTTTCGGCATCTGGATATCCAGGAATAGCAGGTCCACGTGATGCTCGTCCAGTATCTTTACCAGCTCTACAGGGTTTTCGCAGGTGGCGACAAGATGTAAAAAATCCACTTCCCTGACGTATTTGGCAAGACCTTCTCTGGCCAGGGGTTCATCATCGATAATGACACAGGTTATCATTGTATAAATGATTTTAGGCAGTCCTTGGAATAGGCAACTGCATCGCCAGCCCGGAAAGCGGGAGCCGCAGCCTAACCTCAAAACTGATGTTATTATTTTGGATATCCAGATCGTATTGCCCGGGATAGATCAGGTCAAGCCGGCGCTGTACATTTTTAAGACCGATGCCGCCATAATGGACCACTTCGGTGTATGCAGATGGCGCGATGCTGTTGGACACGGAAAAATCCAGCTGCTGTCCATCGAGATGTAACCTGATCCTTATCCAATTGAGCTTATCCGGCTCTTTTGAGACATGCTTGAACGCATTCTCCACAAAGGTCATCAATATAAAGGGGGCGATACCCATCTCTTCAAAGGGCAGCTGGTCCACGTGGAGGCTGACCTCCACATTGTCATTCTGCCGAAGCTTTTCCAGCTCGATGGAGTTTTCCAGGTAGGCGATCTCCTTGCTCAGGAGTATCTGTTTGTCATTGCATTCATACAGCTGGTGGCGTAAAAGCTCCGAGAATTTGGCCAGTGATGCCGATGCCATATCGGGGTTCTTATGGATCAGAAAGAAGATGGAGTTGATGGTATTGAAGAGAAAATGCGGGTTGAACTGATACTTGAGGAAATTCAGCTCCGTCTCTAACTTTTCCTTTTCCAGCTGCTGATGTCTTTGCCGCGTCTGCAGCCAGTTCTTTGCCAGCTTGATGCTCATGGCAAGGGTCATGCTGGCCACAGTACCGGATAAGGGGCCTCCCGTGTACAGATAATATAGATTGAAGGAATCCACTCCATATAATTCCTTCAGACTCCTGCCTGACATTATGGAGGTAAGGTAATATCCCGGGACAATGCAGGCGGCGGCACACAGGATTGTGAGGACCAGGTAAGTGATATATTCTGCAAACCGGCTTTTCTCCAGGTACTTCGGAATGAGGAAATACAGGTTGAAGTAGACGGCCAGCGCCTGGAAGACGACATAGAAAAGATATTTAATGACATAGATGGAAAAAATGGATGCAGCCGCCTTCGCGGGACTGCCGACAGTGGCTGCCCACCAGCAATAATGGTACACCAGCCAGAAGGGTATATGGTAAAGCTTATACCGGATGAACCAATGCTGACGGGGTGTATGATAGGTGGCGTTCATTTGACTATAAGATACATAAAATATGCCTTTTTTGCCGGATAATTGACGATCTGCATCTCCTGGTATATGAAATGCGGAATCGCATCTGGTCAATTTTTTTCGACGGGTGGTCAAAGCTTTTATGAAAGTTTTTGCAGAGAGGGTTTCTTTGTCTGCATATGAAAAGAATATTTTTTCTCTTTTGTCTCCTGTATCTGCTGCAGATAGTCCATGGACAGGAGCTAAAAGATACCAGTGTGTTGAAAGCGGCCCTCATCACGGGGAGAAAACCGCTGATCCAGCAGCGCCCGGACGGCATCGTCGTAAACGTGGAAAGCAGCATCATGACAAAAGGCAGCTCGGTGCTGGAAGCCCTGCAACGGTCTCCGGGAGTGATCATCGATCGCAGAAATAACAATATCTTTTTAAATGGGAAGGACGGCGTGATGGTCATGCTCAATGGAAAGCTTATGCGCATGTCCATTGCGGAGGTGATAACGCTTTTGCAGGGAATGAGCGCGGATGACATCGAGAAGATCGAGCTGCTGTCGACTCCACCTGCAAAATATGATGCAGAGGGCAGTGCAGGTCTGATCAATATCGTGCTGAAAAAGAACAGGCGAAAGGGAACCAACGGCAACCTGTCCGTCACAGGCGGCTATGGCTGGCGGGAGAAAGCTACCGCCAGCATGAACCTGGCACACAATGGGAAAACCATGGATCTATACGGCTCTTATACTTTTTCACATGACAGGACCAGGACAAGCCTTTATATCCCCGGGACCAGTGATTTCCCCGTCCTCGGTGGGCCCATGGAGGTACTTTTCCTGGATACGACCCGCGCCGCACACAACAATCACAATGTTACGGCGGGATGGGAGGTCCGGATGAATTCCCGTATTACGGTGGGCGGCAGTATCATCTATGGGACGAACGCCGCCAGCTATCATGCCATCAACAATGCAAAGTACAATGTGCTGCCCGACTCTCTGTTGTCGTTCGAAGGATATGTCAACGTGGCCAATCGATGGCAGAACCTGATGCCTTCTGTCTGGCTGGAAAAGAAGATCGGGGAAGGAGAAAAGATCACTTTCAATGCAGACTATCTGCGGTACCACAACAACAACCCTTCAGCTGTACAAAGTATCTTCACGGATAAGCATGGTAATAAGGCGGGGACGAATAATGATTCCCTGTTCTCGCCGCAGCAGCGGGGTATGGCGCGTACGACGATAGAAGTGGGTGTGATAAAGGTGGACTATGAGCGTCAGCTGAGCAAAAAAACAAAGATGGAGGCGGGTGTCAAAGGAACTTATACAAGAAGCACCAGTGTATCCGGGTTGGAGAGTGTCGTGAACGGCCAATGGGTTCAGCGCACCGGTACTTTGAACAGTATCGTAATGCGGGAAGGTATCGGGGCGGCGTATGCATCCTTTAGCGTGCAACCGGATTCCGTGACCCAGCTGACCATCGGGGCACGGTATGAATATGCACATACACGCCTGGAGAATGGAAATAAAGGGTTGGGTAATATCGACAGACGGCTGGGCACGTTGTTCCCCGATATTTCCTTTTCCAGGAAGACCTCGGGACGGAGTGAGCTGCAGTTGTCCTTTACCCGAAGGATCAGCAGACCTACCTATAATGACCTGGCCTCTTTTGTAGGATATGTAGACCCGGTAGCTGTCTATACGGGTAATCCATTATTACGGCCTACGATCACCAGCAATATCAAGCTGGGGTATAACATCGGGGACTATACTTTTTCCCTTCTCGCCAGCAGAGATGATCACCCCATTTCGGGAGCTCAGCTGACGGAGAGTCCTGCTCACGATCTGATGTATGTGTCGCCCCAAAACCTGGTCTACCGCAATTCACTGACCTTGCAGGCTACCTTGCCATGGAAGGTAAACGACTGGTGGAGCATGAGCTATAGCCTGACGGGCGGGTGGAGGAAATTCAGGGAAACTTATACGCCTATGCCTGCGGAAAAAAGCTACTATAGCGGCTCATTCAATTTCAGTCAGAACTTTAAGCTGCCGGGCAATTTTTCCGTGGAACTATCGGGTTGGTGGAGCTCGCCCACCTGGTGGGGTACGGTCAGGGCAGGAGGGTTCGGGACGATCGATGCCGGGGTAAAAAAGGAGCTGAAACATAATGCGGGCACGCTTCAGTTGTCGGCCGCCGATGTTTTCCGGATCATGCAGATCAGGATGCATTTTGGGGCGCTTACCCGGGAGGTTTTTGCGACGGACAGCCGTGTGCAATACAATCCTGAATCCAGGATATTTCCCATCCTGCGGCTGACGTATACCCGGTCGTTCGGTATGGAAGGAAAGATGCAACGAAAGGCCGGCACAGGCTCGCAGGATGAAATGGACAGGATCCGGAAGAACTAAGGTTCGGGTTGCGTGGTCATTTTTTTTATATGACACCCGTTTGACGATAGTGTCCTGTCTGGATGGGTTTTATACGGGTAAATCTACAACATCCTATATTTGCGGCGTCATGAATATTTTTCCCACCCAGTACTCGACGCTATCGTCCGCTGCATTGAAAGATCATCTTGAGAAACAATTTGGGTTCAGCGGTATGCGCTGCCGTCTGCTGGTCAGGAATGTCAGCGATACCTATATATTCGAGGGAGATAGCGGAAAATTTGTCTTTAAGATCTACCGGGATAATCACCGGCAGCTGGGGCAGATCCGCGCGGAAGTGGAGCTGCTGAACACCCTGCATGCGAAAGGCGCCCAGGTAGCGTACCCCATCGCTGATCTACAGGGCAGCTATATCCAGTCGTTCCAGGCTGCGGAAGGTATACGCAATGGGGTGCTGTTCTACTTTGCGCCAGGCAAGGTGGTTTTGGTACCTAATGATGAGCAGCTAAGGATCATCGGCAGGGAAATAGCTCGTATGCATATTGTCATGGCCGAGGTCCAACTGCAGGATGAACGACCTGTTTATGACGCATATACGACACTTTACAGGCCCCTGGAGATCATCCGTAAGCGGTTCGAGGAGCTGCCGGAAGAGTATACCTGGTTATGCGAGATTGCGAAAAGGACGGAGGCTAAACTAGATAGTTTGCCGGTGGGGGAGTTTAGCTACGGCTATTGTCATTACGATCTGCTGGCCAAGAATTTTCATTTTGACAGCCAGGACAGGATCACCTTCTTCGACTTCGACTGGTGTGGAAAAGCCTGGCTGGTGAATGACCTGATGACTTTTTTTGTGACTTATTTTTTGCAGATCAATATGGGAAGGATCACGCAGGAAGAAGCTGACAAGGCGTTTAGTGTCTGCATCGAAGGCTACAGGGAAGAAAGACAGCTGTCCAGGGAAGAGATCGAAGCGATCCCATATGTGGGCATCATGTTCTGGATCTTTGCGCTGGGTTTTTATGAAGACAATTTTGACGATTTCTCCAACACGTTCCTCTCCACCCGCTTCCTGAAGGAACGAACTGCCCTCATCCGGAAATGGGTGGAAAGCTATTGTAAGTTTTGACCATATTGTGCAATATTTTCTACAGAAAAGTCCGTATAACAGATCAGGTTAGACGGTGGCATTTAATTTGAGACTATAGTCGTGGACCAAAAAATTACGATTATGGTACATACATCCCGTAATAAGTTAACAAATATTTTAGTCATAGCTGCGCTTTCGATGGAGCGTTAACTGCATGTACTGACAATGCAGAGCAGACCAGTAGTACGAATCCCACAGTGACCAGTGATTCAAGCACTGTCGCGAGTGGTACCAGCGGTTATGGCGAGAAGAGGGCTTCGACTACGACCGCGCCTGCTAAGAAGAAAGGAAAGGCCTCGGTGACCATGTCCTCTGCGAGTACGGCCGATGGGAAGATGGAAAAGGATAAAGAAGGCGTATATAATAAGCCGACGGTGATGCCTGAGTTCCCCGGCGGTCAGCATGCGCTGGCTAACTACGTCAACAATCATGTGGAATATCCGCAGCAAGCTATCGAGGACAATGCAGCCGGAGTAGTACTGGTGTCTTTTGTGGTGGATGAGCATGGAAAAGTTCAGCATGCGAAGGTCATCAGCGGACAGAAGGCAGGTGACGGCCTGGATGAAGAAGCATTACGTGTAGTCAATAATATGCCTTTATGGACGCCTGGCAAGGTGAAAGGCAGGAACGTAAAAACAAGATTGGAGCTTCCGATCAACTTCCAACTGGAAGCTTAGATCGGCTTTGGTTATGTACAACGCGAAACCATGAGTATTCCTACTCATGGTTTTTTTTGTATTGGGCCTTCGGCCAAGGGACCTGTGGTCCCTATTTGCCGCCTGACCGGAATAGTTCGTTTAATTGAGCATAGGGTGTGGCTGTCTGCGCAAAGGAAAAACTTCCCTTTTGGCTGATCTCTTCCGCCGCCCGGATAAAACCGCCATAGGCTGCCCGGATCAATGCCGACCCCAGGCTTACCCGTCTTACGCCCAGGCTGCCCAGCTCTTCCAGCGTAAAATTGCCCTGGCTTAATCCCATCACGACATTTACCGGCTTGGGTGCTACAGCCCTGACCACTGCTTCGATCTCTTCCCTCGTCTTCAGACCCGGAGCAAACAGCACATCGGCCCCTGCTTCGGCAAAAGCCACGAGGCGACGAATAGTGTCGGGAAGATCAGGACGGCCATGGATAAGGTTCTCGGCCCTGGCCGACAGGGTAAAAGGAAATGGAAGACTGCGGGCTGCCTTCACGGCAGCCTTTATGCGCTGGACAGAAAGCTCGAAAGGATAGATAGGGTCTTCTCTTCGTCCTGTGGCGTCTTCGATGGAGCCGCCGACGGCGCCGGCTTCGGCAGCTTTGATGATCGTGGAAGCGCAGAATTCCGGATCGTCTCCGTAGCCATTCTCCAGGTCGGCAGACACTGGCAGGGAGGTGGCTTCCGCAATGGTGCGCACGTTTTTCAGGGCTTCATCGAGGCTGACCACCCCATCCCCGTCGGGTTTACCGATGGAGAATGACATCCCTGCGCTGGTGGTGGCCAGGGCCTTAAAGCCCAGACTGGCGAGGATCTTTGCCGAGCCGGCGTCCCAGGGGTTGGGAATGACGAAAATACCTGGCGAGCTGTGCAGCTTTTGTAAGGCAATGGCCTGTTCTGTCTGACGGGGAGTGAATGTCATATCATTTTGTTTACCATATGCCAGGTAATTTACAAAAAAAGGTCTGCATGCCCTGAATACTCCTGACATAGGGTTGACACTCCTTCGTCGTTCCTTTGTAAGGAGAAAACGGGTCTCATTTCCTGAAGGATCCGTTTTCCGGACATTCTAACCAAAAAAAACCTTGAGATATGAAGAACAATCAAATAATTATGAACGGTATTTCCAGCAGCTGGGATGAGGCGATAACGGGTTTTGATGCGCTGTGGCCCAGGATCCCGGCCCAATATCTACAGCAGACCGAGAGAGGACGTTTACCGGGCGATATCCATCGGCAATATCCTGATAAAGGGACGGAGGCCCAGGAGAACCTTCGATCCACGGGGGATCAGCGGATCAAATTTTTCCGGTGTAAAGAAAAGTACCAGCAACACCAACAAGGGATATAGGGCAAAGACGAGGGTGCCGACCCATATTTCAGATGGAATACTCCACCCGATGGCTGGGGCTGCATTTATCATCCACACGAGGTCGTAGGTTATGAATGGGCCTATCAGGACGGCAAACAACAGCAGAAAGAACTGATTTCTGGTCAGCAGCAGATGCCCTCTTTGCATGGCCATCAACAGATGGGCTTCTTCTTCCAACTCCCGTAACTCCTGGTTATAAAATTTCGGCAGAACGGTGGTATAATACTGATGAAAGTCCCCATTCTCTTCCAGGTTTTCCTCAATAAGTATGCAGATATGATCGAGCAGGTTGAGCCGCAGGCTCTCCGTCCTGATGCCCCTCTGTTGGAGATCGGAAAGGATAAAGTCTATCTGCTGGTGATCGAGCTGGTACATCAGGCTGTTTTTGGTTTGATATCCAATAAAGCGATCATCGTATCCATAAAGTTTTTCAGCTCTTTTAGCTTTTCCCTGCCGGCTGCCTTGCCGGCAGGGCTCAGGCTATAGTATTTCCGTACCCGTTTGCCGATGTATTCCACTTCTGTGGTGACCAGTCCATCCGCCTCCAATGCATGGAGGGTGGGGTATAGGGCGCCTTCGGTGATCTGGATCTTATCCCCTGTCAGCTCCTTTACCCGCTGGGTTATCTCATAGCCATACATTTTCTTATGGTCGCTCAGCAGCTTTAGCACGATCGTTTTCAGCGTCCCTTTTAATAATTCCGGCGAGTAGGTCATGGTGGAAAGATTCGTGTAACGAATATACGGATAAAGATCACTCTGTTCTGAACACCTTGTTCAGGAGGTGGTTGGTTTGTTTCAGGGTAGTGGTTAGCTCGGCTGTTTGTTCAGCGGTGGCAGGAGGCGCGGGGGTAGGTTGTACGACGGATGGGGTTAGGAAAGGCCGGGTGTCGGATGGTGGTGTTGTGGCAGCCTGGTTTGGTTGTTGTTGGTTTTTGCTCCATTCCAACAAGCCGTATAGAAAGAAGATACCTGTCTCTGTCAGCAGGCCTACCGTCAGGGCCAGGCTGCCGTAATCTTTGTGCTCCAACTTGGCCCAGGCGCCGAAGATGACCACTCCGGCGGCAAATGAGTACACGGTGTTCATGATCTTTTCAATTTGCATAGTGTTTGTTTTTACAGGTAGAGATGGGTCATGGGTATGCAGGTTTTGATGATTCGATCTTTATAAATGGTCTTTTTATGGTCAGACGGATATGAGCTTTTTCAGGGATCAGGGGCTGCAGCCGTTGGGGTGTCAGGTAGAGCACCAGGATCACGAGGAATGGGTACAAGGCCCAGGCGAGCGTATCTCCCCAGATGCTGGTTGGGATATCGATACGGGCGTCGGAAGGGTGATCTTTCTGATAGCGCACAGGCACCAGCTCGCCTTTGCGGTATTCCATGTTGGAGTTGCCGTTGAAAAAGATGCTGTCCTTTCCGGCGGCTTTAAAGCGGATTACAGGATGCCGGCTGATGCCTGTTGTCTCCAGGGTGTGGCCTGTGAAGCACATGACACCCAGGGTCTTTTCGGAACAGGCCAGCCAGCAGACCTTGTATGCCACGATGGGGGCGATGAAGATCAGCAGCAGAAGGAGGAAGAAATGGTTGCGGCGCAAAAGCATAAGATAAATATACATAAGATTTCGATGTATTTAAAAAAAATTTTGCATACAGGATGTGACATGAATTTATCGCTGATTGGCAGGATATATTGCACGATTATCAGAAAACTCGACACAGTTATTGGCAATGTGAACACGCAGGTAAACTCATACTACATAATTGATGAAAGTAGCTTTACCTTTCGTGTGATAAGTATTGTAGTGACGGAATACCAGTTTATAACAGCAGTCCTGACTGCATGTGTTATGACCCGTTCATGTTGAACTTTAACAATACTGATATAAATAAAGACGGGCTAAATGACCTTACATTCTCAGGGTATGTTTTGACATTTTGCAAAGGGTTGGAAACGGGATATGGGAGAAATGAAAGAAAGCCGCTTCATAAGGACAGGATCGATATTGTTTTTTTGACCCATCAATATGGCGATAGCCTATATTGGACATTATGGGATACTAGGGTCTGTAAAAAAATTGTATATAGGTAGCTTAGCGCTCTTCAAGCTCTTGAAATTACTATAACCAGTACACCTGCCAGCACACCCGCCGCTAACGTATTGAGAAAATTAACCATGTCATTCCCGATATAACCTTTTCGTTCCAGGGCTGCACCCAGGATGGAGTCTGTCAGATTGCCGATGGTGCCTGAGAGGATGATGATCCCGATGTCCCGGAGAGCAGGATGTTTGATTGTGTATATGAGCGCGATGACGACTGACCCGGCGATACCGATGAGCGTTCCCTCGATGCTGACGACGCCGTCCTTCCCACGTTCATCCGGCTTCCAGGTAAGGATATTGTAATGCCGGCGGCCATAGATGATGCCCAGTTCGGAGCTCAATGTATCGGCTGTCGCTGAGGCCAGGCTGCCGGCCATAGCGAGCTCCAACGGGATACGGTATGCAGGGAAGAGGAGAATGCCCAATCCTGCCAGGGCAGCGACTCCCCCATTGGCGAGGACCTGGCCGGCCGTGCGAGTGGATTGTGAGGCTTTTTGTTGCTTCTTCCAGTTGGTGGCTACCGTCCCCAGCACAAAGAATGCGGCCAGCATTCCCAGACCTGTATAGCCGCCGCCTGCGAACACCAGCCAGCCGAGCACACCACCCGTGACGGCCGCGGGTACGGTGAGTTTTTTTAGCCGGATGCTGGCAATGACGCCGGCCGATAATATCAGCAGGACAATGACGTTGTTTAACAAGTGCATATTCAGCCACCGAAGATAAAAAAATCTACATTCGTGGCTATTATGCATATAAAACACCACCAATGAAGAAGCTGCCTGTCATATTATTGTTCTTCCTACCCTTTTCGCCCTACGCCCAGGATTCCACGATGAAACTCTGGTATACCGCCCCTGCGGGTGAAAAATGGACGAGCGCCCTTCCCCTGGGTAATGGGCACATCGGCGCCATGGTGTATGGCAATCCTGCCGAAGAGCATATCCAGCTGAACGAATCCACCGTCTGGACAGGCAATCCCAACCGCAACGACAACCCCGATGCATTACAGGCGCTGCCGGAGATCCGCCGGCTCATTTTCGCCGGAAAAGAAAAAGAAGCGCAGGCGCTGGCGCAGGAAAAGGTCGTGACCAGGAAATCCAACGGCCAGATCTTTCAGCCAGTGGGGGACTTGTTCTTATCCTTTCCGGGACATGAGGCTTATACCGATTATTACCGGGAGCTGGATCTGTCCACGGCCACAACGATGAGCCGGTACGTGGTGAACGGCACAACGTTTACCCGCAAGGCATTTACATCGATGAAAGACAGGGTCATGGTCATACGTCTCGGCGCCGATAAAGCGGCGGCGCTTTCCTTTACTGTGCGGATGAATACGCCGCAAAAAGGTACGGTACGGATCGTGGGAAAGAATGAATTGGATCTGTCGGGAATGACGGGGGGGCATGAAGGTGTGCCGGGAGGTGTGAAATTTGTCACTGCTGTGAAAGTCGTTACCGAAGGGGGCAGTATAAAGGCCAGGGACAGTATGCTTACGGTCAGCAAGGCGAATAAGGTTACGCTTTATGTCTCCATCGGTACGAATTTTATCAATTACCATAATGTTCATGGCGATGCGGGCGGTCAGTGCAGGAAATTTTTGAACGGGGCGCTTCCAAAGGGGTATGCGCAGTTGTTGAGCGGGCATGTAAGTGTGTATCAGAAATATTTCAACCGGGTGAGCTTGCACCTGGGTACAGGGTCTTCGGCGCCTTTGGCAGTGAGTCTATCGTCCGACACCGCGTCGACAGTCGAGGAGATAAGTCTTCCGACGGATGTCCGCCTTTTCAATTTTGCAAAAGCCGATGATCCGCAATTTGTATCCCTTTATTTCCAGTTCGGCCGCTATCTTCTTATATCTTCCTCCCAGCCTGGGGGCCAACCCGCCAACCTCCAGGGTATTTGGAACGATCGCATGGATGCTCCCTGGGATGCGAAATACACGATCAATATCAATACGGAGATGAATTACTGGCCTGCTGAGAAGGACAATCTTCCCGAAATGCATGAACCGTTGATCCAAATGATAAAAGACCTGTCGGTGACAGGGCGTGAGACGGCCCGCGTAATGTATGGGGCCCGGGGATGGATGGCCCATCATAATACGGATATCTGGCGTATCACAGGTCCGGTGGATGGCGTCTATTGGGGGATGTGGACCACGGGCGGCGCCTGGCTTGCCATGCATGCCTGGGAAAAATATCTGTACAGCGGTGACAAGACGTATTTGCGCGGCGTTTACCCGGCACTGAAAGGCGCTGCCCTGTTCTTTGCCGACCACCTGGTGGAAGAGCCCACCCATCACTGGCTGGTGAATAGTCCCGCCATTTCTCCCGAGAATTCACCCTCCGTGCGACCCGAGGTATCCATCACGGCAGGCGCTACCATGGATAACCAGATCATATTCGACATCCTGAGCGCGGCGAGCCGGGCAGCACATGTACTGCACCAGGACAGCGCTTTTGCAGATACCCTGCTGGCTATACGGCAGCGTCTCCCGCCTATGCAGGTGGGTAAGTATGGCCAGTTACAGGAATGGCTGGAGGACCTGGACAATCCCGATGATCATCACCGTCATATTTCGCATCTTTATGGGCTTTTCCCTTCCAATCAGATTACGCCGTATCGGTCGCCAACATTATTCTCCGCCGCCCATACCACGATCCTGGAAAGAGGAGATGTATCCACGGGGTGGTCGATGGGATGGAAGGTGAACTGGTGGGCCCGACTTGGGGACGGCGATCATGCGCTCAAGCTGATAAGGGATCAGCTTTCACCTGTAGGCACGCATAAAGA
>Ga0105238_10002717_pt1 | contig 17614 bp, 21 predicted proteins | sample KBSC34metaG_FD_81526 | JGI IMG/M metagenome (GOLD analysis project Ga0105238, IMG submission 81526) | Corn rhizosphere microbial communities from Kellogg Biological Station, Michigan, USA - KBS C3-4 metaG | ecosystem: Host-associated > Plants > Roots > Rhizosphere > Soil | place: Michigan, USA... | reverse complement strand
CTATATCGACACCGACATGGTGCGCGCCGTGCCGCCGGTGGTGCTGGAAAAGATCATCGCCCGCATCCCGGTCGGCCGGCTGGGCCATGCCGAGGAGATCGCCCGCGGCGTCGCCTTCCTGGTGTCGGACGATGGCGGCTTCATCACCGGATCGACGCTGTCGATCAACGGTGGCCAGCATATGTACTGAGCCTATGTATTGAGCGGGTCAGCGCGCGAATATCCCGACCGCCCGTGGGTCGGGGTCGGCGTCGTGGTCTGGCAGGACGACAAGGTCCTGCTGGTCCGCCGCGCAAAGCCGCCCAGGCTGGGCGAGTGGAGCATTCCCGGCGGCGCCCAGTCGCTGGGTGAGACCGTGTTCGAGGCGGCGATCCGCGAGGTGCATGAGGAGGCCGGGATCGACATCCGCCCGACCGCCATCATCACCGTGGTCGATTCCGTGATCCGCGACGCCGGAAACCGCGCGCAATACCACTACACGCTGGTCGAGATTTCAGCCGAGTGGGTCGCGGACGAGCCTGTGGCCGGCGACGATGTCGACGCCGTACGTTGGGCGACGCCGGATGAAGCCGCGACACTCATCAAATGGGACGAGACACTGCGCATCATCGCCGAGGCGGCAAGGATGCGGACCTAACTGGTGGTGCTGACCGTCCAGGCCGCGTTTTCGATTCCGTCATGGGCGTTCAGCGCGGTGACGATCGCGTCCAGCTCTTTCGGGTCGGCGGTGGTGGGCACCAGCACGGCGGCAAGCTCGACCGTGTCGTCCCCCTCCGACAGGGTCTCGATCTCCCGGATCGGGTAGTTCACGCGCTCCAGCTCGGTGAACAAGAGTTCGCGCGCATCGGCGACCTGGGCGGTTCCGGTCACGACATGGACCCGATACGACGCCTCGGTCACCAGCTCGTCCATCGGCTGGCGGTTGATGTAATTGACCAGCGGCCGCAGCATCGTATTGCCGGCAAGCACGAAGACGGTGAGCATCGCCGCCTCTACGGCCAAGCCCGAGCCGGCGAAGGCGCCGACCGCGGCCGAGCTCCACAAGGTCGCGGCGGTATTGAGGCCGCGGACATGGGTCCCCTCCTTCATGATCACGCCCGCGCCCAGGAAGCCGATGCCGGACACGATATAGGCGATGATCCGCGTCGCGCCCTCCGGACCCAGCAGGCGCATGCCCATGTCGGCGAAGGCGGCCGCGCCGATCGCCACCAGCACGTTGGTCCGCAGGCCCGCCTTACGCTGGCGGTATTGCCGCTCCAGCCCGATCAGCGTGCCCAGCGCGAAGGCGACCGCCAGCCGGATGAAGCTGTTGGCGAAAGGCGGCAGGTCGGTCGGCGGAAAAACGGTCATGGTCTCTCGATAGTGGCGGGACGGAGCCGCGTACACAATCACTTGTGGCTGAGGGCGTTGGGAGCGACGATTCCCAGCTGTCAAAAAAATGAAATAATATGAACACAGATTATATAGCTAAAATATAGTAGAAGTAGATGGTGACAAGGTGGAACCGGTTTGCTACCTGTCCCGCGCATATAACAACACGGCCGAGAGGATATCATGACCGATTCGACCGCGACGCTGCACGACCCAGCGTCTCACCCGTTAGCCAATTCGTCGAGCAAGCTTACCAATATCTTCATGGCCGTCGTCATCCTGGCCGGGGCCGGATGGGCCGCCAGCCAGCTGATCGGCGACCTGGACGTCGTCCATACCAGCTCCGTCCTGCCCTATCTGCTGCTGGGGCTGGCGCTGTTCATCGCGCTGGGCTTCGAATTCGTGAACGGCTTCCACGACACGGCGAACGCGGTCGCGACCGTGATCTACACCCACTCGCTGCCGGCAAACGCGGCGGTGGTCTGGTCGGGCCTGATGAACCTAACGGGCGTGCTGGTCTCCAGCGGCGCCGTCGCCTTCGGCATCATCACCCTGCTGCCGGTCGAGCTGATCCTTCAGGTCGGCTCCAGCGCCGGTTTCGCGATGGTCTTCGCCCTGTTGATCGCGGCGATCATCTGGAACCTGGGCACCTGGTGGCTCGGCCTGCCGTCCTCCAGCTCGCACACGCTGATCGGCTCGGTCATCGGCGTCGGCCTGATGAACCAGATGATGGGCGGCGTGAACGGCACCAGCGGCGTCGATTGGAGCCAGGCGACCAAGATCGGCTACTCCCTGCTCGCCTCCCCGGTCTTCGGCTTCGTCCTGGCCGGCGGCCTGCTCTACATCATGAAGGGCCTGATCAAGGTGCCGGAGCTGTACAAGGCCCCGGAAGGCAGCGAGCCGCCGCCCTTCCCGATCCGCGTCCTGCTGGTCGTCACCTGCACGCTGGTCAGCTTCTTCCACGGCTCCAACGACGGCCAGAAGGGCATGGGCCTGATCATGCTGATCCTGATCGGTACGGTGCCCACCGCCTATGCGCTGAACCGGTCGATGCATGAAGACCAGGTCCAGGCCTTCATCGCCATGTCGGACCGCGCCGGCGACATGCTGGGCCACTACGCCAAGGCCCCGTCCCCGGCGGACTATCGCGCCGAGGTCACCCGCTATGTCCGCACGCACACGCTGACGGACGAAACGGTTTCGGCCGAGCAGGCCCTGACCAAGGACATCCGCGGCCAGGTCGATGCCTATCATTCGATCGACAAAATCCCGCAGGAGAAGATCGGCAACATCCGCAACGACATGTATCTGTCGGGCGAGGCGCTGCGCCTGCTGAAGAAGTCGGGCAACCCCGCCGTCTCCGCGGAAGACCAGAAGGCGATCGACGCCTATCATAAGTCGGTCGACAACGCGACGAAGTTCATTCCCACCTGGGTCAAGGTGGCGGTGGCGGTCGCGCTGGGCATGGGCACGATGATCGGCTGGAAGCGGATCGTCGTCACCGTCGGCGAAAAGATCGGCAAGTCGCACCTGACCTACGGCCAGGGCGCGGCGGCGGAGCTGATCGCGGCCTCGGTCATCGGCGCCGCCGACGGGCTGGGCCTGCCGGTTTCGACCACCCATGTGCTCTCGTCCGGCGTCGCCGGCACGATGGCGGCGAACGGGTCGGGCCTGCAGTGGAGCACGGTGAAGAGCCTGGCGCTGGCCTGGGTCCTGACCCTGCCGGTCTCCATCGTACTGTCCGGCAGCCTGTTCTGGATCTTCCGCCACACCTTCTGATCCGAAGGCGGCAAAGACAGCGAAAGGGCGGCCTTCGGGCCGCCCTTTTTCTATTTGGGGCCCTCTTTCTTTGCCCCGTCGAGCAGGGCGCGGCGCTTGTCCGCCTCGGCCTTTGCCGCCGCGCGCTCGGCCTTGCTCTGGCCGAACCTGGCGCGATTGGCGGCCGCGGTATCCTCCCGTTTCGCGCGGTCGGCGCGTTTGCGCGCCTGGCGCAGATTGACGATCTCGCTCATCTTTTTGTCCATTGACGACCCGATGGAGTCCCTGACAGCTTAACATACGTTCAGCAGCAGGAACCCTCATGATCTCCAAATCAGCCGTCATTGCCGCCTGTCTGACAGCGCTGGCCGGCATTCCCGGCGCGCATGCCGAGACGATCTATCTGACCGCGGCCAGGATGATCGATCCGGTCGCCGGCAAGGCGGTGGACAAGCCGGCCATCGTCATCAAGGACGACCGGATCGTCTCGGTCGGCACGGCCGGATCGCTGGCGGTTCCGGAAGATGCGCGCAAGCTCGACCTGGGCGGCGAGACCATCCTGCCCGGCCTTATCGACATGCATGTCCACATCACCAGCCGGCACGACAAGGCGGGCTATGAGAAGCTGGGCATCTCCGTTCCCGCGCAGGCGGTGACGGGCATCGCCAATGCCTGGAAGACCCTGCAGGCCGGATTCACGACGCTGCGCAATGTCGGCGCCAACGGATTTGCCGACGTGGCGGTCCGGGATTCGATCAATAGCGGGGAAAATATCGGCCCGCGGCTGTTCGTCTCCGGCCCGCTGATCGGCGCCACCGGCGGCCATTGCGACGAGAACCTGCTGCCCTTCGCCTATCACGACACCAAGGAGGGCGTCGCCGACGGGGTGGACGCGATCCGCAGGAAGGTGCGCGAGAACCATAAATACGGCGCCGACCTGATCAAGCTGTGCGCCACGGGCGGGGTGCTGTCCAAGGGAGACGCTGTCGGGGCGCAGCAGCTGACCTATGACGAGATGAAAGCCGCCGTCGACGAGGCCCATATGCTGGGCATGAAGGTGGCGGCCCACGCCCACGGCACCAGCGGCATCAACGACGCGATCCGCGCAGGGGTCGACACGATCGAGCATGCCAGCCTGGCCGACGACGAGAGCATCAAGCTGGCCAAGGCCAAGGGCGCCGTCTTCGACATGGACATCTATAACGACGACTTCATCCTGGCCGAGGGGCTGAAGATGGGGATGCTGCCGGAGAATATCGCCAAGGAGAAGACAATCGGCCGGCAGCAGCGCGAGACCTTCAGAAAAGCCGTCCAGGCCGGCGTCACCATGACGTTCGGCACCGATGCCGGCGTCTACCCGCACGGCGACAACGCCAGGCAGTTCGCAAAGATGGTCGAATGGGGCATGACGCCGATGCAGGCGATCCAGGCCGCGACCTCGACCGCCGCCAGGGTGCTGGGCAGCCTGGGCAACGACCTCGGCCTCGCGCCGGGCAAATATGCCGACATCGTCGCCGTCGACGGCGACCCGCTCAGCAACGTGGCCGAGCTGGAGCATGTGAAGTTCGTGATGAAGGCCGGTGTGGTCTACCGCCAGGACGGGAAGCCGGTCGTTACGCGGTAGGACCGCCCCGCTCCAGATCGGCCAGCACGAACAGGCGGATCGCGCTCGACAATCCGCCCTCGCGCGTGGCGTCGATCTCGGTCACCAGCGCGCCGACCGTCTTGCCGCGCCGCGCGGCCACCCGGCCGAAAGCAGCCCAGAACTCAGGCTCCAGGCTGATCGAGGTGGGGTGGCCGGCGATGCGGACCGAGTATTTGTTGAGCGGCACCGCTTACGAAGGGCCGATCATATCTTCCGGGCGCACCCACTGCGCAAACTGCTCTTCGGTCAGCAGGCCCAGCTCCATCGCCGCCTCTTTCAGAGTGGTGCCCTCGGCATGGGCCTTCTTCGCCACCTTGGCGGCGTTGTCGTAGCCGATATGCGGGTTGAGCGCCGTGACCAGCATCAGGCTGTCATAGAGCAGCTTCTCGATCCGGTCGGTGCGCGCCTCGATATTGATGACGCAGTTCTCGCGGAAGCTGTTGGCGGCGTCGGCCAGCAGGCGGATCGACTGCAGCACGTTGAAGATGATGACCGGCTTGAAGACGTTGAGCTCGAAATGGCCGGTGGCGCCGGCGACGGTCACGGTGACGTGGTTGCCCATCACCTGGGCCGCGACCATGGTCATCGCCTCGGACTGGGTCGGGTTGACCTTGCCCGGCATGATCGAGGAGCCAGGCTCGTTCTCCGGCAGATGCAGCTCGCCGATGCCGCAGCGCGGGCCCGAGCCCAGCATGCGGATGTCGTTGGCGATCTTCATGAAGGAGGCGGCCAGGGTGTTCAGCGCGCCCGAAGCCTCGACCAGCGCGTCATGCGCGGCCAGCGCCTCGAACTTGTTCTCGGCGGTAACGAAAGGCAGGCCGGTGATCTTGGCAGCCTCTTCCGCGAATTTCTCGGCAAAGCCGATCTTGGCGTTGAGGCCGGTGCCGACCGCGGTGCCGCCCTGGGCCAGCTGGAGCAGGCGCGGCAGGGTCGCGCGCACCCGGGCGATGCCGTATTCGACCTGCTTGGCATAGCCGGAGAATTCCTGGCCGAGGGTCAGCGGCGTCGCGTCCTGAAGATGGGTGCGGCCGATCTTCACGATCGAGGCGAACTCTTTCGACTTGGCCGAGAGCGCGCCCTCCAGGTCGATCAAAGCCGGGATCAGCTTGCGCTCGATCTCCTCCACCGCGGCGATATGCATGGCGGTCGGGAAGCTGTCGTTCGACGACTGGCCCATATTGACGTGGTCGTTGGGATGGACCGGCTTCTTCGACCCCATCTCGCCGCCCAAGAGCTCGATGGCGCGGTTGGAGATGACCTCGTTGGCGTTCATGTTGGTCTGGGTGCCGGAGCCGGTCTGCCATACGACCAGCGGGAACTCGTCGGCCATCTTGCCGTCGATCACCTCATTGGCGGCCTTGACCATGGCATCGCCCAGCGTCGCGTCGAGCACGCCGAGCGCCATGTTGGCCTGGGCCGAGGCGCGCTTCTGGATGCCCAGTGCGCGGACCAGGGCCGGCGGCATGCGCTCCCCGCCGATCTTGAAGTTCTGCAGCGAGCGCTGGGTCTGCGCGCCCCAATAACGGTCGGCGGGAACCTCGACCTTGCCCATGGAGTCGCTTTCGATGCGAATGCCGGCGTTACTCATCGCGATGATCCTGACGTCTGAATTCGGAATGGCCGCGTTTTAGCACAGGCGCGCCGGAGGGCAACGCACCCGGGCCGATTGCAAGGGGGGCAAATCCAATTAAATTACCCGCCGAACCCCGGACAGCGACGGAATTCGATGCGTGCGCACCGTCTCTCGATCATTCTGTTGCTCGCCATGCCGTGGATCGCGCCGGTCCGGGCCGGGGAAACCGGGCCGACCACCGTGGCGCGGCAGAACTACAGCTACGATCCCCGGACGCAAACGGTCACGCTGGATCTGAAGACGGCCTATAGCGGCGGCGACGCCGACCTGTTCCGCCAGATCTACGCCAAGGCCGGCGCGGACGCTTACACCAAAGCCAAGCTGGACTATTACCGGACGATGTACGACGCGGTGGCCGCGGCCGCGCCGCCGGTGGTCACGGACGATCCGGGCCGCAATACGGTGGAAACCGCGGAGCGCTATACGATCGGCCTGGGCGGGCTGGAGGATGACGAGCAGCTGCACCGGTTTGCGATCTATCCCGACCTGCTGCGCGGCTTCTTCTCGCGCTTGCCGGCGCAGGTGCACCACCCCTATCCGCTGAACGCGGCCTTCGACCAGCGCGACATCGTCACCGTCGATGCGCCGACGCTGGGCCTCTACGAAATCCGCAGCGGGGCGGTCTCGTCCGCCTATTTCGGCTTCACGCGCCAGGTCCGCGCGCGGCCGGGCCATATCGAGATGGACTATCGGCTGCGGTTCCTGGCCGACAGCGTCCCGGTCGGGGACTTCGAACGCTATCGCGGCGATATCGAGCGGATGGACCATAATATCTATGCCTGGATCGACCTCGACCGCGATTTCTACCACCGCTATTACCAGGACATTCCCGCCATCCTCCGCAGCGGCGGCGCGGCGATCCTGATAGCGGCGCTGGGTGGGGCGATATGGCTCCTGCGCCGGCGCCGGACCGGCGGGACATAGGCGGAAAGGCGCCAGCAGTCGGCGCGCGCTTGCCTTCGCGAAAGCCCCTCTGCATGATGGCGCCAATGGGCCGAGGGGGGATGAGTGCAATCCAAACTGCCGGGAATTCTTGCAGCGCTTCTTGTCGTTATTCTGTTTTTCTACCCCGCCCAGCAATCGAAAGCGGATGAGCAGGTCAAGGTCGAGGCGGTTCCCGACTGGGTGATCCCGCTCGACATACCGCAAGCCAACGAAACCCGTCTCGGCGAGGTCCAGGGCGGCATTTATTACTTGCTGCGCGATGTCCAGGTCCGCGTCCTGCCGGGCGGCAACGACTATCTTGCGCACACCGCCTATCGCATCACCGACCGGGAGGGGCTGGAGCAGGCCGCCAGCCTTCAGGAATCGTTCGATCCGGCCAACGGCAGCCTCGCCTTCAACTATGTCCGCATCGTCCGCGACGGGAAGCCGATCGACGCGCTGGCGCCGAAGGACATTCTGGTGCTGCGGCGGGAACAGCAGATGGAGCGCGGCGTCTTCGACGGCATGCTGACCGCGCATCTGGAGCTGCGCGATCTCAGGGTCGGCGATATCGTCGACTATGCCGTGATCTGGCACACGCGCACGCCGCTATGGCCGAACGATTTCTTCGGCGGCCTGGAGACGGACTGGTCGGTGCCGCTGGCGCTGCAGCAATACCGGCTGATCTGGCCGAAGGACCGGGCGCTGTCGATCCAATCGACCGATCCGAAGATCGCGCCGGTGGTCACCGAGGCCGGCGCGAACAAAATCTATCAATGGCGCATCGTGGATGCCGAGCCGCGCCCGTCCGAGGGCAACCTGCCCAAGGGATTCGACATCTACAACCAGGTGCGCCTGTCGACGATGGACGACTGGCGCACGGTCTCGCGCTGGGCGTTCGGGCTCTACAGCAAACCGAACCCGCTGCCGCCCGAGACGCTTGCCCAGGTCGATGCGATCGCCAAGGCCAATGCCGATCCGGCCGACCGGATCACCGAGGCGGTGCGGCTGGTGGAGGACACGATCCGCTATGTCTCGATCGATATCGGCCCGGGATCCTATGTCGCGCGCCCCGCCGCGACGATCGTCCATGACGGGTTCGGCGACTGCAAGGACAAGTCGACCCTGCTGGTCGCCATACTGCGCGCGCTGGGGGTCGAGGCCTATCCCGCCCTGACCGACACAGACGACGGGCCGGGGCTGCCCGGCCGGCTGGCGACGACGCGGGCGTTCAACCACATGATCGCGATGATCCGGTATCAGGGCGGAACCTACTGGATCGACCCCACCCTGTCGCACCAGGGCGGCCGCTTCCCGCATATCTGGTACCCCGACCACGGCTATGCCCTGCCGATCGTTGAGGGCGGATCGGACCTGCTGCCGGTGGTCTATCCCAAGGGCACGGGCAATACCCTGTCGGCGACCGAGCACTTCGTGCTGAACCCAGCGACCAAGACCTATACGCTGAATACCGACACGGTCTATCGCGAGGACGAGGCCGACGACATCCGGATGAAGCTGGCGGGCAAGGGCCGCGACAGGTTCAACAAGGAGAATATCGACTATTACAAGAAGACCTATCCCGACCTGGTGCCCGACGGGGCGGTGACGATCAGCGACGACCGCGACCGCAACCAGATCACCGTCTCCGAACATTACAGGATGACGAAAGGGGCCGACGCCTTCGGTAAATACACGCCCTATGTCCCGTCGTCGGTCAGGGGCCTGTTCGCCAACCTGCCGGGCAACCGCCTCTATCCCTATGCGATCAATCCGGACCTCCGCCTGGACAACACGGTCGTGGTGGAATCCCCCGGCGCCGACATCGTGAAGATCAAGAACGTCGATATCGACAATCCGCAGTTCAAGTTCTCGCTGCATGTCACGACCAGGCCGAACATGCTGTCGATGGCCTACGATATCCGGACCCGCGACAGGCAGGTGCCGCTCCCGGACTATGCGAAGTTCCGTACGGACGCCGACAGGCTGGACGATGCCAGCTGGCATACGATCGGCCTTGAGATCGCCCAGAACAACGCCAAGGCCCGGGGCGCCACCGGGCATGTCTATCGCGCCGCCGGGATCGGGATTTTCGTGCTGGCGCTGTTCGCCGCCGCCATCCTCCTGATGATCTTCGGCGCACGGTACGGCCTGGCCGCCGATCGCGAGCATGCCAGGCAGGCCGCCTACTATCCGGTGAGCCTGACGAAATTCATCGTCATGAGTATCATGACCAGCGGCGTCTATTGCGCATTCTGGCTGTGGAAGTGCTGGCGCTGGATCAAGCTCCGCGACGAGCGTGACATTCTGCCGTTCTGGCGGGCGCTTTTCTCCATTATCTGGTGGGATGCGCTGTTCCAGAATATCCGCCTGCGCGACCCGGCTGCCGCATCCCCACGCTGGGTCGGGCTGGCCAGCTGGGCGCTGTTCGCCGGCCTGTCGGTCGGCGGCTATGTGCTGACCCGGCTGCACCATCCCGCCGCCGGCTTCGCCCTGCAGATGCTTGCCCCGTTCTGCTTCGTGCCGACGGTCCTGGCGGTCAATCGCCTGAATGCCGCCGACATCATCACGCTGCACCGGAATTCACGCTTCACCGGCTGGAATGTCGCCGGCATCGCCGTGGGCGGGCTGGTCCTGGCGTTCACGCTGCTCCAGATGGCCGATCCCGGCTGGATCACGGCGACGGTGAAGATGCCGTCCTGAGCGCATGCGGCGGCATCGCCGATCCGGTGGGATTGGCGACGTGGACAAACGGATTTCGTAGGTCGGATTAGCGTAAGCGTAATCCGGCATTTGGTGCCCCGGAGAAACGATGCCGGATTACGCTTACGCTAATCCGACCTACCCCAGATCCTATCGTGGCGGCCCGCGCTGCCTGGCGAGGCGGGCCTTGGCGATCTGCTTCTTCGCGGGCTTGCGGAAACCGTCGCCGCCCGTGGCGCGGATGGCCAGTGTCGCAGCCTTGACCGCCGCCTCACGCTGGGCGGATGACGGATCGGGCGCGGCCTGCTTTTCCGGCAGCCTGACGGTCGCCGGGGGCAGCTTGGCCGGGGCGGCCGCGCGCTCGGGCGGCGGGGCGAAGGGGTCGTTTTCCGGCGGCTCGGCGCCGATGGTTCTGCGGATGCCGGCGACGACCTGGTCGAGCGGGCCGGTGCGGTAATCGCCGCGTATATCGAACGGATCCAGCCCGTCCAGGCCGACGGAATCGAGACGGAAATTCTCGAGGTCCGGCGCCTGGAAATCCGGCCGGTCGGACTTGACCAGTTTCAGCTTGCGCGGGGCGTCGCGGTCGGGCGCCTTGAACAGGCCGCGCAGCTCGAACTCCAGCACGGTGATCTGGCGGATGGCACGGGCCAGCCGCTCGAAATCCATTACCTGCCGGCCGGCATTGGCGAGCAGCACATCGAACACCCGTTCACGCGGCAGCTTCTCGCAGGCATCGGCCAATTTTTCGATGTGGAGGAACGCGACATCCCGCAGCCGGTCCAGCTCCTTGAGCCGCGCCCGCGTCAACCGCGCGACCTCAGCCGCGTCGAGCGGCGGATCGGCAAGCGCAGCGGTGAGGGGCGCGGCAGACATGAGAACTATATAGGAACAAAATAGAACTCAGTCAAGCGGGGCGATTATGCTCTACTTGCTGGTTTTCTGGTGTGTTTGGTTGCCCTCCTTCGGCGCGATAGACGCTTCTGCATCCGTAATCGAGCTACCTAGGGCACGAAGCGATTGGAACTGCCCCTATAATTCCCCCTTTGTAGAGCATGTAACAGAAGTCCTCGATTGTGCGAGGACCGTTGGGTGTCGTTTGGTACGAGAATTCGATGATTACTCCTACCTTGAACGAGTCTTTTATCAGCGCCTCGAAATAATCTTTACTGATCCCTTTTCGCGAGAGGACGTTAATAGACATTATCACTCCCGGCGGTTGAGGAATGCCGTTTTTCCCGAGAATCTCGTCCGCCCCTGGCGGGTTGAGGCTGGGCTGAAATTTTTCATCTCCGATCTTGATGAAGCTGTTAACCACCACCTCGTAGGCGACGCTTTTCCCAACATTGTTGTAAGCAATAGGCCAAGAAACTTGGCCCGATTCATCGATGGAGGGTTGCCCCGGAGCAATAACTGCCATCAAGGGGTCGCGTTCTGCACGAAGTTCGTCGAGTTGCCCCTGAGCGGCTCGCCAAGCGAAAATAGCGAAAATGGCCAACACTACCGTCGCCAGAGCGGTAACCCACTGCGCCTCGGCCAGTGGGGCGAGCGCCCATCGCAGGGCCTTCATGCTGGGATGCTGTTTTATGCGGTCCCAGCGATTTTTCACTGGAGGCTTGGAATCGCAATCGGTAGGTCCCTCCGGAATACTCATCGACTCTCACCCTTACTAGCGTCCTTGGGATCCTCGCGGAGTTGGCTCTTATGGCCTCGGCGGTGATGCTGGTCTTTTGTTTGTTCAAATCAGCATCCGCTGAGCGCGGTCCCGAAAATGTCGCTGTTTTCCCGATTGTTATACCGGAATTGGAATTCAGCAACACAAAGCGGCAGATACTTGCGGCGGACCTCGTGATAGGTGCCGACAATCCAACGCCACCAGAAGCACTCAATCGTGTTAGCGCGGATCCCACCGACCAAGTACTGCTTCTTAGAATGGTTCACGCCACCATGCGGGAACTTCTTCGGCGGGACGGCGCGATAGACATTGCGTCGTCATGAACGAGCAAGCTGACCCTGGTCGAGTCAAGCAGGCCGTAGGATGGGTAGAGCGCAGCGAAACCCATCATCAAGCGCGGGGACCGATGGGTTTCGCTGCGCTCTACCCATCCTACGAGATCACGAAATTACCGGCTGACCCAGGTCACGTGCCCCATCTTCCGGCCTGGGCGGATGTCCGGCTTGCCGTAAAGATGCAGGTGGGCCTCGGGGTCGGCGACGTATTTTTCCCAGTCCAGGGCGTCGTCGCCGATCAGGTTGATCATGCGGCTGGGGCGCCAGCGGGTGGCGCCCAGCGGCAGGCCGCAGACGGCGCGGGCGAGCTGCTCGAACTGGCTGGTGGCTGCCCCTTCGATGGTCCAGTGGCCGGAATTGTGCGGGCGGGGCGCCAGTTCGTTGACCAGCAGGCGGCCGTCGCGTGTCTCGAACATCTCGACCGCCAGCACGCCGACATAATCCATGTCGCCGGCGATCACCGCGGCCATGCGCTCGGCGGCCGCCGCCAGGGCCGGCGGGATGGCGGCGGGGACGATGGTCTCGGACAGGATATGGTTGCGGTGGCGGTTCTCCACCGCCGGATAGGCGGCGATCACGCCGTCCTGGCCGCGCGCCAGCACCACCGAGATCTCGCGCACGAAATCGACGAAACCCTCGAGGATGGCGTCGTCGGTGTTGAGGCTGGCCCAGGCCTGGGCGGCATCGTCGTCCGGGCCGATCTTGACCTGGCCCTTGCCGTCATAGCCGAAGCGGTTGGTCTTCAGCACGGCCGGCCGGCCGAGCCTGTCCAGCGCCGCATTCAATTCGCCGAGGTTGGTGACAGCGGCCCAGGGCGCAGTGGCGAAGCCCAGCTTGTTGACCTCGCTCTTCTCCGCCGTGCGCACCTGGGTCACGGCCAGGCATTCCGGCGCCGGGAAGAACGGGCGGCGGGCGGCCAGGAATTCGGCCGTGTGCAGCGGCACGTTCTCGAATTCCAGGGTCACCACGTCGACCGCGTCGGCGAAGGCGGCCAGCGCCGCCTCGTCGCCATAATCCGCCACTGTTTCGGCGGCTGAGACCTGGGCGCACGGGCCCCCGGTGCCCTCGGGCGTGAAAACATGGACGCGGTAGCCCAGCCGCGCGGCCGCCATCGCGGTCATGCGGCCGAGCTGCCCGCCCCCCAGAATACCGATCGTTCCGCCGGGGGGGATGGTGGCCCCGCCGGACGCTGTTTCCGTCTTGCTGGTCATTGTGTCGGGTCGGTCGGGGTTTCCGCTACGGCGTCGGTCTGGGCGCGCCGCCAGGCTTCGAGTTTCGCGGCTACGGCCGCATCGTTCAGTGCGACGATGGATGCCGCGAGGATGCCGGCGTTCTTGGCGCCGGCAACGCCGATCGCCAAGGTGCCGACGGGCACCCCGCCCGGCATCTGGGCAATGGACAGAAGGGAATCGAGGCCCGAAAGGGCCTTGGATTCGACCGGCACGCCCAGCACCGGCAGGGTCGTCATCGCGGCGACCATGCCGGGCAGATGGGCCGCGCCGCCGGCGCCGGCGACAATCACCTGGATGCCCCGCTCCTTGGCGGATTTGGCATAGGCGACCATGCGGTCGGGCGTGCGGTGGGCGGAGACGATCTTCGCCTCATGCGGCACGCCGAACTCGGCCAGCATCTCGGCGGCATTGCGCATCGTCGCCCAGTCGCTCTGGCTGCCCATGATGATGCCGACAAGGGGGTTTTCGTTATTGGTTGTCATCAGGCGATGATATCCGGCAGAAGCTGGCTTTCAACCTTGGCGATCAGATCTTTCAGCAACAGCTTCCGTTTTTTCAATCGCTGCAGTGCCAGCTGGTCGTACGGAGCCTGATGGGCGAGGCGATCGATGACATCGTCGAGGTCGCGGTGCTCGGTCTTAAGCTCGTCGAGCTTACGACGCAGCACTTCCTCTTCGCTCATTTAGATCAGCCATATTCCCATGCCCCGAAGGGCCGGGAAATTAGCACAAGAGGGATAGGAGAGAAACAGGGCGTCATAACGCCCGGGCGGGCGATTTCCGCAGGCCTGGCCGCCTGCCAGGAAATCCGATCAGGCCTCGGTCGCGACCTTCGGCCGGTCGCGGAAATTCGGCCGGTTACGGAAATTCGGCCGGCGCGTGTGGCTCTCCTCGACGCGCTTCTTGAAGGCCTCGATCCACAACTCCGCCGCCTGCGCCGTATCGAAACTGCTGACGATCGTGGGGGGAGAGTCAGGAACCTCCACCTCGATCGCGAAACTCGCATCGTCCCTGCAAAAAATACGGAACGTGGCATCACTATTACGGTTTTTAATATTCATTAAAAATATATGATACCAACAGTTCTCTTCCACAAGATGGGGCATTTTATTTTTATAATTTTATCTATTATTCTCCCCCAATCGGCACGTGCCGCGGCAAGATTTTCTGTGCCCTTGAAATATTGATCGGCCTCTGCTATATCTGACCGACATCACGTTCCGTTGGGTCCTACTATTCCGTTCGCCGCTGCCCAGCGGCCGCCGACCTGTTTCTCCCGAATGAATGCGATCCAGCCCGCTAATCGGCTGGCTGCAACCTCTCTTCAGGAGAATGACAATGGCCTCAGGCACAGTAAAATGGTTCAACCCCACCAAGGGCTTCGGCTTCATCCAGCCGGATGACGGCTCCAAGGACGTCTTCGTCCATGTGAGCTCGGTCGAAAAGGCCGGCATCCGCACATTGAACGAAGGCCAGAAGCTGGAGTTCGAAATCGAATCCGGCCGCGACGGCCGCGCTTCCGCGATCGACCTGCGCGTCTGACGATCAAGGGCTGCCGTTTCCCGGCAGCCCTTTTTCATGACGGCCTCACACTCAGTCTTTCCCGACTACACCATCCGCGAACGGCAGGTGGATGCCGTTATCCACGTCCTCGGCCTGTTCGCCGCGCCGCTCGCCATCGTCTGGTTCTTCGCCAGCGCCGCGCCGGAGCTGACCATAGGCAGGATCGTCACCGGCACGATCTATTGCTGCGGGCTGATCGGCATGCTGACGGCCTCCGCCCTCTACAACATGGCCCCGCATGGGCGCGGCAAGGCGCTGTTCCGCCGCCTCGACCACTCGATGATCTTCGTCATGATCGCCGGCACCTATACGCCGCTGTCGATCACCGCGCTGGCCCCCCATCTCGGCATTCCGCTCTGTATCGCGATCTGGTCGATCGCTGGGGTCGGCGTCACGCTGACCCTGGCGCGGCCGGACCGGCATAAAAGACTGGCGCTGTGCCTCTATCTCGGCATGGGCTGGATGGTGCTGCCGCTGGTGCCCGCCCTAGCCGGCACGCTGCCGGCCGTCACGATGGCGCTCGTTCTCGCCGGCGGGCTTATCTATTCGCTGGGCGCGTTCGTCCATACGCGCGTGAGCCTGCCGTTTCACAACCCGCTTTGGCACGCCATGGTGCTGGCCGCGGCCGCGCTGCATCTGGTGGCGCTGGAGCAGGTCATCGCCCTGCCGGCGTAAGCGCCGGCGCGGTTCAGATGGCCTCGTACCGGCTGTTATGCACGCGGACCATTTTGCGGCAGCTCGGGCAATCGAGCTGTTCCTGGTAATGGGTGGCGGACATCGCCGCGCCGCAATGCGGGCAGTTGCCGAAATAGAGGCCGCGATCGACCTGCGGCTTGACGAAGAAACCGCTATAGAAGCTGCCCAGGAAGATCGCGAGGCCTACGGCCACCCAGAACGAGCCCATGCCGCAGATGGCGATGCCGGTCACCATCAGCATCCATTCGACGGAATTAGGCTTGTGCAGCCCCCGGCGGACCTCGGGCACGAATTTCGCCTGGGTCGATTTGGTTTCGCTCACGTATCCGCCCTCAAGTTCCGGTCTTGCTTGACTATGATGGCACAATGTGGTGCATCATGCCCGCCGTCAAGGGATGTTGGAGAATAGCATGACCGCGCAAACCCATTCGACCGCTCAGGAGCTGGCTCGGGCGCGCACGCTGCGCATGGTCGCCATTGCGCTGGCGGTCGTCGCGTTCGCCACGCTGGTCTTCGGCTTCGGCATGAAGTGGAGCGCGGTCTACCAGGTCGCGGCCGGCGCCGCCGCCTATATCGGCATCGAATGGCAGCGCCACATCGGCAAGAAGATCAAGCAGCTCGGCGGCTAAGCCCGCCCAGCCCGATTACGCCGCCCTGCCCTTCTTCGGCAGGGCGATGAAGCGCTGTTCCTTCACCGCGATATCCTCACCGCAGCTCGGGCAATCGATCTGGGTCTGATAATGCGTGGCCGACGCCTCGGCCCCGCAATGCGGGCATGCGCCGATATAGAGGCCGCGATTGATCTTGGGCGGGATGAAGAAGGCGCTGTAGAGCGAGGCCAGCACCAGAGGCACGCCGACGATCGCGCCCATCCAGCCATAGGCGCAGGCGGCCAGTCCGAGCAGCGCGCCCAGAATCTCGATGGCGTTCATCCGCGCCAGCCACTTGGTCGGGTTCGGCTGGAACGGCGCCGGCGTCGATTTCGGTTCGGTGGTCACGATTCGATTCCTATCGCGGCATGACCGCTGAGCGCCTTGTAGACCACGTAGGCGCCCGCGATCAGGTTCACCAGGTGGAAGTATTTGTGCATTTCCTTCGGGATCGGCGGATAGGCGGTGGCCATCGGCTGGGTGAAGGTGAGCAGCGCGGTGGCGGTCGTCCAGAACAGCCACAGATCGACCGTGGTGGTCGCCAGCGCGGTCAGCACGCCGGCCCACAGGCCCTCCTTGTCCATCGCGTAGTGGAACGCGTTCACCGGCCAGGGCGACATGGTGCCGTTCTGGTACTTGCCGATGCAGAACGGCACCTCGACCACCAGGGCACCCAGCCAGATGGGGTGGAAGAAGAAGACGGTCTTCTTCTCGAGGCCGACCGTGACCCGGCTGGTGAAGGTGAGCTTCAAGGTCGTGAGCAGCGTGAAGAACGCGACCACGGCCGCGGGCAGATACCAATCGAATTGCACGTTTTCAGTCCAGGTCCAGAGCTATTATTGAGGCCCGATCAGGCCGCGACAGCATCCGCCGGCATGCTGCCGGAAGCCGGAGCGGAGTCGCCATGCGAGCCCTTCACCGGCGCCTCGAAGGTCTCGCCGGGGCGGCCGAACAGGACGACCATCTTCGCCTTCAGGCCCGGCGCGTGCCAGAAATCGCGCGCCAGGAAGGAATACTCCCAGAACAGCACCTTGATCGGGTTGTTCTGGCGAAGGGTGAGGGTCCAGCCGGTGAACGGCACCTTCACCTTGGTGTCTTCGCGCAGGTGATGGGTGATGCCGTAGATCAGCCTTTCGCCGGTCGCGTTCTGGTAGGTGCCGAACACGTGATCCCAGAAGTTCAGTGCCCCGCCCAGGTTCCGGTCCATATAGATCGGGTTGCGGGCGTGGTGGACGCCGTGGATGGTGGGCGAGACGAAATACGTGTCCCACCAGCCCCAGCGGCCGAAGCGCGCGGTGTGGCAGATCAGCTGGATGCCGGCCAGGATGGTGAACAGGAACAGCACGCCCGGATGGAAGCCGATGGCCGCCAGCGGGACATAGACGATCACCTTCGACACCCACTCCAGCAGATGGAAGCGCTGCGCCGTG
>Ga0105238_10002716_pt1 | contig 17617 bp, 15 predicted proteins | sample KBSC34metaG_FD_81526 | JGI IMG/M metagenome (GOLD analysis project Ga0105238, IMG submission 81526) | Corn rhizosphere microbial communities from Kellogg Biological Station, Michigan, USA - KBS C3-4 metaG | ecosystem: Host-associated > Plants > Roots > Rhizosphere > Soil | place: Michigan, USA... | reverse complement strand
TGGCCGTGACGTGCGAACCGCGCGGCTGCCGTCGGTGCACCTCGGGGCATGTTGCGCCTGCTTAAGCTCGGCGTGTTCGCGGCGCTGCCCATCCTTGCCGCTTGCAACCAGAATCCGTCACCAGGCAACGATTCCGTGGACGCGGGGCGCCCGAAACTGAAGCCGGCGGATGCCGGGCCTTGCCCGCAGCCGTATTGTCCGGAGACCGTCTACGATCGCATCGGCGAACCCGCGGGCCATGTCGTCTGGCGCTACACGATTTATGCCATGGGTGAGGTCTATGTTCATGCCGACTGGATCCGGGGCGCCGCCGCCTCAGCGCCCGCGACATCGCTGAGCAGGCGATGACCATTGCCGGAGAGATCTGCATCTATACGAACCGGGTCCTGACGGTCGAGGAGCTCTAGTGCCCATTTTTCTTCCCGAGCGCAGCGCGTCGGCGGTGGGTTCGCTCACCCCGCGCCAGATCGTCGCGGAGCTCGACAAGTTCGTCATCGGTCAAGCCAAGGCGAAGCGTGCCGTAGCGATCGCGCTTCGCAACCGCATGCGGCGCCAGCGGCTGGCGCCGGACATGGCCGAAGAGGTCACGCCGAAGAACATCCTGATGATCGGGCCCACCGGCGTCGGCAAGACGGAGATCGCACGGCGCCTTGCGCGGCTGGCTCAGTCGCCGTTCATCAAGGTGGAGGCGTCGAAGTTCACGGAAGTCGGCTATGTGGGGCGCGACGTCGAATCGATGGTGCGCGACCTGGTGCAGCTCGCCGTGGACATGGTGCGCTCCGAGAAGGCCGAAGAGGTGAAGGACAAGGCGCGCCAGGCTGCCGAGGAGCGTCTGCTCGATCTGCTGCTGCCGCCCACTCGCGGCGTGGCGGCCGCCGCGGCCGACGCCGCCGGCACGCCCATCGACCCCGCCAGCCGCTCGCGTGAGCGGCTGCGCGAGCAGCTGCGCGATCACCGTCTCGACGAGCGGACGGTCGAGATCGAGCCGTCGCAGGCGCCGATGCCGTCGTTCGAGGTGGTGGCGGGCGCGTCGATGGAGGAGATCGGGTCGAATCTCAAGGACATGATGGGCTCGCTCTTCCAGGGCCGCAGCCGGACGCGCCGCATGAAGGTCCCCGACGCCCTCGAGTACCTGATGGCCGAGGAGCAGAGCAAGCTCGTGGACATGGAATCCGTCAGCCGGCTGGCGGTCGAGCGCGTGGAGCAGAACGGCATCATCTTCGTCGACGAAATCGACAAGATCGCCAGCCGCGACGGCGCGGCGCACGGGCCCGACGTGAGCCGCGAGGGCGTGCAGCGCGACATCCTGCCCATCGTCGAGGGCACGACGGTCAACACCAAGCACGGCATGGTCAAGACCGATCACATCCTCTTCATCGCGGCGGGGGCGTTTCATGTGTCGAAGCCGTCGGATCTGATCCCCGAGCTGCAAGGCCGTTTCCCGATTCGGGTCGAGCTCGAGGCGCTGACGCGTGCCGATTTCGTCCGCATCCTCACCGAGCCGCGCGGCGCGCTGGTCACGCAGTACACGGCGCTGCTCGGCGCCGAAGACGTGACGCTCACGTTCACGGCCGGCGCGGTGGAGCGGATCGCGGAGTTCGCGGCACGGGTGAACGAGGTCACCGAAAACATCGGCGCGCGGCGGCTGCACACGGTGATGGAGCGGCTGCTCGACGACGTGTCGTTCGAGGCGCCGGACCTCGCAGACAAGACGGTGGCGATCGACGAGGCCTATGTGGATCGAATGCTGGCCGGAATCGTCAGGAACGAGGATCTTTCGCGCTATATCCTGTAGAATCTTTCTGGCCGGTCACAAGAACGTCAACGGATTCTGCGCCTTCTACACTTTTGTGGGAATAGCGTGTGACATCGTGACCGGGCTGGAGGTTCTCCGTCTATGCCCGCCCCGAAGGCCGCATCGGAATCGACGACCAACTCGAGCGCCCGCCGTCTGTCGACGCTGCTCGAGATCAGCCAGGCCCTTTCCGGCACGCTGAACCTGAAGGCCGCCATGCAGCGGGTCCTCGGGACCCTCATCCGGCACCACAGTGTCGTGCGTGGCATGGTCACGCTGCTGCGCGACGGCGAACTGCACGCCGAGGCGGTGGAAGGCTTCGAGGACCGCGCCCGCAACACGCAGATCAAGCTGGGCGAAGGCATCACCGGCAAGGTGGTCGAGAGCGGCAAGCCGATCGTGGTGCCGCGCGTGAGCAAGGAGCCGGCGTTCCTCAACCTCGCGTCGCGCCGGCCGGATCACCTGAAGCAGGAGTTGAGCTTCATCTGCGTGCCGATCGTCCTCAACCGGCAGCCGGTGGGCGCCCTCGGCGTGGATCTGCGGTTCAAGCCGGAGCGCGACTACGACAGCAGCGTCAAGTTCATGGGCGTGGTCAGCGGGATGATCGCGCAGGCGATCAACGTCCAGCGGATGGTGGACGAAGAGCGGCGGCGGCTGCTCGACGAGAACACGCACCTGCGGCAGGAGCTGCGGGAACGCTACGACTTTTCGAACATCATCGGCACGAGCGGTCCGACGCGGCAGATGTACGAGCAGGTCGCGCAGGTGGCGCAGACCAACACCACGGTGCTCATCCGCGGCGAGTCGGGCACCGGCAAGGAGCTCATCGCGCACGCCATTCACTACAACTCGCTGCGCGCGAAGAAGCCGTTCATCAAGGTGAGCTGTGCGGCGCTGCCCGACACGCTGATCGAATCGGAGCTGTTCGGATATGAGAAGGGCGCGTTCACGGGCGCGGCCCAGCGCAAGAAGGGCCGCTTCGAGATGGCCGAGGGCGGCACGCTGTTCCTCGACGAGATCGGCGACGTGAACCTGGGGACGCAGGTGAAGCTGCTGCGCGTGCTGCAGGAGCGCGAGTTCGAGCGTGTCGGCGGCACCGAGACGGTGAAAGTAAACGTGCGCCTGATCGCCGCCACCAACAAGGACATGGAAAAGGCGATCGCGGAGGGCGTGTTCCGCGAGGACCTTTACTACCGCCTCAACGTGTTCACGATTTTCGTGCCGCCGCTACGCGAGCGAAAGGCGGACCTGCTGCTGCTCGCGGACCACTTCCTCGACAAGTTCTCGCGGGAGCACAACAAGGTCATCAAGCGGATTTCCACGCCCGCCATCGACATGCTCACGGCGTACCACTGGCCGGGCAACGTTCGCGAGCTCGAGAACGCCATCGAGCGCGCGGTGCTCGTGTGCGATGGAGCCGTCATCCACGGACACCATCTGCCGCCGTCGCTTCAGACCGCGGACTCGTCTGGCACGGTCACGCGGGTCTCGCTCAAGGACGCGGTGGCGGCGTATGAACGCGATCTCATCCTCGACGCCTTGAAGACGACGCGTGGGAACCGGGCGAAGGCCGCGCGGCTGCTCGACACCACCGAGCGCATCCTGAACTACAAGGTGCAGGGTTACGGCATCGACGTGCGCCGGTTCAAATCGTCGGAAGTCGGGCGACGGCAGGCGAGCGATGCGTCTGGCGACAGCTCCGCCGACTTCGTGCGCTAGGCCGCCAGACCCCAGCGTCCATTAAAATCGGTGGCGTGAAGGTCGCGCGGCAGTGGGCCGCGGCTGGCTGTGCCGGGCTCGTGCTCGTTGCCACAGTCGGCTGTGGAAAGAAGGGGCCTCCGCTCGCCCCGTACGTGCTCTTGCCGGCCGCGCCGGCCCGTGTGGCTGCCGAACGCACCGGCAACGAGGTCTACGTCACGCTGGCGCTGCCCGTCGAAAACATCGACAAGTCGAAGCCTGCCGACGTCCGCCGCATCGAGGTGTACGGCTATACCGCCACCACGCCGCCTCCGCGATCGCGTCAGCTCGAATTGGCGACGCTCGTCGCCACCGTGCCGGTCGCCGCCGCCATGCCGGAGGGTGCGCTCCTCGGACAGCATCCGCGAACGCCGGAGACGAAAGATGCGGCGCGCCCCGGCGCGACGATTACGGTGGTGGATTCGCTCGGGCCCGAGGCGTTCGTGCCGCGCGCGCTGCCGGCGCCGCCACAGCCGGTGTCGCGCACGCCGCCGCCATCGACGATCCGGCCCGAACCGCCGGGTGTGCTGCGTCGCTTCTATGTCACGCTGGCCTATAGCGATCGCGGACGGCCCGGCCTGCCGAGCGCCCCGGTGGAGGTGCCGTTGACCGCGGTCCCGGAAGCCCCGTCGGGCCTCGAGGTCCTCTACACCGCGGACGCCACGGTGCTGTCGTGGCAGCCGGCCGGCGGCATTCTGGGCTTCCTGCTCGACACCCCGATGCCGCTCGACAGCCTGTCCGAGGACGACGCCGTCGCGGCGCCGGCCGATCCGCTGGCGCTGCCGCCCGGTCCGACGCGGTACCAGGTGTATCGCACGGACGCGCCCGATCCGCTCGTGCTGCCGCCGCCGTCGTCGGACAGACCGCCGGGCACGGTCGTGGTGCCGCGGCCGATCACGGCCGCGCCGGTCGACGACCTGACGTTCTTCGATTCGGTCGAGTTCGATCGCGTGCGGTGCTATGAAGTCCGGGCGGTGCGCGGACTCGGTCCAGCCGCGGTGGCAAGCGCGCCATCGGAGCGTCGCTGCGTCAGCGAAGTGGACGTGTTCCCGCCGGCACCGCCGACCAGCTTGTCGGCCGTCACCCGTGAAGGCGCCGTCGATCTAATCTGGGAGGCGAGCCCGGATCTCGACGTGTGGGGCTACGTCGTGTTGCGTGGGACTGCCGGCGATGCCACACTGCAGCCGCTCAACGCCGCGCCCGTGATCGAGACGCAGTTCACCGACACGACGGTGATGCCGGGCACGCGCTACGTCTACGCCGTGGTGGCCGTGGATTCGCGGCTGCCGGTGCCCAACATGAGCGGCGAGTCGGAGCGCCTCGAGGAAACTGCCCGATAGGAGTCAATGCCATGAAGCTGTTTGCCGACACCGGAAATCTGAAGGAGCTCGAGCCGCTGGCGGCGCTCGGCATCCTCGACGGCGTGACGACGAATCCGTCGCTGATGGCGAAGGAGAGCGGCGATCCGCGCAAGATCCTGAAGCAGATCTGTCAGCTGGTCGGCGGCGCCGTCAGCGCCGAAGTCGTGGCGACCGATGCCGCTGGGATGATCCGTGAAGGGCGCGAGCTGGCCGCGATCGATGAACACATCGTCGTGAAGGTCCCGTTCACGAAGGACGGCGTGAAAGCCTGCAAGACGCTGGCGTCCGAAGGCACCCGCGTCAACGTCACGCTCATCTTCTCGCCTACGCAGGCCTGGCTCGCAGCCAAGGTCGGTGCGGCCTACGTCAGCCCGTTCGTCGGCCGGCTCGACGACGTGGGCACGACCGGGATGCACCTGGTACGCGAGATCGTGGACATCTTCGACAATTACGAGTTCACGACCGAAGTGCTGGTCGCCAGCGTGCGCCACCCGATTCACATCGTAGAAGCCGCCCGTATGGGCGCCGACGTGGCCACGTGTCCGCCGGCGGTGATCGAGCAGTGCTTCAAGCACCCGCTCACCGACATCGGCCTGGCCAAGTTCCTCGCGGACTGGGAGAAAGCACAAGCCGCGACCGCGTTGAAGTCGTAGCGACTCGATGGACCCGCAGTCGCGCCTCGACGACCTGCACCGCCGCGCCGAGATCGGCGGCGGCGAGGTGCGGCTCCAACGGCAGCGCGACGGCGGACGGCTTACCGCCCGCGAGCGCATCGACGCCCTGTTCGATCCGGGCAGCTTCGAAGAGATCGACAGGTTCGTCACGCACCGCTGCCGCGACTTCGGCATGGCCGAGCAGCTCGTACCGGGAGACGGCGTCGTGGCGGGGCACGGCCGCGTCGACGGGCGTCTGGTCTGCGCCTTCGCGCAGGACTTCACCGTGTTCGGCGGATCGCTCTCGGAAACCAATGGCGCCAAGATCGCCAAGATCATGGACCTGGCGATGAAAATCGGTGCGCCGGTCGTCGGACTCAACGACTCCGGCGGCGCCCGGATCCAGGAAGGCGTGCTGTCGCTCGGCGCCTACGCCGACATCTTTCTGCGCAACACGCTGGCGTCGGGCGTCGTGCCGCAGATCTCGGCGATCATGGGGCCGTGTGCTGGCGGCGCCGTGTATTCGCCGGCGATCACCGACTTCACCGTCATGGTGAAGAGCACGAGCTATATGTTCGTGACGGGTCCCGATGTCATCAAGACGGTCACCCACGAGCAGGTGACGAAAGAGGAGCTCGGCGGCGCACAGACGCACAACGAGAAGAGCGGCGTCGCGCACTTCGCCGTGGCGGACGACCGCGAATGCCTGCTGCTCATTCGCGAGCTGCTGGCGTTCATGCCGTCGAACAATCTCGACGATCCGCCGGCGGTTGCGTCGGCCGATCCCGTCGACCGCTCCGACGCCGGCCTGGACACGCTGGTGCCGGCGCAGCCCACCCAACCGTACGACATGCTCGACGTCGTGCACGCCGTCGTGGACGACGGCGACTTTCTCGAGGTGCATCGCCACTTCGCGCGGAATCTCATCGTCGGGTTCGCGCGGCTTGGCGGCCGATCCGTGGGCATCGTCGCAAATCAACCGGCGCACCTGGCGGGCGTGCTGGACATCGACGCGTCGGTGAAGGGGGCGCGCTTCGTCCGCTTCTGCGACGCCTTCAATATCCCGCTCGTCACCTTCGAGGACGTGCCGGGATTCCTGCCGGGCACGCAACAAGAGTACGGCGGCATCATCCGCCACGGCGCCAAACTGCTGTTCGCGTTTGCCGAGGCCACGGTGCCCAAGCTCACAGTGATCACGCGCAAGGCGTACGGGGGCGCCTACTGCGTGATGTCCAGCAAGCATCTGCGGACGGACGCGAACTTCGCGTGGCCGACGGCGGAGATCGCGGTGATGGGCGCCGAGGGCGCGGTAAACGTGCTCTACAAACGCGAGCTCGACGCGGCCGTGGACGTGGCGGCCGCGCGCGCCGAGAAGGTGGCCGAATACCGCGAGAAGTTCGCGCACCCCTACGTGGCGGCCAGCCACGGCTTCGTGGACGAAGTCATTGCCCCGCGCGACACGCGGCGCAAACTGATCACCGCGCTCACCGTGCTCGACGGCAAGCGCGACAAGAACCCGCCGAAGAAGCACGGCAACATTCCGCTGTAGGGGCCGTCTTCGGGCGGCCCGACGAAGGCTTCGGGCTTCAGGCCTCAGTTCGGTTCTGCTCTACCTCGATGGAAGTAGCTCGAAGTAGCTCGGGTTGTGTATGTGCCGGACCTGATCCGCCTTCTAGACTCCCCGCGCTCGCCCCCTGGAGGCATGGGGCGGAGGGAGGACAACATGCGGATCCGGTTGGGCAGCGTCCTGACGCTGCTCGCCCTGTGGCTCGTACCGGCAGGTGCGTGGGCCCAGGCATCACTCACAGGAACCGTTCGCGACAGCTCTGGCGCGGTGCTGCCCGGCGTCACAGTCGAAGCGAGCAGCGACGCACTCATCGAACGGACGCGTTCGGCGGTCACCGACGGCAGCGGCCAGTACCGCATCGTCGATCTGCCGTCCGGTACCTACAAGGCCACGTTCACCCTGTCGGGCTTTGCAACGGTGGTACGTGACGCGATCTCTCTCTCCGGCACCTTCACCGCCACGGTCAACGCGGATCTGCGCGTCGGCGGAGTCGAGGAGACGATCACCATCACCGGCGCCTCACCCATCGTCGACGTGCAAAGCACCGTGCGCCAGGACGTGTTGAAGGGCAGCCTCATCACCGAGCTTCCGGCGGCACGCAACATCCAGAACATCGCCATCCTGATCCCCGGCATGGCGGTGACCGGCACCCTGGACGTCGGCGGCCTGCGTGGCGGAGCCGAAGTGAACAACTTCTCGGCGCACGGCGGGCGTGTGGACGACGGACGTCTGCAGCTCGATGGCATGAGCGTCGGCGGGCCGACCGGCGGCGCAAGCGCCAACTCCGGCGGCGGCGGCACCAGCTACTTCCAACCCGACATGGGCAATGCGTCCGAACTCGCTGTCACGACGTCAGGCGCGCTTGGCGAGGCGGAATCGGGCGGGCCGGTGATCAACGTCATTCCGAAGTCGGGCGGCAACACGCCGTCGGGCTCGTTCTTCTTCAACTTCGCCAACAGCGCGCTCCAGGGCGACAACCTCACCGACGAGCTCCGCGTCCAGGGCACGCGTCCCGCAACCGAGGATCTCATCACCATGCGCGACATGACCGGCTCGTTCGGCGGCCCACTCAACCGCGACAAGGTCTGGTTCTTCGTGAGCGGCCGCACCAAGCGCACCGAGAAGAAAGTGCCGATCATGCTCTACAACCAGAACGCCGGCACCAATTCGTGGCTGTACGTGGCCGACCCGGCGCGCCAGGCGTTCAACGATTCCACCACGCACGCGGGCAACGCGCGCCTCACGTGGCAGGCGTCGCAGCGCCATAAGCTGAATCTCTACTTCGACGAGCAGTCGCTCAGGGACAACCACGACGGCGGCGGCACAGCCACGACGTCTCCCGAAGCCTCGGCGACCGCCGACGCCTATCCGCAGCATTTGATCCAGGGCGGCTGGCAATCGCCGTGGACCAATCGCCTGCTGCTCGACGCGACGTTTTCGGCGAGCATCTACGACTACGGCGGGCGCGAGCGCGCCGGGAACGCGACGCGCGATCTCGTGCGCGTGTCCGATACCGGTATCCAGAGCGGGATCCAGTCGGTGACCTACCGCTCGATGAACTGGAACGAGAACCACGCGTTCGTGCCGCGCTGGAAGATGTCCGGGGCGTACGTCACCGGGGCCCACAGCTTCAAGGTGGGCTACATGGGCTTCGTCCAGGATCAGGACAACCTCAACTTCACCAACAGCCAGGACATCTCGTATACGTTCCGCAACGGCATCCCGCAGTCGCTCACCATGGTGGGTGACAACCCGATTCGCTATCGCTCGCGTGCTTACAGCCAGTCGGCCTACGTCCAGGAGCAGTGGACGCTCAACCGGCTCACGCTGCAGGGCGCGGCCCGATACGACTACGCAAGGAGTATCTACCCGCACCAGACCTTTGGCGGCAGCAAGTTCCACCCGCGGGTGCTCGACTTTCCGACCGACACCGAGGGCGGCGTCACCGGCTTTCACGACATCAATCCGCGTCTCGGCGTGATCTACGACCTGACCGGCGACGGCAAGACGTCGGTGAAGTTCAACGCCGGACGCTACACCGACTCGGCGTCGAGCGACGGGCGATGGACGCTCGGCAACCCCTTGAGCCGCATCCAGACGACAGTGGGCCGGTCGTGGAACGACGCCAACGGCAACTTCAATCCCGACTGCGACCTCTTGAACCCGGCAGCGCAGGATCTGCGGGCGTCGGGCGGCGACCAGTGCGGCGCCTGGAACAACAACACGTTCGGGACCGAGGTGTTCAGCACCACGTACGACCCCGACATGTTCAAGGGCTGGTACACCCGCCCGATGGACTGGGAGATCGGCACCTCGGTGCAGCGTGAGATCCGTTCGGGGATGTCGATCGAGGTGGGCTATCACCGCCGCTGGATCGACAAGTGGACGCTCGTCGAGAACACGATGAACACCCACGCCGATTTCGATCCGTATTCGGTGGTGGCGCCGACCGATCCGCGGCTCGAGGTCGCGAGCGGACGGGTGGTCGACGATCTCTGGAACATCTCCCAGGCCAAGTTCGGGCTGATCGACAACCACACGTATCTGGAGAACAACGCTCCGGGTGTCAACCGCAAGAACTGGTGGCAGGGTGTCGATCTGAACGTCAACGCCCGGCTGGCGGGTGGGATCACGCTGCGCGGCGGCGCCGTATTCTCGACCGCCGGCGACGACTGGTGCACTTACATCGAGAACGGCTACTACGGTACGGGGATCCCCGAAGGGCCGAGCATGCGCAACTGCAAGACGGTGACGCCGATCCAGACCGAGCTCAAGGGGTTGGGCAGCTACACCATCCCGAAGGTTGCCGTGCAGCTGGCCGGTACGTTCACCAGCCGTCCTGGCCCGCCAATTGTGGCCAACGTCCAGTACACCGCCGCGGAAATCGCCCGGACGCTGGGTCGCCTGCCGTCAGGCGGCGTGCAGACGATCACGGTCAACGTGTTCGAGACCAACGAGGCGTTCTACGAGAGCATCTCGACCTTCGACCTGCGGATCGCCAAGCTCCTGCGGTTTGGACGCATGCGCGCCAACCTCGGGATCGATATCTTCAACGTGCTCAACTCGAGCACGGGGCAGACCTACAACGGCACCTACTCGACGGCCAATCCCGCATTGTGGGGCACGCCGACGTTGATCATGCCGGCGCGCTTCGCGAAGCTCGGAGCGCAGATCGATTTCTGAAAAGGCTTCGGGCCCAGGGCTTCAGGTACTACCGATTGAACGCGGGGCCGGGTCTTCGGATCCGGCCTCGTGTTTTGTACGGCCCCACCGGCGTGACACCAGGAAGTGAGAGAAGACAATCCCCACGATGATGGCCACGCCGAAGTAGAAGCGCGGCTCGAGATCGCGCTGTTCGTTCAGAAGCAGGACGGCGAGCACGATCGCATACACGGGCTCCATGTTGACCGCCAGCGTCGTGTCGAACGCGCTCAGATGGCGCAGCGCGACGAGCGCGAGCGCGTACGGCAGGAGCGTGCAGGCCATCGAGAGCGCGAAGAGCATCAAGCCGTCGTGCAGGCCGGGTCGGACCAGCACGTGGTCATCCGCGGGGAGCAGCCCTGCGATCAGCGGCAACAGCACGGCGCCGGCCGCCATCTGCAGCCCCGTCATCGCAAGCGCGGGGCTGTTGCCGACGGTGCGCTTGTTGAGCGTGCTGAAGAGGCCCGCTACGAACGCGGAGAACGCACCCATGACGATTCCGTCCCGCATGCCCGCGGGGGTACCGCCGACGACGAGTGCCACACCGGGCAGCACGGCCAGGCTCATGGCGACTTCGATCAGGCGAGGCCGGCGCCGCGACAGCCACGGCTCGATGATCGACACGAACACGGGCGTCAGCGCCATGCAGGTGGCGGCCACGGAGGCGTTGGAAAGTTTGATCGAGGCGTAGAACGTGACCCAGTGCAGCGTCACGAGCGCGCCGATGCCCAGATAGATCGAGATGAGCCGCGGCGGCAGCTGCTTCAGCCCGGACCAGAACGGTGGCCAGACCGCGAGCGCGATCGTGACGAGCAGCATGCGCCACCACACGAGCGGCAGCGCCTGCAGTGTGATCAGCCGGCCCAGGATCGCCGTGAATCCCCAGAGTACGACGCAGACGTGAATCTGCACCCAGGCGCGCGAATGGGCGGTCATCGACAACTCTCGCCATACTACAGGCCGGCGCGGAGAGTTCTACGACGGCGACAAGACGACGCTCACCGTCAGCCAGGGGCGCCTGAACCTCTCATCGCAGCTCTCGGTCGAACCGACATATCTCGCGAACTGGGTGACGCTGCCCGATGACGCCGACGATGTTCACGAGCGCGCTCGTGCAGTACAACACCGGCGTCGACGCCGTGTCCGCAAACGTCAGGCTGCGCTGGGAATATCGCCCCGGCAGCGAGCTCTTCGTGGTGCTCAACGAGCAGCGCGACACCGGCACGGCCAGATTCCCCGGCCTGCAAAACCGCGCCCTCATCGTCAAGGTGAACCGGTTGCTGCGGTTCTAAGGATCTATACTGCACTTCCGATGACGCGGGTCTCAAGACCCGCGGCTACGGCCCTACAAGTCTCGTCAGGAGGCTCCCCATGACACGTTTCGCGTTCGGATTCATCGCACTGGCGGGCGTGTGCGCCGCCGCCTCCACCGCGAGCGCCGCGCAGGGCGTGCTCGTCGTGGAAACGTCCACCGTCAACGGCTCCGCGCGCACGACGCAGGTGCAGATCGAGCCGACGCGCATGCGTACGGAGATCGCCGGCCAGAACGGGGCGACGCAGGTCGTCGTCTTTGATGGCGGCAAGCAGATCCTCTACATGATTGATCCCGCGGCGAAGACCTACAGCGAGATGACGAAGGCCGACGTGGATGCGGCAGGCGCCAGAGTGGGCGGCGCGATGGCGGAGATGCAGAAGGCCCTGGCCGCGATGCCGCCGGAGCAGCGCGCCCAGATGGAAGCCATGATGAAAGGGCGGCTGGGCGGACTGCCGGGTGTCGGCGCCGCCGCGAAGACCGAGTACCGCCGCGCCGGCACGTCGAAGGTGTCGAAGTGGACCTGCGACGTGTACGAAGGATTCCAGAACAACCAGAAGACCGGTGAGGTGTGCACCGTGAGCGCAAGCGCGCTCGGGTTCACCCCGGCGGACTTCGAGGTCTCCCGCCAGCTCGCCGAATTCATGCGCGGCCTCATCCCGCAGGGCGCCGACCAGGTGTTCCAGGCGGGGCGCGCCGCAGAGCAGGGCTACGAAGGCGTGCCGGTGCGGCGGGTCACCACGATCGCCGGCCGTGAGGTCGTGACCGAGATCACGAGCGTTGCCCGCCAGACGTTTCCCGACTCCGCGTTCGCCGTTCCGGACGGCTTCGCCAAGACCCAAGGCGGCCTCGGTGCCCTCGGACGCGGGCGGGGACGCGGCGGTCAGTAGGGCCGGGCCTTCATAGGGCCGGGCCTTCGCCCCGGTAAGGCGGGTGGGGCGGGTAAGGCGGGTAGGGATAAAGGCCGGCGCGATTGCGCCGGCCTTTATCTTTGTGGACCGAACCAACGTGCCGGCCGCCGGGTCTATTGGATGTGTGACGGACGACGAGCTGGTGCGGCTCGCCCAGGCAGGGGATGCAGGCGCCTTCGATCAGCTGGTGGTCCGTCACCAGGCCGCGGTCTTCCGCGCGGCGCTCGCGGCGTTGCGGGTGCCGGAAGAAGCGGAGGAGGCGGCGCAGGACGCGTTCCTCCGCGCGTGGCAGAAGCTCGGCTCGTTCCGTGGCGACGCCGCGTTCCGTACCTGGCTGCTGAGCATCGCGTGGAACCGCGCGCTGAGCCGCCGGCGATCGATGGTGACGTGGTTCGCACGGCGCGCGCCGATCGAAGCCGCCGATCGGATGGGAGGCGGTGGCAAGGGGCTGCTGGAGGCGTTGCATGAGCAGGATCTCGCGCGCCATGTGGCGGCGGCGATCGAGCAGCTCTCGCCGAAGCTGCGCGACGCGCTGCTGCTCGCGCAGTCCGGCGAGTACGGGTACGACGAGGTGGCCGCGATGTTGAGCGTGCCGGTCGGCACGCTCAAGTCGCGCGTGTTCGATGCGCGGCGGCAGGTGAAGCGCCGGCTGGCTGCGCTGGGGTATGTGAGCAGGGATTGACGATGGAGCCACACGACTCGCGCGATCTCGACGGCGTCATCGACGGCGTCGCGCGCGCCTTGACGAGCACCGAGCTCGCGCGCGATCTGCGTCCGGTGGTCGCGAGGCGCATCGCGAGCCGTCCGCCATGGATCGCCGGGTGGCGCGCCGGAGTCATGGCCGCGGCGATTGCCGCCGCCGTTGTCGCGGCCATCGTGCTGCGGCCGCGACCGGCGACGGGACCGTCGCGGGCAGCCATGGCTGAACATTCGGCTCCGGCGACTGAACGTTCAGCGGCCGCGCCGCTCGTGGCCACGCGCGACGACGCGCCCACGCCGCCAGTAAACCCTAGGGCCCGCGCGGCCGTTCACCGTCAAATTGGCGGCGACGGTGCTGCCGCGCAGAACGTCATCGAGATCGAGCCGGTCGCGATCCTTCCGCTCAGAGAAGATCGCGCGCCCGCTCCAGCACAAGCACGCATCGAGATTGCGCCGATCGACGTCGAGCCGGTTCGCATCCGCGACCTCGGCGACGCGGCCGAATAGCCAGAGGAGGAGACTTCATGAGAGCCGTCGTCGTTGCCCTCGCATCCGCACTGCTTGCCGTACCTGGAGTAACCGCGCAGCAGCCGGTGCCCGCACCGGCTCCAGCCGCGCCGGCCGCGCCCGCCGCCGCGCCAGCACCAGCGCCAGCGCCCGCGCCCGCGCGAGTGCCGCACGCGCCGCAGGCGCCTAGACCGGGTTCGGCGGCTCCGGCGACTCCAGCGCCGGCTCCGGCGGCGCCGGCTCCCGTCGTCGCCGTCGACGGGGAGCCCGGACAGTTGATCAACATTCAGCTCGATCTGACGCTCATCGCCGAGGGCGGCGCCGATGGCACCGCACGCAAGACGGTGACGTTGCTGCTGGCTGACAAGCAGGAGGGATCCGTTCGTTCTCTCGAGCGCAACCCTGCCACGCAAGGCTCGTTGAATGTCGACGCACGCCCGGTGATCCAGAAGAACGGCAAAGTGCTGACGCGGATCGGCCTCGAGTTTCAGAGCGGCAACGACGTTCCCTTCGTGCAGGTGCGCGTGCAGCCATTGCTCGAGTCCGGAAAACCGCTGCGAATCTCGCGCGCGGTCAGCCCGAAAGGCGATCGGTCGGTCACGGTCGAAGTTACGGCGACGGTACTCAAGTAGCTGCGGGTCTTCAGACCGCCCCTGCGACAGGGAGTAGGGTACGATCCGCTAGTTGCGGAAGATCCTGATCGCCAACCGCGGCGAGATCGCGGTGCGGATCGCGCGCGCGTGCCGCGATCTCGGGCTCGCGTCCGTGGCGGTCTTTTCGGAGAGCGACCGCGGCGCTCGTCACGTCCGGATGGCCGATGAGGCGGTGGCGATCGGGGCCAGCCCGCCGCGCGAGAGCTACCTCCGTATCGACACGTTGATTGCCGCCGCGCGCGCCACCGGCGCCGACGCGGTCCACCCGGGCTACGGGTTCCTCGCCGAGAACGCCGGCTTCGCGGCGGCCTGCGCCGAGGCCGGCCTCACCTTCATCGGCCCCTCCGCCAAAGCTATCGAGCTGATGGGCAGCAAGACCGCCGCGCGCGACGCCGCACGTGCGGCGGGCGTGCCCATCGTCCCCGGCACCGCCGCGCCGTTGGGGCCCGACGCAAGCGACGCCGAGCTCACGGCCGCGGCCCGGCGCGTCGGCTATCCGATCATGGTCAAGGCGGTGGCCGGTGGCGGTGGCAAGGGCATGCGCGTCGTGTCGCGCGCCGAGGATCTGGCCAGCGCCGTCCGCGCCGCGCGATCGGAGGCGGGCTCGTCCTTCGGCGACTCGGCTATCTACTTCGAGCGTCAGCTGATTCGGCCGCGCCACATCGAGGTGCAGATCCTGGCGGATCAGCACGGCACCGTGCTGCCGTTCGTCGAGCGCGAATGCTCGATCCAGCGGCGGCATCAGAAGGTCATCGAGGAGACGCCCTCGATCGCCGTGTCGCCGAAACTCCGGCAGCGCCTGACGCGAGCCGCCGCCGCGGTGGCGGCGTCGGTCGGCTACACCAATGCCGGCACGATCGAATTCCTGGTGGACGAGCGGGGGCGCTATTACTTCCTGGAGATGAACACCCGCCTCCAGGTCGAGCATCCGGTTACAGAGCTCGTGACCGGCATCGACCTCGTCACCTGGCAGATTCGCATTGCGCGCGGGGAGCGCCTCGAAGTCGCGGCGCGGGATGCGGTCACGCCCCGCGGCCACGCGATCGAGTGTCGTGTGTACGCGGAGGATCCGGACGCCGGATTCCTGCCGTCGCCCGGCCGCGTGCTGTCGCTTCACGCGCCCGATGGTCCGGGCGTGCGCGACGACAGCGGCGTCGAAGCCGGTTCGGAGATCTCGATCTACTACGATCCGCTCATCTCCAAGCTGGTGACGTGGGGCGCCACGCGCGACGAGGCGATTGCGCGCATGGCCCGGGCGCTGCGGGAGTACGAAGTGTCCGGAGTCCGGACATCGCTCCCGTTTTTCCGGTGGATGCTGCGCCAGCCGGCGTTTGCGACAGGCGATTTTCACACCGGGTATCTGGACGAACTCTTGCAGACCCGCCGTGGAGAGCCGTTCGAGGCGTCCGATCTGTCCGAAGCGGAGGTCGCCGCGATTGCGGTCGCGCTCTACGCGGCGACAGCGGCCACGCCTCCCTCCGCCCCAGCCGGGACGCGTGCCACCGATGTGGGAGCGGCGCCGGCAGGCTCCGGATGGAAGTCCACGGCGCGTCGCGAAGGGCTGCGCCGGTGAGATTCGAGGTCGAGGCCGGCGGGCAGGAACGTGCCATCGATGTTGCCGCGGACGGTGACGCCTGGCGGGTGACCATCGGCGGCCGCGAGTTTCGCGCCTCGATGGTGCGCGCTGGCGACCACTGGTCGCTGCTGATCGGCGACCCATCCGGTGGTCCGGTGGCGGCCGGGCGCAGCTACGATGTGATGTTCGAGCCTGCCGGCCGCGGGGCCTGGCGGGTGCACGTGGACGGGCGGGCGGTCCCAGCGGGGGTGTGCACATCCGCGCAACGGTTGCGCGGCCACGGCGCCGGCGCCGGCGGCGATGGCCGGGTGCTCGCGCCGATGCCGGGCCGGGTGGTGAAGGTACTCGTGGCGCCGGGAGCGGCCGTCGAAGCGAGGCAGGGCGTGGTCGTGGTCGAAGCGATGAAAATGGAGAACGAGCTGCGCGCGCCCCGGGCCGGCATCGTGCGCGAGGTTCGCGTGGCCGAGGGCGTTTCGGTCGAAGCCCAGACCGTGCTCGTCGTGATCGAGTAGCGGACCAGTCAAGGGCTGGCCGTAGTGATGGCGGGCAGAGCCCTCGACTGGTCGACAGTATCTTCTTGGCGCGCTTCGCGCGCCGGGACCGCTATGCGCGATGCAACTAGGATAAATTCGCAACGAGCCGCATAGCGGTCCATTCGAATCCCACGTGACCGTGAAATCGCTGCTCGCCCTCTTCTCGCACCCGCTCACGCAGCGGACGCGGGTCATCGTGCGCCGCACCGTGGCGACCCTGGCCGTGGCGCTTGCCGTCGCCGTGGTCACCAGCGTCACGGTCGATCTGGGTCCGGCGCTGAAGAAGCTCGCCGAGACACAAGGGTCGAAGTTCATCGAGCGCCCGATGCACATCGGGCGCCTCGGCGTCCGGTTGTGGAACGGACAGTTCGAGCTCGACGACTTCGTCATCGAAGGGCTCACACCGCAGTCGCCGCCGTTCCTGACGGTGAAGCGGCTGCGCGTCGGGTTGGAGTGGGCGCCGCTCCTCCACCGCGAAGTCGTCATCAGCTCGATTGACATGGACCAATGGAACATGTTCGTCGAGCAGATCGACAACGGGCCGAACAGCTTTCCAGACTTCGGGCGCAGCCGCCGTCGCGGCCCCAGCGCCTGGACGACCACGCTGCGCTACGTGCGCGCCCGCAACGGCGAGACCACGTATAAGGACTACGGCACGCCGTGGAGCGTGGTGACGCGCAACCTCGACATCTCCGTGGCGCGTACCAACGAGCAGTATCGCGGCCTGGCGCGTTTCTCCAAGGGCACCGTCAAGATTCAGGACTTCGAGCCGTTCGAGCTCGACATGAACTCGGCGTTCACCGTGGACAAAGGACGCCTGCTGTTCTCGCACATCGACCTCGATACTGGCGGCACGAAGTCGCGCCTCGTCGGCGACACGAACCTCGCGTACTTCCCCGAGCAGATGTACCGGATGGAGTCGCAGATCGACTTTCCGTGGATGCGGAAGATCTTCTTCGCCGGTAACAATTTCTCCCTCTCGGGGAAGGGCACCTTCACTGGCACGTTTCACCTGTTTCGCGAGACGATGCCGGACGGCCGCACTCGCACGGGCCGCGAGCTGAAGGGCACGTTTCACAGCACCACGGCCGGTCTCGACAGCCTGCGGTTTG
>Ga0105238_10002715_pt1 | contig 17622 bp, 13 predicted proteins | sample KBSC34metaG_FD_81526 | JGI IMG/M metagenome (GOLD analysis project Ga0105238, IMG submission 81526) | Corn rhizosphere microbial communities from Kellogg Biological Station, Michigan, USA - KBS C3-4 metaG | ecosystem: Host-associated > Plants > Roots > Rhizosphere > Soil | place: Michigan, USA... | reverse complement strand
TCTTCCGGCAGCTCCGCGAGCAGCGCCAGCGCGCGCGGATCGCCGTCCGGATAGAGCGGGTGGCCGAAGCCCGGCAGCGGCCGGTCGTGGGCGAGCCAGCGGGCGATCGCCTCGTCCGGACCCAGCCGCTCCGCATCCTCGACAAGCGCGATTGCGGCCGCGCCCGCTCCACCGTGGCGCGGACCGGAGAGCGTGGCGAGGCCGGCGAGCAGGCAGGCGGCGATCGGCGCGCCGGTGGAAGCCGCGACGCGGGCTGCAAAGGTAGAGGCGTTGAGCTCGTGATCGGCGAGCAGCACCAGCGCCTTGCGGATGAGATCGGTGCCCGCGGCCTCCACCGACCAGCCCTGCGCCAGCCTCTCATGCACGGGTTCTGAGCCCGGCGTCGCGCCGAGCGCCGTGGCCAGTGCGCTGGTGGCGACGGCGCCGTCTTGCTGCAGCATGGCCGGCCTGCGGCCAAGCGAGGGCCGGCCTTCGGCGGCGAGTGCCGAGAGCCTGGCAAAGGCCGTCGGGGTGCCGCTTTGCCGGGCGGCCGAAGGGGTCAGCGAGGCGAACGACACCGGGGAGCCCGACGCCCACAACAGGGCGGCCGTTTCCTCGAGTGTCGAGGCGGATGAAAACGCCACCGCATCCTTGCCGCGATAGACAAGGCGGCCGTGCAGCACCGTCGAGATGGACGTGGCTATCGCCGGTTCGCCCCAGGCGATGGCGCTTTCGGCGATCGCCTGCGGGCTCCTTCCGCGCGCCCGCCGGTTGGCAAGCGCTGCGATATCGTCGGCGCGGTACTGGCTGCGGCGCGGGTCGGTGTCGTCGGGCTTCATGCCGATCCGGCCACGGCTGACATAGGCATAGAGTGTCTGGGGCCGAACGTTCAGCCGCTCCAGCGCCTCCTCCCGCGTCAGCCATTCCGTCATTTGCCGCCTTACATTGATTATATTGATCAAGATTGATGCATTGATTGAGCAGCATTAATTGCAATGCACAAAAGGTCAAGGAGACGATCATGGCGAATGGGCTCGATGATGTTGTGGCGGCCGACACGGTGCTTTCCGATGTCGACGGTGTGGGCGGGCACCTCACCATTCGCGGTCATTCGCTGATGGAGTTGACCGGCCGCTGGCGCTATGCGCAGGTGGTGCGATTGCTGTTCGACGGCTTCTTCGATGAGCCTCCAAGTGATAGCGAGCTGGAAAAGGCGATCGGCAAGGCGCGCGTCGAAGTGTTCGGCCGCGTGCAGCCGATGCTCACGCAGCTTGCGCCGCTCGACATCTACAGCGGCATGCGGGCCGGCATGGCCATTCTGCCGGATGGCGACGAGCTTGCCGATGCGCTGCGGCTGATCGCGGCGCCGGCGGTGCTGACGCCGGCGCTGCTGCGCCTCGGCCGGGGCGAGACGCCGATCGCTCCCGACGAAAAAGCCGATCACGCCGGCGACATGCTGCGGATGCTTGCCGGTACCGCCTCGCCCGCGCTTGCCAGGGCACTGGACAGCTATCTGGTGACGGTCTGTGACCACGGGCTCAATGCCTCGACCTTCGCGACCCGCGTGGTGGCGTCGACACAGGCCGGGCTGACCTCCGCGATCCTGGCCGGGCTCGGTGCGCTGAAAGGCCCGCTGCATGGCGGCGCGCCGGGGCCGGTGATCGAGATGCTGAACGCCATCGAGGTGAGCGGCGACGCCACCGCATGGCTGCGCAACGAGATCGCGCATGGCCGGCGCATCATGGGCTTTGGTCATCGCATCTACCGCGTGCGCGATCCGCGCGCCGACGCGTTGAAAGCGGTGGTGCGACAGCTCAGCGCCCGCCAGGAAACCGGCAGCCGGCTGGCCTTCGCCGAGACGGTCGAGCAGGCGGCGCTCGAAGTGCTCAGGATCGCCAAGCCGCAGCGCTCGATCCAGACGAATGTCGAGTTCTACACCGCCCTTCTCCTGGAAGCGGTGGGCTTCCCGAAAGAGGCATTCTCCAACGTCTTTGCCGCCGGCCGCGTCGCCGGCTGGGTCGCTCACGCGCGCGAGCAGCAGGCGACCGGGAGGCTGATTAGGCCGCAGTCACGCTATGTCGGGCCGGTGCCGGACCTCGTCGCCTGAGAAGCTCGGTTCCTCACCCCCCCGCGGCGCGGGGGTGAGGAAAGAAGTTTCCTATGACCGAAATTTCACCTGATCACGCTTGTGTGTTCGTGTTCTTGCCTTGGTCTGCCCTTATATGCTGCACTGCAACATAGGCAGGTGGAAGCTGTTCCAAGCGATGACGCAGGGGGCAGGCCAACCCATCGGGATAGGAACGCCATGGCGAAGAACGGCAAGGCGGAGGAAAAGAAGAAGATCAACATCGCGCTGCAGGGCGGCGGCTCGCATGGCGCCTTCTCCTGGGGCGTGCTCGACCGGCTGCTGGAAGACGGGCGGCTGGAGATCACGGCGGTATCCGGCACCAGCGCCGGCGCGATGAACGCGGTGGCGCTGGCCGACGGTTTTGTCCGGGGCGGCGTGGAGGGTGCCCGAAAAAAGCTCGACGATTTCTGGCGGGCGGTGGCGGCGAAGGGCCGCTTCAGCCCGGTGCAGCGCATGCCGTGGGATGTCGCCTGGGGAAATTGGTCGATCGAGAACACGCCCGGCTATGTCTTCTTCGACACGATGTCGCGGGTGTTTTCGCCCTATGTCGCCAACCCGCTCGGCCTCAATCCGCTGCGCAACGTCGTGGGGAAGGAGATCGACTTCGACAATGTGCGCGCCTGCAAATCGATGGAATTGTTCATCTCGGCGACCAACGTCGAGACCGGACAGTTGCGCGTCTTCTCCGATGGCGAGATCGACCTCGATACCGTGATGGCCTCAGCCTGCCTGCCGCAGCTGTTCCAGGCGGTCGAGATCAAGGGCGTGCCCTATTGGGATGGCGGCTATGGCGGCAACCCGGCGCTCTTTCCGTTCTTCAAGACGGCGGCGACCGAGGACGTGCTTCTGGTGCAGATCAATCCCGTTGTGCGCGAAGGCACGCCGAAAAGCGCCAACGAGATCCAGAACCGCATCGACGAGATCACCTTCAACGCCGGGCTCCTGCGCGAATTCCGCTCGATCGCCTTCGTCAAGGAACTGATCGCGGCCGGACGCCTGCCGCATGGCGAATATCGTGACATCCGCATGCACCGCATCGATGCCGACGAGGCTTTCAAGGACCTTTCGGCGTCATCCAAGGTCAATGCCGAATGGGCATTTATCGCCTATCTGCGCGACCTCGGCAGAAGTGCTGCCAGCGACTGGCTGGAAGAGAATTACGACGCCGTCGGCCAGCGGGCGACGCTCGATCTTTCGGGCGAGCTCGACGACGGCTTCAAGCCGTTGCGCGGTCCGGCGCCGGGGCGTCGCGTCAAGGAATTCCTCGCCGCGCGCCTCAAGCCGGAATCCGCGCGACGGCGGGCATAGAGCGTCTCTGGGACCTGTCAGCAAGTCCGTCTCGGCTGTCAGTATCTTCCCTGGCGGAACCGGTGAGGTGCTGGATCACGCCTGCGGCGCGATGTAGTCTTACCTGAACGTAAAGGGGAGGTAGCGATGCTGCAGACCAGACAGAACGCTCTCGGGGTCAGGTTTGAAGCGCAGTGCAGGGCCTTCGAGAAAGAGCCGTTCCCGACGCTGGAACTGCGCAAGGACCGGCTGAACCGCCTCCTGGCGCTCACCGAAAAGCATGAGGCCGAGATCTGCGCGGCGATCGACAGCGATTTTTCCGCCCGCTCGGCGCAGGAAACGCGGCTTGCCGAATTGTTCGTCGTGCGCGCCGGCATCAGGCATGCGCTGTCGCATTTGCGCGCCTGGATGCGCGAGCGCCGCGTCGCCACCAGCCTGCCGTTCATGCCTGGCCGCAACCGCCTGTTGCCGCAACCGCTCGGCGTCGTCGGCATCGTGTCGCCCTGGAATTATCCGTTCCAGCTTGCCATCGCGCCAGCGACTGCGGCACTCGCGGCCGGCAACCGCGTGCTGATCAAGCCGTCGGAGCTGACGCCGACGTTTTCGGACCTGCTCGCCAGTCTGGTCGAGAAATATTTCACCGCCGACGAGATGAGCGTGGTGGTCGGCGATGCGGAAGTCGGCAAGGCGTTCGTGTCCTTGCCGTTCGACCACCTCTTGTTCACGGGCTCGACCGCTGTCGGTCGTCAGGTCGCGCTGGCCGCCGCCGCCAATCTGACACCGGTGACGCTCGAGCTCGGCGGCAAGTCGCCGGCGATCTTCGATCCGTCCTGCGATCTCGACGCGGCGGTCGCCAGCGTCGCCTATGGCAAGCTGCTCAATGCCGGCCAGACCTGCATCGCGCCGGACTATCTCATGGTCCCGCAAGGGCAGGGCGCGGCAACTGCGGCAAAGTTCGCGGCCGCCATGGCGAAGCTCTATCCGCGCTTGGCCGACAATCCCGACTATACGGCCATCGTCAGCGAGCGGCATCTTCGGCGGCTGAACGACATGGTCGCCGAAGCGCGCGACAGCGGCGCCGACATCATCGAGGTCAATGCGGCGAATGAGACGCTTGGCGTCACCGACCGCAAGATGGCGCCCGTGCTGATCCGCAACGCCGGGGAGAATCTGCGGCTGATGCGCGAGGAGATTTTCGGACCGGTGCTGCCGATCATCGAGTATGGCACGGTGGACGAGGCCATCGACCATGTGAACCGTGGCGAGCGTCCGCTGGCGCTCTACTGGTTCGGCAGCGACGGCGCCAATCGCCAAAGGGTGATGCAGGAAACCGTGGCCGGCGGAGTCACAGTGAATGACTGCATGATGCATCTGGTGCAGGAGCGGCAGCCCTTCGGCGGCGTCGGCGACAGCGGCATGGGCGCCTATCACGGCGAATGGGGCTTTCGCACCTTCAGCAAGGAGAAGCCGATCTTCATCCAGTCGAAGCTCAGCGCCGGCGGCCTGCTGCGACCGCCTTATGGCAGGACCTTCGAGCGGATATTCCGGCTGCTGAATCTCATCACCTGATAGCCTCAGACCCGAGAATAGCGGGGGCATGACTGCGCTCCAACCGGGCAATTGCCGCTGCATATGGAAGATTTTTTGCATCATGCTGACGGCTACTGCCAATGACCCTGGGGAAGGTGCGGAAAGTTCCCGGCGCGCCCGCAAAAGCGGCAGCGGGCTGGCAGAAAAGCATTTGTCGAGGTATTGCGTTCCATGACGCAATGATCCCGCAACTTTTCCGACTATATTGCGCCGCAACTTTCAGGTAGAAGGCGCGCTTCGCCGATCACGGCAAATTGAACTGGACCCTGCGCGCACCCATATCGGCCGCGCGCCCGAAGTCGGAAGCGCCGACCTCGCCAGGTCCTGCAACGGAAAAATGACGATGCCGAAAATCAGGTTTCACAAGCTTGCAGCCATTGTCGTGCTCATCGGCTTCGCGGCATGGATGGGAACGGGCGCGTTTTCATCCGTCGGCAGTGCCGCAAATAAGCAAGCTGACGCCGGCAAGCCAGCGCAGCCCGAGGCCGCTAAGCCAGGCAAGGCAGAAGCTGAGCCGAAGGCCGCACCGCGCACCGTCGCGGTGGTGACGCCGCCGCGCAAGACCTATGCGCGCGCCATCCGCATCTCCGGCCTGACCGAGGCCGACAAGCGCGCCGTGCTGGCGACTCGCGTCAACGGCGTCATCGAAAAGCTGCCGGTCAAGCAGGGTGATCACGTCAAGACCGGCGACCTCGTGCTGATGCTCGCAGCGGAAGAGAAGATCTCCAACGTGGACAATGCCAAGCAACTCCTGGTGCAGCGCAAGGCAGAGCTCGACGCCGCGGAGCAACTGGCCAAGACCGGCAATTTGCCCAAGCTGCAGCTCGACACCGCCCGCTCCAACCTGACCCTGGCGCAATCGCAACTGGATACCGCCCAGGCCGAACTCGACCGCAACGAGGTCAAGGCACCGTTCGACGGCGTCATCGATCGCATTCCGGTGGAGCTCGGCAGCTCGGTGATGCAGGGCGGCGAGGTGGCGACGATCCTGAAGCTCGATCCGGTCATCGCCCGCGGCGAGATCAGCGAGCGCGATCTGCGCTACGTCAAGATCGGCGACGAGGCCGATGTGCGGCTGGTCAACGACCAGAAGGTCACCGGCACGGTTCGCTACATCAGCCGCGATGCCTCCTCGCAGACCCGCACCTTCCGGGTCGAAGTGGCGATCCCCAATGCCGACGGTTCCATCCCCGCCGGCATGACGGCCGAGATCACGCTCAGCGCCGAACCGACCAATGCGGTCATGCTGCCGCGCTCGGTGGTGACGCTGGGCGACAAGGGCGACCTCGGCATCCGCGCCGTCGGCAAGGACGACAAAGTGGCGTTCTTCCCGATCGACCTCGTCGACGATACGCCTCACGGCCTGGTGCTGGGCGGCATCCCGCAAGATGCGCGCATCATCGTCGCCGGACAGGAGCTGGTGAAGGAAGGCGACCTGGTGAAGCCGGTCGAGGCCGATCAGGCGACCATCAGCAAGCTGATCGGCGAAGCCGCCGCCGGCACGCAGTAAGCACGACACCGCGCGCCTGGGCTTTCGCTCGGCGGCGGCCAGTTCGCAGCCCGAAGAATAACAGGCCGAAGTCATGGATATCGTCAGACTCGCCATCAACAACGCCCGCCTCACAATATCGGCGCTGATGTTCCTGCTTGTCGCAGGTTGGGTCGCCTATCAGTCGACACCGAAGGAAGCGGAGCCCGACGTTCCGATTCCGATGATGTATGTGAGCCTGATCTACCAGGGCATCTCGCCGGAGGATTCCGAGCGCCTGCTGCTGCGGCCGATGGAAAGCAAGCTCAAGAGCCTCAAAGGGCTCAAGGAAATGCGTTCGGCCGCCTTCCAGGGCGGCGGCTACGTGCTGGTCGAATTCCAGCCGCAGACCAACCTGGCGACAGCGCTGCAGGATACGCGCAGCAAGGTGCAGGATGCCAAGGCCGACCTGCCGCAGGCGGCCGAGGAGCCGACGGTCAACGAGGTCAACGTCTCGGAATTTCCGGTCCTGGTCGTGACGCTTTCCGGCGATGTGCCGGAGCGTGTGCTGACGTCCGCCGCGCGCGAACTGCGCGACCGTATCGAGGAAGTGCCGGGCGTCTTGGAGGGCTCACTGCAGGGCGCGCGCGACGACCTGGTCGAAGTCGTCATCGATCCGGTGAAGCTTTCCTCCTACGGGCTCCAGCTCGACCAGGTGATCCAGGGCGTGGGCGCTTCCAACAGCCTGGTCGCCGCCGGCAATCTCGAAGGTTCGGAGGGCAAATACGCGGTCAAGGTGCCGTCGCTGATCGTGACGCCGGAGGACGTCGCCAACCTGCCGGTGGTGGCAACGCCGAATGCCGTGGTGCAGGCCAAGGACGTGGCCACCATCCGCTCGACCTTCAAGGACGCCGAGACGGTGACCCGCCTCGACGGCAAGCCGGCCATCGCCATCGAAGTGAAGAAGCGCATCGGCGCCAACCTCATCGACACGCTGACCCATGTCAGGCAGGTGTCCGACGCCTTCATCAAGACCATGCCGGAAGGCATGCACGTCACCTACACGCAGGACAAGTCGGTCTTCGTCAACCAGTTGTTGGGCGACCTGCAAAACCATGTGATGATCGCCGTAATCCTGGTGTTCATCGTCATCCTTTATGCGCTGTCCGGCCGCGCCTCGCTGCTCATCGGGCTTGCCATCCCGTCTTCGTTCCTGATGGGCATCCTGCTGCTCGCGATGATGGGCTACACGATCAACATGATCGTGCTGTTCAGCTTGATCCTTGCGGTCGGCATGCTGGTCGACGACGCCATCATCGTCACCGAATTCGCGGAACGGCGCATGAGCGAGGGCATGCCGAAGGCGGATGCCTTCGCGCTGGCCGCCAAGCGCATGGCTGGTCCGGTGATCGCTGCGACGATGACGCGCATCGCCGCCTTCTCGCCGCTGCTGTTCTGGCCCGGCATCATTGGCGACTTCATGAAGTATATGCCGATCACGCTGATCGTGACGCTGTCGGCCTCGATGCTCTACGCGCTGGTCTTTGCGCCGACGCTCGGCGCCATTTTCGCCAAGGCGCCGGCGCATCACGAGGACGATCATCGTGACGGCTGGTACATGGCGATCGTGAAGCAGGCGGTGCGCTTCCCGATCACCGTCATCCTGCTCACCGTCGCCCTTCTGGTCGGCGTCGGCTTCGCCTATTCGAAATATGGCGCGGGCGTCGAATTCTTCCCCAGCGTCGAGCCTGACTATGGCCTGCTCTATGTGCATGCCCGTGGCAATCTTTCGCTGGCGGAAATGGACGCGGCGACCAAGACGGCGGAGAACCGGCTGCTCGGCTGGCCGGGCGTTAAGTCGGTCTATACGCGCGTCGGCAAGACGCAGGGCGGCGGCCAGGACATCCCGGAAGACGTGGTCGGCGTCATCCAGTACGAGTTCGTAGACTGGCGCGAGCGCAAATCGGCCAATCAGATCCTGAGTGAGCTCCGCACTGTCATGGCCGGCATTCCCGGCGTCGATGTCGAGGTGCGCGTGCCGGAGGCCGGTCCGCCGACCGGCAAGCCGATCCAGATTAGGCTGTCGGCCGCCGACCCGGCGGGACTCGACGACAAGGCGCGCGCGGTGGCCGCGCGGATCGCCAAGGTGCCCAATGTCATCGATATCTCGGATGGCCTGCCGCCGCCCGGCGTCGACTGGGCGCTCGAGGTCGACCGCGCCAAGGCGGCGCAATACGGCATCAGCCCGACCTCGGTTGGTACCGTGGTGCAACTGGTTACCAACGGCCTCAAGCTTTCGGAATACCGGCCGGCCGGCGCCGACAAGGCTGTCGACATCCGGCTCCGCCTGCCGGAGGACCGGCGCACGCTGTCGACGCTCGACGAGCTCAGGGTGCAGACCTCGCAAGGGTCGGTGCCGATCTCGAACTTCGTCGTGCGCAAGCCCGAGCCGACCGTCGGCATCCTGAACCGTATCGACGGCGCGCGCACCGTGGTCGTGCAGGCCAATGTCAGCGCTGGTGCGCAGGTCGCGGCGGTGCAGGAGCAGGTCACCAAGGCCGTCACCGACATGGATCTCGGCAGCGGCATCCGCTGGAAGCTGGCAGGCTCCAACGAGGACAGCGCGGAAGCCAGTGCGTTCCTCGGCAAGGCCTTCGGCGCCGCGCTCTTCCTGATCTTCCTGGTGCTGCTTGCGCAGTTCAACAAGTTCACCAGCGTGTGGCTCGTCCTGTCCTGCGTGGTCATGGCGACGATCGGCGTGTTTCTCGGCTTGCTTTTGACGGGCGAGGCCTTCGGCATCGTCATGTCGGGTATCGGCGTCATCGCGCTCGCCGGCGTGGTGGTGAACAACAACATCGTGCTCATCGACACCTACGACCGATTGCGCGAGGAAGGCTGGGACAAGATGGACGCGGTGCTGCAGACCTGCCGCGAACGCGCGCGTCCTGTGGTGCTGACGGCGGTGTCGGCCATCCTCGGCGTGCTGCCGATCGCCTTCGGCCTTGGTCTCGAAATCTTCCATCACGAGACGACGATCAACGCGCCGTCGACGCAATGGTGGATTTCGCTGTCCTCGGCGATTGTCTTCGGCCTGTCCTTCGCCACCTTGCTGACGCTGGTGGTGACGCCGTCGATGCTGATGGTGTTCACCCGTGCCAAGGTGAAGCCCGGCGCGCGGCGCAACTGGCTCAGCCGTCTGTTCGGGCGCGGCAAGGGCAAGGTCTCGACCGACGAACCGGTTGCGGAGACGGGCGCCGGGCCGGTGGAGGCCTTCCCGAAAGCAGCGGAATAGAAGCGGTTTCATAAGCCCATGGACAAAAGCCGCCCGGGAACTACCGGGCGGCTTTTTGCATTGTCCCTTCGATTTCAATCAGAAGGCGAGGGTTTCCATGACGATCAGCACGCTTCTCATCATTGTCCTGATCCTGATTCTGATTGGCGCCGTGCCGGCCTGGCCGCATTCGCGCAGCTGGGGTTATGGCCCTTCGGGGATCGCCGGCGTTATCCTGGTGGTGCTGCTGATCCTGCTCCTGATGGGCAGGATCTGAAGGTCAGGCCGTGCCTGAAGGGCATGCCAGAGCCTGTTCCATCCCAATGGAATCGGGATGGGGACTCTATCTTTTGTTTGAGCATGATCTTCTCCGAAAACCGGACTCCACTTTTCGGGGTCATGCTCCAGTTCGTTCAGGCTGCCATCCTGTCTGTGCCATCGAGTTTCAGATCGGCGATCGCCTGCCGGATGGCGTCGACCGGATCGGTGGCGGGCAATTTGCCAACGACCCGCTCCAGCTTCTCGCCGCTGAGCCCGTGCGGCGTCCGCCAGAGGTAGGACATCTTGACGACTTCGCGCAGCATCGGGCTGAACAGGGCTGCCGCGCGGAGCGCGATCCATGGCACGCCCTTCGATACCAGCTTGCGGCCGCTGGCGGCTTCCGCCGCTGCCTTCATCTGGTTTCCGCTCAGCGTATGGCCGGCGAAATGGAACCGCTCGTAGACAGCCAGGGTCTTGCGCTTTTCGGCGAGGGCGACGAACGCCTCTCCGAGGTCGGGCAGATAGGCGAAGGCATGCGGAATATCCATCGGTCCGCCCCATGTGAAGATGTTCTTGCGCAGCTTCGAAAGGATGATCAGGTCGAGCCAGCTTTCCGGCCGTGTGCCGCCGTAGAAGTCGCCGGCTCGAAGCACGATCGTCTGCACGCCGCGCTCTTCAGCCTTCCTGCGGAAAAGCTCCTCCATCGCGATACGGATTTCGGCCTTCTCCGTTGACGGGACTTCGGGCGCGTCCTCCGTAGTTGCAACGCCGATGTCGTAGCCGAAATTGTAGACGTTCCCGGGCAGCAGGTGGGTCGCTCCGGTTGCCTCCGCAGCTGCAATGACATTCTCGGCCATCGGCAAGACCTTCTCGGCCCATTCCGTGTACAGCGGGTTCAAGGCGTTGAGGATGACGTCGGCGCCCTTGCAGGCTTCGATGAGGCCAGCGCGGTCGGTGGCGTCCGCCTGAACGACCTCCACGCCCGGCGCCAGGGTCGCTGCCTTGGCGTTGCGCGCCAGCCCCTTTACGCGCCATCCAGCGGCAATGAACGCACGTGCCGCCGCATCGCCAACCCTGCCCGCCGCACCCAGAACAACCACGGTCTGCATCTCTCTTCTCCTGTTTCCGTGTTTCGGTGGAAGGAAGATGTGGTATTTGCCTGTGAATTGAAATTCGATAGGATTGGCGTATCGATATTCAATTATGAATAAAAAAGATGCCCGATCTCGACTGGAATTTGATCAAGAGCTTCGTCACCGTCGCGGAATCCGGCAGCCTGTCGGCCGCCGCGCGCAGGCTCGCGTCAAGCCAGCCGACGCTCGGCCGTCACATTGCCGAGCTGGAGCAAGAGCTTGGGGTCACGCTGTTTCGGCGCGGCCGGCGTGGCTATGCGCTGACCGAAGCCGGCAGCACGCTCTATGAGCGCGGCAAGATGGTCAGCGAGCAGGCGAGCGCCTTCTCGTTGCTGGCGCTGGGTTCGACAGAGGCGATCGAGGGCACGGTGCGCATCGCCGCCAGCGAAGTGGTCGCGGCCTATGTGCTGCCTGAGATAACGGCGCGGCTCGGTGTGGAAGAACCAGGGGTCGAGGTCGAGATCGTCGCCTCGAACCAGGTCGAGAATCTTATGCGCAGGGATGCCGACATCGCCATCCGCATGATCCGGCCGGTGCAGAATGAACTGGTGGCGCGCAAGGTCGCCGACGTTCCGCTCCGCGCCTGCGCGGCAAAATCCTATATCGAGCGGCGCGGCTGTCCGCTCCAGCCGAGCGATCTGGTCGGGCACGATCTGATCGGCTTCGACCGCAGCGACGAGATCATCAGAGGCTTTGCCGAATTGGGCGTGCCGCTGAACCGCGGTAGCTTCCGGTTCAGGTCCGACAACCAGATCGTGCTGTGGGAGGCGCTGAGGGCGGGAAACGGCATCGGCTTCGGCCAGGAACCGTTGATCGAGCGCGACCCGCTGATGGAGACCTTGCTGCCGGGCCTGCCCTTGCCCTCGCTGCCGGTCTGGCTCGCCATGCACCGCGACGTGCGCACCAGCATGCGCATCCGCCGCGTAGCGGATTTCCTGCATGAGGAGCTGAAGCGCTATTCGGCCGGCGCCGGCTAGAGCATGATGCCAAAAAGTGTGAAGCGGTTTTCGGACGACATCATGCTCTATTTCTCTGATCCTAGAGCCGGATGATTTCAGGTCGATCCGACGCGAAATCATCCGGCTCAGGCGCGAACTCGGCGCGGTGAGCAAGGCCGGCCATCAAAAGCACGATGACCAGCAGGCCCGACAAGGCGATGAAGATGGGGCCGAAGCTTGAATGCTCGGCGACGAAGCCGATCGCCGACGGGGCTACCAGGATGCCGGAATAGCCCATGGTGGTGACGACGCTCATGCCGGTGCCGGACGACATGCCTTCCTGGTTGCCGCCGGCCGAAAAGAGGATCGGCACCATATTGGCGATGCCGAAGCCGCAGAAGGCGAAGGCGGCAATGGCAAGATATGGCGAGGGCGAGAGGCCGGCGACCAGCATGCCGGCGGCGGCGACCAGCGCCGAGCCGCGCAACGTCGATACCGCGCCGAAGCGATTGCGCACGCCATCGCCCAGAAAACGCATCAGCGCCATGACGCCGGAGAAGGCCGCGTAGGCCAGACCGGCGATCGCGAGATCGGCGCCCAGTTCCTGGTGCAGGAACAGCGCCGCCCAGTCGAGCACCGCGCCCTCGGAGATCATGGTAAGCAGCGCCATCAGCCCGACCAGATAGACGGCCGCATGCCGCGGCAGCGTGAATTTCTGATGCTCGACCGCCTGCGGCCGATCCTCGGCGATAAGATGGCGAATGGCAAAGGCGATGACGGCAAAGGCGATCACCGTGACCGCGACGGCATGGGGGAGATGGCCATAGTTCTGGATCGAGTAGCCGCCGAGCGCGCCGCCCGCGAAGCCGCCAAGGCTCCAGAAGCCATGCGAGGACGACATGATCGCCCGGGAAAGCTTTCTTTCCACCACCACGGCATTGGAGTTCATCGCAACATCCATGCCACCGATCGAGCCGCCGAAGATGAGCATGGCAATCGCCGCCAGCGGCACGTTGGGCGCGAGCGCCACGATCAGCAGGCCGAAGCTGCCGCAGACGCCGAACCAACACGTCACCGTGCGCGAACCATGCCTGGAGATGAGGTGGCCGCACCAGGTCATGGCAATGACCGCGCCGACGCCGAACAAAAGGATCAGCAGGCCGAGCGTGAATCTGGTGATGTCGAGCCGGGTGAGAAACACCGGAATCTGCGGCGCCCAGCTGCCGGTGAGAAAACCATTGGCCAGGAAAATACCGGCGACGGCCCAGCGGCCGCGCGTCGCGGCCTGCATCGTGGTTTGCACGCTCATAGTCTGAAGTCCGCTGCGCCAATCGCTTTGCGCGGCAAATTAGATCGATTCAATTTGTAGTCAAGCGCCGCTGGGAAGAAGTTCTTGGACCAAAGGTGCGTGGACCGAGGGCTGGTTCCGTTCGTGGCAGGCTCTGCTTTGGAGGTTGGCCGAGACTCCCCCCTTCGTCATCCACGGGCGAAGCAAGGAGCGAAGCGACGCGCGCAGACCCTAGAATGACGACGCTGCGAGGACGATCGGCATCACTAATGATCCTTCGGGCGCCTTACCTCGAATTCGACCTTCTTGGCCTCCGACGCCTCGGTCTGGTTGAGCGCCTGCCATTCGGCGTAGGGCATGCCGTAGATGATCTCGCGCGCTGCGTCCTTCGACAGTGCCACACCTTCGGCGTCGGCGGCTTCGCGATACCAGTTGGACAGGCAGTTGCGGCAGAAGCCGGCGAGGTTCATCAGGTCGATGTTCTGGACATCGCCGCGTTGACGCAGATGCTCCACCAGCCGGCGGAAGGCGGCTGCCTCGAAATCGCGCTTCTGGTCGTCGCTGAGTTCGGTCATCTCGGGAAACTCCCGGCCCTGGCGGCCTTTTCACGTAAATGCCTGGCCTGACGGCCTGTCATGTCGGCCCCGTGCGCGAGCCGTACATCTTCACCTGATGTATATCGGGACGGCGGTCGATGGCGTCAACGATCGGCGCCAGCCGTTCGGCCCAGGCGAGAGCGCCGGCACGGTCGGCGATCAGGTCCTGGCGGATCTCGATCAGCGCGTGGGCGTAGCCGTTGACGATGGCATGGCGGAACATGGTGTCGCCGCGCAGCGCGCCGTCATAGGGCTCGTTGTCGCCGACGACGAGGGTCTTGTCTGCGGCCAGCAGGTCGATCAGCGGCCGTGCCACGCGATCGTCAAGGTCCCACAGCACGCCGACATGCCAGGGGCGGACAAAACCTTGCATCACAGGGGTGAAGGAATGCACGGAGAAGATGAACGGTGCCTTGCCCGAGGCATGGGCGACGGAGGCGATCATTGCGCCGACAGCGTCATGGTAGGGCCGGTAGAAGCGGTCGAGCCGCCTCTCGCGTTCCTCCCGGGCGATCGGATAGTTTCCCGGCACTACGGTGCCGTCATAGAGCTGACGGATCATGGTAGGGTCGTCCTCGCCCCGGTTGGGGTCGATCAGCAGCCGTGAGAAGCCGGCCAGCACCGCCGGCGCGTCGAGCGCCGCGGCAAGCTCGCGCGTGACCGTCTCGACGCCGATGTCATAAGCGATGTGGCGATCGAATTCGGACGCCGGCAAACCGAGACTGCCATACTCCTCGGGTAGGTCGCGGCGGGCGTGATCGGCGAGAAGCACAACGCCTTTCTTGCGGTCGCCCTCGACAATGTCGAACGGCGTGAAAACTGTGGATCGGGTCATCAGCTGAAAAGGGGGTGGCGGCTTCGATGTGGTATCGTCATTCCACGAAGAGGACGCTGGCGCAATGCCGTTGTTTGGCCAAGGTTTCTGCAAAAAATCCCCGACGGGGGGAGAATTTGCACGACGGCCCCCTCTAAATCGATTGGAATTGAACAAAACGGCGCGTTGACATGCGACCTGAGTTTGCTGAAAAGGGGCTTCGAGAGATGCAAATGTGGTTCGCAAGGGGATCTGCGATGGGTTTTGCCGGCCGGTTGCGCAAGCGCCTGGTCGTGCCGTTGCTGATCATCGGCGCGGGATTATGCGCGATTGGCGCGACCTCGTCGGCCCGGGCCGACTTCCGCGTTTGCAACGCAACGCAAAATCTGGTGGGCGTCGGCATCGGCTATCGCGCCAAGGCCGGCTGGATCACCGAAGGCTGGTGGCACATCGAAGGATCGACCTGCAAGACGCTGATCGAGGGTCCGCTGTCATCAAGGTTTTACTATCTTTATGCAGAAGACGCCGAACGCGGCGGGCGCTGGGACGGCCCGATCAACATGTGCGTCGCCGAAAAAGAGTTCAAGATCGCCGGCGTAAATGATTGCGTCGCCCGGGGCTTTCAGCGCGCCGGATTTCAGGAATATGACACGGGCGAGCAGGCCAGCTGGATGGTCCAACTGACCGACGAGCCCGCAACGGGAGGCGCGCCAGCGACCCCCGCTCCGGGAACAAACAGTCAATGAGACGCAACCGCAAGGTCAAGATCCTCGCCACCATCGGTCCGGCTTCCTCCTCCGAGGAGATGCTGAAGAAGCTTTTCGAAGCCGGGGCCGATGTCTTCCGCATCAATATGAGCCATACCGACCACGAGCTGATGCGCACGCTGGTCGGACGCATCCGCGCCGTCGAGGCCGACGTCGGCCGGCCGATCGGCATCCTCGCCGACTTGCAGGGCCCGAAGCTCAGGGTGGGCAAATTCGCCAACGTCAAGGAAGCGCTGACCGCCGGCCAGACCTTCACGCTCGACGACAATCCGGCACCCGGCACGTCCAGCCGCGTGTATCTGCCGCACCCGGAAATCCTGAGCTCGGTCGAGCCCGGTCACCGACTTTTGATCGATGACGGCAAGCTGGAGCTGAAGGCGGTGAAGGCCGACGGCAAGTCGATCACCTGCACGGTCGTCGCCGGCAGCGGCATTTCCGACAAGAAGGGCGTCAGCCTGCCCGACACCGACCTGCCGGTTGGCGCGCTGACCGAGAAGGATCGCGCCGATCTGGACGCGGTGCTCGCCGCGGGGGTCGACTGGGTGGCGCTGTCCTTCGTGCAGCGGCCGGAGGATCTGGCGGAAGCGCGCAAGATCGCACGTGGCCGGGCGCTGATCATGGCCAAGATCGAAAAGCCGCAGGCGGTAGCCCGACTGGCGGAAATCATCGAATTGTCCGATGCGCTGATGGTCGCGCGTGGCGATCTCGGCGTCGAGATGCCGCTCGAAGCCGTGCCAGGCATCCAGAAGCAGATCACGCGCGCTGCACGCCGTGCCGGCAAGCCGGTGGTGATCGCGACCCAGATGCTGGAATCGATGATCACCGCCCCCGTGCCGACCCGCGCCGAGGTCTCCGACGTGTCGATCGCAGTGTTCGAAGGCGCGGACGCGATCATGCTTTCGGCCGAATCCGCGGCCGGCGCCTATCCGGTCGAGGCGGTCGGCATGATGAACCGCATCGCCACCAAGGTCGAAACCGATCCGACCTATGCTGGCATCATCAACGCGCAGCGCTCCGAGCCGGAAGCAACCGGCGCCGACGCCATTTCGCTCGCCGCGCGCGAGATCGCCGAGACGCTGAAACTGTCTGCGATCATCACCTACACCGCGTCGGGCACCACGGGCCTGCGCGCCGCGCGCGAACGCCCGCAAGTGCCAATCGTGGCGCTGTCGCCGATCCTCAACACGGCGCGGCGGCTGTCGCTGCTGTGGGGTACGCATTGCGTCGTCTCGCCGGACGCGACCGACCTCGACGACATGGTCGACCGCGCCTGCCGCATCGCTCTCGATGAGGGCTTCGGCAAGCCTGGGGACCGCGTCATCATCACGGCCGGCGTGCCGCTGAGGACGCCGGGGTCGACCAACATGCTGCGGATCGCTTACGTCGGATCGGACACGCATTAGGTGTGGCGATATTCAGGTGAGGCCGGCCTGCGAACGACGGCTTCCTGCACTTCCGGTGCTCACGTACTTTAAGTACGCTCCGCTCCGGTTCTCGGAAACCGCCCTTCTCGGCGCGGCCTGACCTGAATCTCGACACACCTGACCGTCGCCGCCGCGTTGCTGGTGATCTTCTGGTTGGCGGTCCAGGCTTAGAGCGTTTCACGGAATCGCCGAACCGCTCTAAGTATTTGTTTTTACGCAATTCCGGACGGAAAACCGTTACACACTTTTCCTGGGATTGCTCTAAGCTCCGAAACTCAGGTCGGTGCGAGCTCGGTGTCGGGCACTTTGATGTCGGGGCATTTCCCGTCGTTATAAGCGTCGCCGGCGATCCGGCTTTCCACGGTTTTCGCCAGCGCCTGCAGATCGACCGGCGCGCCGGCGATCTTCGCGATGGCGCCGACGACGAGGTCGGGCGCGACCCAGTCCGGCTTGTGGCCGAGGTTGTGGACCCAGACCAACTCAGCCCCGGGAATGTCGCGTTTGAGCCCGACGGAATGGATTGTCGCGTAGACCACCTTGTCGCGATCGCCCGAGATGACGACGGTGGGCGCCTTGATCTCGCGGTAAGCAGGCGAGGCGGCGCGGACATAGTCGTAGAGCTGGGCGACATCGCGGGCGTTGGCGCGGAAGGCGGACGGCCGCAGCACCAGCGGGATC
>Ga0105238_10002714_pt1 | contig 17624 bp, 14 predicted proteins | sample KBSC34metaG_FD_81526 | JGI IMG/M metagenome (GOLD analysis project Ga0105238, IMG submission 81526) | Corn rhizosphere microbial communities from Kellogg Biological Station, Michigan, USA - KBS C3-4 metaG | ecosystem: Host-associated > Plants > Roots > Rhizosphere > Soil | place: Michigan, USA... | reverse complement strand
GTAAAACGGCCTTCGGCGATCGGCGAGTCGGCATAGATGATTCCAAACACTTTATCCGTAACACCGAGTGGAACTGCCAACACCGATCGAACACCCTGTAGCACCATCGTGCCGCTCGCACAACGCGGATCGTGTTGAGCGTCTGACGTCAGCACTGACTTACCACGAATCACTACTTCGTCGAGCACGTTGCGAGAAACGCGAATCTCGCCCACTTCACCGACTCTGTCTCGCAATCGCGCGACAGCCACTCGCAAATCTTCACTCCCCTCGTCGCGCATCATGATCAGACAGCGATCCGCAGGCACCGCTTCAAACACGAGCGACACAATCTGTTCGAGGGTTTCATTCAGCGTCGCCGACGCAAGCAGGGTGATTCCCACCTTGCTGATGAGTGCGAGCAAGTCGCCGTGCTTCGCTTTCGGCGTGACGGTTGTTACCGAAGACGCGATCTCTTCCGGTTGTGTGCGTGCACCTTCAATCGCTTCGAGCAGACCGGAAGTGGTCCGGTCGCCTGAGGCAAGCGCAATCGTCGCTTCCGGAAGTGCTTCGGATGAGTTGTCGGTGATCATCGTCGCACCGAGACCGGAGTTGAACGTGCCATCGTCAAAGACGATTTCCGTTTCACCGATCTGAATGCGACCACCGGCGGTTAGATGGACCACACCTTCGACAGTGGCGCCGTTGTAGAGCGTGCCATTCGCCGAGCCGAGATCCTGGAGCACGTACTCATCACCTTCGCGACGCACCTCAGCGTGCACGCGAGAGGCGAACGGATCCGGAATACAGAGATCGTTTCGAGCGGAACGGCCGATAGTTATACGAAGCCGGCCGAGTGGAAAATGGTCGGGGGTGCGGTCGGGGTATTTAACTATTAGCTCTGTCATTTTTTAACGAAGTTTCCGCAGACGAGCGGTGGCATCAACTAGATAGAACCCTCACGAACGACAACAGTGCCCGCTATCATATCGTGCAAACCTCTGCCATGCACGGACACTGCCGCGATTAAAAAACCGAGACCGAATAGCGCGAATGAGAGTGGATAACCAATGAAATGTCGCAACAATGCGCGCCCGATACCGATGTGTCCACCGTCACTTCGCTCGATGCGCAAACCGGTCGCCCACTTGCCGAGCGTTAATCCCGTGAAAGCCGGAAGCACAGCCAGATTCAAAAGCGCCACGAGAATGGCAAGCAGGATTCCGGCAGTTTCGGCAGAATTACCCGCCGCGCGTCCGCCACCGCCGAGCATGCGGGCGACGAGTGTGCCCAGTACGACCAGGGAAACGAGCGCGATGTAGTCGATTAGCAGTGCGCCACAACGGAGAGGGAATGGGGCTCTGAGGCGTTGACCACCATGTCTGGCGGCGCGGCTCTTCGCCTGGGAGTGCGGCAAACCTTGGGCAGCAGTCATCTTAAAATCGAAATGGTTCTCTCAAACAATTGCCAATTTCCGATTGCCAATTGCCAATTTGAAGCGTGCACGTTGCAGAAATTCCAAATTGGCAATTGGCATTGGAAATCGGCAATGATTTCAGCCAACTAAAAAATGCAAAGTAGTTTCGCCCACGCGCAGCTTATCACCGCTGTCGAGTACGCGTGGTTGGCGGGGCGCGAGCCGCACCGAGTCGTTGATCACGGTCCCGTTCACCGAACCGAGATCTTCTACGAGAAATGTTTCGCCCTCGAGCCAGATGCGTGCATGTCGCCGCGAAACTTTTGTTTCCGGATCGAACCTCGAAAGGTCGATCTCGGGAAAGATGTTTGAATGCGGATCGGTGCGACCCAGCAGGTTGCTATCTTTCTGGAGAATGAACGAGGCGTCGAGTTCGGTGGTTCCGGCAACAACGAGTTTCGCTGTCGGTCTGACCGCGTGCAGCATTGCACTCGATCCGACACCTGCGAGCGGTTGTCGCGCGCCACAGTGAGCGCAAAAGACGTCGTCGGCAGCAATGCGACCGCCGCAGAAGCCGCAGTACACCGTCTGCACCTGGACCGTTTCCTGACCCAATGCCGGCGCGGGCATTCCGTAACTCACTCTTCCAGACATCAATTTCTCGAGATGATTCGCTAGCTCATTCCTCAACTCGCCCGCCGTGCGGTAACGGTCCTCAGGCTTGTACTCGACCGTTCGCATCAGGATGTGTTCCATCTCACTCGAGATTGACGGCGAGATCTGACGCGGTCTCGGGTTCTTCGAGAAGTCAAAGATCAAAAGCGGATTGTCCTGTGGATCGGAACCCGTCAACAAATGAAACATCGTGGCGCCGAGACTGTAGATGTCCGACGCAGGTTGCACGCGGCCGCTAAAGAGTTCGGGCGGCGCATAACCCATCGTTCCCACCGCAGTCACGCCCTTCTCCTGCTGCGTCACCCAGCGTGCGATGCCGAAGTCGATCAGCATCACTCGACCCGTGTTGCCGTCGATCATCAGGTTTGCGGGTTTAAGGTCGCGATAGATGATCGGCTTTGGTCGCGAGTGCAGGTAGTCGAGCACATCGGCGACCTGCATACCCCAATCGGTAACTGTCTTTTCGTCGATTCGGCCGCCGATGGCCGCGCGCATTCTCGAGGCGAGATCACCACCCGAGATGTACTTCATGACGAGATAGAAGCGACTCAAAGCATCGTCGTAGAAGTAATCGTAGATCGTCGGAATCGAGGGATGTTCAAGCGCCGTCAACAGCAGCGACTCGCGTTTGAAATCGCCAATCGCTTTTTCATGCTGCCCCGGATCGAGATGCGACTCCACCATCTCCTTGACTGCGCGCGGCGCGTCGCCGAGATTGCGATCCTTCGCGAGATAAACCGCGCCCATGCCGCCACCACCGATGCGCCGAACGATCTCGTAGCGACCGTTCAATACCGTGTTCGAGGCGAGCTGTTTTACTGCTGGACGATGGCCGCCGGTCGTGCCCTTTTCCGGAGACGAGGTTCCGGGCGCTTCGACGTTATCCGTAAACGAACCACCCAGCGAGTCGGAAGATATCGGTGGTAAAGGCTCGACGCTTTCCGGTGCGACATAGGTCGTCTCGAGACTTCCGGATGGCTCGTGTGCCTCGGCCGGAGCGGCTGCGTCTGATGAAGAAGTTTCGTGAATGGAATTGTCCGGTTTGATTGGTGATTCTTCGGGATCGAGTGTCGTGGCCCATTCGCGGCCTTCACGCGCAGGCAGATCGTTCTGGTCGCCGAGCGTGGCAGACACAGTCCGCAGCTCCGTCGAACTGGGGGCTAATTGCGCGCCGCAATTGCCACAGAAGTGCTCACCGGGCGATACATGCGCGCCACATGAACTACACTCAGACATTTGTTAACGAATACCAGTCCTACTTCAATATGTGGAAGCGGAGAAATGTCTTGCCAACGATGATCTCGTCACCATCACAGAGAGCCTGACGCTGACCAGGGGGTAATCTCTTGCCGCGATTGATAAACGTACCGTTGGTCGATCCGAGATCCTCAACAAAATACTGGCCGTTGCTAAGAGTGATTCGTGCGTGACGCCTCGAAACCTTTGCTTCCGGATCGTCCGTGTCCAGATCGACGTCCGGGAAGATCCCACCATCGGCATCCCAGCGGCCGATCTGAGACTCCACATCACTCAACATGAACTGCTTTCCGGTCGAGCGGCCCTTCTCGATAACCAGGCGGGCATGCGGTTTAGCAGTTGTTCGTAAGGCTGAAAAACTCAAGCCGGCGGAGACGCGGCCGGCGGCCAACTCCGCGGCGCTCGGCGACGGAGCATGATTGCCGTTGTTTCCGTGTCCCGGCTTGTGCTGCTGCACCGGGTTCGGACGGCCATTTGGTCTCAAAGGCGCGCCACACTCGTCGCAATACTGCGAGCCGTCGAGATTTTCAGTTTTGCACCTGTCGCACGTAATCATAACGTCAAAAAAGCAAATCATTTTAGCGCGAAACACTATTGCCGCGCCAACGCATCATAGTAAGGCCCGGCAAGGAACAAAAGCCATTATATTCCGTCTAAATCGTTTTCTGGTTTTTGTCCCTCTTTGTAGCTGTTAACTGTTAATAAATCTCGTGGTTTGGCGTTTGAAGTATGGCTTCGGAGCGGTTTGCTCTAAGATGAAACTGTTTGATAAGTTTCCACGTAGAAGCTACTTCGGAATTAAGGCCCCTATTTTCAAAAGGAATCTATAAGAATGGCATTGAGTCGGAAGAAGAAGATTATTATCGGTGCGATAGTGGCAGCGGTGGTCCTTATCGTGGTCGTCGTCAGCGTTATCGCCACCCGCAAAGAAGAACCCGAAGTAGTGACGGTTAAGCTTGAAACCAGGCCCGAGTTGAAGCAAACCGTGACCGCGTCTGGCGAAGTGCGTCCAATTCGATACATCAAACTGACCAGTGAGGTAGCCGGACGAATCGAGGAGATTTACGTGCAGCCGGGCGATATGGTCACCAAGGGTAAGCCACTGGTCCGACTCGATCCTACGCAGTTACAGTCAAGCCAGGAGGCTCAATGGGCTGCCACTCAGGCATCACTCAACGACGTGCAAAATGCGCGTAACGCCGTGACTTCAGCCCAGCAGTCACTGATCGTCGCAGAGGCTTCGGTCGCCTCTGCCCGGCAACAGGCTGTGGCCTTAAAGACCAGTGTTGATCGGGCTCAGGTCGATCTAAACACGGCACAACGAGAGCTCAAACGGTACACAGAGCTCATCGAGGCGGGCGTTGCCTCGAGACTCGAGTACGACACGGCTCGCGACCGTTTTGAAACCGCCAAAATCGCCCTCGAAACGGCCAAGGCCAATCTTGAAGCGCAAAACATCGCCGTTAAAGAGGCCCAGGAGCGCGCGAATCAACAACGCATCGCAGTGAAAGAAGCCCAAACGAGCATCAAGTCGTCCGAGATGCGCGCCAGTCAACAATCGGCCATGCTGCGTGGTCAGCAGAGCCAGCGCTCTAAGGCAACACAGTTGTCGCCTCTCACCGGCGTCATCGCCGACATTCCGACGCGCGTTGGAGAGTATGCCGTATCCGCTCTATCATCGACTCCGTTAATGACTATCGCCGACATGTCGCAGATCAACGTTGAAGTGAACGTCGACGAGACGGAAATCAACAATGTACAGGTAGGCCAGGAGGCCAAGGTCAAGGTTGACGCTCTGGGCGACAAGGAAATCAAAGCTGTCGTCACCCAAAAGAATCCTTTGGCGGTCTCGAAGTCTGACACCACCGGAGGCTTGTCGAACCGGGTCAACGTTCAGGAAGCCAAAGAGTTCAAGGTCACCCTCGAGCTGAGGGATCTGCCGCAAGATGTTCAGAACGCGCTTCGTCCGGGTATGAGCTCGACGACCACGATTACGACTAACACGAAGACCAATGTCCTCGCCGTGCCGCTCGAAGCAATCGTCGAGAAAGCGGCGAATGCGAGTGCTTCGCCTTCAGCAACAGTTTCGGGCAGCGTCCCGGCTGCATCGCCGGGTGGTGAGAAGCCAAAGGCTCAAAAGGGTGTTTTCATTGTCGAAGGTAACAAAGTCAGATTTATCGAAGTGACCACGGGCATCACCGGTGAAGCCGACATCGAAGTCACAAGTGGTGTCCATGAAAAAATGGAGATCGTGCGTGGGCCCAGTCGCGTCTTGAAGACGTTGAAGGACGGCATGACTATCAAACGTCAAACCAAGAAGCCGGGTAACGCAAACGGAAACGAGGCCTCCTAGATGAGTGACGCTACGCTTACGCTTACTCCCCCGCAGAGTGTCATCACACCGCGGGTCGAAATAGACGGGGTCTACGGGCACGACCCGAGGATGCTCATCTCGATGCGAAACATCTGGAAGACTTACCAGATGGGAACCGAGTCGGTGCACGCGCTGCACGGCGTCTCGTTTGATATTCCGCGTGGCGAGTACATCGCGATCATTGGTCCATCCGGGTCCGGCAAATCAACGCTGATGAATTTGATCGGCTGTCTCGATACGCCAACTCAGGGTGAATACTGGCTGAACGGCAAGAACGTCTCTGAGATGGACGACGACGAGCTTGCACGTATTCGGAATCAGGAAGTCGGTTTCGTTTTTCAGACGTTCAATCTACTCGCACGCGCCACTGCGCTTCACAACGTCGAGTTGCCGTTGATCTACGGCGGCATCGGCGCTGCGCAGCGACATGAGATGGCGAAAAAGGCGCTTAGTTCGGTAGACCTGACGGAACGCATGACACATAAGCCCAACGAGCTATCAGGCGGTCAACGCCAGCGCGTTGCGATTGCTCGCGCCCTTGTGAACCACCCGTCAATTCTGCTGGCCGACGAACCCACGGGCGCACTCGACTCGCACACCAGCATGGAGATCATGGATCTCTTCGAACGCCTGCACTCAGAGGGCAACACGATTATCGTCGTCACGCACGAACACGACATTGCCGCACGTGCTCACCGCGTTGTCTCGATTCGCGACGGCCTGATCGAGAAAGACGAACGGATCAAGTAGATCTTTGTGCTTAGTACTTTGTACTTTGTTCTTTGATATGCGCGGGCTGCGAAGAACAAAGATCAAAGTACAAAGAACAAAGTACTAAAGCTTGTGCTTCTTCGTGGTTTACAACTAGCGGCGATCTGGGAAGCATTCCGCGTCGCCACTGCCAGTCTCCGCGCTAACAAACTGCGTACGGCGCTGACGTTGATGGGCATCATTGTCGGCGTCACTGCCGTGATCGCAGTCGTCACCATTATCAAGGGTCTCGATCAAACAGTCGCGCAGACTTTCTCTTCACAGGGTTCAACCGTCTTCACTGTTTCGAAGAACCCACAGATCATCAAATCGCGCGAAGAGTTCATAAGATCCAATCGCCGCAAAGACGTTCTACACGAAGATGCGGAAGCTATTCAGCGCACGTGTACGGCGTGCTGGCGCGTCGGCATCGCTGCGAATGCAATCGAGACCGTCAAGTACAACGATCAAAAAGCAGAGAACGTGCGGATACGTGGTGTCGATCCGCTCTCGATGTTTGACATCGATGGTGTGTCAATCAATGTCGGACGCATTTGGACCGAAAGCGAGGGCGCTTCTGGTCGTGAGATCTGCGTGATTGGTCCCGACATGCTGAAGAACCTGTTCAATGATGCACCCGCGGACAGAGCCGTCGGCCAGGAGATCCGCATTGACGGCCGGCCGTACCTCGTTCTTGGCGTATTAGAACCTTTGGGATCGATATTCGGCTTCTCACGCGATAACGTCGTCTACATTCCTTATTCGACTTATCAGAAGACGTACGGCAGCAGACGTTCGCTCGTGGTATTCATACAGGTCCACTCGACCGACCAACTCGAAACCGCGGAAGATCAAGTGCGGACAGTGATGCGAAATCGTCGGGGCCACCTGAACGGCGACACAGACGACGAGGGGTTCGCACTCGAAACGCAGGATGTGTTTCTGAATCTCTACGGCTCCGCGACTTCGAACATTTACATCGTCACGATTGGTGTGGCTGCAATCTCACTCGTCGTAGGTGGGATCGTCGTGATGAACATCATGCTCGTGTCTGTGACTGAGCGAACGAAAGAGATCGGCATTCGCAAGGCGATTGGCGCGCGTCGCAAAGATATTCTGACGCAGTTTTTAATCGAGGCCGTGACTGTGACTGCGCTTGGCGGCGCGATCGGCGTGGGAACGGGTTTTGGACTGGCTTACATCATCTCAGCGCTGATCGGATTTCCGTTGCTGGTGAGTGTGGCTTCGGCGGTTTTGGGTGTTGGGGTTTCTTCAGTGGTGGGAATTGTGAGCGGACTGTGGCCCGCGTGGCGAGCCGCGAAACTTGATCCGATCGAGGCGCTGCGAGCGGAATGATTTCATTGCCGATTGCCACTTGCCAATTGCCAATTGAAAAGCTGCCGCTCAAATTGGCAATCGGAAATTGGCAATCGGCAATCTAGACTTTATGACTCTCGACGACATCAAAGAATCGGCACTCATGGCGGTCGACACGTTGCGAGCTAACAAGCTGCGCTCGACGTTGACGATTCTCGGCGTCAGCGTTGGTGTCGTTACAGTGATCTTCATGGTGTCGATCATCCAGGGACTGAACAAAGCGTTTGCAGATCAAATCGAGTCGCTCGGTTCCAACACGATCTTCGTCTCCAAGTTTGCGCCCAGCTTCGGCCGGCCGCCCGGCCCGGAGGAAATTCATCGTAAAGATCTCACGATGGAAGACGCCGAAGCACTGCGCACCGAAGCGCCTTCGATCGTCGGTGTCTCACCAATCCATCGCCTGATTTCATCGACGGTTAGATATCAGGACAAGCAAACCGACACGCCGATTCTCTTCGGTGTCACGCCTTACTACGAGTTTGTGCAAACGCAATACGTCGCGAGCGGTCGTTTCGTGAACGAGATAGACATGCAGGATCGGTCCAACATCGTCATCATCGGCGTTGACGTGAAGCAGGCACTCTTTCCTTACGAAGACCCGGTCGACAAGGAAGTAAGAATCAACGGCAATCCGTTTCGAATCGTGGGAGTGATGGAACCGCTCGGTAATTTCTTCGGGCAATCGCGCGACAACTCGATCTTCATTCCGATCACCACGTACGACAAATACTATCCCGACCGTCCTTTTCCGGAATCCGTGTTCTTTGTGATCGTTCGACCGCGTTCGCGCGCATACGTAAAGTCTGCGATGGATGAGATTACGGATATTCTGCGGCGCAGGCGTCGTGTGCCCGTCGGTGCGCCCGACAACTTCGGTATCTCTTCTCAGGATTCACTGCTCGACGTCTACAACCAGCTAACCGGAGCCACGGCGCTCGTGTTGACGTCGATCTCTTTTGTAGCGCTGATGATTGGCGGGATCGGCGTGATGAATATCATGCTGGTCTCGGTTACCGAACGCACGAAGGAGATCGGCGTGCGCAAAGCCGTCGGCGCCACGCGGCTGAATATACTTTCGCAATTTCTGATCGAAGCCGTGGTGCTGACCGCAATCGGAGGTTTCGCTGGACTGGCAGTCGGCGAGATCGCGAGCCTGCTGATGAACAAATACTCGCCCTTGCCTGCTTACGTGCCGTTATGGGCCATCGGCGTCGGCGTAGGAATCTCAGCCGCAGTCGGCATCATTTTCGGCCTCTGGCCCGCATGGAAAGCGGCCCGCCTGAACCCCATCGACGCCCTCCGCTGGGAGTAAAGCCACAAAAGGCACAAAAGGCACAAAATGCACATAAGGAGTTTCTGAAGAATAGCCATCCTCAAACCTCTTTTGTGCCTTTTGTGCTTTTTGTGCCTTTTGTGGCTTAATGCAACCATAACCAAGGCTTTCCCGTAGTAACGCTGTGAAATTCGTCGAAACTCTTAAACTTGCTGTGGCAGCGATCTGGGCGCATAAGCTGCGCTCTGCGTTGACGCTGCTCGGCATGATCGTGGGCGTCACCGCATTTGTGGTGGTCGTCTCGCTCATCGCAGGCTTTAATCGTTACGTCGACGAGAAGATCGCCGGCATCGGCGCCAAGTCGTTTACGATTCAGCGTTTCAACCCTCTCGAAGACTTCAAAGACACTGACACCATCGCCGCAGCTCAACGCCGCAATAAGGAACTGACGATGGAGGACTACGAGTACCTGAAAGAACGTGCCACGCTCATCGGTAAGATTGGCGCTCGAGCACGTCCGACTGCAGTCGAGGTTAAGCGTGGCGACGAAGTGCTCGAAGACGTCTTCGTCACAGGCGCCACTGCAAACTGTGTCGACATCGAAAACCGCGACGTTGCTGAGGGACGATTCATTGCCGAACCAGAGAATGAAAACGCTGCGCGAGTGGCTTACATCGGCGCCGACATAGCAACGAAACTCTTCCCGGCGGGAAATGCGGTGGGGAACGAGATTACTGTGCGCGGTTTGCCATACCGCGTCATCGGCGTCGAAACCGCAAAGGGAACCGTTTTCGGAATCCCGCAGGACACATTCGTCATCCTTCCTCTGAAAACATACGCCGTAAACTACGGTGGATTGATCCGGAATCGCTCGCTCTATTTCATAGCCACTTCAAAAACGGATGAGCAGTTCAACGACGCCGTTGAGGAATCGCGTTTTCTGATGCGCGTCAGGCGCAAACTTGAACCAAAGGAAAAAGACAACTTCGGCATCGTCACGCCTGATGCAATCACCGGCTTGCGCGATCGACTGTTTGGGACCATCTTCCTCGTCGCAGTTTTTGTTCCCGGCATCGCAATGGTCGTCGGAGCAATCGTGATCATGAATATCATGCTGGTGTCGGTGACTGAACGCACGAAGGAAATCGGTATCCGAAAGTCTTTGGGCGCACGCAAGCTCGATATTCTGAAGCAGTTTCTCGTTGAGGCAGCGACACTGGCCACTATCGGCGGCGCGATAGGAATCGTTTTGGCATGGATCATCGGTCAAGTAGTAACAAAGTTGGTCTTTCCTACTTACTTATCGATAACCGCGATCGCAGTTGCCCTCGCCATTTCGGGCGCGGCCGGAATAGTTTCCGGTCTCTTTCCGGCCTGGAAGGCAGCACGACTCGATCCTATTGAAGCTTTGAGGGCTGACTAACATGAAAATCCTTCGCAGTGACATTTACGAAAACCTCATGATGGCCCTCGCAACGTTGCGCGCCAACAAACTGCGTTCGTTCCTGACGGTCTTCGGCGTGGTGATCGGCATCATCACCGTCATGCTGATCGCCTCGATCATCAGCGGCATCGACGTTTCAGTTAAGCGCGAGGTTGAGTCGTTCGGCACCCGCTCGATCTATATCAGCAAATATAATCCGGGTATTCACATTGGCCGCATGTCGCGCGAAGAACGCATGCGCAAAGAGCTGACCTACGACGACGCGATGTCGCTCCAGACGCTGCCGGCAGTAGAGCTGTCAGTCCCCTTCCTCGACATCACCAACAACTGGTTCGGCGGCAAACTGATGGTCTCTGGTGGTGGCAAGACGTCGGCCCAGGTCGCACTGCAGGGAACGCTTCCTGAGTTTGAAAAAGCAGGCACCCAGGTAATCTCAGAAGGCCGCTTTTTCACGACGACTGAAAACGACACGAACCAGGAAGTCTGTGTCGTCGGCTCGAAAGTGGCGGACGACTTTTTCAAGCTTGGCTCACCTGTGGGTCAAACGATCAAGATTGGGACGCAGGAATTTCGTGTTGTCGGTGTGCTGGAAAAACGAGAACAGTTTCTCATCGGCGGTGGCAGTGACGACCAGAACAACGTGATCTATGTGCCCTTCACTGTCGCTCAGAAACTAAAGCCTAACGCCGACGACATCTACATCCTGGCAGTCGCTAGACCGGGTTTGATGGACGAGGCAAAGGATCAGGTGCGCGACCTATTACGCGTTCGCCGCCAGGTATCGTTTGCCGCCGATGATAATTTTGGGATGGAAACGTCAGAGAGTATTCTCGATAATTTCCGGTCGATCACTGCCGGACTGGCAATCGCGATGGTGGCCATATCCTCAGTCGGTTTGATGGTTGGCGGCATCGGCGTGATGAACATCATGCTGGTGTCGGTCACCGAGCGCACACGCGAGATCGGTGTGCGCAAAGCTATCGGCGCCAAGCGAAGCGATATTCTGTGGCAGTTCCTGATTGAAGCTGCCACACTCACCGGTCTCGGAGGAATTATCGGTCTCTCGATTGGGTGGGGACTGACTCTGCTTCTTCGTTTATTACTACCGTCCTACGTGCCGCTGTGGGCGCCCATTGGTGGTCTGGTCGCAAGTGTAGGCATCGGCCTCATCTTCGGCCTCTGGCCCGCGTGGAAAGCGGCCCGACTCGATCCGATCGAGTCGCTACGTTACGAATAGCGCGACTTAGCGACCAAACAGAGCTGCAGCAGCGATCGCAAGCAATAATCCGATGGCCCAGAGGGTGATAACCACGCCCCACGCCTGGCCCGATGAAACTTTCGCGACTTTTCGCAGTCCTAACGCGGCCAGGAACATCCCATAAAATCTGATTACATCAAATTGGCTTAGCAACGCGACTAGTACTCTCGACGATCCCTCACCTAACAGCGCACCGGGATTTGTTACTGCTATATGCTCCGGATTGAGCGAATCAGGCGATTTCAGAAACATAACCAGTATGGCGATGACCGCTCCAAAAATCTGAGGCGGTAGCGAAGAATAGGTCCATACCGACAGTGCTTTCTTGTACGAAATCGATCCGCCAAACGCCATCATGAGGAGTAGGTATACGGCTGCACCGGCGGCGATAGATACCGGCACCGTCAAAGGGATAACCACGCCGCCAAGAATCTTTCCAAACTTAACTTGCATTGCTTTCTGCTCTTCGGAGACCTGGGCAGCGTTTGGCGACCGCTCTATTCTCTCTCGAATAAATTGGTCCATATCAACTCTCATGAACACCACCGCAGTTACCAGGATGGCCACGACCAGCAGGATAATGCCCGCAACGAGAAAGCGAGGCCGCGCGCGCAGCGCCTCGAAGGTTCTTGACGGCTCAAAAAAGATGCCGGTCAGGGTTTCCGCTGTAGACATTTCCGTTCCGGTTGGTTCGGTAGGTGCGTACGTAGTAGGCGCCTCAAAACCCTCGTTTGGGGTACTCATCAGTTTGATCTCCTGTGGGAAGACATATGGAAAGACTTGTGCAAATACGGGCCACGAAAGTCTAAGGTTTCAAGCCACAAAAGGCACATAAGGCACAAAAAGCACAAAAGAATTATTCAGACTCCCTTATCGGTTATTCGCTCTCTATCAAAAAAGCATTTTGTGCCTTATGTGCCTTTTGTGCTTTTTTGTGGCTCGACGCGGATGCACGCGACATGATGGCCGGGCGATACTTCGCGCAGCTCCGGATCGATGTGCGCGCACTCTTCAATTGCGATCGGACAGCGCGTCCGGAAACGACAACCTGAAGGCGGGTTGATCGGCGTCGGAACGTCGCCTTGCAAAACGATTCGCTTGCGCTTCTGCTTCGGATCGGGAATCGGGATCGCCGAGAGCAACGCCTGCGTGTACGGGTGGAGAGGTTGTGCGTACAGATCCGCGGCACTAGCGATCTCCACAATACGGCCCAGGTACATCACCGCCACACGCGTGGAGATATGCTCAACAACCGCGAGCCCGTGTGAGATGAAAAGGTACGTGAGCTTGAACTCTTCCTGAAGTTCCTGCAGCAGGTTGACGACCTGTGCTTGCACGGAAACGTCCAACGCCGACACCGGCTCGTCTGCGACAATCAACTTCGGATTAAGTGCCAGCGCTCGCGCCACACCGATTCGCTGTCGTTGCCCGCCGGAGAACTCGTGCGCGTAACGGTTCATGTAATCGGGATCGAGCCCGACCCGTTTCAAGAGTGCGGCAACACGATCGCGCCTCTCACTTTTATCACCCTGCTTATGAATCACGAGGGGTTCGGCAATAATGTCGCCAATCTTCATCCTCGGATTGAGCGACGCATACGGATCCTGAAAAATGATTTGCATCTCGCGCCGCATCTCGCGCAGCTCTTTTTTGTTGAGTGCGAGGACGTCTCTGCCCTGAAAGCCCACGGAGCCCGACGTCGGTTCAATCAAACGCAGCAGACAACGCCCAACTGTCGATTTACCACAACCTGACTCGCCCACCAGCCCCAACGTCTCGCCGGCAAAGATGTCGAACGACACGCCATCAACCGCGCGCACGACGTCGTCCGAACCCTCAACCGGAAAATGCTTCACGAGGCCACGTACACTGACGAGCGTATCGCGCGCATCCGGTGGAGGCAGACTCGCCTGATTGTTCGATTGCTGGTTTGTTTCAACCCTGACGCTCATGAACACCTTCGTGGTCTGCCGCTACGGCCGCGGCGAGATCGTAAAGCACACAACGAACTTCAACGCTGCCTTCGAGCTGGTAAAGCGGAATCTCTTCGGCCGTGCAGCGAGGCATGCGATGACGGCAGCGCGGCGCGAAGTGACAACCCGGCGGTAAATCGGTCGGTCGCGGTACTACACCTTCGATCGTTTCGAGTCGCTCGTTTTTATTCAACCCAGCGACGGTGAGCCTCGGCACGGAACGCAACAAGCCTTCGGTGTACGGATGCTTGGGTCGTGCAAATAACTCGTCGACCGGCGACTCCTCGACGATTCTCCCCGTGTACATCACCGCGACGCGATCTGCGACTTCCGCAACAACACCGAGATCGTGAGTGATTAAGAGCACCGCCAGTTCGCGCTGCTTTCTCAATTCGTCAAGCAGCTCGAGTATTTGTGCCTGGATCGTGACGTCGAGCGCAGTCGTCGGTTCGTCGGCAATCAGCAGTTTCGGATTACAGGCAAGCGCCATCGCGATCATCACGCGTTGTCGCATACCGCCTGAGAGTTGATGTGGATAATCGTCGACGCGACGAGCCGGATCTGGAATCGCCACTTCACGCATCGCCCCGATCGTCGCCTTGCGGGCTTCGCTGCGTGAGAGTTTGCGATGCAGACGCAATGCCTCGGCGATCTGTTCGCCGACAGTAAAAACGGGATTGAGCGACGTCATGGGATCCTGAAAGATCATGGCGATGTCGTCGCCGCGCATCTGGCGCATTTCAGAGTCTGAAAGTTTGAGCAGGTCTTTGCCGTCGAAAAGAATTTCGCCGTTAACGATCTTGCCGGGCGGCGCGATCAAACGCATGACGGAAAGCGCCGTCATCGACTTCCCGCAACCCGATTCGCCAACGAGCCCGAGCAACTCACCGCGATCGAGATGAAAGCTGACGCCGTCAACCGCGCGCACGAGTCCGGCGCGGGTCGGGAAATGCGTTTGGAGATTTCGAACTTCGAGCAGGTGAGCCATCAGGGATAAAGATTGAAATTGTATTCGAGCTGCATCCACATAGAGACGTTTCTACCATCTTTTGTAGCGGGAATGAACCTGATCTTACGCGCAGCCTCGATCGACTTCTCTGTCAGTCCATTGGGTAACCCCTGAACGACTCGAATGTTGGTTACCCTGCCATCGGATGCGAAAACGCACTTTAGAACCACAGTTCCAGTGATCTGCTCCATTTTCGCTTTTCCGGTGTAACTGGGTTCAGGTTTACTGATTAGACGAACCTTACTATCGATTTCCTTTCCGGTGAAAATCTTTTCAGTCGTAGTATCAGCTTGAACAGTTTGAGAAACTTCGATAGCTCCCTCCTGGTTCTTGAAGGAGAAATAGTGAAAGAAGGTCGCAATTCTCGGGTCATCGACCGGCGCGCCATCGGCGCGAATTATATAGAGCCGGCTGTTGCTGGCAAAGTATTGCACCATGCCCGTTCCATCGTTGTAACGAAATGCTTTACCCGCAATTCCATCGAGAGTGAGATCCCGTTCAAAAGTTAGATGTTCTCTAAGGAACACTCCTGCTTCCTGGTCGACAAACGTCTCCAAAGTCAGACGCGGTTTGACGTTCTCCATCACATGAACCGCGTAGTTGACCCCTTTCACCGAACAATTTAGCACGCTTCTTTTGCGATCCTTTTGGGGTGAGTTTCGCGTTTCCTTGAAGGTCTGCAATGCTGGAAGTGCGGGTAACACGATGGAGAGACCTTCACCCTTGATCGTATACACGTTCCACGGCGTACTGGGGGGCGTCTGCGCTCGTGCGGCTGGCACGATCAGGAACAGAGCGCAAACAAATAGTGAGATTTTAATCTTCATGGTTGTTAATAGAGGTTGAAGTTATATTCGAGCTGCATCCACATCGAGACAAACTTTCCGTCCTTTACTGCCGGAACAAACTTCATTTTTCTTGCAGCTTCAATCGCCTGTTCAGTGAGGCCATATGGCAGCCCGTAGACGGTGCGAATGTTTCCAACTCTACCATCAGAATAAAAAACTACCTTCAGGACTACTACGCCTGTGACTGCGTTCTGACGCGCTTCTTCCGTGTACGTCGGCTCGGGCTTCATGATGAGCACGGCCTTTCGGTTAACTTCCTTGCCGACGAATAGCTTTCCCCCACTCTCGTCGATTTCAGTTTTCGACTCCGGCGCATAGGGGACTCCGACGCCGTCAGTCACTTCAATTCCCGAGGCTTTCTTTCCCAGGACGACAGACGAAAAATACTGCTGCACGCGTTTGTCATCCGTCGGCGCGCCAAAGACCTGAAAACGGTAAATCGTGTTACCCGTCTTAAAAATCTGCACCGTGCCGGGGACCTTGTCTGGCGCGAAATACTGTTTGCCGCTGAAGCCGTTGCGTTTGAGATCCTTTTCGCTGGTGCGGTCGAATGTGGAATGAGTGAAGATCTCCTGCTCGATAAAATCTTCGAGCGGCTCCTGCTTCGGGTTCTCGGAACAGCTAACGGTATAGACCAGGCCCTCTGCGTAAGCGCCGAGAAGTCGCTGGCGGCGCCGTTTCCCGAACCGATCGACCGTTTCTTTATATGTAGCCATGGCCGGGACAGTGGGGAAGGTTACCGAGAACGCTTCGTCTTTGACCGTGTAACGCTGCCAGGCACTCTGCGCCATGACGCCGGGCGCAACCACCATTAGAGCAAACAGGAGGAGGAATTTCTTCATTTCTTTGCTTTGCCCTAAAGTCCGAAATCATTCTTGGACCGGGTCAGTACAGGGAGCGGTAGCGACCTGGTTGATGATCAGTTTGCGATATTCCTAAACAATTCTTGACCCATGGTTTCACCAGGTCGCTACCGCTCCCTGTACTGACCCGGTCCAAGCGCGACTCCTTATACCGTCGATGTTTCGCGATACTCGCCCCAGACGCGCCGCAGCGTGTCACTAATCTCTCCGACGGTCGCGTAGGCCTCGACGCATTCGAGAATTCGCGGCAGGAGATTATCACTGGTCCCCGCTGATTGTTGAAGTTTCTCCAACGCAGCGCTGACAGCGTTCGCATCCCTTCGCTCGCGCAACGCTCGCACGCGTTCGACCTGCGCCTGCTCGAGCGCCGGATCGATCCGCAGCACATTCACCGTTGGCTCTTCTTCAAGGTCAAACCGATTCACGCCAACTACAATCTGTTCCTGCTTCTCGATCGCTTTCTGATAACGATAGGCCGACTCCTGAATCTCACGCTGCACGTATCCGGTTTCGATTGCACGCAGCATCCCGCCCATCGCTTCAATCTTTCTCAGATATTCGAGCACCTGCTCTTCGATCTCATTCGTAAGCTGCTCAATAGCGTAAGAACCGGCCAACGGATCCGCCGTTTCAGCGACACCCGATTCATACGCAATCACCTGCTGCGTTCGCAACGCCACTCGCGCGGCTGCCTCCGTCGGGAGGGCTAGCGCTTCGTCCATCGAATTCGTATGCAACGATTGTGTGCCACCAAGAACGGCCGCGAGTGCCTGGATCGTGGTGCGCACGACATTCACTTCGGGCTGTTGCGCCGTCAAGGACGACCCCGCAGTCTGCGTGTGAAATCTCAACATCAGCGACCGCGAATCCCGCGCGTGGAAACGGTCGCGCATGATGCGCGCCCACAATCGTCGTGCGGCACGATACTTCGCAATCTCTTCGAGCAGGTTGTTATGCGCATTGAAGAAAAACGAAATGCGTGGCGCGAAGTCATCGACTTCAAGTCCCACCGCGAGCGCCGACTCGACATACGTGATTCCGTCGGCGAGGGTAAAGGCAACTTCCTGCACTGCGGTAGAACCTGCTTCGCGAATGTGATAACCGCTGATCGAGATCGTATTCCAGTT
>Ga0105238_10002709_pt1 | contig 17635 bp, 24 predicted proteins | sample KBSC34metaG_FD_81526 | JGI IMG/M metagenome (GOLD analysis project Ga0105238, IMG submission 81526) | Corn rhizosphere microbial communities from Kellogg Biological Station, Michigan, USA - KBS C3-4 metaG | ecosystem: Host-associated > Plants > Roots > Rhizosphere > Soil | place: Michigan, USA... | reverse complement strand
CGACCCGGCCACCATGACGGTGGACAAGGCGCGCGGTGAGGCGTTCGCGCTCAAGGCCAAGGTCGCTCGCGGCGAGGACATCGGCGCGGTCGCCAAAGCCGCCAAGACGGCGGCGGGCGTGACCGTCGGCCAGCTGATCGATGAATATGTCGAATACATCAAGACGCCGGTCAGGAAGCATGGTGTGATGCTGCCGCGCGTCGAAAGCTGGAAGGAAAGAGCGCGCCTGCTCAACAGCAACGTGCGCCCCGCCATCGGGTCGAGGGTCGTCGCCGACGTGACCAAGGATGAGATCGCCCGCATCCAGATCAAGATCGCGGCGCGCTCAACCGCCACCGCCCGACTGACCCGCTCCTGCATGAACCAAATCTTCAAGTTCGCCGCCGAAGCCGGTCGGTCCTACATCACGGCCAGCCCCTGCGTCTATCTGCCGAAGCTGGATGCTGAAACCGCCAAGCAGCGCGTGCTGTCACCGGAGGAAATCCGCACGCTGTGGTGGGGACTGGACGACCCCAATCTGCCCGCCTGCCGCTCGATTGCGCTGGCCCTCAAGTTCATGCTGGTCACCATGCTGCGGTCGAAGGAAGTGCGCGCCGCCTTCCGCAGCAACCTGATCGAGTTTCCCAACGAGCCGGTGCTGCGCATCGACTGGATGCACGTCAAGAAGCGCCGGGAAATTCTCCAGCCGCTGAACTCGCTCGCGGTCGAGATCGTGCGCGAGGCCATGAGGCTCAACGATCACGACGTGCTGTTCTACTCGCCCCGGCAACAGGGCGGCATGCTGGCCCGCAGCGCGCTCAATCAGTCGCTGCGCAACAACGCTGGCGAGGGCTATGTCGGCATCCTCAAGTATCTCGGCCTGAAGCACTTCACGCCGCACGACCTGCGCCGCACCGCCGCCACGCTGGCAGGCGATGAGGAGTTCTCCGACGCCGACATCGCGCGATGCCTTGACCATCAGAAGGCGGGTGGCGAGGGCGCAGTCGCCCCCAGCGTGACCGGGCGCGTCTATGTCAGGTCGAAGCGGATCGAGGAAAAGCGCAAGGTGCTGAACGGCCTCGATGCCGCACTGCGCCGGATCATCGGCAAGCGCCCAGCGAGCGTGGGCAAGTTGAAGCTGGCCGCCTGACCCCTCAAACCCCTCATCACACAAACGTCACTGAGAAACCCTGCCCCACCCCGGCGGGGTTTTTCTTTTGATCTGGATCAATAAGTCAGAACGCGGTTAACGATCCCATCGCCGCACTTGCACTAAATCCATTTGCTCCCTGTGACGTCATGAAACTGCCGATCCCCATCGCCCTCCCGGCGGAACGCAGCGCGCTTGCGCGCCTCTACATCGACCTGTCGATGGCCTTCCGCGCCACCATCCCGAACAACAAGCGGCCCACCGTGGAACCGGATGCCAATCGCACCCTGATCGCGGTCGCCGTCATGCTGGGCCATGCGGAAGGCCACGCCATGACCGAAACCGAGATCGCCAGCTGCGTTCAGATGCCCCGCCAGTCCGTGCATCGCCGACTGGAGGCGCTGGTCGAGAGCGGCCTGATCGTTCGCTGCAAACACCGCTACTACCTCGAACCGGGACGCGCCTTGAACGTGCCGCACAAGGACAAGTTCGATCTGCCGCTGGCGCAGGCGTTCGAGGTGCTGGGTCCGTATTTGCTCAAACTGGGCGAATGAGTTTCTCAGAATAGAAAATCCTTTCGCGATCCGGTCGCATTTTTGCCCCACACAACTCTGACAAACTAAGAATGGGGGTGGATTGCGGCAAACGGGCGTTTGGCGTACTTTGCACCCTCCACAACCGCAAGGGGACACCCAATGCCTAAGCCACCACCTGTCGAGTATTTCGAGTGCGTCTGCCGGATGCCGGTTCTCACCGCAGGCCCGATCATGGCGATGCTGACCAAGATCGAGGGACTGGACGTCTCAGCGCCGCACCTCGTCAGCGAGATCAAGGCCTACAGCCGCAACACCGCCGTCACCGGCAGCAACCCGGAAATGGGGACCAAGGCGTTCCTCGCCGAGTGGTCGAAAGCAAACCCGACCTTCAAGGCCATCGATGCGGTGAAGGCGATCAGGGCCGATGGTCGCGGCAACGGCACCGCCGCCTACCCGGCACTCAATGCGCTGGTCGAGGACGGCACCTTCAAGAAACTCGCCCCCGGCCAATACTCGCGCGCCGACGTCAAGCACCTGCCCTCGCCGAAGGCTAAGGCCGCCAAGAAGGCGAAGCGCAAGAACGACGTCAGCAACGCCGAGTTCACCCGCCGCGCGATGAGCCGCGCCCATGGTCGGATATCGTCGGCGGCGCTGAAGCGGCTGTTCGAGAACGACGGTCGCCCGACGAGCGGCACCGGCCCGACCCTCACCAAGATGCGCGAGGGCGGCGTCGTCAAGCAGGTCGGCGAAGGCATGTATGAGTTGACCGCCCGTGGCAAGGGCAAGCCCGCCAGCAAGCCCAAGGTCAACGGCGCAGCCGCCGTCGCCGACACCGCGCCGGGAGTGTGAGTAGATGGCTGCGATCAAGGGATGGATCAAGCGTGCGCAGCGTCAGATCGACCACGACCCGGAAATCGACCGCATGAAAACCCTGTGGCGCGACGAGCGCCTGAAGGAGAGCGACTTTGCGATGCTGGCCGGGCTGTCGGTTCAGACCGTGCATAAGATGTTCGACGGCCAAACCAAGCGGCCCCAGCACCTGACCTACCGCAAGATGGCGACGGCGATGGGCTACAGCTACACGCTGACGCGCGATCTGGTGCCGAACTACGAGATCGAGGTGGGCAAGGCGCGCGAGGAGTTTCGGGATTATCGCAAGGCACTGGAGGCAGAACGCCTCAAGGCCAACAAGAAAAAGAACGGCAAGGGGAAATGAGCATCCACAAAACCAGAGGCGTCAAGGACATCGACAAGCAGTTCGGTGTCCGCATCCGCACCCTGCGCGCCCAGCAGGGCATCAGTCAGGACAGCCTTGCGAAGGCGGTGGGCGTCTCGTTCCAGCAGATACAGAAGTACGAGAAGGGCAGCAACCGCGTGTCGCTGGCGCGGGCGGTGCAGCTGGCGGCGGAACTGCACACCAGCGTCAACGAACTGATCGGCGCTGACGACAGCAAGGCGCTGGCCTCCACCTCCTTCAACCACGCCACCTTCAAGCTGGCGCAGTCGCTGGAGCGGCTGCACGGTCTGTCCCCATCTCTGACGACCGAGTTTCGCCGGATGATTGACACGCAGTGCGACGTGCTGGAGGCTAAGGAGGGCAAGAAAAAAAGGAAGCGCTGATGCTCAACGCCGCCATCCGGGGCATCCCACGCCCGCCGCGCCTCGCGCGGCGGCCCGTCAACGAACGCGGCTTCCCGGTGCCGTGGTTCGTCAGCTTCATTGGCGGCAAGTGGGATTTTGTCAACCTCGACCCGCGCAAGATCATCGAGGCCTACAACCGGAAAATCTGCTGGCTGTGCGGCGAGCCGCTCGGCACGTTCAAGGCCTTCGTGATCGGCCCGATGTGTTCGATCAACCGCATCTCCAGTGAGCCGCCCGCGCACGCCGATTGCGCCGAGTATGCGGTGAAGGCCTGCCCGTTCCTCGCCCGCCCCAATGCCAAGCGCAACACCGCCGCCGCGCTCGCTGGCGACGAGCATGTGCCCGGCATCATGATCCAGCATAACCCCGGTGCGAACCTGATCTGGATCACCAAGGCCTTCCAGCCGATCCGCGACCCCAACGGCGGCGTGCTGTTCGCTCTCGGCGAGCCGACGTCGGTGACATGGTGGGCCGAAGGCCGCACCGCCACGCGCGCCGAGATCGAGGCCGCCATCGACAAGGGCCTGCCGTTCCTGCGGCGGGTCGCCGCTGCCGAAAACGCAATGCCTGATCTCGAACGCGAGATCGAGCGCGCCAAGAAACTGCTGCCAGCGGAGTAGTCATGAGATCGCTCACCGCCGCCGTGATCTGCATCGCCAGTTGCGCACAGGCCGAGACGTTCGCGGAGCGCTGGCCGCAACCGGTCGCCATCGAGCCTGCGGCGGTCGCTGAGAGGCTCCCGGTCGAGCGGCCATCGAAGGCCACCCGCCGGGCGCGGGCGCAGCAGCGCGGTTTTGTGTGCCACCGGCAGACCTACTATGTGGGCCGCCACCGATACTGGAAATGCCGACGATGAACGATACGCTCCGCTCGAAACTGAATGAGGGGTTATGTCCAGACTGCGGCGGCTTTATCTTCCGGCCCGGCCCGCGTGGCGGCATCGCGCAGAACATCGAATGCCTGTGTGGCTCACGCTTCAATGTCGCGCGCTACACGTTCAAGGATAGCGGCGATACCCACTTGATCATGGCAGAACGCATCCCCTCCGAGAAGGACGGCGGCGGCGCGTGGCGCGAGGATATGTTCCCACGGGTGCTGGAATGAGCGACGACGACGACAATGACGACAGGTTCGAGCGGTGGTGCGACGTCAACGGCATCGTCGCAATGAGGTATCGCCGCCTCGATGACGGTCGCGAGATAGCCTGCTATTTCCGCGCCGATGGCAGCGAGGTGATCCCCAGCGAAAGTTTTGGCTATGACGCCAAGCTGACGCCCTACACCAAGACCAGCGGGCGAGGATGAGGAGGACGCGATGCCGACACCATTGCTGGTGATGCGACTGAAGGACATGACGCGCGTTCACCCCGACCAGATCGAGGCGCGCTGCTCGAAATGCAACGAGGTGGTTGGGGTCTATCCATCAGGCCAGCGGCTGATGAAGGAGATACCCGACATCACGTTGGTCTGTCAGGTCTGCAAGGAAGATGCCGACATCTCGATCCTCGCGCCGGGCGCGCTGGAAGAACCGTTCGAGAGCAAGAGGAAGCAGTGACATGGCAATGCTGATCGTCAGCGCAGCGGAGCGCGAACGCGCCGCCGAGATCATCGCCGAAGCAAAGGCGCACCCGGTGTTGTTCGAGACCGTCAGGCACGGCGTGGTCGATGACACGCCGCTGCTGAGACTGAAAGACCGCAAGCCCGGCATCGAGCGGCCCCGATCCGCGCACATGATGTTCCCCGGTGGCTACCGCGCCGCCTTCTCCATCGAGCAACAGCCCGCAGGCATGTGCAGTCACCTGTCGATCAGCGTCGAGGGCCGCTCGCGCAAGGGCATGATGCCATCGGTCGAGGCGGTGCAGGCAATCGCGGAGGTGTTCGGTGTGCCGTTCCCGCCGAATGCCGGTGGCTGGACAGAGGAGTTCGAGCCGGGCGAGTACGCCATCAATCTTGTGTCGCTGTACGCACCCGCGCAGGAGGGCCACGCATGAGCGATGAGCAACGCTGGACAATGGTTGCTGCGGCTGGCGGCGTCATCCGCAGGCTGGCGAAACTGGCCGTGGCCTGTCAGGTGCCGAAGCACGTTCTTGTCGAGTTGATCAGCGAGGCTTACGACAAGGAACGCGACAACGCGAGGATGCCGCAATAACAAAAATCCCGCGTCTGGCGAACCAGACGCGGGACTAACCCCTACAAAAGCAATGACAACGCAAACGCAATGAAGGAACGATAGCATGATACGCAATGCCAGCGCCTTACTTTTATTTGCGATGTTGTTGCCAGCCTCGACTGCAGCGCAGGACGACGCTACACCACCCGTCAAGACCGAAAGAGAAAAGGCCACGCTTACTGTATCAAGGCCGCCACCGATGCCAGAGCCACCCATTCATCGCGGCTGCACCGCCTACCGGCTTTATACGCCGCGCGACGGCGAGACGTGGCAATGCAAGTGAGGCTTCAACTGCCAACCCAAGGACGGCCATTCAGCAGATTGGGGTCGAGCAATTGACTACCTTGATCGCCACGATCTACTCCGATGAACGGGTACTGGTTGCTGCCCCAGCCAAGTAGATCGGGGGCTTGCGGGGGCATGTCGTACCGAGTAATCGGGAAGTTGGGTATGTTGGCTCCCCATCCGGGGGCTTGCTCCGGGCGCAAGTTCAGGTTTTGCGACATGGGATTGATAGCGGGCGAGGTTTGCTCGGCGACATCGCCACGTTGCGTGGTGATATCAAGCTGCCGTTGTAGGGCGTTGGGTACCGTAAGCAGTTGACTGCGTCCATACTCATAGAGCGGCGTCATATCTGTTCCGCCTTCCATGAGTGGTTCCTGCTGCGCAACCGGCCGGGTGCCGTTTCCGCTGTTGTACATCATCAGCAGCGCAAGCTGATCCCGCAGCGTATTAGCGCGAGGCTGCGGCGTGCCAAGGTTCGGCTGGGCAGAGGGCGCAAACGTCTGCGGGTCGTAGGGGTTGAAGCTGTTGGGCTGCGAATAGGGCGTTTCCCATTGCTGGCTTGGTGCCCGCGCCGCGTCACTGCCGATGCCACCCCCGCCCTGCAGCATTTGCTGTAGCAGTTGCTGTTGGTATTCGGGCGTGCCCGGCACCGCGCCGCCCCCGCCACCTCCGCCGCCAATCGAGCCGAAGACGTTGCCTTGCGGTACCGCTCGGCTGTAGTCCGCGCCAAGACCTGCGTAGTAGGCCGTCTGGTTGCCGAAGCCGCCGCTTTGCGCGAACGGGTCATAGGCTCCGACCCCCGCGGAGTAGTTCTGCAGGTTGTTGTAGGCTGCGTTGTTGGCGGCAATCGCGGCGTCAGCTTGCGGCGTATAGCCGTTGCCATAGCCCAATCCGCCTGCGATGCCGCCGCCGCCATCGAACTCCATGACTTACCTCATTTTGTCAGTGAAGGCCGGTAACCCGGCCAAGGCCGCCGATCAGCTCAGACGCGATCCAGAACGCTATCGCCATCGGCAGCAGACCCCACGGGCCTGCTGCCGGAATACGCATGGCAACGCAGGCCAGCACGAACGCGAACACCAGCAGGATCAAACCAAGGTTCTGCATGACTACCTCCTCACTTCACAGCGCGCGATCTGCACCATGGTGCGTGCCGCGTTCTTGCAGGCGATCTCGGCGACGACGACCGCGAGATCGGCGCGGCTGGCGCGCTCCTCCAGCAGCGCCCGCAATCCATTGTCGTCGGTCGTCACGCACCCCGCCAGCGGCAGGGCGATCAGCAATACCTTCCACATCACTTGCCCTCCAGTAGTTGTCGCACCGCGTCACAGCTTTCCACCGCGCTGACGAACTTGCCGTCGGCGAGGCCAACGCGGCAGCGCACGCTATTGGTCAGCAACCTGTTGCCCTGTTCGGTCGGTGCGTGCAGCGTGGTGACCATCTCCGGGTTGATCGTCACCTCGCGCCCATCGACCGAGTGCAGCACGATGAGGACGAGGACGATGTTCATCCCGCCGCTTCCATCGCCGCGATCTTCGCCTCAAGCTGGTCGATGCGGTCGAGCATGCGCGAGACGGCGGCCCACAGGTAGGGCGTGCGCCTACCGTAGTCGATGCCCCACAGCACGGGCATTGGCATTTCACCATCCTTCGGTGCTTCGGACACTGGCGGCGGTGTCGCAAGATCGGGATCGACGGCGTATGACTTCTGCGCGATCCAGCCCACACCATCATCGCCGGTTGCCTTCCACGTCCATGACATCACCGGGTCGGCGCGGATGATCGCAATGGCCTCATCCGGCGTGTAGGCTCCCTTCACATCCTTCAGATTTTCGTCTGACGTGGTATTGTAGGCGATGTTGGTTGCGGTCTGGCTGATGGACCCGCTCATGCTGTTAGCCGCGTTGGCAAAGTAGACCGCGACGGTGCTATCCGTCTGCGGTCGCAAGGCCAGACCGTAGGCCGTGCCGGAACCAGCGAAGGCTACGTTCAGTCCGCAGGTGACACCGGCAAGACCGAAGCCGCCGCCCATGACGCCCATCGTTCCCCTGAAGAAACTGTTCTGGGCAACGCCAATGCCGCCGTTCACCCGCAACGCGCCGCCGGTGTAATCAATGGGAACTGTCGCATCCGCTACCAAGACCGGCGCGCCAAACAGTTGATAAAGGCCAGCACTCAGGCTAAGGGCGCGGGTGCCGCCCGTGCCGAAATAATACGCGCCTGCCGTCGCACTGGAAGCTGCCGTGTGGTTGACACCACTGACATCGCCCGAAGCATTGATGGCCCCGCAATTCAGCGTTCCACCATTCAACACAAAATTGGTGCCGTCGTAGACCAGAGATTTGCTGCCGCTGCTGCCGAAGAATACAGCGTAGGGCGCGGCCAGCCCCGCCCCTGTGACGATGGAGCCGCCGACGCCCAGCGACCCGCCAGCCAGATTGAACTGCGCGCCGTCGTAGGTGATGCTCTTGGTGCCGCTGTTGCCGAAGTAGTAGGTGCCGGTCGCGCCACCGGACCCGACCGTGAACGTACCGGGCATCAGCGCGTTGCCGGTCTGGCGATTGATGTTCAACGCTGGCGGCGCGATGAGCGTGCCGCTGTCGTCGTATCGAAACAGCGCAAAGTCGCTGCCCGCGTTGCCGCCGCTTTCGGCTGCACCGTCGCCCAGCGAAATCCCCCAACGAAGTGCCCCGCCAGTCGATCCATAAATCCAGTTGACGTTAGCCCCGGCGAGTTTGTCGAGACGGAGCGCCGCGTGGCTGATCGTGAGATCGCCCGTCATGGTGTCGCCCGCCACATTGACGTAGCGCGCGTCGGTGTCGGTCAGCGATCCCGGTCCCTGCAGCCACGTTCCGCTCCAGACGCCCGCGACCTTGTTCTGCACATAGAGGATGCCCGTGGTCTGGTCGCGCGCCTCGATGGTGGCGTAGCTGCCGTCGGCGTTCTCGTAATACTGGCCTGCAAAGCGATTGGTCGGGTTCGGCGCGCCGGTCGCGCCTGCGGCAGAGTAGAACGAGCCGTTGACCCAAGAGCCGCTGTAGTTGGTGATGATCTGCTTGGCGATCTCGCCAGACAGGTTGATCATCGCAGTGCGCGCATCGCTCGCACCCGTGCCACCGGCCACAATCGGGCGCGGCAGGTTGAGGTCTTGCTCGATGTCGGCGACGTAGGCGTTATACTTGCTGCTCTCAATCGTGGTGTCGGGCACGGCATCGGTGCCGGGCGGGCGGTGATAGATATTGGCTCCATCGCGCGGCATCAGCGTTGCTCCTCAACCGAAGAAGGTGTGTCGATGATGATCCGACGCGGGCCGGGCGTGGCCTCGCGCTCGGTCTGCAAGGCAAGTAGGCGCGCAATCTCGTCGCGGTGCGCGCCCGCACTGATCGAGGCAGGCATCTGCGAAACCGGCGGCGACATCGACAGGCGCGGCGGCAGCTGTCCCGCCATGTAGGCTTGAGAATATGGTGCGCTCGCGCGGATGACATTGTCAGCCTCGTTGACGGCGCGGCGCGTCAATGCCGTCGTTGCCGCGCTCGCGCCAGCACCCGCCCCTGCCAAAGCCGCCGCGTGACCCAAACCTGACGTGCCCCAAGTGAGCATTGGCAGGACCGCCGTGAACGCGCCGGGGCGCGACATGCCGGTGACCGCACTCACCCCTTGCAGGGCGCGCTCGCCCAGCGAACCCTTGCCGATGTCCTCGACCGCCTCGCGCTGCGGCTCGGTCAGGAAGCGCGACTGCTTGTCGCTCGACGCCCACTGCCGCATCTGCTTGCGCGTTGCCTGCCCCTCGGCGAGAAACGGCAACAGATTGCTGCTGCCCGCCGCGTCCAGTTTCGCCTTCGCGATCCGGTCGCGCAGATCAGTGCTCTGCATCGCAGCCTGATAGTTGGCATTGGCCTCCCGCAATGTAGGACCGGCCCGCGCCGCTGCTGCCTGCCCGCCCGTCACGGCAGTCGGCGGCGGGTTCTCCAGAAAATGGTCGATCATCTGGCGCGCGTAGCGGGCGCTGTAGCCTTCGTCGCCGCCCGTAACCTTGTTGAGTTCCTTGCGAATGGTGTGCAGCGAGGATGCCGTCGGCGGCAGGCTGTCCAGCGTGTCGAGGATGCGGTGGGTCTCGGTCGCGCCGATCTGGCCCGACTTCGACTGCGCGTGCAGGTCGCGCTTGATCAGGTCGGTCAGATCGTTGAGCGAAGCGCGCTCATAGGGCGCGATGGTGCTGAGAGACTGATAACCGCGCTCGGCGGCCTGCTCGATCTCGGCAGTTGGTGCAGGCAGGATGCGCGGCTGAAGCACTTTGCTGACGCCGGGGAAGTAGTCCTTGACGGCGCGCCCCGCAGAGACGAGGCCCTGACCAAGGGGCGCAAGTATCTGCCCCATCAGCGGCCCAGCGGCACCTATGGCTGCGCCGGTCTTGGCGGCACCGGGATCACCGCCGCTGCGAATAAACGCATCAGTGCCGCCCAGCGCACCGCCTGCGGCGGTCTGGCCAGCGAAGGTGCTGCCGCCGAAGGCTTTCGGGAACAGGCGCGCCGCAGGCACCGTAGACATCACGCTGCCCGCCACCTCGCCGGTCGCGCTCTCCACCGGATGCTCGGCAGCGATCCGGTCGCCCATCGCGTTCAGGTCGTCATAAGCCTTGCGCCACGACGTCCCCGGAATAAGCGCGGCTGGCGCGGCGACGACGGCGTTGACGCCCCGGTCGAGCATCGGGCCGATGATCGGGATGCCACGCACGACGCCTTGCGTGTGCGCCATCGCGCCCTCGGCGACGTTGTGCAGGCGATCACTCGACGGCTCGTCGGGGACAATGGTTGTGGGTTCGTCGTCGGGGACAATGGTCATTGCACCTTGAACCTCTTGCCGCCGACGATGATCTTGGTGCCGCGCGGCAGGTTCGCCTGTTCGGCTTCCTGCATCGTCGTGAAACTGGGCGGCGCGGCGGCCTTCTCCGCAGGCATGGCAGTCAACGGATCGGGCACGTCGTACAGGCGGCGCAGCGTCGGCGGCTGGGTCTTCAGGAGATTGTCGAGATCACCGCGATGCTCGTTGATCTTGGCAATGGCACTGCGTTCGGCGATGTCGAGCATTCTGCGAGCGCTCTTTTCATCGAGCGTATAATCGGCACCAGACATCGCCATGCCCTGCCGCCGGTCCTCGTTCGAGATTTGCGCGCCCCCATATGACTTGATCGCCTGCGCCGCCATCGGCCCCAGCGATGTCTTATAGGTCTGGGTCGCGGCCACGATGCGCGCGGCGTCCTTGTCGCCCGCCTCGGCCCGCAGCTGGTAGTAGAGCAGCTTGGCGGGTGCGGCGACACCAAACAGCGTGCCCGCGTCGATCACCTCGCGAGCGTTGCGTAGACCCTCCAGCCCAGCGACCGCCAGTGCGGTGTTCTTCTTGCTCTCAGTCAGATACTCATGCACATGCGGCGGCAGGTCGCCGTAAACGGCGCGGCGCTGATCCTGCTCCTGTTGCTGCTGGGTCTTATACCGCTCCTGCTTCAAGGTCTCCTGCGTTTGCGGCAGGCTTTGATGCGCCCTGATCCACTCGCTGTCCTGCGTATTATATTTCGCAAGGTCGCTGGCGAATTGCGCATCGACTTCCTTTTGGCGCTGCGCACGCTGGGCCTCCAGCAGTGCTGCCTGCCCCTTGTAGAACTCACGCATTTCCTGAAACGGATGCGACAACGCGCGCTGCTCGAACGTCACCTGATCGGGTGACTTATCCACCTGCTTCGGCAACGTCGGTCTCGTCGGCCTATCCCATGCAGCGGCACCGGGTTGCGCCGGAAGCGGCGACGACGTCTGCGGCGCTGGCAGTGTGATCGGCGCGTCGGTCGGCTGGCGCGGCGCAATCGGCGGCGGCCTGTATTGTTGCGATTGCTGCGCGACCTGCATCAGCTGCGAGGCTGGCTGCACATCCGACTGGATCGGGCGGTTGCCTGCGGCTTCAGGCGGGCCACCAAGGGAAGCCACCTGCAAGGGCAAGTTGGTCGGGGCTGTAGGCCCCGGCTGCGTAGGGTTTAGCTGCGACACCTCCGGGCCGTTCAGCGCGTCACTTCCGTTCGCAAGCAGATTGGCAATCTTGTCACGCGGAGCAGCAATCGAGGTCGGGCTGACCGGCGGTGCCGCGCTTGCCGCAGCGGGGCCGAGTTGCGCCACCATGCTCTGCGGGATCGACGGCTGCGCGGTCGAGGGGTCAGGAAAGACCGACGCCTGCGCGGTCTTTACTTCATCGACCAGCGGTTCATCCGCGACCTTGGTCTGCGGTTCAGCCGCAGCCTGCGGCCCGGCTCCTTTGTTGACCCCGGCCTTCTCGGCCTGCATCGCCTTGTCCACCGCCGCCTGCTGCGCCACCAACTGCCGCGACATACCGATCTCGCCGAGACTGTCGCCAATCGCGGCAAGACCCTCGCCGAAGGTTTTCGGATATGCCCGCTTCTTCTCCATCAGCCCCAATGCGATCCGCTGACGCAGCGCCAAAGCCGCGCTGCTGGTCGGGTCGCTCGGGTCGGCGTTGGCGTTGAAAATGTTCAACCACTCAGGCATTCGTGCCTCCCATCAACAGTCGCAGCCTCTCCTGCCGCGCCGCTTCTTCCCGCATCTCATCCAGCCCCGGATCGACGGCGGTCGGCGCGACCGGTGCTTGTGCCATCTGCTGCTGCTGCGCCATCGCTCTCGCCTGCGCGGCGGCGCGCTGCTGCATCATCTGCATGGCGATGCGCTTGCGCATTTGCATCTGCTGATAGCCGAGTGCCGCGACCTGTGGGGGCACCGCGACCATGCCCATCGGGTTGACTGCCATCACGCTGCCCTCAGAATTGATCCCATCACCATCGCTGGCTTGATGAACTTCCGGCCCTCATGCTCCTCGACCGCGCGCGGCTCGATCCGCTCGACGTCCTGCGCCATCGGACCAATGTGGCGCGTCGAGGCCGGATCGTCCTTGTAGCTGTACTGATAGATCGGCAACTTCTCAGCGTTGCCCTTCGGGCTGGCCGCGAACACGGTGGCGATCTTGTCGATATCCTCCTTCTCGCGACGATCCGACAGCTTCATCGCGCCAGCGCCGAGACCGAGAATGCCGCCCATGAAACTGTTCCAGCCCTGCAGCTGGCTGTTGTAGTTGCTCTGCTGCTGGTTGAAGTTGGTGTTGATCAGGCCCGCGACGTCGGTCGTCGGTATCTGCGACTGCGGCGCGTTGATGAAGTTCGGCTGGCTCACCTGCGAGCCAGACAATAGCGCGGTGATCTCGTTGATCGGCTGGTTCCTGCGCGCGTACTGCTCCTGCATGTACTGGTTGCGCGCGGCCTGACTGGCGTTGAAGCCCGCCTGCGCCTGCTGCACCTGCTGGGCGAGGGCCTGATTGCGGAAGGCCGCTTGGCCAGCGTTCTGCTGCGCCTGCTGGGCCTGCGCCTGATTGGCGAACGAGCCTGCGCCCAGCTGCTGCTCATAGCCCTGCTGCTGCGCTTGGTTCTGGAACGCGGCCTGCGCGCCAGCCATCTGCGCCAATCGCTGCTGCTCGCCACCGGCTTGGCTGATCGCACCGTACCGCGCGTCGTTGGCCTGACGCGAGTAGTTCATCATCGCGTCGTTGTAGGCCTGCGAGCCGTAGCGAATGCCCTGATCGGCGAGGCTCTGCGTCAGCTGATCCTTCTCGATAGCCAGCTGCGGGTTCATGCGCGCCATCAGCGCATCCTCGACGCGCTGCCGGTCGGCGGAGAAATTGTCCGCAGGCCCGTAGGTCTTGGTGATGTCGCCGCTCGGCCCCAGCTGCGACTGGATCGCGCCGCCGGGGTCGTAGCTGGTCTGCGCGCCCGGCACGCCCGTGATGTTGCCAGCGTTGCCCGCCGTCGGCGCGCCAGAGGTGTCCATCTCGCTGCCCAGCAGGCCTGCAATGCGACCCGACTGCGCGTTCGCCATGCCCGCCAGATTATACTGCGCGCCTTCGGTCTGGCTCTGGATCGCCTGCTGCGTCGGCGACAGCGTTTGTGTCGCGGTGAAGCGCGGGATGTTGTAGGTCGAGTTGGTGACCGGGTCGGTCCATGAGTAGTTGCCGGTCTGGTTATAGTCGAGCGAGCCGGTCGGCGTGACTTGGTTGACGTTGTTCAGAAAGGCGTTCGCGACCGCCGTGTTGACGTTGGTCGCCGTGCCAGCCGCCGCCGTTCGGTTGGGGTCGGGAGGGGTCGGTGCGTCGGGCTTGCCCATCTCAGTATCCTTGCGGTCCTGTCGGCATCTGTTGCGGCATCTGCTGCGGCATCGCTGGCGGCGCAGCGCCCATCGGTGCGCCCGCCGGTTGCTGCATCGGCACCGTCGGCATCTGCGGCATCGTGCCCGGCATTGGCGCGGGCGGCATCGCGCCCGACGTCGGCGAGGCACCGGGCATCTGCACCGGCATCTGCGGCATCGACTGCACTGGCATTGCCTGCACCTGCGGGCGCGGCGGCGGGCTTTGCACGTTCATCATCGCCTGCACAATCGAGTTGCGCTGACCGTTGGCGGCGGGGCTGAGGTACGGCATCAGGCGGCCTCTTTCATCTGTTCAACGCGCGGCTTGTTGAACTTGTTGTCGATCCAGTCCTCGTAGGTAAGCGTGCAGACCACCCCGTCGCGATCACTGCCAAACAGCCGCGCGATGCGGTGAAAGACGTAGCCGTAGCGCGCCAGTATCCCCAGCAGGTACTCGTTGTCGGCAGGCACGCGCATCACCACCATCTGGCAGCGCAATTCGAGGAACGGGTAGGCGTACAGTCGCGCCAGTGTCGCGCGCGTCAGCCACTGCCGGTGCGGGATCGCAGCCCCCGACATTTCGATTATCTCGGCCTCGGGATCGTAGTTGTGATAGACGCAGCCATAGATCAGATCGCCGTCGCTGATCACGCCGATGGTCTTGACGTTCGGCCCGAAGCCTCTGCGGCAATGCGGGATCAGCTGCGCCACGAAGGGCGCGACGATCTCGTCCTGACCATAGACGTAGTCGAGCATTCATCCTCCCGAACGGTCAGCAGCGTCAGCCGACATCCTCCGAACCGCATCCATCTCCTGCGGCGTCATCGTTTTGGGGAACGGGCTTGGCTCGGCGCGGAACAGGTCACACAGCCCGAACGGACTGACGGTGCCCATCACCACCGCGCAGTGATGCATGCCGCGATAGAACCTGCAGATGCCGCAATGCTCGATGGGATTGCCGCGACCGTATCTGGTTTCCGGTTGCGTTTGCTTCGCTACCATCCGATGCCTCCACCACCCACGCCGTCGCCAATACCGGAACCGCCATCGTCGCCAGCGTTGCCGGTATTGCCGGTGGCACCCTCGTTGCCGCCCGTGGTGCCGGGGCCGACGCTTTCGCCCGGCCCCAGCCCGACAGCCTCTCCGAAGCCACCGACACTCACGCCGGAAACGCTGCCGTCAGAGTTGGTGGCCGTATCGCCGGTCGGACCTTCATTGACGCCGCTGACGCTGATGCCACCGACAGGGCCATCGGCGTTGGTACCTGTGACGCCTTCGTCGCCGAAGCCGATGCCAGAGATGCCGAAGCCATTGGGCGAAATGCCGCTGAGGCTGAGACCCGTGTCGCTTGTGACGCCGCTCGGATCGCCGAAGGTCGCCGCCTGTGCCGCCTGCGCTGCTGCCTCGTCGTCGGAGACGCTGCCGACCAGACCGCTGAGGCCGATGTTGGGGCCGGGCGTCGAGTTGGTCGCGGTCGCGCCATAGCCACTCACCGACGGGTTGGCCAGACCCTGCGCCAAGGCCGACGTGGCCGCCGCTGTCTGCGCCGGGGTCGCCTGCGGCGCTGCCTGCGGTGTCGCCACGGTCGGCGCGAGATTATTCGCAATCGCCTGCATCGCCTGCTGCGCTTCGTTTGTCTGGTTAACCGCAAGACCCAGCTGTGCCGCGAGGGCAGCATGCGCCGCCTGATCTGCAGCCGTGGGGCCGGGTGGCGCTGGCGCTGCCGGTGCCGCTGGCGCTGCTGGCGCGGCCACTGCGCCGGGCACACCGGAGAAGGCACTGGAAACGGGACCAACTACGCCACTGCTTACGGTTGGTGTCCCCATAAGGCCAGACGAGTTGAGGCCTTGCAGACCGGGACTTGCGGTTGTGGTTGGTCCTTGGGTGGCCTGCGTCATTCCCGTCGTTTGCGCCGGGGCATTACCGAGACTGAAACCCGGCGCTTGGGCATTCGGTGGTGCGCTGCTCGGCGGCGATGTGTCAGGCGGCGAGGTGTCCGGTGGTGACGTATTCGGTGGTGACGTATCCGGCGGCGAGGTGTCCGGTGGAGACGTGTCAGGCGGTGAGGTGTCAGGCGGTGCCGGATTGTCAGGGTCTTGACCAAGACCGGTGTAGCCCGATCCGCCGGGGCCGTAGGGGTTGCCGCCAGCGAGCGTGGTGCTGCTGCTATACTCCGAACAACCGGGTGCCTGCGGATTGTCGCGGCACAAAATCGCCATGCTGATGCTGTCGCGCGATCCGATTGCGCCGCCCAGCGCGGCCACGGGTGACGACTGCATCCACGGATCAGCTGCAGGCCTGCGCTTGAGATGCGCCTCGTTCCAGCGCGCCACCGCCGTCATCGAGTTCGGATCGCCTGCGATGTAGGCAGGCGCGAACAGTCCACCCAGCTGACCAACATCATCGTAGGGTGTTAGCGCCATTGTTCACTCCTCAGACGTTGACGCCCAAGCGCTCGTAGACAGCGGAGATCGAGATCAGTTCGACGTCGGGCTTCGCCTGCTGCGCCACGGTGACCTGCACGACCGGCGCGTGGCTGTAGCCGGTCAATCCGATGCTCACCCACCCGGTGTTGCGCACCACGGCCTTGCCGGGCGCGGGCTGATCCCACTGCGCATACTGGGCGCGCTGCGGCGCTGTCGGGACCGGCGGCGGCGGCCCACCCATGTCAGGCCCCCAGTGCCCCTCATCCCAAAGATCGGCCACGCCGGGATCGGGACCGGCAGGTGGCGGCGGCGGCAGCGTGATGACATAGTCGACGGTCGCACCCAGCTGCGGCTGGAACGGCTGCGCATTGGCGGCGGCGAACGACGCCCGCGCCTGTCGCCATGTGATGGTGTTCGGTGGCGAAGCAAACATCTCCCAGCCGCCGACCAAAGTCGCCGTGTACGGCACGCCGTCGTCGTAGCCGGTGCGGTCGGCCTGCATGATGATGCCGCCTTGCGTGCCGAAATACATATCGCCGCGCATCCGCACAAAGCAGGTGGCGTCATAGCCGACGAAGCGGCACCACGCGCCGGTCGCCGCGTTGACGGCGGCGCAGTAGCGGTTGCCGGGATTGCCGCCGGGCCATGTCACGAAGATGCCGCCGTACTCATCCCACTTTTCCATCGTCCACGACCACGCGCGCTTGGCATTCACCTCGTCGCGCCACATCGGCTTGATGGTCACCGTGATCGCCGCCAGATCGAGTTGCGCGCTGTCCTTGGTGATCGCAGCGGAGATCGGCACGATGCCGTCAACGGTCGCGATCAACAGATCGCCGCCGACCTGCAGGTGCGCGTTCATGCCCATCGGCGCGCCAATCGAGTAGCGCCCCTCCTGCCGCCAGTTCGCGGCATCCGAAGGATTGGTGCCGGTGAAAATCAGTATCTCGCCAAGGTCGGTGACGAAGCAGCATTTTTCGTCAATGCCGTCGCCTGCATCGAGCGACCACGTCGCCCCGAACAGCAGCTTGCCGCCCTTGGTGGCGGCACCCGCCAGCGGGATCATCGACAGCTGCCCCTGAAACGCATTGAGCGGCAAGTACCATGCGTTCATGGTGCCGCCTTCGATAAAAAAATATCTGTTCCTGTACTTCCAGACGTAGGTGAGGTTGTGCCCGTTGATGCACGACGGCGGCGGCGTCAGCGCAGGATCAGTGTGGAT
>Ga0105238_10002708_pt1 | contig 17636 bp, 14 predicted proteins | sample KBSC34metaG_FD_81526 | JGI IMG/M metagenome (GOLD analysis project Ga0105238, IMG submission 81526) | Corn rhizosphere microbial communities from Kellogg Biological Station, Michigan, USA - KBS C3-4 metaG | ecosystem: Host-associated > Plants > Roots > Rhizosphere > Soil | place: Michigan, USA... | reverse complement strand
TGATGTTTTTTGCATGGAATGTTTTTCCATGTATTTACCGGCTGCGAAGCTAGAAAAATGGAAATTCCTGTTTTTGCCAATGAATCAATGTTTTGGCAAAACGAATATCGTAACACCCTCTAATCAAGGTGAAATTTTTTTTATGACCGGAATATCGAGCACGGAGCGACGGGCCAGCACGGCAAGGGTCAAAGAGGACTTGTTTACCAAGAACGGACCGGTTTCCCGGCTTGTTCCGGGCGCATTCTCTGATACCTTCCGGCGCTCGACTGTGAGCATGTCCAAAGAAATTTCCCGGCGACGCACGTTCGCCATCATCTCGCATCCGGACGCGGGCAAAACCACGCTGACGGAGAAGCTGCTGCTTTATGGCGGGGCGGTGCAACTGGCGGGCTCGGTGACGGCGCGCAAAAACCAGCGGGCGACGACGAGCGACTGGATGGAGCTGGAAAAGAAGCGCGGTATCTCGATCAGTTCGACGGTGCTGCAATTCGACTACAACGGCTACCGCATCAACCTGCTGGACACGCCGGGGCACAAGGATTTCTCCGAAGATACCTACCGCGTGCTGACGGCGGTGGATTCGGTGGTGATGGTGATCGACTCGGCAAAGGGCATTGAGCCGCAGACGCGGAAGCTCTTCGAGGTGTGCCGCCAGCGCGGGGTGCCGATCTTCACGTTCATGAACAAGTGCGACCGGCCGATGAAGAATCCGCTGGAGCTGCTGGACGAACTGGAGCGCGTGCTGGGAATCGGCGCGTTTCCGGTGAACTGGCCGATCGGGAACGGGTCAGAATTCCAGGGCGTCTATGACCGGCAAACGAAGACGATGCATACGTTTGAGCGCGTGGTGGGCGGGAAATATCGCGCGCCGGTGTCCGTGGGCGGATTGCATGACCCGGCGGTGCGGGGCGGGCTCAGTGATGCGGAATTCGACAGGACGGTCGAAGAGCTGGAGATGCTGGAGCTGGCCGGCGAGGCCTTTGATGAAGCCTCCGTGCTGGCAGGGGAGACCACACCGGTGTTCTTCGGCAGCGGCGTGAACAATTTCGGCGTGCAGCTTTTGCTGGACGGGTTTTTGAAGCATTCGCCCGCGCCCAAATCGCGCGTGATGGGCGGCATCGAGATTTCGCCGGAAAACCCGGCGTTCTCGGGTTTCATCTTCAAGATCCAGGCGAACATGGATCCGCGGCATCGCGACCGCATCGCCTTCATCCGCGTGTGCTCCGGGAAATTTGAGCGGGATATGACGGTGCATCATTCGCGGTCGGAGAAGAAGGTGCGGCTGTCGAGTTCGCACAAACTGTTCGGCAACGAACGCGAGACGGTGGACGAGGCGTACCCGGGCGATGTCATCGGGCTGGTGGGGCACGATGGTTTTGGCATCGGCGACACGCTGACGACGGACCCGAAGATCGCGTACAAGGAGATCCCGCGGTTCACGCCGGAGGCCTTCAGTTACCTGCACAATCCGAACACGGGAAAGTACAAGCAGTTCCGGCAGGGGCTGGACCAGTTGTTGCAGGAGGGGGTGATCCAGGCGCTGTATCTGCGGAATTCCTCGGTGAAGACGCCGTTGCTGGCGGCGGTGGGGCCGTTGCAGTTTGAGGTGGTGCAGTTCCGGCTGGAGAGCGAGTACGGCGCGGAGTCGCGTCTGGAGGCCGCGCCGTGGAGCGTGGTCCGCTGGCTGCCGGTGGACATCAAGGAGGAGGACCTGGACGCGTTTCGCTGCCGACGGGCGCGAAGATGGCCTACGACATCGGCAAAAACCCGGTCATCCTGTTCCAGAACGAGTGGTCGGCGAACTATTTTGGCGAGACGAACAAGCAATGCCCGCTGTCGGCGCTGCCGGTACAGACGGCGCGGGAATGACTTACCGATGTGCCGCCGTGTAGCCATTTTATGCCACATGCCCAGCCAAGATTTACGTTGCCAGAAATGTCACTTGGAATTAACTTAACTGACATAATTAATTTATCTATGTCGAACGCTGGAAAAGAAACATCGTCGGCGAACGATTTGCTAAAGAATTCATCGCTTTACCGCGAATTTCAAGCCGAGCGGGAGGAAATCCTTCGGCATAAATGGATTGAATCGGAGAAGGCCGGCCGTGACATCGGCTTTGAGCAGGCGCTCACGGACTGGATCATCCGGCACCGTTCGAGCTGGCGCAAAAACCGGCAATCCCAGTCGAATTAAGCCAGGCAAGATCGTTCCTTTAACGCGGCCCTGCGAGGCGGCGAAGGAAAAATGAAAACGAAAACGAAAACACGGACCGGCCCCGGACGACGGGTGCAGTCCGTGATTTTTATTTCCCAGGCCGCTTCCCCGGCCGGAGATCTTCAAGTGGCGAGCACGAAAACGAGGAGGATTTTACACCATGCCTGAAGGCGTTGTCATCCTTGATGCCACGGCGATCCAGCGGGCGCTCACGCGTATCGCGCACGAGATTGCCGAGCGCAACGAAAACAGCGCGGAGGTGGCGCTCATCGGCATCCCCACCGGCGGCGACCATCTGGCGACGCGGCTGGCGAAAATCCTGTCCGGCATCTGGAACCACGCCGTGCCGGTCGGCTTCCTCGACACGACGATGCATCGCGATGACCTGGACCAGCGCATCGCACCGACGGTGCACCCGACGGACATCCCGTTCGACGTGACGGGCAAGACAGTGGTGCTGGTGGACGATGTTTTGTTCAGCGGGCGGACGACACGCGCGGCGATGGACGCGCTAAATGATTTTGGCCGGCCGAAAAAAATCCAGCTCGCGGTGCTGGTGGACCGCGGCCACCGCGAACTGCCGATCAAGGCGGATTTCATCGGCAAGAATGTGCCGACATCGCTGGACGAAAAAATTTCCCTGCTGCTGACGGAAGCCGGCGTAGCGCGGGATGAAGTGATCCTGAAAAAGAAATGAGCTGGACCAAAAAACATCTGCTCGACATCGAGTCGCTCACGGCGGAGGAAATCATCACCGTGCTGGACACGGCGCGCGGCTTCAAGGCCGTCGGCGAGCGGGCGATCAAGAAGGTCCCGGCCTTGCGCGGCAAAACGGTGGTGAACCTGTTCGTCGAGCCGTCCACGCGCACGCGCATCAGCTTCGAGCTGGCGGCGCAGCGGTTGTCAGCGGACATCGTGAATTTTTCCGCCGAGGCGTCGTCGTTCAAGAAGGGCGAGACGCTCAAGGACACGGCGCTGAACCTGGAGGCGCTCAATGCGGACTTCATCATCATCCGCCATAGCGCGAGCGGGGCGCCGCATTTTCTGACGCGGGTGGTGGACGCGCACGTCATCAACGCGGGCGACGGGGCGCATGAACACCCGACGCAGGCGTTGCTGGACACCTTCACGATCCGCGAGAAGAAGGGGCGGATCGCCGGGCTGAACGTGACGATTTTGGGCGACATCCTTTACAGCCGCGTGGCGCGTTCGGACATCTGGGCGCTGACCAAGTTGGGCGCAAATGTCACGCTCTGTGGACCGTCAACGCTGGTGCCGAAGACATTTGAGAAGATGGGCTGCCGGGTGACGCATGACGTGGACGAGGCGATCCGCGACGCAGACATCATCAACCTGCTGCGCATCCAGCACGAGCGCCAGCGCAAGACAATGTTCCCGAGCATCGGCGAATACACACAGCTTTTCGGCCTGAACAAGGCACGTCTCGCCAAGACCAAACCGGACGCGCTCATCATGCATCCCGGACCGATCAACCGCGGCGTGGAGATCGACAGCGAGATCGCGGATTGCGGGCGCTCGGTGATCCTGGAGCAAGTCACGAACGGGCTAGCGGTGCGGATGGCGGTGCTGTTCCTCGTGAACGGCGGGAAGGCCCTGACGGAATCGGCGGGTTAAAATGGATGCTGCCAAACAATTTCCATTCGATCCGACCCTTGAGGCGAACCGTGCGGTGTTTAACCATATCAAGAGCCAGTCCAGCCATTCGGATGGCGCTGAGGCATTGGTCAAGGCGATGAATCCATGCGGGGATGTTCAGTTTTTTGATCCAGGCAACTATGGATATCTGACGGTTTCCACCCAAAAGATAATCTTCGGTTTCGCGATTGAAATGAACACGATCGCGTTCAGGCTGAATAAAAAGATGAGGGGCATAGCCATCGAGACGGGAGCAAAGCCTTTTCGGGAATGCGGCGAAGAATGGGTGCAGTTTTTGCTTTTCCGTTCTGATTGGCCCAAAATTGATTTAGAATTTTGGGCGTTGGAAGCTTATCTCAACGTCCGCGAATCCGTTGGACTGGCCTGATTCAAATGGGCCTTAAATCCCGATCGGATGCCACGCAGTCTTGAATTCGACCGTGTCGAGGATCCAATAAGGGTCTTCAGCCTTCGCGGAAAACCAATCGGCCGGGGCGTGATTGGCATAGCGCTTGAGATTCGTCGCTACACCAGACTGCAGCTTCGCAGCCGACTCCGTATCCCCTGCCCCGTCAACAATGGCGTTCACGTCCATGTGGGTGGCGATGTGCGGAACGAGTTCGGCACGTTTGCCGGTCAGAATGTTGACCACGCCGCCGGGCAAGTCGCTCGTCGCCAGGATTTCGGCAAAGGTCGCGGCGGGCAGCGGGTATTTTTCGGAGGGAATCACAACCGCCGCATTGCCGCTCAGGATCACCGGCGCCACCAGGGATATGAGCGCGAGCAATGACGGTTCATCCGGCGCGAGCACTACCACAACCCCCTGCGGTTCCGGCGTGGTGAAATTGAAATGCGAGGTGGCGACGGGGTTCACGGTGCCAAAGACCTGCGGATATTTGTCGGTCCAGCCGGCAAAATGTACGAGCCGGTCGATTGAAAGCGTCACTTCACGTTTCGCCTTGGCCGGGCTGACGCCGGTGGAACGCGTAATCTCCGCAATCAGTTCGCTGGCGCGGTTTTGCAGCATTTCAGCGGCGCGGTAAAGGATCTGCCCGCGGTTGTAAGCCGTGGCCTTGCTCCAGCCACCGAAGGCCGCGCGCGCGGCGACGACAGCATCGCGGAAGTCCTTGCGCGAAGCGTGGGCGAAATTATCAAGATGATCGCCCTTGACGGACTTGGCCGACAGGTAGCGTCCGCTTTCGCTGCGCGGAAATTTGCCACCGATGTAGAGCTTGTAGGTTTTCTTGACGTCGAGGCGCGTGCTCATATCTCTTGGTGGAAAGAAACTAGCAGGCGTGGAGGTTGATGGCAATCGCAACCCTGACCGTGTTTTCCCAGCCCCATGAATGCGTAAACCTCACGTGCTATGCGTGAAAATTTCACGCTCACGCGTGAATTTGACGCACCCCAAAACAGATACCCTTGGATGGGGGTAAGTTCAATTCCACAAATCCCCAGCAAATCCGTCCTTTACCTCCCACCCCCTGTGCATCCAAACGCACATTTACATCTGGCATGGATATGGCTATCACCATCTGCCCCTTGCAATCTGGTGAAATGTAACCTGAAAAATTTGGCCTTGGGTTTCACGCTCTTCGCGCTGACAGCCGTCAGTTTACGTGCGCAGGTCTCCACCACTAATTTCTTCAACTGGGAAACGGCGCCGGTACATCCCGTCGCACTGAGCCCCGATGGCACCCGGTTGGTAGTGTGCAACTTGCCAGATGCGCGTGTTGAAATCTTTGACGTGACCTCCGGGCTGCCGGTTCCGCTCGGCAACATCCCAACCGGCCTCGACCCGGTCACGGTGCGCTTCCGTACGGCAACCGAATTATGGGTGGCCAATTATATCTCCGACTCCATCAGCATCATCGACCTGCCAACGATGCGGGTCGTGAACACGCTGACCACAACGAATGAACCGTCCGACATTGTTTTCGCCGGCACGCCACAGCAGGCCTACGTTTCCTGCGGCCAGCCGAATCTTGTGCAGGTTTACAACCCGGCCAATCTACAGATCGTCACCAACATCGCGATCAATGGCAGCCGGCCGCGCGCCATGGATATAAGTCCGGACGGATCAAAAGTGTACGTCGCCATTTTTGAATCAGGCAACGCGAGCACGATCATTGGCACGGGCGTCTCACTGGGCGTGACACGGGCGAACCCGGTCAACTTTCCGTTCGCGCCGTCCAAGGGTCAGAACCCACCGCCGAACAGCGGCGCGAATTTCGTTCCGGCCATCAATCCAGCCATCTCAAATCCGCCGCCAAAGGTCAGCTTGATCGTAAAAAAAAACAGTGCGGGCCGTTGGATGGATGACAACAACGGTGACTGGACCGAGTTCATCAGCGGCACGAACGCCGCATTCACGGGTCGTGTGCCAGGCTGGGACATGCCCGACCACGACCTGGCGGTGATCGACACGGCAACCTTTGGCATCAATTACGCCAACGGGTTGATGAACATCTGCATGGGTGTGGCGGTGAATCCTGCATCCGGGAAGATTTCCGTCATTGGTACCGATGCAATTAACAGCATCCGGTTCCAATCCGTATTGGACGGGATTTTCATCCGCGTAAATATCGCACAGGTGGATCCGCTGGCCCTGACCAACAAGGTCAAGGATTTGAACCCGCACCTGAATTATTCCACCCCGCAAGTCAGCCAGATCGAACGCGATAAATCGCTCGGCGATCCGCGGGACATCATATGGAGCGCGGACGGCTCACGCGGCTACGTGACCGGCATGGGCTCGGATAACCTGACAGTGATCGATGCGAACGGAAACCGGGCCGGACTGACACCGACCATCAATGTCGGTCAGGGGCCGACGGGCATGGCACTGGATGAAGCGCGCCATAGGCTCTACGTTTACAACCGGTTTGCCGGGAGCATCTCCACTGTGGACACGGTCAGCCAGACGGTGACGAACACGTTTTCACTCTTTGACCCGACACCACAGGTCATCAAGGCTGGCCGGCCGCACATCTACAACACGCGGCTCTCTTCAGGCCTCGGCCAGGCGGCCTGCGGCTCCTGTCATGTGGATACCCGCTTCGACCGGCTGGCGTGGGACCTAGGCGAGCCCACGGATGTCATCAAAGTCATCACCAATGCGAACTTTGCAAATTTCCCTCCAGCCTCGACGAACAACTATCATCCGATGAAAGGGCCGATGACCACGCAGACGTTTCAGGACATCATCAACCATGAGCCGTTTCATTGGCGCGGCGACCGGGATGGAATCGAGCAATTCAGCGCCACGTTCACAAATTTGCAGGGCTCGCCCGTGGGCATCGCCACAAACGAGATGGCCGACCTGAAAAGCTTCCTCGCCACCATCCGCTTTGCACCCAATCCGTTCCGCCAGTTCGACAATTCGCTGCCGACAAGCCTGCCCCTCCCCGGGCAGTTTGCGCTGGGTCGCGGCACGCTCCCTGCGGGCACGCAACTGCCCAATGGCAACGCGCAAAACGGGCAGTTGCTCTTCCGCCAGACGACGAACCTGACCACCAGTTGTGTCACCTGCCACACGCTGCCAACGGGTCTCGGTACCGACATGAAATTTAACGGCATCAATTGGACCCAGGTGCCGCTGGGCACCAATTCCGCCCATCATATTGCGCTCATCGAATTGGAACGCAGCGCCGAACTGCCCTTTAAAGTGCCGCAGTTGCGGAACATGTTCGACAAGTTCGGCATGGATACGCTGCATACCAACAGCCGCTCCGGGTTCGGTTTTTCGCACGATGGCAGCGTGGACTCGCTGACACGCTTCATCCAGGACGGTTTCGGACTCACCAGCGACCAGCAGACCGCGGACCTTGACGCATTTCTCTTCACGTTCACCGGGTCCGACCTGACTCCCGGAGCGGTCAACGACGTCAATCGCTCGCCCGGCGTTGCGAGCCTCGACACGCCCGCCGCGGTAGGCCGGCAGATAACGGTCAATAATTCTACTGGCGTCGCGCTCATCACGAACATGATCACGCTCGCCAATTCCAGCACGAGCCGGGTTGACCTCATCGTGAAAGGTTTTGAAAACGGCCTGCCGCGCGGATGGTTCTACAACCGCACAAATGGGCTCTTCCAATCGGATCGTCTGTCGGAAACGACTGCTCCAGGCGCTTTGCTCACGCTGGCGGCACCGGGTGCGGAGCAGACCTATACCGTGGTCCCCCGCGGCACCGGCTGGCGCATGGGCATCGACCGTGATGGCGATGGCTATCCTGATCGGGATGAAATGGATTTTGGCTCCGATCCGGCAAACGCACTTTCACTTGCCACCAATACACCGCCACAGTTGAGCACCATCGGGACGGTGTTCGCGCTGAACGGCCGGCCGCTCACGCTGAATTTTACCGCGACGGACAGCGACATTCCTGCGCAGATCCTGACCTTCAGCCTGACCAACTCGCCGCCCGACGCAACAATCAATCCGACCAACGGCGTGTTCGGCTGGACTCCGTCTGGCGCGGTTGGAACGATCACCAATTCCGTCACGGTGGTCGTCACCGACAATGGCAGCCCGAACCGTTCCACGACCAGAACATTTTCCATTGTGGCCAGTGACTTGAGTGCGGGCGTCCCAGCCATTTCCACCAACGGCATCACCATCAGTTGGAATGCGATTTCCGGCCTGACCTACCGGCTGCAATTCAAGAATAACCTCACCGATGCGGCATGGACCGACCTGCCCGGCGACACCACCGCCTCGAACAGCATCGCTTTCAAGCTGGATACCGCCGCCGTCACCAACAGCAGCCGGTTCTACCGCATCATCGCCCTGCCATGAACCGCGCAACATCCATTTTGAATCTTGCAGCGCTGTTTGCGACGGTTCTGTTTTTTATCCCGGCGGCCAAAGCCCAGCGCGGGTTCAACATCACTGTCACGCCAACAAACCAGAACGCGGTTGCCATCGGCTGGAAAGTACAGTCCGCCACCCCGGTTGGCGACCTGATCATCCTCCCGCAATTTCAGGTCGAGCGCAGCGCCGACCTGAAAAATTGGACACCGGTCAGCGGAATGATTGCGGGGACATTGAGCCAGAAACTCGCTTTCAACGACCCGCAGGGCGGGATGGGATTTTACCGCGTCAATTCCATCATCGATCAGGAATACGCACAACTGGACCATGTCAAACTCGACGGCGGCCAGTTGCAGTCCGCGGATTTTTTTGGGGCGGCGCTGTTTGGCTCCAGCCTGCAAAGCGCCACACTCACCAACGCAAATTTTGGTGGCGCGGATGTTCGCAATGCCAACTTCTCCAACGCCAATCTCGCCGGGGCGGACTTTTTTGCGGTCAATGCGTTGCAGGCGACGTTTGATTCCAGTTCGATGATCGGGGCCGACGCGAGTTTTGGCAATTTTGAGGCCGCCAGCCTTTTCAATGTCGACCTGACCGGCGCGGATTTAAGCTCTGCCACCCTCACCGCTGCCAATCTTGATTTTGCGACTTTCCAACAGATGAAGCTGGACACGAACACTGTCATGGATGCCAAGCCCAAGCTCATCTGGCAGGCGGTCAACATCGGCCTCACCAATGCCGTGCTGACCAACAAAGATCTGAGCTTTGCCCGGCTCAACGGGGCCAACTTCAATGGAGCCCGGCTGAACAACGCGAATTTCACCGAGAGCTTCATGAACAATGCCGATGTGCGTGGCGCGAACCTGACGAATGCGACATTGGTATTTGTCACGTGGGTCGGCGCCCAGATGGACACCAACACGACCATCGAGGCCCGGTCACGGCTGGCCTGGCAGATCATCAACCAGAATTACGGCATGAACCGCGACCTGCGGAGCACGAACCTGACCTCGATGGATCTGAACGGTGCGAATTTTTTTGGAGCCAACCTGAGCAACGCCGTGTGTTCGGCCTCGCTCTTCGAGCAGGGTAATTTCGGCAACGCGAGCCTCGCCAAGGCGACCTGCATCAACTGCGATTTCTTCCAGGCGATGCTGACCAACGCGGTCCTGACGAACGCAAATTTTTCCGGCGCCGATTTCACCAGTGCCAGCCTGCTCAATTCCAATACCAACGGTGCTACTTTCAGTGGTGCCACCTTCTTCAACACCACCATGCCCAATGGCACGATCCGGAATTTCTGAGGACGAAATCCTTTCGAGCGCAGACGGAGGAACTGCTACTTGGAAGACCGGAAAATCTCGACCAGACCCACCGCGCCGCAAAGCGCACCACCAAGGTAGTAATACATCACCTTGTCCGTGGGCGAGCCGGTGAAAAGATTTTTTACCTGGGAATTGATCGCCTGGGACATGTCATGACCCCGAATGAACAAAAATGCCCCAGCAACGAGCAAAACGGCTCCGATGATCTTATGCATAATTTATTCAGAATCAACGTTTGCGGCCGACGAATCCAAGCAGCCACAGTAAAACCACCGCGCCGACAAAGGCGCAGATGAGCGACCCGAGCAGATTGTTCGCCCCGATGCCGACGAGGCTGAATATGAATCCACCCAGCAGCGCGCCGATGACACCGATGATGAGATTGCCGACCAGGCCAAAGCCGTGGCCTTTGACCACCGCGCCCGCCAGGAATCCGGCGATAAGTCCGATTAGTAGAAACCAGAATAAATTCATGATTTTATAGCGCCAGACAGCATTTTCAAAATGCCACCCGGTCGTTCTTTTTGCATCCGCGACAAATCTTTAGCGAAATCTTCCAATAAGGCAACTATTCCGTTGCTACCTTTTCGCCGCCTTTCAGCCAGACGACAGAACTGTCCCCCCCGCGATTCTCGCGCGCGTAGTTCGGGATCGCCAGCAGCGGACTGCCGTCGCTCCACTTGCCCTTGATGGTCATCACGCCGCCGAGCAGATCACCGCGCCATTCGGTGGCGAGGGATTTAATATCCGGCACCAGATCGAGCTTTGGCTGGTCGACGGTTTCAATGTTGTAAAGCAGCGGACCATAGCGCAAGGCGACGTGGCCGCGGTCGGCCTTGATGTGTTCATCCGCCTTCACGACCTGAATTTCCATCGGCAAGGAGAGCTCAATCGTATCGCCCGCCTGCCATTCGCGCGTGACGGCGACGTAACCGTTTTCGACCTTCGACGATACTTTCTTACCGTTCACACTGATGGATTTGATGCCGCTGACCACCGGCGACGGCATATAAAGTTCGCTCGTGGTGCGGTCAGGCACACGTACATACACGGTGAATTTTTTTGCCACCTTCGGATTGACTGTGATAGAGACGTCGCCGCTCCAAGGATAATCGGTCTTTTGCACCATCTCGACATCCGTGCCGGCAACCCGCTCAACGTTGATGGTGCTGCCGATGAACAGATTGACGTAGATGCCGTCATCGCTTTTCACATAGGTCCACGTCGGGATCATCAGCAGTGTACGCGGGATATTGCCGACACAGCACGGACAGACATGCCACGGATAACGCGGTTTGGTTTCGACCAGCGGGTTGTCGTAGTAGAAATTTTTCCCCTCCAGATCCGTCGCGCCCAGCAAAGCATTGAACATCGTTTCCTCGTACAGGTCGGCGTATTTGGCGTCGTGATACGCGAGGTTCATCTTGTACTGGAAAAAAATCAGACCGCAGCTTGAGCAGGCTTCGCAATACGCTTCGTTGCGCAGGGAATAATTGGCGCCAAACCCCTCGGACGTCTCGCCGCTGCCAATGCCGCCGGTGATGTAATATTTTTTGTTGATGAGATTGTCCCAGAGCGACATCACGGCGCTTTGATAATCCACGTCATGCGTCTCGGTGGCGACATCCGCCATGCCGGAAAATAGATACGATGCGCGCACGGCGTGGCCCACGGCCTCGTATTGCTGCTGCACGGGCACGTGACTCTGGTCATAAGCCGTGCCGTTACGCCGGCAATCGAGCAAAAATTTCGCCAGTGCGATGTAGCTGTCACCATGACCGCTGCCCTCCATGTCGTTCACGAACCGGCCAAAGCGCACCAACCCCTGCTCCATCTGTTCATGGCCGTCGAACCATTCTTTTTTTCCGGGGCCGATGTTCGCCACCCAGCAATCGGCAAGCTTTTTGGCCGCGTTATAGAGCCGCTTGTCCGTGCCGCCGGTGAGCGTGTAATGATTGATGGCGGACTCGATGAAATAGCCTGCGACATAGCCCTCGTGGTTGCCGCGTTGCGCCGGATTCCAGCGCGTCGGCCATTGTTTGCGATCGGCCAGCGTGTAGGCGGTCTGCAGATAACCGTCCGGTTCCTGCGCGGCGAGAATTTTGGGGATCCAGTCTTCCAGCGTCGCCTTCATCTTTTCCTGGGCGGCGATGATTTCCTTGTCGCCCTGCGGATCGACCATCAACGCGATGCACATGGACTCAACAGTCTGATGCACCCAGGCATTGGCAAAAACGTAGCCTTTCTGCGGCCCGTGCGGTTCACCGCGCAATGCCTTGGCTGCCTCCACAAAATTATCGATGCCGCCGTCACCCTGATCTTTTGCGATGTTCGTGCTGTTGATCTCGTCAATGCAATGGGGAATCCAGTTCACGATGAGCGACTTGGCGCGGGCGTTCCAAAACGGGCTGTTGATCGTGTAGTGCTTGGTATAAACGACCTCAAGCCGGTTGCTCGGTGGCGGCGTGACAACCTTGACCTTCAAGGTGGACGATGCCGCCAGTTTCCCCTCACCTGCCGTCAGTTTCAAAACATAATCGCCCGGTTTGGAAAAAGTCGCCGTGGTGATGTTGGTCTGGGCGTCGGCAAAGCTCACTGAGCCTGGGCCGGACTCCTTGCTCCAGGTTGTCTTTGCCGCCGCACTGCCCGGCTTCAATGCCTTGACCGTGCCGGACAGATACGTCTTGCCGTCCAGCATCACGTCGCGGTCAACACCCGCGACGACCTTGGACGGAAAATCCGGCGACTTGCCGGAATCCAAAACACGCCATTCCAAGACGCCGGTGGAAAAATTTTCACTGCCGTCCATTTCGAGCTTCAGCTTGGTGGTTGTCACTTCGGGAAACGCAGTCACATTGAACTTGTCCGCCGCCACACCGAGACCATTGGCGTTGGTTATGAGAACAAAAGTACTGCCGTCCCAATATTTCACCCGGCACGCCTTGGGCAGGCGGACACCCTGATGGTCATCCCACCAATAGACTTCAATCTGTTTGGTGCTGATGGGCTGGCTCCAGTCGTATTCCGCCCATTGCGTGCCGGTGTGCGGCCAGTTGCCGTAGGAGCCGCGCCGGTTGTCGCGAGAATTGCGCGGCGTATAGCCATCGTTCAATGCCGTCACCGAGGTATCACCGGAGACATTCGCAGCCGAGGGCGTGGCTACCGCAGCTATATTGGCAGGCGCAGCATCTTGAGCGAAAAGGGAGGATGAAAAAATTCCTGCCAGTGCCAGCAAGGCGGCGAGACTTTTTTTACAAGCAACGTGGTTCATGGACGCATGGTGCAATCAGAGTCTGATCAAGACAAGATTTAATTAGGATAAGCAATTAATTACGATACTCATGTCGGGCAGCCTTTCTAGGCTGCCGGTTCTGACGACTTTCCAGTCGCCAGTTCCTGTTAAAAAAGGCGCCCTCGCGATGGCTTTCACCCCTGTTTTTCATCCTGAAATGGCTTTGAAATGGCTTTGAAACGGCTTCATTTGGCTTTAAAAGGGTTCGTTTTTTATCGTCAAAATCGCCATTTCACATCGGTAAAATCATGCGATTCCTGCATTTTTAAAATGGGTTCGTTTCGTAATTTCATGTTTTTCAGCCAGGTCGCCCTCCGCCCAGGCACTCGCGCCCCTTGGTGCTTGAAATTTCTCTGGATGTTGGCGCTTGGACGCTTGGTGCTTCTCCCCGCTGGCCCGTGGCGGCCCGCCACTTTTTAAATTCTAGGGCTTTACGAAGCTTTACGAAGCTTGACCGCCGCCTCGGTGGTGGGCAGGGCCGCGCTGCGACCCTGCTTGCCTGCGCCGCAGGCACTTTGCGGCATGGCCATCCCGCGCCCCGTCCGCGACCGCCGTCTCCCTGCAATTCTTCATTCTGCATTCTTAATTCTTCATTCATGCCTCAAACTTACCCCACCCGCTTGGACATTGGCTGTCCAACCCTCAAAATAATTTCCGTCATCTTCCTCGTCGTCGTTCTCGTCCTCGTCCTCGTTTTATTGAGCAATTCGAGGGCAAAGACGACGAGAACGAGCGGATTCAGTGAAACTTCTCCCCCCGCCCCAGCATCGCCAGGATGCCTTCCATGCGCTGGACGCGCGTCTCCGGCTTCTCGGCGGTTTGCAAGCGATAGACGATGGCGTAAACGTTAGCTTTGTTGAGCGTCTCAAAAAACGCCTTCGCCTTCTTGTCCTTTGCGAGGGCTTTTAGAAAATCCGCCGGCGGTTCGGCATTTTTGGGAGATTCATACGCGGCGGCCCAGCGCCCGTCTGCTTTGGCCGCCTCCACCTGCTGCAACCCGGCAGGCATCATCAACCCCGCCTTGGTCAGCCGCTCCACATGCTCCGTGTTCCGTTTGGACCACACGCTCCGCGCCCGACGCGGTGTGAATTTCTGGATCCACGAAAGTCCATCCAAAGCCTTCACCTGCCCGTCGATCCAGCCGAAGCACAGCGCCTGGTCCAATGCCTCCGCATAAGTGACCGTCGCCTTGCCCGAATCCTTCTTGAACAAGCGCAGCCAGATGCCATCGCATTCGCCGTGGTTGGTCGTCAACCAAGCGCGGAAAGCCGCCGCTGATTTGAAGCCAAGCTGTTTCAAGCGCGTTATCGGGCTTAACTTGACCGGCTCAATCCAGCCGGCAATACGCCCCAAGCCCCTGCAAGCCGCCTTCGCGGCCGAACCCGCTTTCCTTGTAGCCGCCAAACGGGCTCGTCGGGTCGAACTTGTTGTACGTGTTGGCCCAGACCACGCCCGCGCGCAGTTTGTTCACCATCTTGAAGATCTTGCTGCCCTTGTCCGTCCACACACCGGCGCTCAGGCCGTAAGGGATGTTGTTGGCACGCTCAAACGCCTCTTCCGGCGTGCGGAAGGTCATGACACTCAGCACAGGGCCGAAAATTTCTTCCGAAGCAACCCGGTGGGCGTGGGTCACGCCGGTCAGGAAGGTGGGCGGAAACCAGTAGCCTTTCGCCGGGAGGCTGCACTGCGTCTGCGTCAGTTCCGCGCCTTCATCCACCCCGCTTTGCACGAGTTCGCGGATCTTGTCCAGTTGTGGTTTGGAATTGATCGCACCGATGTCCGTATTTTTATCGAGCGGATTGCCGACGCGCAGGGTCTGGATGCGGTCGCGCAGCTTCTTGATGACAGTGGAATAGATCCCCTCCTGCACAAACAGGCGCGACCCCGCGCAACAGACGTGCCCCTGGTTGAAATAGATGCCCGCGATGACACCTTCAATGGCCTGGTCAATGGGCGCGTCCTCAAACAGGATGTTCGCCGCTTTGCCACCGAGTTCAAGCGTAAGCTTCTTTTTGGTGCCGGCGACCGCCTGCGCGATGCGCTTGCCGACCTCCGTGCTGCCGGTGAAGGCCAGTTTGTTGATGTCCGGATGATTGACGAGGGCCGCGCCGGTTTCGCCCGCGCCAGTGATGATATTCACCACCCCCTCGGGCAGTTCCGCCTCTTGAAAAATTTGGGCCAGGCGCATCGCCGTCAGGCTGGTGGTCTCGGCGGGCTTGAGGACGACGGTATTGCCGCATGCGAGCGCGGGCGCGATCTTCCACGCCGCCATGAGCAGCGGGAAATTCCACGGGATGATCTGGCCGGCGACGCCGAGCGGCTGCGGTGTCTTGCCGGGGAAGGCGTATTTCAGCTTGTCCGCCCAGCCCGCGTAGTAAAAGAAATGGGCGGCGACAAGTGGCAGATCCACATCACGGCTTTCCTTGATGGTCTTGCCGCCATCCATGGTTTCGAGCACGGCCAGTTCGCGCGCCTTTTCCTGAATGATGCGCGCGATGCGGTAAAGGTATTTGCCGCGTTCACGGCCGGGCATTTTGCTCCAGACCTTGTCGTAGGCGCGGCGGGCGGATTTCACGGCGCTGTCCACGTCGTCCGCATTCGCGGCGGCGATGGTGGTGAGCGTCTGCTCCGTGGCCGGGTTCAGCGATTCAAAATATTTGCCCGAAGCCGGCGCGACAAACTTGCCGTTGATGAACAGTTCGTGCTGCGGCGCGATGACGTAGTTCTTGGAATCTTCCGGCGCCGGCGCAAAGTCCCATTTATTGCCGAAATTGAGTTTGCGATCCTTCAACGGCACCACGGGGTGGGCAGGAGCAGCGACAGCGCGCTTCGAAGAAAGCTTCACAGGTTTCAGTTTGGTTTTCATATAAGTCAAGACGCGGACTCCCTCGCCCCCATCGGGGGAGAGGGCTGGGGTGAGGGGGCAGGCTTGGGCAGATAACCGGCAATTTCCTTCGCACGTCCCGTCCGCTCCATCAACGCGTGCCAGATTTCAAATCGCAGGGCTTCCAGTTCACCACATAACTGATGATTCCAAAAACGCAGCACCTTGATGCCTTGTTCGGCGAGAAATCGGCTTCTTTTTTCATCCCTGGCCCGCTGGTCAGGAAAGCCGTGTCCACCACCATCAAGTTCAACTGCGAGTTTTGCTACCGTGCAGTAAAAGTCGAGGAAGTAAATGCCGCAGGCATATTGGCGGCGGAATTTGAATTCAACAAAGCGGCGGTCACGCAGCAAACGCCATAACCGTTTTTCAGCATCTGTGGATTTTTTCCGCAAATGGCGGGCAAACGTGCGGGCCGCCGCAGTACGAGCGCGCTGTTTACCATAGCGCGGCTCCTGCCCTCCTTCTCCCCCACTGGGGGAGAAGGTGCCCGGAGGGCGGATGAGGGGGAGTTTGGTCGCCGCTTGTCCGTTGCCAACGCGCCCCCTCACCCCAACCCTCTCCCCCGATGGGGGCGAGGGAGGCTGCAACGCCACGCGACTGCGATACGTTGCTTGCATCATGGGTGAGGGCTGATTGGTTTCCATTCTCATGGAAGAAATTATGTCACGGCAGCGAAAAATAATCCGACCCCTGATAATTACCATGCACCTGCTTGACGATCTGCATCAGCACGTCATTGACGAGCGTGCTGGCGCCGAAGCGGAACATCTGGGGATTCAGCCAGTCATCACCCAACGTTTCCTTGACCATGACCAGGTAGGCCAGCGCCTGCTTGGACGTGCGGATGCCGCCGGCAGGCTTCATGCCGATACGGATGCCCGTGGCAAAAAAATAATCGCGGATCGCCTCCAGCATGACGAGCGTGACGGGGATGGTCGCCGCCGGATTCACCTTGCCAGTGCTGGTCTTGATGAAGTCGCCGCCCGCCTGCATCGCAATCTCACTGGCGAGCCGCACATTGTCATAGGTGACCAGTTCGCCCGTTTCGAGAATGACCTTCAAATGCGCGGGACCACAGGCTTCCTTGGTGGCGGCAATTTCGTCAAACACCTTGGCATGGTCGCCGGCCAGGAAGGCAGCGCGGTCGATGACCATATCGATCTCATCCGCGCCATCGGCGACCGTGCGGCGGACTTCCTCCAGCTTGGTGCGTAAAGGATACTGGCCGCTGGGAAAGCCGGTGGCGACGGCGGCGATGTTCACGGGCGATTTCTCACCGAGAAACTTGCGCGCGTACCGGACCATGTTCGGGTAAACGCAGACCGCGGCGCAGGACGGGACATCGTATTTCGCCTCGATGGGCTGGAGCGCTTTGCGGCAGAGGTAGGCGACCTTGCCGGGAGTGTCCTTGCCCTCGAGCGTGGTGAGGTCGCACATGCTGAC
>Ga0105238_10002707_pt1 | contig 17636 bp, 16 predicted proteins | sample KBSC34metaG_FD_81526 | JGI IMG/M metagenome (GOLD analysis project Ga0105238, IMG submission 81526) | Corn rhizosphere microbial communities from Kellogg Biological Station, Michigan, USA - KBS C3-4 metaG | ecosystem: Host-associated > Plants > Roots > Rhizosphere > Soil | place: Michigan, USA... | reverse complement strand
CGTTAGATTTCCGCCCCTAGCATTGCCCTGGGCTGAGAGGGTATAGCCAGCGTCGGTGTTGAGCGTAACACCATCAACGACCGCGACAAGATCTGAGTCTTGCGTAATCGGAAACGGATATGGGAAGACAGTCTGACCGTTGCTTGCGACGTACTGGATGTACGGTGTAACGTCAGGGACTTGGCTTAGAATCTGAGGGACGGCCATTCTTGCTTCCTACTGGTTGAACTTCAGACGGTTTTTCTCGGCCGTCCATACGGTCATGCGCTCGGCAAAATCCGGATCTTCTTTGAACAAGCGCTCACGGCCGATCCGATCAGCCTGGTTCTGTACGTTCTCGAGGAACACGGCTCGCTGCGCAGGCGTTGCGGCCTGGTACGTTGGCGACGTGATCGTTTGCGCGAGCTTGTCCCGGAAAGTAACTGTGCCGTTGTTGAACACGGGATCCGCACGTGACATGCGTACATACTCGTTGTATTCCTGCGGTGTCAGGCGCATGCCCTGGCCGTCCTGCAAGCCCTTACCGTTACCGAGAAGCGCGAGTTGCTTCGACGGCATAGTGATAGGCACGGTACGAGTTTGCTCCATGATGTTTTGGATCTCGTCGGTCAAGTCGTCCTTCTTCGAATCTGACCCCGGCATCGGGTTAAGCGGACCGAGAATCGAATTCCCGCCGTTGCGCATCCTTGGGGCACCGAACACGTCCAAACGGGCCGGTAGTGTTTCGGAACCCTTAGCACCCAAGAATGTCGGGAGGCCATCGCGCACTTTGTCCAACAGTGTGAACGCTTGGCGCATGTATGGATCCTGCATGTTGCGTACGAACTTCATCGCGCCGCTATAGGGCACCATCGAAGCGCCCATCTGATCAGCCCACATGCCGAAAGCACGCTGGGGGTCGTTGTACATCTCCGAGAACTGAGAGGCCCCCTGCATAAATGTTTTGTTACCCGTATTCTGGATAACTGACGCCATAATGTGCGCTATGGCGTCATTCAACATTTGCTCGTGCGGCATCATCGTGTCAACATCGTCGTTGTGATACAGATACGACTGAAGTTGAACCGCATCCGCGACCGCGCCAGCAACTGTAGCTGTTGGCTCGAACCACGCATACGATCGCCACGTATCCTTGCCGGAGACCGGATCTGTGATTCGAACTGAGTACGGCGTACGACCGTCTAGCTCCCATTCCTGGCGAGCTTTCGCATCCTTCGGTGCGTCCCCCGTTATGCGATCATTGATCGCCATCCACGCGAGCATCCCACCGACTGCGGTCCCCGTGGCAATACGCGCTTTTGCAATGTCGCCCCCAAATCCCCCCGCAGCGATCTGATTCCGCAGTCGAGCCGAGAAGATCGCAAGCGGCGTGCGCTCAACCAAACTCTGCTTGAAGATGTTGGTCGCCGTACGCATGAACGGGAAAATGAACCGCAATACAGGCGCCTTATTCAGTACTGTCGTAAACGCTTCACCAACTCCCCCTTCGGGGAACGGTGTTTGAAACGTCATGCGGTGCGCCCAATCTTCCGCAGCCTGTGCGATCTCGGGGCTCGGGTTCTGCATGAGCTCAGTCATTGCCGACTCGGCATCACCGGCCTTTAGCGCACCGGACTGGATTCTTGCGCGCACTTCCTTGAGGGCCATCATCGTTGCGTAGCCCCTGTACCCGAGAGTCTTCGTGAACTCATCGACGGGACTGATTACACGAGAACCAGGTGCGTCGATGATATTGTCTACAACGCGCGCAATGCCGCCGAAGTAGGTGTCTTGTAGCTCTGGCAACGCTTCTAACGTAGTACCGCGGGCGGCTGTTGTGGCAGCCTCCTTCGATCGCATAATGGAATCCAGCGAAACGCCCGTGCGCATCACGCGGCCTGACACTCGGAGAGCATCTGCTCCGCCGCTAATCACTCCATGCATATGGGCGACAGCGTCGCTGATCGTGGCGCCTTCGGCAGCAGTCGGCCAACCGCCGAGATGCGCTGCGAGCCCCGCCATCCCGCGCCCTACGCCTGCGGAGTAAAGGTCGAACGAGTTCAACGCGAGGTTGAAATTGTTACCTACGAATATCTTCGCCCACGTCGGCGGGCCGGAAAGGATGCCGTTGATGAAGATCCTCTGAATCAGCCCCGAGGTCGCGGCAACCGTGCGGCGCCACAACGGCATATTCGCCATGCCGGAGACAATGCTGGATATTCCCGAAGGCGTGCCGGCTAGCCGGATGGCTGCGGCTGTCGCTTGCATGTCCGGATTATTCTGCTTCAGCACGGTTGCGATATGCTCGAGCACTTCGTTCGGAAGGCCGACAGGGATCTGCATCGCGCGCAGACCGCGGCCTTGCTCCGCGCCCGCCCCAGACAGTTGTACACGGTACTGCTGTACCAATTGCGACTGCTGCTCGAAGCGGGCAATCTCCTCCGCAGTGGCAGAGCCGTCAGCAACCTTGCCGGCGAGCCCAAGCAACGTCCCCATCTGTTGCTGCTCAACCATACGCGCGGCCAGCATTACTTCGGGACGTTGGAGTTCAGTGCCAAACTCGCGTGAAAGAACTTGCTTCACGACGTCGCTGTTGATCGCGAGATCCTGGGCAAGCCCTGTCAGCTGCTCGTCGGTGATTTTGCCGCGGCGCGCGGTTTCGATGGCCTCTCGATTATCGTCCGCGATCTGAAGGATCGCCGCCTTCACGCCGTCCGGTGTGGACATGGTTTCCACATTCGGCATGTGCGTCATATTGAGCTTTTCCTGCGGGAAGTCTCCCAAGTTGGCTCGCAGGAACTTCTCAGCCGTCTGCTGTACGTCCGAGACTGCGGCCGGAGCGACTGGCGGGGGCGGGATCTTGTTTGCGGGCGCTACGGTCTCAGGCGACGGCGCGGGGGCGTCCGGCGGCGCTACAGCAGGCTCTGTGACGGTTGGACCGGCCGGTCTAGCATCGCCAACCTCTGGAGCAACGTCCGGCGGCGCCACGGTCGCTGTAGGCGTTCCGACTGCATCCGCAGGAGTTGGCGCCGGTACATCGACCGGTGCTCGAGATGGGTTGATCGGCGGCGCTTGGACGCTACTAGGATCCAAGCTCACAGGCGCCATCTCAACGGACGGAGCACCCCCGGGCACTCTCGCGACGTTACCTGGTACCGCTGGAGCTGCGGCAGCCGGGGCCGTTTCAGCTGCTCGGCCTGCCAACTTCACTTCGGCGGGCCGCATCACCGGCACTTCCTTGCTGGCTTTGAGCGCGGCTTGTAGCGCTTCCGTCAGTCCGAAATCAGGCACCTTCTCACTCCTTCTTCACGATCTTGGCGTGCTTGGCATCAAACAGCACAATGTTGCGAGTTCCAGACCCGGCGCCGCGCGACCCTCGGTCAAAATATTTAATACCGGGAATCCCGAGGTGATCGAGATAAGCTGCTGCCATTTGGGGCGGATCAACCGAATCTGTGGGCGGTATCAGGTAGTCTTCATTCATCGCCCGCTTCACGATTTGGTGAAACTGATTGCCGCTGTAACTCTCCAACTCGCCGCCCTGATTGTGGTCTTCCAGCAGCGTTTCCAACTGCTCGCGGTCGTGCTTCGGAATCTTGTCAAGAATATGCTGCTGTTCGCTCATCGGCGCGTCGTGATCCAACATAGATCCTATGACCTCGTCGGGTATATCAACGTGCATCAGGTTGCCTGACTTCTCGGCAGCGCCCGACTTGATGAAATCAGCTTGACGACGAAACTTCGCAGCGATATTTGGATCTGAAGCTTTCTCCGCCTTCAACATCAAATCCATGTAAGCTTTCGGCCGATTGCCGTCAAAAGTTGCTAGGTTCTGGGCCGCTGCAGCCAAATCTGGTTGACCACGAAAAGTCAATTTTTTCTGATAGGTTCCAGCTGTCGTTGCATCTTCCGCGAAATACAACCCGTGGCCGAACGACTGATTACCCTCACCAGTACCAATTTTTGAGGTATCAAACTCGTCGAAGTCGTGCGGTGTTCCGTGGAACACGATCTTGCCTTCCTGCGTTGCCCGGCTTCCTGCCGGTACCAAACTCCCGGCCGACCCGACGCCATTGTCCACCAGGTATCGTAGGCCCGCGGTGCCCTGCTTGAGGGTGACGCCAACTGCATGCAATAACGGGGTGGCGATCAGGTTCGACCCGAATCCATCCAACACATTCTTGAAGCGGCCTTCCGCCTCTGACTCGTTGGTACGGTCGCCGAGGAAATTGATGTACGCGTTGAACGCACTGCCGTCGGGAGCTAGGGTTCGCAACGCAGAGCCCAGCTTGCCCTCCGTGTGACGCCCCAACGCGATCAAATCAGCCATGCGCGAATCGTGCGGGCCTAACGCCGTGGCATCGGTGAGCGCCCCCGCCGCAACAGCGTTGGCGGCCCAATGCAACCCGCCCAACATCCGGCTATAGCCCGCGAAGGGCAAAGCCAACTGCGCAACACCCTGGATCAGGTTGTCAGAGAGTGTAGGATCCTGAACAGCAGCGGCATCCCGAAAATCAAGAATCGAACTTTTAGCGTGGTCCCAAATCTCACTATTGCCACTGAAAGCCGCTTCACGTAGATCCTCCGGCGATCGCTCAGGCGCGCTCGTCAAGCCTTCTTCGCGCTCAACTCGCTCCTTCGCGTTCACATTTCGCTGAAGCGCGTCGTTGAATGAGCCAGCAGCACTTGCTATGTTGGTGGCCCCTGTCACCGCGCCGGATACAACGTCGCGAGCCTTCTTCATCGGCTGCGAGTCATAGATGGCGTCGGCAGTCGATACCGCACCGTCGAGAGCTGACAGAGTTGCGCGGCCTACCGGTCCGTTGTTCATCCAGTGAAACACGGACGTCGGCAAAATGTCAGAACTCGGGTGATCCTGTTCCTGCTTCGAGGCTGCCGCCTTCGCAAACGAGGCGTCTTCCGCCGCAAGCGAATCCATCGTTACCGCCACATTATTCTCCCTTCGAAGCGGCTTGCGACTGCTTGATCATGTCGTCGTAGTGACTCAGCCGCTGTTGGTACGTCTTTTCGTCCATCGACTCAGCAGAGCCCGGGCCGTACTGTTTGATAAAGCGTTGCTTCGCTGATTGATACATCACCGCGTCGGCCGCTGACTGCCGCTGCTGCGCGTGCTTGATGACCGTCTGCGCAATCGCACCGGCGGAGCTATCCCGTTTCGCGGGATCCGTGCCGTTCATCAACTGGATGTATTCTTGCTGGGCATCCGCTCGAGACTTACGCTGTTCATCCGACAACGCGGCTTGCGGCGTACCGGGCGGAATCTTCAGAGCGGCGTCGATAGCGCCCTTACCTTGCTTCGCCGCCTGCGTACCTTCCCAGTTATCACGGCGGCGGCGGATCTCATCCATCAACTTCAATTTATCGTTCCAACTAATGCCCGGCAAACCCCCAACATCGTCCGGGGTGAAATCGAGCAGGTTGGGATCCTGATGCGCCAAAAACAGCGCGTGAGGATCACTCTTCGCCTGATCACCATTCAGCATGAGGGCTCGCAGCCCCGTCGCACGCTCAGGCTTCAAGTCACCACTGCGGACGGCGCCGTCCAGCATCCGTTCCGTGAGCTTTCCTTGGAGCAACATGCTGGTGTACTGAACATCGCCGGCTTCGAACTTCAACTGCTCCGCAGTCTTGCCTTCGCGTTTGTTCATCGAAACCAACAAGTTCTGCTCGCGAATCTTCGTCGTAGCGTCCGCCATGAGCTTTTGAAATTCGGGCTCTGACAACACCGGAGACTCGTTCGGATTCGAAAGGTTGTCTTCGTGCGCCTTCCGAAAATTATCGAGCAGCGTAATTACGTCCCCATCGGGCCGTGCAAGCTCGCGGTCAACCTGTGTCTGAAATACCTGAGCAGTGATCGTGCGCATCGCGCCGATCTGCATTGCCTCTCCCTCGGCTTTGCTGTACAGCCCGGCATTGACGCCGCCAGTGATCAAGGCGGAAAGCTTGACGTGCTCATCTTGAGCGGAAAGTTGATCCTGCGCGTTGGGCGATCCCTGAAGAATTGCAACACGACTTGTCAGACGCGCGACGCCCTCGTCATAGGTCGCGCGCTGCAACTGCTGTTGCTGCGCTGCCTGGTCTCCGGATATCGCCGCCAGCCCCGACGCCAACCGCTTGTTGTAAAGCTCCGTCAGCATAGGAACCGCTTCTGCGGGAGCGTTTTTTAGGACAGCATCTCGAACGGCAGAGTAAGTTGTATTGAAGGTGCTCGGGTTGTTGTTGGCTTGCACCCGAAGCCGTGCTGCCGCGTCGTCAGCTTGCGCCTCTGCTTGGACCGCGTACGCTCCGGTGGCGGCGTTGTTGAATGCTCGGCTGTATGCTGAGAACCGGCCGAGTCCTTCGCGGTATTGCGGGTGCCCTGTTGCGCCGGACGCTGCGCCCGCGAGAGCCCCGGCCTGAGTCGCGGCCTTTGTGCTGTAGTCACTTGCTACTCCCTCAAATTCTTTGAATAGCCCGCTCAACTCTTGCGCGCGCAGGGCGGCGCCATTGTCCGGCAACGAGGTGTTTACTTGCTCCGGAGCTTGAAGCTGACGGTAATCTTCGCCGTATGCCATGATTAGCCTAGTGCGCCCGCGGCCTTACCTACACCGCCGACGACATCTGCAGCGGCCCCGATATTTCCGGCAGCCGCCGCATTCGCACCGGCTTGATCCAGCAGGGATACTTGCGCCGACGAATTCGCTTGGCTAACCATGATGTCGTTCTGCGCCTGGTTTATTTGCCGTCGGGCGTTGGCTCCGAAACCGGATGGGCCTCCCGTGCCAACAGCACCCAAGCTACCGGCGTTCTGAGAGGCCAAAGCGCGCAACATGTTCTGCCGCATGTTGATTTGCTTTTGCGTTTCGTTAATCGCCTCAACGCGGGCTTTCTGCTTGTCAGCGTTTTGAGTCGCTACACCTTGCTCATGCGATTCATACGCAGCAGCGCCCGCACTTGCAACGGCCGCGCCTGCGGCGACATACGCAAGTGTACCGACAGAAATAGAAGCCATTACTGATCGCCTGCGAGTTGAATGTCGATGTACATCAAGTAAAACGGCAGCGGGTCGGTTTGGGTAAACGACACCGCTTTATCAACGTTGCGGTCCCACACTGACGCATCCTCCAAATCAAGAATGCCGCTGTATGGTTGTGGCACTGAATCGAAGTTGAAAGTATCGATTGTCTGTGTTGGCAGAATCGCCTGCGTCGTCCCGTCGCTGCTCGTGTAGAGCAATCCGAGCGTGTTGGACACGCGCACACTGGCATGAACGATGCGTTTCTTTCGGGCGAGATTCGACCCGGCGGGCCAACGCACTGTTTGAAGCGGCATTGGAGTTACTACAGGGTTGAAATTCAGACCGATCTCGTACGTAGTCGCCTGGTACTCATAACCGTCGCGAGTCAGCGTAACCTGGCCGTTCACCGGAATAACATCGTCGAGGACGAACCCGTCCGCGATGGCGCGGCAGCTCAATCCGTCTAGCCAATCCAGGCCGGTGACTGCGCTAGAAGGAGTATCTACAGTCACGGAGCCTGTACCGCAGTCCGTGAACGTACCTTCAACAGCTTGTTCAAACACGAGCGCGGAAGTACCGTTGAGATTTCTAGACACCAAGAAAAACAGGCTCTGCACGACCGTCCCTGTGTTGGCGAACTTCCCTTGGGTCTCCCAAAGTGTCCAGCCCTGAACACTCGCTTCCTTGCGCGTGTTGTATACACCGCAAGTGCCGTCCGGTAACGGATTCGGGTTAGTGCGGGAGTTGCGGTTGCTGTTCACTCCGTTGCAGACCAGCACGAGGTTAATTTCCTCCTGCGTTGATCCGTTCCACGCCGCCATGTCTTGAACGTTGTAGACGAGGTTCCCGGCGAAAGAGGAGAGTCCCAAAGAGTTGAACTGATCTTGGGTGTAATCGAACTGGAAGTCTCGGATCGAGTTCAAATTACGCTGCACGAAGATAATGTTGCCGTCGATCGTGACCGGCTTGATCTTCGCGGCGCCGTACCAAGTCTGCGCTGTGGGAATGCTTGTTGGTGTAATAGGCTGGCCGTTGTCGTTCACGAATCGGTGTTCGCTACCGGTGGTGAACAAACATAGTGAGCGACCCGGGAATAGGGCGGTGACTGCATTCAACGCAACACCATTTAGTGTCACATACACGGCTTGATCGTCCAAACCCTGCGCAGTATCGAAGTTCAGAATGTCATTTACCCAACTGCCAACAAGCGTCTCTTGCTGCGAACGCAGTCCGCCTAGGTACATCCGTCCTTGAAAGAACGTTACGGTTGAGGGGTATCCCCGAATCGCGCTCCACGCATTTTCCTGGCGTGGACTTCCCGTTTGGGTGTGGGTCGCTGTAGCAGTCGCGCTTGAACTCAACGAGGTTATGGCGACCACACCCATGTCACCGGCAGCGTCATCAGCAAACTCGAGCGAATATCCAAAGGAGCCATTACTGGTGCAACTGACGCCACTGAACCCGTTCACTACCCACAATGCTTGAACGGCGTTCGCTATCGCGTTTGCAGTTGTTTGATTGTCTCCCGCGTATGTAATCGGCCCGGTGGTGTCAGTAAGTATCGTGACCGTGAACGTGTCACCAACGTTCCAACCGCTATTAAACGCTAAAGTCTGAACGTCTGTAGTCGGTGTAGGACTTAGACTGTCGGCGTAATCTACCTGCGGAATGGTTGTGAAGTTCGCCAGGAACGTCTGAAAGTTGTAAAAGCTCTGGTTGGCCACTCCAGTAGCCAGCGGGGAGGACAACCGGATCAAGAACTGCTGTGCATAATCCTCGTGCACAATCATCATCGACTCAGCGCTGGATTGCGCATCGACAGACGCGAGATCAGCACTTTCGTAGGGCAACGCAACGTAGTCAACTATTGCGCCATCGTTGGTGACAATGCCGGACCGATCAGACACGACCAGCATGTACTGCTCGCCGGTTGAAACTTCGAAGGGGATGAGGCGACCAGTTGACACAGTACCGGTGTCGCCCCACAGCGTGAAGTCTCCGAGCGTAACGTTTGCTGAAAGACTCGATCCGCCGATCTTTGCTACACGCCAATAACGCGCCCGAGTATATTGGGGCGGATAGCTAACACCCGCCGTACGTCTATACGTGTATTCCGCCGTGGAGTCCAACTGTTGGAAAGGATCACCCAAGGTCGTCCAACTCGAGTCATCACTGCTGTACTGGATACAAAACTCTGTGCTTGTGCCGCCAGCAATAGTCATCGCAACGCAGTCCGCAAAGAGGACATCCCTGACGCTGCCGAGATCGACATGGCACACGACGTATGGGTTAGTCGTGTTCGGGGGCGTTACCGTGACTGACGCGGTCAAAGGATTATCGTCAGACAAGTTTCCAGCCGTACCGCCGTTCGGCACGGTGTATGTTCCCGTAAGCTGCACAAGCTGATTCGGAAGAACAAACCGTTGAACCAACCCGCGGCGCCGCTGGACGCCGCCAAGGTGCACCATCTCAACGTTGGTTCCTTCCAGTAGACTTGAGACGTAAGCGTTCGTATCGACGCGGCCCTGCGCGCGCGCGTCGAGAACTCCCGACAGGAAGTTATTTTGTATGCTGTCGGTTTTGAGTTCTTGCCCCACTTAGCGGACCTGAGTGAACGGGTTATGCTGGAGCGGACGATTCGGACGTCCTTGGGCATCCGCATACAGCGCACGTCCGCGCTGACGGTTATACTTTCCCTCCATGACCGTAACGGCACTGTCGGATTCCGTGATCGGTTTGATCATGTCTTTCGCCAGTGCGTAAGTCATGAGGATCGAGAAATAGGACGGAACAGTCGCCGGATCGGGCTTGAAGAGGTAGTCAAACGTCAGCACTGGCGTGGTCGAGTTGATCGGGCCTGGATTTGACGTGATGTTGGTGTAGATCTTGTCGGAGTAGATCTCATAGCTGCGATCAGGCCCTGCGCCGAAGAATCCAATCGGCAAAAGCATGTCTGTTGGGAGTTGAAAGCAGTACATCCACTCGTTCGGCGGTGTCGCGTTGACTTGCGACAACGCCTCTTTTTTCACAGCGAACCGCCACCGGTTGCTCTGAAGCTCATTTTCATAAACCATGTCGAACATGGCCGCGCCGACAGCGGCGCCATACCGGTTGTCTGTCAGACTATTGAGCGGCTTTTCCCCGCACAACACGAGAGCTGCCGACAACATCGACAGTTTCGTTTGAGTGACGATAGGGGAAGCAGCGGGCATAGTTCACCGATACAAATTGAAGAACTGACCGACTTGCCACGGGCGGGGCTTGCCGTGCATACAGATGACCCGAGCATTCGGCGGCACGCCGTGGGCACAGTTGACTTTCCACGAGACGACCTGGCCGGGTAGGACGTCTTGCCATCGGTCGGCACTGTGGATGTAGTGAGGCTCGAGTAAGCTCTGATCACCGCCGCCGCGGTGAAGCGCCATAGACAAAGCAGGGTTCACCGTGAAGTCGTCCCACGGCGGTCTGCGCTGAGACTCCGGTAAGAACATCAGGCTGCTCTGCAGACCCTCTTTCAGACGCTTCCCGTCACGATAGAAGTCGCGGAGAATCGTGAGCCGGTTGATACCTTCGAAGTCGTCCAACGGACCAACAATCACCGTGTCAAGATCCATGTACAGAAAATCGCCACGGAGATCTGGGCGAAACAACTCCATTTTCGCCCACCATCCGGGCCACTTGTTGACGAGTGGTGTTGACTCAACGCCTGATACCGGCGTGTCTGTCAGGCAGAGAAACTCAGCTGTCGGCGCCCACTTGGCTACTTGATCGCGTAGCGCTTGGACATGAACTGGCTTGTACTCTTGTGTCGCGCCGTGGAGGGAGCGTGAATTCAGAACCGTAACTACTCGCACACCAACACCACGTCATTGTGCGGACGACGCACAACCTTGTAACCAAACTCGTTCTCGAGCCACTTCTCGGCATCGTATTTGCTAGTGCCGAACCGGGTGGATAGGTTCTTGTCCTCGATCGCGATCACGGGCTTGGTGCGCAGAATCGTCTCTCGCGCGCCCTTCAACGCGCTAAGCTCTGCACCTTCGATGTCGAGATAGATCAGGTCACAGTCCTGCACACCGAACGAATCGATAGTTGCAGCTTCGACAGTGTCGATCATCGCCTCATGAAGCTTCAAGGGCTGAACGTATTGGGCGCCACGGTTAGCCAGCTCGAGGTAGATACGGCAGAAGCCCGGATGCTCAAGCAGTGCGACGTTGTGCGCCTCAATGTTGTCTACACCGGACAGGTTCTGCAGGAGCATCGCGAAACAGTCTGGGTCTGGCTCGGCGGTCACGACGCGACCGAACACCTTGGAGAGTTCCCAAGGCCACACACCCATGTTGCCACCCGCCTGGATCACTGTTCGGCGCTGCCTACAGAGCTCGTACGCGCGCTTCATGTCCGGCAGCCAATCGAAGATGACCTTGATGCACTCGCGATCTGACATTGGCCACACCCATTTGCGGCCGAGTCCTTCAACTACTCGTTCATTCATCTGCTTCTCCACAGACGTCAACTAGTTCGGGAACTTGATCCACTTTCCGTCGTGCCGTAGAGCACGCACGCCCGGAATGTTGGTTACGTCTACCTGGCTGTCCTGCCAGTCGTTCGACGCACCCGGCGCCTTGCGCACCCACGAAGCACCGGCGAGCACCGCTGCCTGCACAGCCTTTAAGAAGCCTTTCTTCCCGCTACCTTGGCCGCCGCCTGCGCGCGCGTACACGTTGATAACTTCGGGGAACTTCGCGGCCTTGTTTGTATTGACCCACGTTGCCATCAGAGTCGATCCTTAAGTCATCGTTGACAGAATGTTGGCCGCGGTGAGGCGTCCCGTTTCGAGGTAGTGAAGCACCAACTCGCGCTGTGCTTGGTCTAGCGCCGCAGCTGCGGCAATCTTGGCGCTCGTACTCGCCGATGAAATTCCGTTCAGAGTGGTCGTCGCGTTCGTGACTGCAGTCGTTAGCCGCGCACCGTCGAGATCCTTGGGAAGTGCAGAAACCGTCATCAGATAAACTCCTCTCGCGGCTCTCCGAGACAGTCCCGGGTGTACCCGCTCATCGAAAACACCTTCCCCTTAAACTCAGTCTCAGCGAGCTGTTTGAACCTCTCCCTGTATGCCTTGATGATTCGGGTTTCCTGAACGGGAATCCCAAGGCCGTGCGCAACGCCGTGGTCGCCGATCCGGTTGCACATGACATGCTGTGGAACGTTTGCCTCGCCTTGGAAATACCCTGGCTCATTCAAGGGACACCCGCATAGAACAACTTCGTCATACCCGAGAATGAACGCGAGCTTCGCACCCTTAGACGCCGACGTTGCTCCAACACCTACCTCGTGCGGCCACCAGTCAGTGACGCTCGGGAACAACTGTTTCGAAGTAGCGAGTCGATGCGGGTGCGAGGTCGCATGCAGCCTCCACGGCGGCGCGTTCGGGAATCGCTCGCGCCGCTCACGCGCAAAGAACTCGGCCTTCTCCTCGTGGCCAGCCAGGACATGCTCAGCGCTTTCGAACGCCGTGCATGCACCGTTGACAAGCATGAGGGAAGCAAACGGACGCAGCTTCAGTGCCCGCTGCACATCGGCAAACAGGCATGGAGCGCTGCCAACTACCAACATCGTCTTCACGATGCAATCGGCCTAACAAAGCCCGGCACAAGCGCGGGCCATACCAAAATCTTGCGAGGCTCATTCGCCGCCGAGCTGTACTTCGCCCAAGGTGGGCTTGACGGCGAGGCGATCTGTGCCAGCGCGAGTGTCTTCAAGTTCGCGACGTTCTGCCGCGTATTCCCAATGTTCAGCGTACCCTGCTGCAGACACCGCAACCGGCACGCGAGATCAAAAGGTATCCATTGCGTGTAGGATGACATTGCGACTCGAAAAGGAGGGGCGGGGTGTGAGTCCCCCGCCCGTATGGCATCAACCGCTGTTGATGCTGGTGTTGATCGCAGTGAAATTGAACAGATCAACCACGCCGGCAACCGGCGGTGTCGCCGTGATGTTCCGCGTGTTGCTCTTGACCACCGCCAGACCGGCCAGCCACGGAGAAGCCGCCGTGGTGAAATAGATCAAATCACCGGGTTTCAGCTTGTTGGCAACGGCGTTAAAATAGCCGCTAGCAGCGACGGCGCTGAGAGTCGATTCCGTTGCGATGTAGGTCCAAATCGTCGGGCAGTTATCATTCACCGGACCCACGCGGGTGAACTGCGTGTTGAAGCTCGAAAAAGCCATTGTCGTTTCCTCTGGTGTTGGGTTGTATGACGACTACGGATTAGGTACCGTAGACGTTGACGACCACGACACCGAGCGGGTCGATGATGGCCGAGCCGCCCATGTAGATCGACTGAGACAGCCATGCATTGTTCTGCGGGATGTAGTCAACACGGGATTGAGGCTCAATTGCGGTCGCCAAGCCAACGGCTGCGCGGTCGTACGCGAAGCACTCCGTCACGTTCGTCGAACCGGCCGGTAAGCCACCCTCGACACGGTTTTCAATCACCTTGAAGGTGAAACCGAACGCCTTCTTGTTATTCATGTCAGCATCGGTCAGAAGTCGCATCGTCTGATAGTCGGCGCTTGTGACTTCGATTTCGGCGAGCGCGGTCTCGAGCGCAATAGCGTTGATCACCATGTGATGATCGCCGCCAGATGCTTGCTGCTGCACCAGGTACCGCTTGGAGTGACGGATCTTGTCGGCGGTGAGGCCAGTGTTGGTGCCGCCGTAGCCAGAAGCCACCGTACCGGCGGGGCCGCTCACTGCCGCCAAGGCGTTGATGATCAACTGATCTTCCGCACGACCAATCGCCTTCGCATTATCCTTCGCCAGGAAGGTACGCTCGTCGATGTTGGTCTCAGCCTGGTCGAAAAGATCCGTGTAGTCGCCCACGCGCCAGTTGGTCAGCGTCGCGAAGATCTTGGAATGACTGGTGTCATTCGGGGTGATCTCTTCAGCTGAGGCGGTTTGCTGGTACGCGACCGACGCACCGATCTTACGGAACGCAAACTGCTGACCGACTACGCCGGTCTTGACTCGTACCGAGTTGCGCAGAACGCCTTCGCCCTGGTAGGCCAGCTTTACTTCGGTGTCGAACGCGGCAATCGCGGCGTTCGTGGTGGAGGTATACGTACCCCCGAGATGGATGGACATTGTGTTTCCTACTGATTGAAAGGGAGAGAATTCACGTACCGATTTCCACGGCGTCAGCTCGATCGGGGTCCCGTTGCCGGCCCTCTCTCACCTCGTGCTTTCACGCAGCACCTACGGCAGCGACTGATGCGGGCTCTTGCGAGGTCCCCGCGGTCATCTACAAATGATTCTGTCTGGGCTACCGCAGTAGCCCAGTTGGGATCACTTGTTGGCTTCGCCCGCAGCTTTCGCGGCTTCCTGGCCGACCGCATGGCCGGCTGCGTAGCCCTCTTTGCGGGCTGTCTCGATTTGCGCTTGCACGTCGGCATCGCGCGCAGCGTTCGCGGCTTCCTGACCGACTGCGTGGCCGGCTGTGTGGCCAGCTGCGTAGCCATCTTTGCGGGCTGTCTCGACTTGCGCTTGTACGTCAGCATCGCGCGTCACCGAATACCCACCCTTCGCCAGGAGAAGCTTGTTGAGCTCATCCCGAGCCGCCTGCAACCGCACGCCCTGATCAACCGCGGTGCGTGGGTTGCGCTGGATCAACTGCTGTAACCGAGTAATTTGGTCACGCAGATCTGTTTCACTCATAACTTTCTCCACGAGTGGCATTACACGCCGCCCGCCGCGAAATACTCGCGGTACCGTTTCTCGATTTCCTGCCGATACGCAGGATCCACATCAACTCGCAACTTGCCGTCGTTTGTTTTCGCGCCGTGTGCTGTTTTGATCGCAGCGAGCCCGTCACCACCAGCGGTGGCGGGTACGTCATTCCCTGGGCGTGGCAGACGCACTTGGCCACTCTTGCTGACCAACGCTTCGACGAGTTTGAATACTGCGTCAGCATTGGCACCCGTGGTCGCTGCGCGAAAGTTCGCGAACCCTTCGGCGCCAAGATTTGCCTTGACCCACGTTGATGCCGTGGCGATGCGGGTGTCCGCGTTCTCGCCGAGGCGGGCCTTGATATCCGCCATCTTCGGCGCCTGAGCCGCTTCGTACTGCACCAACATCCCGAGGATGTTTGCGTAGCCTTCCTGACTGAGTTCCGCCTTCGCGGCCCACTGAGTGAACTCCTGCATGAGAGGGTGGCCCATTTGAACCTCCACTCCCTCAGGTGGAGTAAAGGTGTACTTCCCCTCAGCGGGCGCGCCGGTGAAAGCACCAAAGCGCTTTTCCAACGCCGGATATGCTTCAGCCTGCGCGGCAACAGACTTGTACTTGTCGGCCTTGAACCAGGTGGGGCGAGAACCTTGCCCCATGACACCGTCTTGAAGCAGCCATGCTTGACCGGAGTTTGGATCCGCAGCTGCTTCGTGGTCAGCGACTAACTTGCGGGCGGCAGCCAATGCCTGTTCGGGAGTTTGAGCGGCGGGCGCGGCCGGAGCCCCGTCCGCAGGGATCAATGACTCGCCGACGTCCCCAGCCGATGCAGCTGGAGCCGCGACAGCAGGCGAAGCTGCGGCGGGGGTGGCAGCCGAAGCAGCGGGAGCTGCGGGCGCTGCTGGTACGGCGGGAGACGCGACGGGAGCGGCCGGCGCGGCCGCAGGAGCGGCTTGCGCGGGGGCTGCAGGTGCCGCCGCAGGTGCGGCCGGAGCCGCTGCGGGTGTGGTCACGAAGTAGTCCTCGGTTTGGGCTGATTCAGCCCGTTGTTGGCAAATTCGATCTGCACGTGAATCCCTTCAACGAACTCACGAATTGCGTTATGCGCCGCATACTCCTGCGCTGTTGCTCCTGCAGGGATACGCTTGTTTCTGACAAGACGCGTCCAATGCTCAAACAACTCGCGTGCTCGCGGATCCGAAGTCGGACCCAAAAACACGAGATACTTTTGCGCGAAAACAAGTCCTTTCTCATGAAGCTCGTTTCGCTGTTTCCCCGCGTCAGGGAAAATGTCGTCCCACTTCTCCTCAGCCACTTACAACTCCCTACGCAGCGACTGGCATCGGGCCACCTGGCGACTGCCCGGTGCTGGCTTCGCCAGACGCCTGCGCCGCTGCGATGTTTCCAGCGTGTTGCGCCTGATTCGCTTGCACTGCTTGATTCGCCTGCATTGCGTTTTGAGTTAGTTCTTGGCGATCCGCATCGGTCATAATCAACTTTTCGGGTACACCATTAAGGCGCGCGATGTAGGACGGAAGATCCTTCACCTTCAAACCCGTACCGAGGGCCGCGCTGCCAATCTGCGGGCCGAGAGAGAGAATGGTCTGCACCGTCTTTTGCAAGGACAGCAGATCGTCAGCGTTCTGCGTTGTTGCAAAAGGAGAGGTGTACTTCACCGTGACAGAGCGACCATCCAGTCTGAACTTTGGCATCAAGCCTTTTTTCTGCAGGATGAACACGCCGCGTGAAACTATCTTCGCAAGCAACTCAGCTTGAATGCGGGTGTACTCACCATTCATCGCCCACAGACGATTGCGGTCATTGACGCTGATTTCAGTGGCGCTTTTGACCGGCCCCTCACTGGGCTCCGGCCCCAACATCGTCCGGCGTACACGTTCGCGCAAGTCTTTCAACATCTGTTCGGTGATGTTGAAGTTCTGGCCCAACTCGATGGGGCGCAGTGACGGGGAGCCATCAGCGTTGCTAGCAACCGGTATAATCGTGTTGGGCGTTAGGCTCGCCGTGTACGGATTCAACACGCCGTCGCTGACGCCAGTCATTGGCGGAGCGATGGCGAGCGCGGCCTGTGAAAGCACGAACTCTTGCATCCGGTCCAGAGTTCGCGCGTCCGCTAAGGCGAGGAGGACGCGGCCGCGTCCGTATGTCTCCCCGGCCGTTTTACTTGCACGTGCCACGATCATTGGGCAACTCTGCCCGTACTCGTAGCGCCAGATAATCGTTGGGCCGTTCTGATCTATGACAACGCCAAAATACTTCTTGGTCTCAGGGTCATAGATCTCGCATTGGATGATCTTGACCTTCGTTTCCGGCGACTCCGTAACCAGCCGTTGCGTGGCGTCAGGCAAATCGAACAGCTCAAGCCCCGGATACATGCGCATGAGGTTTCGCGCTTCGGGGCATCGCTCGAGGAACTTTGTCTCGAGCGCACCGTTCGGACCTTCTTCCAACTCGAGAATCGACGTCGGAATAGACTCAAAGACGAACGGATTATCGCTGTCACCTTCGTCGAACTGGATCGCTGCTGTTCCAACCTGCAAGTCCAACGCCGCTTCACTGATTACGGTGTTGAAGTTGGACGCATTCAAATACTGAAAAAACGTCTTCGTCGCGCCCTGAAGTCCCGCGACTATCTCCGGATGCTGCTCGATCAAATCCTCTGTAATCGAACCGCCCGGAGAAAGCTGCACCCATTCAATCCAAGATGGGAACAACAGCGCGCATAAGGTGTTGGCCGCTGTGTAGGTCGCTTCCTGAAGCGTCGAATCGAACAGCCGGTTATTGCGGTACTGCCCCTCAGTGTGCCAGGTGAACGTTTCCCGCGCCGGCATCGCGTATAAGTACGCATCCCGATAAAGCGTCCGCCAAAGATTCTTCTTGGTCTCCGCTGCCGCGCGG